>Ga0214921_10011692_pt1 | contig 10624 bp, 10 predicted proteins | sample LL1505_MetaG_FD_177992 | JGI IMG/M metagenome (GOLD analysis project Ga0214921, IMG submission 177992) | Freshwater microbial communities from Lake Lanier, Atlanta, Georgia, United States - LL-1505 | ecosystem: Environmental > Aquatic > Freshwater > Lake | place: USA: Georgia | collected...
CTACCGGGCCTTGATGAATATTTAAAAATATTCCTGTCACATAAGTGGCTCTTATGTCACCTTCAAAGCCGTTGTTACTTTTGTTGCGTGCCCCCAACGGGATTCGAACCCGTGTTACCGCCGTGAAAGGGCGATGTCCTAGGCCCCTAGACGATGGGGACGTTTGAGGCTCGCAAATCGTACCCTTTAACGGGCTACGATCAAAACTCGATTAATTCGCACTTAAAGAGCTTCAATAATCAGGATCTAAACAGCAAAAAGCCGAGAAAAGCTCGCAATTTCTGTGAACCTCTCTCGGCTTTTAGTAATTAATTAAAGAAGCGCCCAACGAACTGTGACGCTAACTGTTACATCTTGCTGACCTAGATCAACAACTGTTGACATGGCATCTTCTGCTTTACCCAACATTGATTGAACTGGGTAAGAAGCAGGTGCGTAGTTCTCGACGATGTAGGTGACTTTGCCTAACTTCACGCCAAGTAACTTGGCATATGAAGCAGCTTTTGCTTTTGCATTCTTAACTGCTACTGCGCGAGCAGATTCAGCAGCCTTTGTTGAATCAAGAACAAAAGGAGTTACGCCATTGATCTGTAAATTATCGCCGCCTGCTGCAATCACTGAATCAACAATGTCGCCAGCATTTGCGGCATTGCGAATAACGATTGCAAATGATTGCGATGAGCGGTATCCAATTAATTTAGAGCCAGACTCTTGGGTGTAGTTATATTCTGGGTAAACGGTAATGCTTTGAGTTGCAATATCTTTTTTATCAATCTTGGCTGCAGTTAATGCAGCTCTAACAGCAGCTGAAGTTGTTGAAACTTGCGCTTGCGCTTCTTTGCTACTGCCCGCAATTACTGTGACAGTTGCATTCATGCGGACAGCATCTGGCACAACCTTGACCGAACCATCTGCAGTAATCGTGACATAGCGACTTGGCGTTGTGGCAGCAGAGGCTGCTGGCATTGAAGCCACGCCACCGACCAAAGCCATGGCTAGAGAGATAATTGCAATATTTCGCTTATTTGTAAGTTTCATGCCTTAATTATGACCTAATAAATTAGCCAATCGTTAGCCAGCCCTGCGAATTTGGTGTGAATAAGAGATCACTTAGGTAGGATCAAGCCATGAAAAAAATCGCGGTCACGGGCGGAGCTGGTTTCATCGGCTCTAACCTAGTTGAGCGACTTTTGTCCCATGGCCACGAAGTTACAGTTGTAGATGACCTATCTACTGGTCTAAAGAGCAACCTTGATTTAGCTAAAGTCACTTTTCACGAACTATCCCTTACCGATCGCGACGGCCTAGCCAAAGCTGTTAAAGGCGTAGATGCGATTGTGCACCTTGGTGCACGTGGTTCTGTCCCTAGATCTCTTAAGAACCCAATTGCTACCCATGATGTAAATGCCACCGGCACATTAAATGTGCTCGAAGCGGCTCGCAGCAACGGTGCTCATGTGATCTTTAGTTCTTCATCTTCGGTCTATGGTCGAAATGGTCAACTACCAAAAGATGAAAGCATGTGGCTAAGCCCGCTAACACCGTATGCCGCAAGCAAGTTAGCTGCTGAGGGATATGTGCAGGCATACGGGGCTGCCTATGACGTGCCAGTGACTTTACTTCGCTTCTTCAATGTCTTCGGCCCAAAGCAGCGCCCAGATCATGAGTATGCAGCAGTGCTACCAAAATGGATCTGGAAAGCGATGAACAACGAAGCTATTGATGTTTATGGTGATGGTAGCCAAACACGTGACTTCACATATGTGCGCACTGTTCTAGATGTAATTGAAGATGCGCTTAATCGTGGGGTTCGTACGGAAGGTGCCGTAAATCTTGCTTACGGAAACCGCATCTCACTTTTAACGACAATTGAGTTATTGAAGGCTCATTTCCCAGATCTTAAAGTTAACTTTCAAGGTGATAGACCGGGCGATGTTAAGAATTCACAGAATGATCCAGTTCTGCTTAAGCAGCTTTTTCCGAGTGTTAACCCAACTGATTTTTCAACTGCGCTGAGCGAGACGGTTAACTGGTTGAAAGAATTTGGCCAGAGCGTGGCAAACGGCCCTGCGACAGTAGATTAAAGATTAAGCAATTAATCAAGTGAGAATTTAAATGTGTGGCATCGCCGGCGGAGTCGGCCCAAGTGCCCCTTCATTACAAGCACTTGAAGCTCAGTTAACAAAGTTAGAACATCGCGGCCCAGATGATCGTGGAACCTATGTAAATCAAGGTATTTCACTTGGCATGTGCCGTTTAGCAATTGTAGAAATTGCTGCGGGCAAGCAACCGTTTGAAAGTTCCGATGGAAATATCAAGATTGTTTTTAATGGTGAAATTTATAATTACCGCCAACTTCGCGAAGAGCTTGTAGCACTTGGGTACGAATTTAGTGGTGCCAGTGAATCTGAAGTAATCATTGCGGCCTATCTGCAGTTCGGCCCAGATTTCCCAAATCACCTAAGCGGCATGTTTGCTATTGCACTCTTTGATCAAGCCAATGACGCTCTAGTTTTAGTTCGTGACCGAGTTGGCAAGAAGCCGCTTTGGTTTTCAAAACGAGCCGACGGTTCAATCCTTTTTGCATCTGAAATAAAAGCCTTACTCGCCGCCCTGCCAACCAAAACTTTACGTAAAGGTGTTGTTGCCGAGGTAATGCAATTTGGTTATGTGAACGCGCCAAACTCGGCATTTACAGAAGTTCGCCAATTGCCACCAGCAACAATGGCTATTTGGCATCATGGTGATTGGTCAATGCGCACCTATTGGCAGCCAGATTATGAAACCGAAATTCAAATTTCATATGAAGTTGCTTTGGTTGAGACTCAAAACAAAATTGAAGCAGCCGTTGAGCGACGTCTCATGTCTGAGCGACCAATGGGTGCGTTCTTAAGCGGAGGATACGACTCAACGGTTGTAACAGCTCTAATGGCCAAGTTGTCTGACCACAAAGTTAAGACCTTTTCGATTGGATTTGATCACCCGCAATACAACGAAGCTGAGTACGCCGGTGCAGTAGCAAAGTTTCTTGGAACAGATCATCACCAAGAGATAGTTAGACCTGATCCTGCCTTAATTCTTCAAGAACTAGCAGCATCACTTGATCAACCTTTTGCGGATTCCTCATTTATCCCAACCTATTTACTGGCTAAATACGCTCGCCAAGAGGTAATTGTTGCTTTAGGCGGCGATGGTGGAGATGAAGTATTTGGCGGATATGACCGTTATGTTGCGGCACCCTTAATGCAACGAGCTAACTACTTGTTGGCGATCGCTAAACCAATTGCAGTAGTAATGAGCAAAAGTGGTGTTGTTAGCGAACGTAAGATGAAACGAATAATTTCGCAACTCCAAGCACATCCATCTCTAGCGGCCCGTTATGCATCGATCATGTCGCTTACTCAGCCATCACAAATTTCCAGATTGCTAAAGCCAGAGTTCAACTTAGCCGGGGCAAATGATATTTACGTAAACGACTTTAAGCGCCCTGGTGCTCGAGATTCTCTACATGCGATGATCCGAAGTGATTTCGAACATTATTTGCCCGGTGATCTTTTAGTGAAAGCCGATCTTGCAACAATGGCAAATAGTTTAGAACTTAGATCACCATTACTTGATCACGATGTAATTGAATGGGCTAATTCGCTTCCAACTAAATTCAAAGTTGCTAGTCGTGAGAGCAAACATATTCTCAAAGACATAGCCCGAACTTTGGTGCCAGTGGAATTAATTGATCGACCAAAAATGGGTTTTGCAATTCCTCGCGCCGATTGGCTTCGTAACGAGCTACGTCAGATAACTCATGACCTTTTAACTGATGAAGTTGCGCGCTCGCGAGGTTGGTTTGATCAACATGAGATTCACAAAATTCTAAACGAGCACCAAAATGGTCAGGATCGTGACTCGATTATTTGGCCAGCACTTTGCCTAGAACTCTGGGCTCGTAATTGGCTATAAAATTTTCATAAATACACCTTAGCTAGGTTTTGTAATAATTTCCAGAATGTCAATTTAGGTAAGACAATTGAATTTCTATTGATGACGAGAATTTCCAGAGAAAAAGGTTCAAGGTATGTGGCGAATTGGTGTCAAAACAATATCTGTAAGCATTATCGTGATATGTTTTGGAAATGTGCGGAATTTACGGGTTTTTCACTGAGGCCAATTATTCTGGTACATGCCGGACACATGAAAGACGCTGAAGCATTGGAACTACTAGTTCAAGATAATGCACCAGATTACCAAGGAATAAGAGATTATTCAGAATGCATGCATGAATGTGCCTCATCTATCATTTTTTCGAGGATTAGAACGTCTGACCCAGCGCAGATCAATGAATAAAAAAATGGTATTTAATTCAGAAAAATCAACTCTTATTACGAGCATATTAGCTAGGGCATTAGGTGTTTTATATGGAATTCTCTCTTTATTAAACTTCAAATCTCCCGAGAATTTGAATCTTTGGATTCTGTCAGGTTATGTGTCAACTGTTGTAACTCTAGCGACTATAGTTGTAAAGCCAGCAGGACAAAAACCTCAAAAAGGGAAAAAAAAATATTTTTATGTTCTAGACAATTCGCTTAACAGCACGGTAATTAAACGAGTTTCCTTGGCTCTAATAATCCAGATTGTTTTGGCAATTTTAGTATTTACTTCCAGTAATTTGAAAGTTTCGTCTGGGTACATTCTTTTTATTTTTCTTGTGCAGTCGCTGCAGTATCCTTTCTTGTTTAGAATTCTTAGTAGGAATGAATTCAACTATTTTCTCCATAGCAGAATTCATGTGCTAAGAGCTTCATTTGTTGGCAATGCGTTGTCTTTATTGTCGATATTCGCATTTTATTTTTATGATACGTACATTGATTCAACTCGCTACACCTTCGTTTTTTTTCTAATTTTGCAAATACTTAGTTTAGCCGTTCAGGACATTATGTACTCGCTAGAAACCAGATCAGCAAAATTGATCAACCGAACACGTATAGATCCTGTACAGATTGAAACGCAATTTTACTTTAAAAAAATTCTCCCAGGTCTGCGAACTTTCATATATGTTCCGTGTGTAGCCTCATTTTGGCTATTTGTTCACGACCCTATGGACCCAGAAATTACATCTATTTTTTTGGGGCTTAATCTAGTAACACTTTTAACCTATCTCGGACTACCCAATGATAAATTAGAATACGCAACTGATAATAATAATATTCTTAAAAAAAGTTTGAAAAAAATCATGAAGAGATCAATAATCTTGTATCTACTAATTCTGTTTTTTATGCTTATTTCATTGTTCTTTTCAAATAAGAATAACTTTGCCTCGCTGATAATAAATACTCAGAATATAAAAAGCATAGCTCTGTTGACTTTTATTGGTTTATTTCTTCTACCAGTAGTTTTATTGAGCAACAATCAAAATAGAGATTATCGTTCGAATTTTGACGTTTTAGATATAACTGTATTACTTCTTATGACTTCATTTTCGGCTTTTCTAGTACTGACAAATTTTTCTGCCACAGCGTGTGTAGCACTATCTTATGTATTTTCATTCATGGCTTGGTATACAATTACTTTTTGGAATATGAGAAAGAAGGATTCCAGTGAGTCAAGTCGGTAGTAATTTTTTGATTATCTCGGCGCATAATGAATCCAGGAATATTGTTTCAGTGTTGTCAATAATTCCGAGAGTTATTGACCATATAATTTTAGTCGATGATGGAAGTTCCGACACTACCGCTGAGATAGCATTCGAATTCTTGGCGAAGAGCAAACTAGATTTTTCGATTCTTAAACATTTAAAGAATACGGGGCAAGGTTCGGCTAGAGCTACGGGAGCTATTTTCGCGCTAGAAAATCGCCTTAAGAGCGAAAATGTAATTTTATTCAAAAGCCATGGGCTGGAAATTGCTCCAACAGAGAAAGACATATTAATTTTCACTGACGGAGATGGCCAACTTGACCCACTTGACTCACCGAAATTTATTGATCTAATCGTGAAGAGAAAAGCAGATTTCGTAAAGGGCGACAGATTCTCAACGCCAGATCTGTTGCGAATTATGCCTAAATCAAGATTATTTGGAAATGTTGTTCTTTCTGGAATAACTAAAATGGCTTCAGGATATTGGGACCTTACAGATTCTCAGTGCGGATATTTCGCAATAAGATCGAAAACCGCAAAAAAGTTGGATTGGGTTAAATTGCGAGCGGGGTACGGTCAAATCAATGAGATAGTAATAAGACTGAATGAAGAGAACGCCAAAGTATCAAGTGTTCCAATCAAGGCGGTCTATGGCGTTGGCGAAGTATCTGGAATTAAAATTAGAAAAGTAAGCTTTCCCATTCTTTCACTCTGCATTAGAGGTTTTTATCGCCGAATAATTGTCAAACATGTAATTTGGAAATCTCATCCATTAGCTGCCTTTTACCTATTCGGAAACATACTTTTAGTTTCAGGAATGGCACTTGCGATCAAAGTATTTGTAGGGCTTGCGGCAGGTAATACAGCGCCACCATTAACTTCAATACTGGTAATGTCTCTAACAAGTCTAGGAATGCTATCTATTTTTCAAGGCATATCTTTAGATTTGACCGAAAATCGAAGTCTCCATGTAAGCAATGACTTCGATGAATAGAAATCTACTACTTAAGCTATTTCCTGCCTTTTCGATAATAGCTACTCTAGGAACGTTAATTGGATTTGCTGTGGATCGCGTAAGCGGTCGCGCAATTTCTAATTTTCAATTTTTTAAACAGGGTCTTATGCCGGATGGAATTCATTATGAAGTAAGGACTCTCCGCTTTCTAGGAAAAGTTGATTCGGAAATTCTTACAAGTATTGGGGCGCAGTACAAACACACTGGCCTAGTTGTAACGGAATATTTCTTAAGCCCTGACTCATGGGAAGCTGCGCTTGTTGACCCTAGAATTCTTTTTCCTCTACTAAGTATAATTTTCGTTAAATTGTTTGGACTAACAGGATTCTTTGTAGTACCTATGTCATGTTTTGCACTACTTTCATTATCACCTCTTTATTTCAATAAAAAGTTTTTAGGCAATAGGCAAAAAACATTGGCTTTTGGGCTTGTTTTATTACTGGTAGGTAGTTTTTACGCTAAATTTAATATTCTAGCTAACACAACAGATGGTCTTTCTGCGTTTCTACTAGTGTTGTTGGTTCTGCTAATCCTTAAAAACTATCACGATGATGAAAATAGATGGGATCAATTCTCGATCCCCTTGACTTGTCTACTAGGTTGCATGACTAGACAAAATGAAATTTACATCGCTGGGTTAGTTTTAATCTTCTACTTTAATAAACGCCGACAAAATATAAAAGTTGCCAGGCTAATTGCTCTTAATTCTGTAATCTTGACTTCAATCTGGTTCCTATATTCCTATATAAGTTACAATAATTACGCGATAATAACGGACTCCAATGGCAATTCACTTGGCGGTGCTAGCCTAATAACAGATGCTCTTGGATTGATAATCAAACTACCTCAGATATTAGCAATTGAATCATTTCAATTATTGATTCGAGATGTTGGCGTATTTGCAATCTTACTTATTGCCTTGTCATTAATTTTTCCATTGAAAAAGATAACAATCACACAACAAATGTTCTTGTGGGTGATGTTTTCTGGAATTCTTCTTACAAGCGTGAACGGAAGCTTCGGTTCTGGATTTCGCTATGCGATGCCGTGTATTTACTTAGCAACATTTTCACTCATGGAATTCTGGAGCGAGAGCAATGAATGATTTGCTAAATCGTTTCTATTCACTTTTTAGAAAATTAACTTTCGTGCATTGGTTTATTATTTACATTTTAGCGATCATTTCTACATACATTGTTGATGGTCAAATCAGAAAAAATACTGGAGTATCGCTTGTTTCGGACGAAGGTATATATTTAGCTTATTCTCACATGTTGTCAGGCACTAATCTTTCTGACTTGGAGCATCAACACATAGCTGGTTATGGAAAATTTTATTGGGTTAGATGCTTCCCACTTGTGTTTCCGGCGTCGCTGCTAAACAGAATTGGAGTTGACGGCGTACTAAGTTTAAGAATAGTTGTTTGGGTTGTAGGCCTTCTTGGTTTTTACATATTTTACAAAAATAGCAATAAAGAAAAAGGAAATACTAACGTAACTGCAGCGATTTACTTTTTTCTATTTCCGATAGCCCACATGGGTCGTTTTTTCGGAATTAAAGAAATACTTATCTCAACAAATTTCTTATTATTTTGTGTCTTATTAAATCGTTACTACACGAAAGATTTGAGTCCCTCCTACCTAATAAGAAATATAGGTTCTAGGTACATTTTCTTTACCGCAACCTCCTTTCTTTTTTTGCAAAGTTACTATGTATTAATAATCGCTTTCACATTTGCAGTGTTCTCTGTCTTCCATAAAAGCTGGTATCTAATTGTGATGTCGGCGGGGATATTTTCGGTCTACTTAATATTCAATTTAATCTCTATTCAATTGGCGCCAAATTCAGATCTCAAGCTTGATATTGTTCCAACTCAAAGAATTACTAATAATGAAGCTAGCAGTGGTCAAAGTTTTATCCCTAAAAGTGTAATCTCTCAAGCGCCGGCATTCCTTGACACAAAATTAGAGAATCTCACGGGCTCTAAACCAAAGACTGAAGTTACCCGGGATTTGAAGTTCCTACATCTACTTTATTTCAATTTTTCAGGTTCTTTAAGTAGTTTGGTCAGTTTGGAAAGCATAATGTGGCTTTTCCTCCTTGGAATGCTCGCATTCAAGTTCCTTAGGTTGCGGCGGATTAACCATTCTTCCCAAATAATTTTAATTATGTTGTGCTTTGTATCAGCCGGAATTCTTTTGTATGATGAAAATTTTGGTACTTATCTCAGACATAGAGATCAAATCCTGCTTGCCATACTTTATTTCACATCGCTAAATAACAAAAAAACTGTAGCCTAAATATTGCAGGATCTTTTTTGAGCAACTTGATCGTATAGTTTGTCAGTAAATCTATAAACATACGGAATCCTTAATGCAGGTTTTAAAAACCAAAAAAGATAACTTCCTGTCAATATAAACATAACTGCTTTAGATTTAATCCAAAATCTATTTGAATCGGGGTCCCATACGACAATAGTCTCATCGATTAAGTTATGCTGAAAAGGTACTTTCGGATAATTGAAAACTTCAGTGTTGCTTACATAATTGAAGTTTTGAGTAAGATCCAATTTCTTAAAAATGTTTACTGACTTGCTACAGAAACTACAGCTTGAATCCCAAAACACAATATAATTAGTTTCGTTCCAGTTGTTGCGGTTGAAAAGTGGATAAATTGCAATTGCAGCACACGAAAAAATAAATATTTGGAAACTAGTTCTAAGATCCTCTCCAATCATAAATATTAATAATAAGTGAAAAATAAACCCCACGGATTGTACGAACTCAAGAATCTTTCCTTTTAGCAAAAGTTGGCTAGCGAGCAATAACTCAATCGCAATGCCACCGGCGGAGAGCATTAAAAGGTAAACAAATGAAGGCTGTTCTTCATTTGGGAAAATCAAAAAAGATCTAAGATGTTCGAGCATCTGCATGCCTGAAAAATAGTCGAAGTTGATTTTCCAAAGAGCCGCAAAAAAATAAAGTACCGAAACTTGACAAATGAGCAGTGAAGCCACAATTCTATCTATTTCTTCTCTTTTCGAATAAAATCTGTTAAGAAGATATCTCACTGCGAATATTGTAAGTAAACAGGTTAGAAATGCAAAATGCTGACTCACGATTGAATATTTAAAAATCAGAAAATAGTTTGAAATTAATACAGATAATAATCCAATTCTTTTGAGGTTTTTTATAATCAAGAAAATAGAGAAAAATGCAATAGTTACAGGGAATATAGCTTCATTTCTTTTCACAAAAAAAACTACAAATAGTTCAGTTAGTTTAAAGCCTTCAAGAGTAATTAAAACTTTGAATATTACATCTAAATGTTTTGCTATTTTCACTTAGAATCACTCGCATTCAGTACGCAATAGTATTTCACAGAAAATCTGCCATCTCGCTCGACAGACTTGAGTAATCTATCGTTATCACAAAATAGCTTGAGTGGCTTTATCCCGTATGGAAGAAGATTCACATTATATTTTTCTATAACTTCACTTCTGGATAAGGTTCTGGAAGTATCTTGATCTGTGTAATTCAATGTATATTTTTCATGAACCCAAGCTCCGTTATACATTGACCAAGAGAATAGATATCTGTAGGAAATAAATTTTGAAGTTGTTGGTAAGGCAACTATGACTAATATTCCAAAAATTAGAACCATCAAGCTAGGAAGTGATTTTGGCAAAATACTTCTAATCGACGGTGTATTCATGTAACAATATTACTACATAAGCATAATAGGGTTTTAGAGTCATCGTCTACCGTCAAGAGATTCTAAGATGGTTACCGGCGCGTTTGACTCATTAAATCCAGATTTAAGTCAGGAAAAACTTAATTTAAGGCTTTACTATCAAGTCTTGATACAAATCTTGATGATCTTTAACAAGTCGAGCAACACCATATCTAGTCAAGGTGTAATCCTTGCCGGCAGCCCCCATTTTGGCTCGTAAATCACTATCTGTAGCCACTTTAGCTACA
>Ga0214921_10011694_pt1 | contig 10624 bp, 6 predicted proteins | sample LL1505_MetaG_FD_177992 | JGI IMG/M metagenome (GOLD analysis project Ga0214921, IMG submission 177992) | Freshwater microbial communities from Lake Lanier, Atlanta, Georgia, United States - LL-1505 | ecosystem: Environmental > Aquatic > Freshwater > Lake | place: USA: Georgia | collected 2015-05-28
TAATTTTTAATTAATTCATCAATTTATTGTATATTAATTTTTAATTAATTCATCAATTTATTGTATATTAATTTTTAATTAATTCATCAATTTATTGTATATTAATTTTTAATTAATTCATCAATTTATTGTATATTAATTTTTAATTAATTCATCAATTTTTTTTCTCATAATCTCATTTTCACTGTCATCGAGATAATTGGTATTTCTATTATCACTATCAATGTTTTCTTTTAAAAACTCGTTGCGAAATTTTGCTAAACCTACGCTGAAATTTCTTATATAATCCCTAATTGAAGACTCGGAACCTAAAAGTTTTTTTATGACAACTTCGTACAGCTTTTCAGGACTGATTTTATAATTCATTGCTCTGGTTTCGAGATACCATAAACTCCACGCAGAACAATAGCCGACTGGGTCTCCAGGTTTTTCATCTTCAAGATTGGTCTCAATGAGCTGATATAAATTCTTGTTCTGTTCGTAGTTTATTGGTATGTATGAGTAGTCACGAAGATCTCTATGTTTTGAGAACTTTTTTTTTAAAATCTTATCAAGGTAAAAATCAGATTCAAAGTAGCCTTCGGAGTCAAATCTCTCTATAACTTTATTGAAAGGGTCTATAATTATAATATTGGTATGGTTCATTTCAGTACCGATAAGACTTAAAATATAAAAAGTAATCTTATTACTAGGGAATTTCTTTGGTAATTTAGGAAAGTAGTATGAGTACTTATTTGCGTACTCAATAAAGTTATTCATTCTTTTTGATAATTCTTCTACAACTCCTAGCCTTATCTTTATTATTTGAGAAAATTCACTGTCTAAATTTGTTTTCTCAAATGTCAAAGGTTTAGATTTTTGTGCAATATATATATTTTCGTTTCTCTTGAAAATTGCCAAAATATAAAAAATCAGATTATCAATATAAGCAGAATAGATGTTATTGTTATTATTATATTTTCGGAGGTGAACACTGTCTCTGCTACTTATTTCAATTTTGCTTAAATTACTAAAACTGTATGTTTTTATTTTGTCTAAAATAGGTGTCATTTCATTGTAAACAACTCCTTTTCTAAATATTTCAATGAGTTTTTTAAAATGTTTTGTTTCATTCCAAATATCAAGAACTTTTACCTTAAACCTGTCTTTAATAAAGATGTTTATATATTTTGTTTCAAACACAGACTTAAGTTTCAGGATATACTTTGGGTCTAGTAAGTGACAAATTGTCCTTCCATCAACATTTTGACTATTTAAATTATCATATTTTGACAAAAAATATTTAAGTTCTTGTATTTTTGGTTCTTCATCTTTTTCAAGATAGTCGTGAAAAACTGTATTCCATCTCAGATTTCGTACGTCAAAGTCTATTGTATCTTCATATTTTTGAATAGTTGGCCAATCTTTTTTCCTAAAAAACTCAAAAATCATAAAGTATCTGCTTATTCCGCCATAATTTAAGTTACACCCTTTCTGAACGAGAAAATCAAAAAATTTCATATTTCTACTTTTATATGCAAGTAATAACGGATATTCAGAACGATAATTTGAACAATCTAATTCAGGATTTAGTGGCTCAAGCACATCAAACCATTTTTTTAGTTCAGAAAAATCAGCCTTTATGCTTTTTAATAGCGAACACAATACAGGGTTTTTTTTATTTTCATTTATCTCTATATTTGAACACTGACACAATACTCTAAAACTCTCAAATTGTTTAGCACTTATTGCCATAGTTAAGGGTGTTTCATCTCGATTATTTATTTGGTTAATATTGATATCTGTGTATTTTTCCAAAACTTGTGTAAGAAGACGAGGATAGTCAACAAGATAGTGGGTAATATGGCTATTTGTCAAATCATCAATCAAGTCAATAATCTGATGATTTAAAACACTTGAGAGGAGGTCTATATAACCAAGTTTAGCCAAGATAAAATGAATGTATTGTTGGTTGGAATTCTTAATTAGCAAGAGCTTTGGATGTTTCTTAACAACGTCTACTAATAATTTATTATTTTGATAGGCCAAGTAATGCACCAGATAGTTACCCTTATCATCTCTTTTCAGCCATAAAGGACTATCAAGCGGTGGATAATTTGATTTATTAATTATATTTTCCATAGTATAATAAGGAAATTTATATTATAAAATTAAATCCTCATTTTACATATGGGATGTTTTGATATTTTTTGTTTTCTATGTGGAAATACGTATCAGTATTTTAGATGAGTATTATAAAAATCAGAAAAAATATAAAATTCTAACCACTAAAGACTATCTCAAAAATTTCAAATAACTACTTTAGCCTCTTAATAGTTGTAAGGCTGAGTTCAATCTCAAAGAGTTTAAGTTTTTCCTTGATGTCTTCTATTGTAATACCTTGGTTTTTCCATCCAAGAATAGTTCTATTCCTATCTTTTTCGAGTGAATGTTTTATATCGTGGCAATCGGAACATAATATTTTCAAATTCCATTTACTATTCATTTCAAGGTGGTTTAAACCTTTTTCTTTTATAAAACCATCTTGGCAGTCTTCTTGATGGATAATGTGGTGTGTCTCTAGCTCTCCTTTGTGTGTCGCTTTCTTGCCGCATATTTCACAATGTGAAACAAACTTGTTAGAGTTATATTTTGACCTCTTATCTTCCACAATTTTTAATTCTATATTGTGTCCATTCTTGTGTCCTTGATTATAAAGTTGTGTATGTATTTCTCTCATTCTATCAGTGAGAATATCAAAATCTCTATCCTTAATCAAATATTTCGCTATTTTAATTCCATACACAGTATCACCTAGACCAGGTGTGAGTTCACGATGATACACAAGGTCTCCTTTGTCATTAATTTCAATTCTCAAGTGATAAATCTTCATATTATCCAGTTCTTTGATGTCTCGAATTTGTGCCAAATCGTGAAGATGTGAAGCAAATATAAATGAACATTTTCGTTTTGCTAGAATAATAAGCAAACTACTGACAATAGAACACGCACTAATAGTTTCTGTGCCTCGACAAATTTCGTCACCTATTACTAGACAATTTTCATCACTTCTCTTAAGGATGTTATTAATCTCTAGCATTTCTAATGTAAAAGAAGACAGACCTTTAAAAATATTATCATTTCCAGTAATACGTGTAAAAATGGTTTTATATGGCGAGAAGGTTAGTTCCTCGCACGCAACCCACAGACCAGCTTGAGCCATAATAATACAAATACCAATGGCTTTCATCAGTGAGCTTTTTCCAGCACTGTTTAAACCATATAGTAGGATACCATCTGGCTTTGACGTTCCCAAAGAAATTGTGTGCGATACGTAGGGTTCCTTATCTCGCACAAGTCTCTCGATAATGGGGTGTCGCAATCCTTTTGCTTTGAAGAAACTTTTCTTATTCTTCTTGATTTCTGGACACGAATATTTATACATACGACTTGTCTTGACGTTTGACTTGATAAAATCTACACGACTTACCCACTCTACAATATTATCAAATTGTTCTTTAAACTTTGCCGATAGTTCTTCGAGTGATTGAACCCAATACTTTTTGAGCAATTCTTTCAAGTCGGACATCAAGTCTTTTATTCCATTAAAATGTTTGTCATCGTAATATATTTTAACTGTGGGACTTTTCGGTTGTTGTTTGAAAACGAGTTTTGACATATCAATATTATGTTCAATTATTTTACTTTCCAATTTCTCAACTTGGTGTTTAATTCCGTATGAACGTTTAAGTGACACGGTAAAATAAAATCCATCGCGTTCATTACTCTCGAGGTGAACAGCATTGAGCTCTTTTTTTTCATCAATACAAACAAGTTTATTGAGAAATTTATGTAGATAATCAACGAGATTTTTTTGTAGATTTATTTCTTCAATTGCTGTATCGACTTCTTTGTAAATTCCAGTATTGAAGTAACTCTCACTTTGAAAGCCGTCAAATGAATAAAACCTATTCATTTCTTCTAAAATACTCATATCAGGAATATCTTTCAAAAATTCACACTTCTGCCAATCATAAGAATTGATTATTTTACACACCTCAGTATATGAATTATGTAGCTGAAGCATCTCACCATAAGTCAAGATACTCAGATTTAACTTTCGTTGTAATTTTTCAATATCTGCAATGGCGTTTAAATTTTCTTCGACCTTTTCTATATCATTAAATAAGAGAGTGCTGGCTTCATACCTTTGAGTTATTATACTAACACTGTTAAGAGGTTGTAATAATTGTTTTTTTAGATATCTCTTACCAATAGTCGTTGAACAATTATTTACAACATTGAATACTGATTGAAACTTTTTACTCAGATTATTCATAGAGACTAAATTTAATTGTTCAATTGCATTATTTTCCAACATTAAATGACTGTGTTCTTCATAGAAGTCTGGTTGAGAAAGATTACTGACAATCTTTGGAACGTGACTGTATGCATAATCAATTACCATTACCCAAACCGTTACAAGCCCAGGATATCTTTCTAAACCTAGCTTTTCAATGGGTGTTATTAGATTATCATTTCCATAAATTTTAGATAATACTTCATTCTGATAGCTTACTGATTTTTGTAATGTTACTTCAAACGGTTGGAGTGATACACTAGTCGTATCAATATTTTCACTGAGTAATTGCCTGAGACTTTCACTACCGCTATAAATAATTTCACGTGTATTGTGAGTTTGAATAAACCTGTGAAGGAGTGAAATTTGTTGATGCAAATCTTCGTAAGGATTTATGAGAACACTTCCCTTCCCCGTCATCAAATCTAATCTACACGCGGTCAGTGAGTTGTCTTCATCGAGTAAAATTGCAATGATATTATTCTCGAGTATTGAAAAACCACTATCATTTGCCGATTGTGTGAAGAAATCTTCTGGTTCATCTACATTCGTAGCATACGTGTATACACCAGTTTTATGCCTTTCAATTTTGCCTTTGAGTGTTTCTGTCTGATGGTATACAACTACAATTAGACCATAATCAGTTAAGACTTTTTTATATTTTTTTAAACTTGCGAGAGGGAAACCCAACATATAGGGATTTTGCGTCGAAAGCTCAATTGACTTGTTTCGTTTAGTATACTGAACATTCATTATTTGCGAGAGTTCTTTGATATTATATCCTTCATTTTCATACTGGTATACCTCGTAAAATCCACCACACTGCATAAGTAAAACTGTTTTATCACCGTATTGGGTTTGGTATTCTCTATACAGTTTAAAATAGTCTTTCATCATATTTTTTAATAATTGAATTTGTTTAAGTGATTTATTGTATTTTTTTAGGTGTGATAAAATAGTTTACTGAGTTATGTGTATGATCACTCATTATTCTAATATAAGTATATTCATTGCCTATATTAGTATCTATCTTAATTCTAACACACCAATCTAAATATTGTATAAATAAAAATTTAGTTATTATGACATTATTTTCTAAAAAATCACGCATACAGGTATCAACAATAAATTTAACTTTGGGATTTCCAAATAAACTATTGTGATACGCTCTTGAAATAGTAATAAAATCAGACTCTGATACAATAAATTCATAGATATAAAAAAAAGTATGAGGTGTTTCAGACATCTTAAAAACTTTGTAATTTGCTATTACTTCAAAACTCTTTATTCTAAACATAGAAAAAATACTAAAACCCAGAATGCTACTAATTAATAAACTTATTGGCATTAACTGCTTCAATCCCATAATACATTAATGAAATAATATTTAAAAGTATTTTTTTAATATGAATTATGAAGTCAGAAATCTTTAAGGCAGATATCAATAAATTGATGAAAATGATCATTCATTCATTTTATAAGAATAAAGATATATTTTTAAGAGAGCTTATTTCAAATTCTTCAGATGCTATTGATAAGGCAAAATACACCAATTTATCACAAAATATTAATGATGTTAATTATGAAATTAAAATCAGGACTGATAAAGACAAAAATGTTCTTATAATTGAAGATAATGGTATTGGAATGGATGAACAAGATTTGGAAGAAAATCTAAGCACTATTGCACATTCTGGCACACAAGACTTTTTGGAGAAGCATCAGTTACAGTCTGATATGATTGGACAGTTTGGTGTGGGCTTTTATTCATCCTTCTTGGTAGCCAACTACGTTGAAGTCATTACAAAGAAGCTGGGAAGTCAACAAGCTTTAAAATGGTCATCTGATGCAATTGAGAAATATTCAATTGAGGAAACAGAAACTAGTTTTCCATTTGGAACAAGAATAGTTCTTCACTTGAAAGAAGAAGATGTAGGATTTCTAGAAAATGCAAGATTAAAAGAAATTATCAAGCAACATAGTAACTTTGTTACTTATCCAATTAAATTATACGAGCAAGTTAACGAAAAGCAAGAATTAGAAGAAGACAGTGATAATGACAATATTGAAGATATTGATACTGATAACTCGGGAAGTAAAACTACCCCTGAAGAAATTGAATTAAAAGACTTGAACTCAGTAACAGAAGTCAAAGAAGCACAAGTTGAATGGACACAAATTAATGATAGCAAACCTATTTGGTATATGAAACCCAATCAACCCTTAGTAGAAGATTATACCAATTTTTTCAAGACAATTACCAGTGGTTGGGAGGAGCCACTCTTCTATAAACACTTTGAAGCAGAAGGACAACTAGAGTTTAGAGGAATTTTGTATATCCCAAAAAGAGCCCCTCACGATATGTTTCAAGATGAAAGCAGAAAAAATAATGTAAAACTATATGTTAAGAAAGTCTTTATCACCGATGACTGTCGAGAAATTCTACCTACTTGGATGAATTTTGTTACTGGAGTAATTGACTCTAGTGATTTACCTCTTAATGTTTCACGGGAAATGCTACAAAATAATCACGTTATCTCACAAATTAAAAAACATTTGACTAAACTAGTAATTGATACGTTGAGTGACTTGTCAGAAGATAAAGAAAAATATCAGATTTTCTATAATGCGTATTTTAGGAATTTGAAGCTAGGTGTATATGAAGATGAAAAGAATAGAGAAAAATTGTTTAAACTCCTTAAATTTCATCATAACAAATCAGAATCACAAATATCTATTGAAGAATATATTGAAAATATGAAAGAAAATCAAAAACAAATATTGTATCTTTCGGGTGAGAATTTAGCATCAGTCAATAATTCTGTTTTCCTTGATAAAGTTAAAAAGAATGATTATCAGGTGCTTTACTTGGTCGATTCCATTGATGAATTTATGATACAACGACTATCAAAGTTTCAAGAATATGAACTTATTAATATCTCTAAAAGTAACTTTACACTAGAAGCAGAAATCAACATGGAAGAATATAAGCCACTTCTTGATTTTATGAATGAAACTCTCAAAGGAAAGGTTGAAAAAGTAGTGCTATCAAATTCATTAACAGAACTACCATCTTGTATTGTAACTGAACAATATACTTGGTCATCAAATATGGAGCGCATTATGAAAGCTCAAGCCCTTGGTGATAATTCAATGGCTCAATTTATGAAATCTAGGAAAACCCTCGAAATAAATCCATCGCACGCTTTTATTCAAAAGATTAACGCAACAGAAGATAATAAAGAAAAAACAAAATTAACAAATATTTTGCTTGATGTATCGTATTTAACATCTGGGTTTACAATAGAAGATGTACGCGCTTTTGCAAAAAATATATACGATACTATATGAGTGATTTAGATGTACCATTCTACCTTTTTATATACGAAGATTTAATAAAAAATGGAGTGACGACAGAGCAATCTGCACGAATGCACTATAAGAGTTTAGGAATAAAAGAAAAACGAATTCCTAATAAGAGCAGATTTTATACGTTTTATCCTACATTTGACTATAAACAATACGGTAAACACTTTAATATTTCATCAGAAATGGAAGCAATAAAACACTTTCTTACCCAATCAAATAATAAAACATATAAAAAGGAAATACAAATTCAAGAATTACTTAACAGTATTAAGTTGTAGCCTGTTTTACTTTGTGGAATAAATCTATTAATTTTTCATAATCCGTTACCAAGTTAACGTTTGCATAATTAAGTTGTAAACGTATACCGTTTTTTTCTTCCTTAAGTTTGGTTAGTTTGGTAAAAATAGCACTCTCATTTTCCACAAAATGCCTTTTCATTTCTCCGTAAAATGGTTCAAATCCTTGGGGTTGAAGAAGAATTTGTTCTAAACAGGCTACTTTGAGATTTTGATGCTCAATAAAATCACTGTAGATTTGAATTCGGACATCCTTTGAATTTTCAAATCCAGGTTCATTAGTAAGCGGTTCACTATTTAATATCATTGATTTGATTGACAATAGAATTTGACCAAATGTCATAACCGGTGACCATTTTGGTCCTGACCACGTATTAATTATAGAAAGACAAACTTTTCCTTCAACATATAAATTTGGATTGAATCGTGTTACACCATCACCAGTCACGTATTTGACAGATGGTGGGTCAAGAGGATATGTTTCAGTAATAGTTATTGTGAAGAAATGAAATCCATATTCATATGGTGTTTCTGAATTTCCTACAATCATTGCTCTTACTTCTGTCATATTGCTCTCATCAATGTGTATAAATATCCCATCTTTATCAAAACCAGATTCATAAAATTTTTGTAAATCTTTAGCAAACCTTTTAGTAGTCATATAGTGTATTAGAGTTTCCAATCTTTATATTTAATTTTCAATTTTTGTGTATTCCCACCGTCTTGAACAAAAACGTTAACGGGTTGGTAATCTCTCTCTGTCTTGAAACGTAAATTATAAGTATCTAAATTTTGCATTAGAAAGTTAAATTCAGGTATATTGATCAATAATTGTATGACTGAATTCATATAACAGGTGTTACCTTGGTTTGAAATTCCAAATTTTGGAGGTCTAGCTGGTATAGCTTGAGAGGTAAAAAAACGATGTGGTGTAATATCAGCTATTGTGCTCAAAACACTATCTCCTAAGTTTCGATATAGGAGTTGAACAGGTTGTTCTCGCTCTATCAAAGGCTTACCATTTATTCGACTTGATCGAGTAAATATTTTTTCTATTTCACGTTCACTGCTCTTTCTGTGTATCGAGTCATTTAACCAAAACCATTCAGTTCCATCCTTAACAAATACAGTATAGTGACCACCTGTTGCCCCGCCACTGTGAACTATTATTCCAATCAATTCATAAGTCTTTTCATTTTTAGTAATATTTGCAAATAAGTTATTGACCCTGTATACGTGTCTTATATCTCTTTCATTCATGTATCCTTCAGCAATTATATTAATCATAAGGTATTTTCCTACAGGTGTATACTTATGATGTGATAATTCTAAAGTTTGTAAGTTTATGACTTGTTCATTTTCATCATTTTCTAAATAAATATTCATCATATACTCAATTGTAAAATATTTATCTATCCACACAATACCAAATAAGTATGTTATAGGGTCTATAATTATTCTTTGTATAAAATCCCTGTAATTTATTCCTGTTTCATAAGGAAGAACTGTGTTATAACTAAAACCATTGATAATTCGTAATCTATTAAATAGCCTAGATAAAAGCTCGTGTGAAGATTCCTGTCGACCGCTTCCAAACTTTAAGTATTTAACTATTGTGTCTCTACAAAAAATAGCTTCATGCTCTAGTGATTTACGTTCTCTGTGTTTTAAACTTTCTTCATCAATCAAGCTAAAGTTTATTAAGCTCTGATTTATCTCTACTCTTTCCCGACCTATTTCCATAATTCCGTTGAATATGTATTGTTTAACAGCACTACTTACATTCCTAAATAGAGTTGTTCTTACACAATCACGAGTATCTTTAAGAAAAATTACAGATTTACATTTTGGATTATTATAAATTATTTCATTAATCTTACTAAGAGAATGATCTAAAATTTCTTTGACTGTTTGAGGTGGTTTACCGGAAAAAAAAGGAAATTCTGTCTCCAGTTCTGTAAATCCATTAGTATGTCCTGTTGGAATAGAAACAACGTTGTTGCTATCTCTAAACGCTGTGAAGGGTTCACTTCCTTTTGTTTTTTTTCCAAAATTTTGTATTGTATCATCTATAATTATTAAAATATCATCTCTATTCAAATAATGTATTAATGCATCAGGTGAGGTTGGTATATAACCGTATATAGAAATATTCCACGGTGCTCCGTACAACTTTAGGAATTCCTGAGAAAGAGATGAGTGTGGTACAGGTGTAGTGAGTGTAGGCTGTATTTGAGGTGTTGGTCTGTTTTCAAGTGTCCTTATTTGTCGGTTTGCAATTACAAGGTCATCGTAGCACTTTTGAAGTTGCGCTTGAAATTGCTCTTCTCTTTCTTTTTGTTCTTCTAGCCGCCGAGTCAATTGTTGCTTTTCCCTTTCAAGTTTTGTATTTGCATCTAGCATACTGTTATACAATTCATCCGTTTGTGGTGGAACTTCTCTTACTACTTGTGTTCGTTGTGACACTCCTGGTCGCACTGGGGGTGGTGGTGGAACTTCTCTTACTACTTGTGTTCGTTGTGACACTCCTGGTCGCACTGGGGGTGGTGGAACTTCTCTTACTACTTGTGTTCGTTGTGACACTCCTGGTCGCACTGGGGGTGGTGGAACTTCTCTTACT
>Ga0214921_10011695_pt1 | contig 10624 bp, 6 predicted proteins | sample LL1505_MetaG_FD_177992 | JGI IMG/M metagenome (GOLD analysis project Ga0214921, IMG submission 177992) | Freshwater microbial communities from Lake Lanier, Atlanta, Georgia, United States - LL-1505 | ecosystem: Environmental > Aquatic > Freshwater > Lake | place: USA: Georgia | collected 2015-05-28
TGAACGTGCTGCTGGCCGAGGCCAAGGTGCCTTACGACATCGTGCTGGAAATGGACGAGATCAACGACGACTTCCCCGCCACAGACGTGACCATGGTCATCGGCGCCAACGACATCGTCAACCCGGCCGCCCAGGACGATCCCACCAGCCCGATTGCCGGCATGCCGGTGCTGGAGGTGTGGAAGGCCAAGACCAGCATCGTGATGAAGCGCAGCATGGCCAGCGGCTATGCCGGCGTTGACAACCCGTTGTTCTACAAGGAAAACAACCGCATGCTGTTCGGCGATGCGAAAAAGATGCTGGACGAGGTGCTGGCAGCGCTGAAGGGCTGACGGAGCTGACGGCTTGTAATACACTCGCAAGAACTGTATTTCAGGATGCTGCCATGACTCTCACCGTCCGACTGGATGACGCGCTGCAAGCCGCGCTGGAACAGCATTGCGCCCGGCACGGCGTGACCAAGACCTTGGTGGTGCAAGAGTGCCTGGCGCAATACCTGGTGGCGGCACAGCCCGGCGCTGCCGGCGCGCGGGCGGTGGACAGCTCGGCGCCGCCGCCCAGTGCCGCTTTTGTGGCATTCGCCGATGCAGGCTTGATCGGCGCCGTGGCCGGCGGCAACACACAGGCCGACAAGGCCGCTGTGCGGCAGCAGGCGCTGCGCCGCTTGGGCCGGCGCAACGATGCCGCCTGAGGTGCTGGTGGACACGGGCCCGCTGGTGGCCCTGTTCAACCGCGACGATCCCCACCATGCGCGCGCCAGCGCCTGGCTGGCCGCGCAACCTGGGCCATTGCACACGGTGGAAGCCGTGCTCGCCGAATGCGCCTTCTTTCTGCCGGCACGCCTGCGTGGCAACTTGGCTGAGCTTGCGGCGCGCGGCGTTCTGCAGGTGCATTCACCCGACGCGGCGGGCCATGCGCGCATGGCGCAACTGTTCAACAAGTACCGCGACCAAGACCCGGACTGGGCCGACCTGGCCCTGGTGTGGCTGGCGGAGCAATCCGGCATCCGGCGCATTGCCACGCTGGACACCACCGATTTCAACGTCTACCGCATCCAGGGGCGCACGCGCTTCCAGCTGGAGTTGATGGGCTGAGGCGCGGTGCAGGCAGCCTGCGCACGTGGCTGGCCGCGCTGCGTCAGTGGCTGGGGGCCGGCACCGCCCAGCGCTTGGTGATATCGCCCTTGGCGTTGGCGCTTTCCAGTTGCACGCCAAAGCCCCACAGCCGGGCCACATGCTTGAGCACTTCCTGCCCGCTGTCATCGAGCGGCCGGCCGTTGTGCTGGAAGTGGCGCAGCGTCAGGCTGCGGTCGCCGCGCAGGTTCACGTTCCACACCTGGATGTTGGGCTCGCGGCTGCCCAGGTCGTACTGGCGGCTGAGCGCTTCGCGCACCCGGCGGTAGCCGTTGTCATCGTGGATGGCGGCCACTTCCAGCTCGGGCTGCTTTTCATCGTCGTGGATGGCGAACAGGCGGAAGTCGCGCATCAGCTTCGGGCTCAAATATTGGCCAATGAAGCTCTCGTCCTTGAAGTTGCGCATCGCGGCATCCAGCGTGGGCACCCAGTCGCCGCCGGCGATGTCGGGGAACCACTGGCGGTCCTCGTCGGTGGGGCTCTCGCAGATGCGCTTGATGTCGGTGTACATCGCAAAGCCCAGGGCATACGGGTTGAAGCCGGCGTAGCCCTTGTCGGTCACCTTGGGCTGGTAGACCACGTTGGTGTGGCTCTTGAGCCATTCGATCATCACGCCGTCGGCCAGGTAGCCGTCGTCGTACATCTGGTTGAGCAGGCGGTGGTGCCAGAAGGTGGCCCAGCCCTCGTTCATCACCTGCGTCTGGCGCTGCGGATAGAAGTACTGGGCCACCTTGCGCACGATGCGCACGATCTCGCGCTGCCAGGGTTCGAGCAGCGGGGCATTCTTCTCGATGAAGTACAGCAGGTTCTCCTGCGGCTCATCCGGGAAGCGCTTGGCCTCCACCGCCGCGCCGGCCTTCTCGGCCGCCTTGGGCAGGGTGCGCCACAGGTCGTTGACCTGCTGCTGGGCATGGGCCTCGCGGTCCTTGCGCTCGGCCAGCTCCTGCGCCAATGTTTTGCGCGCCGGGCGACGGTAGCGGTCCACGCCGTGGTTCTGCAGGGCGTGGCAGCTGTCGATGAATTCTTCGACCACCTCCAGGCCGTGGCGCTCTTCGCACTCGGCCACGTAGTTCTTGGCATAGACCAGGTAGTCGATGATGGACGAGGCATCGGTCCACATGCGAAACAGGTAGTTGCCCTTGAAAAAGCTGTTGTGGCCGTAGGCCGCATGCGCGATCACCAGCGCCTGCATCGGCATGGTGTTCTCCTCCATCAGGTAGCTGATGCAGGGGTTGCTGTTGATCACGATCTCGTAGGCCAGGCCCATGTGGCCACGCTTGTAGTTCTTCTCGGTGCTGATGAACTCCTTGCCGTAGCTCCAGTGGCGGTAGTTCACCGGCATGCCCACGCTGGCGTAGGCATCCATCATCTGCTCGGCAGTGATGATCTCCAGCTGATTGGGGTAGGTGTCCAGGCCATAGCGCTGGGCGGTGTGGCGGATCACCTCGTGGTACTGCTCGATCAGGTCGAAGCTCCAGTCGCTGGGCGCTGGCAGGCGCTGCGCGGTCTGCGTCAGAGGAAGCGGGCCACGCAGGGGCCGCGCGGGTGCGACGGCAGCGGGCAGTTCAGGTGGACGTGGTTCCATGGTCAGGCTGCCTGCGCAGCGCCCTCCTTCTTGAACAGATCGCGGAACACCGGGTAGATCTGGTCGGGCGACGTGGCCTTGCGCATCGCGAAGTGGCGGCTGGCGCTGGCCAGCTGGGTGTATTCCTCCCAGAGGTTCTGCTCTTCTTCCGCGACCTGCACATAGGCGAAGTAGCGGCACAGCGGCAGGATCTTCTCGGCCAGCAGTTCGCGGCAACGGCCGCTGTCGTGGTGCCAGTTGTCACCGTCGCTGGCCTGGGCGCCGTAGATGTTCCACTCCGTCGGGCTGTAGCGCGCGCGGATGATCTCTTCCATCAGCACCAGGGCGCTGCTCACCACCGTGCCGCCGGTCTCGCGGGCGTGGAAGAAGTTCTCCTCGTCCACTTCCTGCGCCTGGGTGTGGTGGCGGATGAAGACGATGTCGATCTTCTCGTAGTGCCGGGTGAGGAAGAGATACAGCAGGATGAAGAAGCGCTTGCTCAGTTCCTTGCGGCCTTCGTCCATCGAGCCCGACACGTCCATCAGGCAGAACATCACCGCCTTGCTGGTGGGCACCGGCGTCTTCACCCGGTTGCGGTAGCGCAGGTCGATGGGGTCGAGGTAGGGGATGCGTTGCAGCCGTGCACGCAGCGCCTGCACCTGCTCCGCCAGCGCGGGCAGCGCCAGCTCGGCCGTCACATCGCCCGCCGCGGCAGCGGCCGTCATGATGGCCAGTTCGGCCTCCAGCTCGGCCAGCTCGCGGCGAGAGCCCGAGCCGATGGCCAGGCGCCGGCCGATGGCGCCGCGCAGGCTGCGCACCACATGCAGGTTGTTGGGCGTGCCGTCGTTGCTGTAGCCGGCGCGGTGGCTCTTCCATTCCGGCACTTCGGCCAGCTGGGTGCGCACCAGATGGGGCAGGGCCAGGTCTTCGAAGAAGACCTGCATGAACTCTTCCTTGCTGAGCGCGAAGCTGAAGTCGTCCTCGCCCTCGCCCTGGTCGCTGGCCTGGCCCTTGCCGCCGCCGCCTCCACCCGCGCCGCCCTGCGGCCGCTTGATACGGTCGCCGCGCACATAGTCCTGGTTGCCGGGATGCACCATGTCGCGCACACCGCCGTTGGCATGGTGGAACACCGGCTCGGACAAGTCTTTCTTGGGAATGCGCACCTCTTCTCCGCGCTCCAGGTCGCGGATGCCGCGGCCATCGACCGCCCGGCGAACCGCTTCCTTGATCTTGTCCTTGTAGCGGCGCATGAAGCGCTCTCGGTTGCCGATGGACTTGTTCTTGCCAGCCAGTCGGCGGTCGATGATGGATTGCAGTGCCATCTCAGGACCCCCCCCGATGCGGGCAAGGCCCGCCTCCCCCCCAGGGGGGCGCCCCCAGCGGTCCAGCGAAGCCGGTCCCGCGGCGGCCACTTGGTTGAACCCGCACCACCAGACTCAAGGGAGCGGCGATCATCAGCTCGACTTCCGCACCCGCAGGTACCACTCGCACAACAGCCGCACCTGCTTGCTGGTGTAGCCCTTGGCCACCATGCGGGCGACGAAGTCCTCGTGCTTCTTGGCTTCGTCGGCGCTGGCCTTGGCATTGAAGCTGATCACCGGCAGCAGCTCTTCGGTGTTGGAGAACATCTTTTTCTCGATCACCGAGCGCAGCTTCTCGTAGCTGGTCCACACCGGGTTGTTGCCCTGGTTGTTGGCACGGGCGCGCAGCACGAAGTTGACGATCTCGTTGCGGAAGTCCTTGGGGTTGGCAATGCCGGCGGGCTTCTCGATCTTCTCGAGCTCGCCGTTCAGGCTGGCGCGGTCGAATACTTCGCCGGTGTCGGTGTCGCGGTATTCCTGGTCCTGGATCCAGTAGTCGGCATAGGTGACATAGCGGTCGAAGATGTTCTGGCCATACTCGGAATAGCTTTCCAGGTACGCGGTCTGGATCTCCTTGCCGATGAACTCGGCATAGCGCGGTGCCAGCTGCTCCTTGATGTAGCTGGTGTACTTCTGCTCCAGCTCGGCCGGAAACTGCTCCCGCTCGATCTGCTGCTCCAGCACGTACATCAGGTGCACCGGGTTGGCGGCCACTTCGGCGCTGTCGAAGTTGAAGACCTTGGACAGGATCTTGTAGGCGAAGCGGGTGCTGATGCCGCTCATGCCCTCATCGACGCCGGCGTAGTCGCGGTACTCCTGGTAGCTCTTGGCACGTGGGTCGGTGTCCTTCAGGTTCTCGCCGTCGTAGACCTGCATCTTGCTGAAGAGCGAGCTGTTCTCCGGCTCCTTCAACCGCGTCAGGATGGCGAACTGGCTCATCATCTTCAGCGTGCCCGGGGCGCATTTGGCCTGTCCCAGGCTGCTGCTGTTGATCAGCTTCTCGTAGATCTTGACCTCTTCGCTCACACGCAGGCAGTAGGGCACCTTCACGATGTAGATGCGGTCGAGGAAGGCCTCGTTGTTCTTGTTGTTGCGGAAGGCCTTCCACTCGCTCTCGTTGCTGTGGGCCAGCACCACGCCGTCGAACGGGATGGCGCCGAAGCCTTCCGTGCCCTTGAAGTTGCCTTCCTGGGTGGCGGTGAGCAGCGGGTGCAGCACCTTGATCGGCGCCTTGAACATCTCCACGAATTCCAGCAGCCCCTGGTTGGCCAGGCACAGGCCACCGGAGAAGCTGTAGGCATCGGGGTCGTCCTGGGCGTAGGTCTCGAGCTTGCGGATGTCGACCTTGCCCACCAGGCTGGAGATGTCCTGGTTGTTCTCGTCACCCGGCTCGGTCTTGGCGATGCCGACCTGCTTCAACACGCTGGGGTGGCGCTTGACCACCTTGAACTTGCGGATGTCACCGCCGTATTCCTCCAGCCGCTTCACAGCCCAGGGGCTCAGGATGCGGTTGAGGTAGCGCCGCGGGATGCCGTATTCCTGCTCCAGGATGGCGCCGTCTTCCACCGGGTCGAACAGGCCCAGCGGGCTCTCGTTCACCGGGCTGCCCTTGATGGCGTAGAAAGGCACTTCCTGCATCAGCGCCTTCAGGCGCTCGGCGATCGAGCTCTTGCCGCCGCCCACCGGGCCCAGCAGGTAGAGGATCTGCTTCTTTTCCTCCAGCCCCTGGGCGGCATGGCGGAAGTAGCTGACCACCTGCTCGATGGCGTCTTCCATGCCGTAGAACTCAGCGAAGGCGGGATAGCGCTTGATCACCTTGTTGGCGAACAGCCGCGACAGGCGCTGGTCGTTGCGGGTGTCCACCATCTGCGGCTCGCCGATGGCGCGCAACATGCGCTCGGCAGCAGTGGAGTAGGCGATGGGGTTGCGCTTGCATTCGGCGAGGTAGTCCTCGAGGGACATTTCCTCTTCGCGGGTGCGTTCGTAACGGGCGGCAAAGCTGCTGATCACGTCCATGAGGACCTCCTTGATCGGACACAGCACCGATGCGGGGATCAGCCCCATCGGTGGCGGGGAAGTTCTGATGAAGTCCCGGCTTCACAGGCCCAGGCTCCATCAGAGCTTTCCGGTCATTTGGCGTTGCGCTATCGCGTCACGTGTCTCCAGCTTCCTGCAATCGTCCACCGGCTGAACCGCCGATGAGCGCACGCTTTGCCAGCCTTCTTGCCTGCACTGCAGCAAGCTGCGCGCCAGGCCCGTTGGCCACCACCTGCCCATCACAACGCCTGGAACTGGCGGCGCGCTGACAAGCATGCACCTTGTTTGCGCATTTGCAAATGCGCCCGCCGCATGACGGTGCCAATCCGTGCCTATACAAACTCGACCCTGCACCGATTGGTGCACGCCCGAGCGTTGGCGCACCTGCATGCACCAATGTCACCCCCGTCCGAACAGGGGTGTTCAGCGTCAAGATTTGCGCAGCAGGCCTGTGCAGCCGGCATCAACGACAAAGGGCCCCCTGGTTCGGGGGCCCTTGTCTGCGCGCCCTGGCAGGGCGGCGGTGGGCGCCGGGCTTACTGGATGCCCAGCACGGTGCGCAACGCGTCCCAGGCCGTGCCGTTCAGGCGCTGCGTCCAGTTCAGCTGCCCGATCGGGAACGCGTCCTTGAACGCATACCAGACCAGGCCGCCGCGTTCGGCGTAGCGGCGGGTGAACTGGAACCTGTCCTCGAAGCCTTCGGGCATGGCGGCGAACTTCAGCACCCGCGCATCACCTAGCTGCTCGATGGTGTACGTGGTGTCCAGGATTGTCTGGTAGCTGGTGCTGAGTCCGTTGCTCACCAGCCGGTTGTTGCGGGTGAAGCGGGCCTTCTGGCCGTTGGCATCAAAAGCCACGCGGATCTCCACCTGGTCGGTGTAGGACGTGTTGGTGGGCGTCTCGGTGAAGCGCCAGACAAAAAGCGTGACATTGCCGTTGATCACGCTGCTGCCCAGCAGGCTGCCCGGGTAGCCGGCGATCACCTGGTCCAGCGAGGTGGCCAGCGGCCAGTTGGCGAACGGCTCGGCCGACGTGGGGCTGGGGGCGATGCGCAGCCGGTCGCCATCGGCGGTGGCGATGGCCTCGGGCACCGACACCGTGCGGCCGCCACGGATGCTGAGCGTGGCGCCAGCCGGAAAGCGCGTGCTGGCCAGCGCCGGCACCCGCGAGGCGGCCGTGCCCCAGTTGCCCCAGCCCACACCGCCCGCGTCGGTGCTGGTGTAGCTGCGGATCTCGTTGACCACGTCGCTCATCAGCCGGCCGCCCAGGCTGGCCACCAGGTTGTCGGTCGCCTCGTCGGTGTAGCCCTGGCACAGCACCGACCGAAACGGCGCTGCCCCCTGCGCGCGAATGATCGCGCCGCTGTCCGGGCAGACGACCCAGGCGCTGCCGGACCAGTAGGTGCGGTTGCGCACTAAGGGCACCTCGGCGCCCGCGCTGAGCTGGCCGCGTGTCTCGTTCACGGTGAAGAAGCCGGCCGTGTCGACCACGCTCTCGTCCCCGGTGTAAACCCGCCAGCTGTAGTTCTGTGCATCGGTGTAGCTGAGGTTGCGCAGCAGCCGGAACGCGCCCGCAGCCGCCGGTGCTGCCGGCACCACAGGCTCGGGGATGCCCAGCGCGGTGCGCACCGCATCCCAGGCCGGCTTGTTCAGCCGCTGGTCGTGGTAGCTGCGCTCCAGATCGGTGGTGCCACGGAAGACCGTGCCCACATGCTCGGCCCAGAAGCGCTGGCGTTGCACCCGGTCCTTCAGCGCGGCCGGGTAGCCGCTGACCACACGCAGCAGGCGGATGCCGCCCTGCGTCTGCACCGCCAGCGTGGCATCGCCAACGGCCTCACAGCTCTGGCTGTTGCCGTTGAGCGCCAGGTCGCAGCGGTAGAAGCGGCCCTTCAGCCCGGGCACGTCCACCGACAGACGCCAGCGTTTGAAGGCCTGCAGGCTGGCGTTGGGCTGGCTGTCCAGCGCCACATCGTCGACGAACAGCGAGTTCAGATTGGTCACCACCGTGCCAGCCACCACCAGGTTGCCGGCCATCAGGCCCAGCTGCTCCAGCGTGGTGGGCTGGCGGAACACGCCGTCGGCATAGCGCACCGTGGGGCGCACGGAAATCTCGATGCGGTCGGTGCTGCCGATGTCGCTGGTGGTGCGGCGTGTGTTGTAGCGCGACCCTTCCGGGAATTTGGCGTCGGCCGGCAGCAGCGCGGGGTCGGGGCCCCATTTCACCGGCAGGCCGCTGGCGTCGGTGGTGCTGCCCGGGCTGTCGCGAAACGGGTAGGCGCGCATGTCAGCGATCACCTCGCGCAACGTCTTGCCGCCGATGTCCTTCCAGGTGGTGCGGCCCTCGGACTTCGAGCCGCCGCAGTAGGTGCTCTTCTGCGGCGCGGTGGCGGTCTGGGCCACGGTCTTGACCACGGCAAAGCCGTTGTCGCAGTTGTTCCAGGCGCTGCCGGTCCAGTACAGCTGGTTGCGGCTGAAGGCGATGGCCTCGCCGTTGACGAGATTGGCCCGCGGCTCACTGGCCAGCCAGGCGCCGTCAGCGTCGGTCTTGCTGCTGTCGCCGGTGAAGATCTGGTAGCTGTAGGTGCCGGCGTCGGTGTAGGTGAAGCGGCGCACGCTGACGAAGGGGCCGGCCGCGTCGGACGCCACTGTGGGCTGCGCCAGCGCGTCCGCCAACTTGCCCACGGTCTTCTCGTCCAGGTTCAGCTGGGTGGCCACGGCCTTGGCCGCGGCCTCAATGCGCTGCGCCGGCGTGGCCTCGGTGCCGGCGCTGGCCTCCAGCGCGGTGCCCAGCACGGGCAGCTGGCCGATGACGGCCTCGCGCACCAGGCGCGCCGCCGGCTCGGCCGCCACGCCGGCCTTGGCCGCGACGGTGGCGGTGCCGATCATCACCTGGCCCACGGCACGCGCGGCCAGGCCCAGGTCGGGGGGCGCGCCGGCCGCTGTGAAGTCGCCCAGCGGCGACACCGCCAGGCCCAACTGCGACTGGACGCGGGCGGTGGCCTCGGCCACGCTGATGCCGGCATCGGCGGCGGTGTTGGCCACCACGGTGGTGAGCGGGCTCACGAACACCGCCTGCGCCCCGGCGCTGCCGCTGGGCGGCGCCTTCAGCACGAAGGCCACGCCCACGGCAGCGCCGGTGTCTTTGTCCACCGCGGTGGCGGGCACCTCGGCCAGCACGGCATGCTGGCCGGCGGCCGCCGCGGCAATGCTGAGGCTGTACTTGCCGTCGGCATCGGTCAGGACTTCTGGCTCGCCGTTGTTGCAGATTCCATCGTCGTTCAGGTCGTAGCAGACCTTGGCGTCCTTCAGCGGACCGTCGGCCACCACGCCCGACACCGCCACCGGCGCCGGGTCGTCACCACTGCCACCACAGCCGGGCAACAGCACGGCCACCGCGCACAGGGTGGCCAGGGGGCGGAGGGCACGCCAGGCCGTGCTTGGGGCCGTGCGTGGGGCCATGCGTGCGTCCGGGGGGCAGAACGGGTGGTTGACCGGATCGTGAGCCGGTGGATGGGCAAGGGAATGCATGCAGATCTCCGTGGACTGATGGAAGGCTGCTAACACCGGGTTGGCGCAGCAGCCATGCCACCGTACGGACGGGCCCGCCAGGCGTCGCCCCATGGCCAGGGGGTGCGCAGGGGGCCTGTCCTGCGATTGGGGGATGTGGCGGGCCGGGCCGCTGCCTACATTGGCCCCGCCATGAACCACACCACCGCCCTGGCCATGCTGCGCGCCCTGTGCCAGCAGGGCCTGCATGCAGACGCCCTGGTGCCAGCCGTGCTGGAAGCCCTGCATGCCCTGGTGCCGTCGTCACGCAACCTGTTCGACTGGACCGACAACCAGGGCCGGCTGCTGCGCTACTACATCGAAGGGCCGATCGATGTCGGCCTGGCGCAGCTGTACTTCGACGAGTTCCACAACCGCCGCGAGACCGAGGCCATGCTGCCGTTCCAGGCACTGCGCGACCGGCCTGCAGGCGTGTGCGGCGCCGACGACCTCGACAGCGCCGGGTTTTACCGCTCGGCGCTTTACCACGAGATCTGGAAGCCGCAAGGCTTCCACACCCGGCTGGAAGCGGTGGTGCGCGGCCGCCAGGGGCAGTTGCTGGGCTCGCTGGTGCTGTACCGCGGCCCGCAGGATGCGGCCTTCACCGCCGCCGACCGCCAGCACCTGGCACGCGCACTGCCGCTGCTGGCGCAGGCGCTGGAAGCCGGCGCCAGCACCGCTGCGGCCGACGTCGACGAACCCCATGTGCCCGCCCCAGACCCCGCCGAAACCCTGCTGCTGACGCTGGACGGCCAGGCCTGCCATGCCAGCGCAGGCGCCCTGCGCCTGCTGCTGATGGCCGATGGTGGCGCATCGCGCGACAGCCTGTCGCGCCCGCTGCAGGCCCTGGGCGGGCCGCTGGTGCCCGCCGTGCTGGCCCGCCTGCGCCAGGCACCGGCACCGGTGGCGGTGGTCAGCCACAGCAATGCGGCGGGGCGCTTCGTGGCCAGCGGCCGGTTGCTGCAGCCGGTGGCCGGTGCGTCA
>Ga0214921_10011696_pt1 | contig 10623 bp, 7 predicted proteins | sample LL1505_MetaG_FD_177992 | JGI IMG/M metagenome (GOLD analysis project Ga0214921, IMG submission 177992) | Freshwater microbial communities from Lake Lanier, Atlanta, Georgia, United States - LL-1505 | ecosystem: Environmental > Aquatic > Freshwater > Lake | place: USA: Georgia | collected 2015-05-28
ATTGAGATTTAGATTGATCGCCATTTATTCTATCTTTAGCATATTGAGATTTAGATTGGTCGCCATTTATTCTATCTTTAGCATATTGAGATTTAGATTGATCGCCATTTATTCTATCTTTAGCATATTGAGATTTAGATTGGTCACCATTAATTTTATCTTTAGCATATTTAGATTGGTCGCCATTCATTCTATATTTATTATAATATGCATTAGATGATTTTACTTTTTTAAGCATATGGTGTTGTCCTCCTAATCCACTATTGGAATAGTATAGATATAATTTATCATCATTTGTTTTTATTTTATACAATATAGTTGCATGTGATGGAACATTAATGTATGTAGCATTTTTGCCAAAATCTTTATCTAAATCAATGTCATCATTTAATTTAAATTTGTTAATAATTTCACTAATATTAAGTACTGTATTTCCAATATTATCATTTATATAACCATCAAATAAATAATGAATGGGCATAATAACAGTTGGCAACTCGCCTAAATTTGATTGATTAGATATAATATCTTTAATTTGTAGATCATCTAACATTATTATATTATTATATTATTTTATAAAAAAATTGATTTTAAAGTTAATTAAATACAAAATATTACTATTAATTTAATGCATGTAATTAAAAGAACAGGTGAAAAACAAAATGTCCATTTTGACAAAATTACCGAACGAATTAAAAAGCTTGTTAATCCAATTGAATTATCAGGCGACGAATTTAAGTATCTTGAAACATATAAAGAAGATATAAATTTAGATGCTACTTTGATTGCTCAAAAAGTTGTCGCAAGTTTATATCCTGGTATGACCACTGAAGAATTAGATTTGGAATCTGCTAATATTTGTGTTAATATGTCTACAAAACATCCTTCTTATGCGCTATTAGGTGGGCGTATTTTAGTTTCAAATCTGCACAAAAAAACATTAAATACATTTACAGATAAAATGCAACTATTGGTGGATAATGGTGTAAATATAGATCAATACTGGTTAAAATGGATTTTAGAAAATAAAGATGCTATTAATAATATTATTGATTATAAAAGAGATTATACTTTTGATTACTTTGGATTTAAAACTTTAGAAAAATCGTATTTACTAAAGATTAATGATAAAATTATTGAAAGACCACAGGATATACTTATGAGGGTTGCATCTACACTTCAACAAGGTAATCTTGAATTAATTAAAAAAACATATGATTTAATGTCATTTGGTAACTACACTCATGCTAGTCCAACAATGTATAATTGCGGAACAGTCAAAAAACAACTAAGTTCATGTTTTTTACTTGGTACTCATGATTCACTGGAAGAAATTACTAAAACATGGAATTCATGTGCTCAAATATCAAAATGGTCAGGTGGAATTGGTCTTCATGTATCAAATATTAGAGGCAAAAATAGTCTTATTAAAGGTACTTCTGGTAAATCAAATGGACTAGTTCCTTTCCTGCGTGTATTTAATGATATAGCAAGATGGATTGACCAAGGAGGAAAAAGACCTGGTTCTATTGCAATTTTCCTAGAACCACATCATCCTGATATTTTTGAATTCTTAGATCTAAGAAAGAATTTTGGAGCGGAAACAGAAAGAGCGCGCGATCTATTTTTATCACTATGGATCAGTGATCTATTTATGAAACAAGTTGATATTGATGGTGATTGGTATTTAATGAGTGCTGATACTTGTCCAGGCCTACCAGATGTATATGGCGAGCAGTTTGAAATTCTTTATTGGTCATATGTACAAGATAATAAATATGTTAAAATCATTAAAGCTCGAAAATTATGGATGGCTATTTTGAATGCACAAATTGAAACTGGAACACCTTATATTGGTTTTAAGGATCATATTAATAGAAAATGTAATCAGAAAAATTTGGGTACAATTAAATCATCAAATTTATGCCATGAAATTACTGAATATTCTGATAATAATGAATATGCTGTATGTAATTTGGCATCAATCGCACTAAATAAATGTATAATTCCTTTTACTAACAATGAAAGTTTTACAATTTATACTAAATCAGATTGTATTTATTGCAAATGGGCATTAAAATATATGAATAGTAATAACATGATCTATAATGAAATTGAATATAGTATTGATAATTTAACTAAATTACGTAAATTATTAGATAAAGATATAACTTTTCCTCAAATATTTATTAATGATAAAAATATTGGTGGGTGGACTGAATTATATAACTATACCGCATCCAGTTATGATTATGAAAAGTTATATGATATTAGTTACACAGCAACTATTAATCTAGATAAAGTAATTGATATTAATTATTATCCAGTACCCCAAGCTAAATTATCTAATATGAAACATAGACCAATTGGATTAGGTATTCAAGGTTTAGCAGATGCTCTAGTACAATTAAGAATACCATTTGATTCAGATAAAGCAGTTGAATTTAATAGTCGTGCAATGGAAACAATCTATCTAGCAGCCATGACAGCATCAAATGATATTGCTAAAAGTCGTTACAAAGGAATGAAAAAATTAAATAAAAAATCTTTTCCAGAATTTTATGATAATAATTTCATTCATTCAGATGATGATATAAATACTATTTATCATGAATTGAAACCAAATAAATATGAACTGGGTAAACCAGCAAAAACAACATTAGGTGCATATTCATCATTTGATGGGTCGCCTTTTTCACAAGGAATATTTCAATTTGATATGTGTTCAGTCGAGCCATATTATAAAGAAAAATGGGATAATTTGAGAAAAGATGTGATGAAATATGGAACAAGAAATAGTTTATTAACAGCATTAATGCCAACAGCAAATACAAGTCAAATTTTAGGTAACAATGAATGTTTTGAATTTTTTACTAATAATATTTATTCACGAAAAACCAGCGCTGGTGAATTTCCTCTAGTAAATAAATATCTGGTTCATGATCTAATAAACATTGGATTATGGAATAATAATATGAAAGATAAAATTCTTGCAAATTCAGGGTCTATTCAAACAATTGATGGTATTCCAAGTGTAATTAAACAGTTATATAAAACAATTTGGGAAATTAAACAAGTTTGGGTATTAAAAGCTGCTGTTGCACGGAGTGCTTTTGTGGATCAAGCTCAATCAATGAATATTTTTATGTCTGAACCAGATTATCAGCGATTAGGCTCATCTCACTTTTGGGCTTGGCGTAATGGTTTAAAAACAGGTATGTATTATTTACGTAGTAAACCATCAACTGATGCGATTAAATTCACTATTGATCCATCTCTAATTAATGCTGCTACATGCGATTCTTGTTCTTCTTAATTTTATAATAATTTTAATTTAATTTAATTTAATTTATATATATATTATAATGAAATATACAATTATAATAATTATTATAATAATTATTATTTGTTTTAACTCATATAATTACGATACTTTTACAGATTTAGTTAATCCAAATTATTCTAGAGTAACAAATTCAATAATTCCATTAAATATATTTCAACATTGGCATACATTAGACTTACCCCCTAAAATGAAAGCGAATGTTGAATTATTAAAAAGACAAAATCCAGAGTTTACATATTATTTATATGATAATGCCATGGCTCGTGATTTTATTTCTAAAAATTTTGATAAAGATGTAGTATATGCTTTTGATAAATTAAAACCAAGTGCATATAAATCAGATTTATGGCGATATTGCATTTTATATATTCATGGTGGTATTTATTTGGATATTAAATTCTACTGTGCAGATAATTTTAAATTAATAGAATTAACTGACAAAGAATATTATGTAAGGGATATTCCTAATGATAATATTGTAGGAATAGCTCAAGGATTGTTATCATGTTTACCAAAAAATGAAATATTATATAAATGTATTCAAAAAATAGTTGATAATTGTATTCATAATAATTATAATAATAATGGTTTAAATATATCAGGACCTCATATGATAGCATCATTTTTTAATATTCAAGATATAAATAATTTTAATTTACATCTATCAACTGATAATAATGTTACAATTAATAGAGGTAATGATATAATATTGAAAATTTATGATAAATATAGAGATGAGCAAAATGATGAGAAACATTATAGTATATTATGGAATAATAAAGATATTTATAATGATGATAAATCTATAATCGATAAATCTATAACCGATAAATCTATAATCGAAAATTTTAATAATGATAAAATTAACCATAAAATATATTCAATAATTCCATTAAATATATTCCAAAGTTGGCAAACATTAGATATGCCTTCTAAAATGACAGAAACTGTTGAATTATTAAAAAAACAAAATCCAGAGTTCAAACATTATTTATATGATGATAAAATGTGTCGAGAATTTATTGCAGAACATTTTGATAAAGATGTATTATGGTCTTTTGATAAATTAAAACCAGGTGCATACAAGTCTGATTTATGGCGATATTGTATTTTGTACATTCATGGTGGTATTTATTTAGATATTAAATTTTACTGTGCTAATAATTTTAAATTAATTGAATTAACTGATAAAGAATATTATGTATTAGATATACCGTGGAATAACATACCCGGTATATATCAAGCATTTTTATCATGTTTACCAAAAAATAAAATATTATATAAATGTATTCAAGAAATAGTTGATAATTGCATTAATAATAGATATAATTATAGTGCACTAGATGTAACGGGTCCAACTATAATGGCATCTTTTTTTAATTTTAATGAATTACTTAATTTTAAACTTCATAATAATGGCAATACTATTAGTATGAATAATAAAATTATACTTTCAGCATATAATAATTATAGAGATGAACAATCAAAGACACAAAATGTAGAGCATTATAGTATTTTATGGCATAATAGAAATATTTATAATTATATAATATTAAAATCTAAAAAAACTATTGATTTAACACGTGAATTAAATAAAGATACTATATTTTATTCGGGCTCACCATCTATTATTGAAAATAATGATGGTTATACTATAAATATGGAATGGGTTAATTATAATATAATTAAAGATATACATTATAAGGAACCAATTACTTTAAATAGTAAATTTAACATTGATAGTAATTTTAATAAAATATCTGATGAAAAATTTTTAGTAGAAAATTTTATTAAAGACCGTTCATATAATTTTATAGGTATAGAAGATATTAGATTATTTAATTATAAAGGTATATATTATTTTATAGGAACTATTTGGGATAATAAGAGAAAATTAGGGTCAATGTGTAGTGGTATTTATAAAGATTCATATGAATTAGATAGAAATATAATTTTACCCACATTTTATGATTTAAATAAAATTAAAATATGGGAAAAAAATTGGTCTTTTGTAACATATAAAACTGAATTATGTGTAATATATAATTGGTATCCATTACAGATTGGCAAAATAGATTATGAACAGAATGAGATGAATATTATTGAAATTAAATATAATATACCAGAATATTTTAAAAATGCGAGAGGATCCACGCCAGGATATATAAAAGATAATGAGATTTGGTTTGTATTGCATAAAGCACAAACACATCATAACTCAAATTATCAGCATTTTTTTGCAGTATTTGATTTAAATATGAATTTATTAAGATATTCAGAATTATTTAAATTAGGAGAATATAATGTAGAATTTTGTATAGGATTAATAGTAAAAGAAAAAGAAATAATACTATCATACAGTTTAATGGATACATTGTCTTTTATATCTACTTATGATATTGATTATATTAATACAAATATTAGATGGTATTTAATTTAGTAACTTTTTAATCTGATATAATAAATATATTTATTATATTATATATGGGTAAAACAATTCAACAAATTGGAAATTCTTTAGAAAACTTGATAAACTTGGAAACTTTAAATTTAAAATATCGTTATGATCATCCACTTGGAAATTCTTTAAAAAACTTAAAAACTTTAGAAGAAGTCTTAGTTTCATTATTAAATTTGCTTTCAGCAAACTCAATAAAGTAATGGCAATAATTTAAAAATCAAAGATTTTTAAATTTTTCCATTTCATATAAATAATATTTATATTTAAAAAATAATTATTTATTTAATATAATGACAACGTATTTTCACACACAATATCTCGAGTATTTTAATAAATTTTTAGATCAGCTAGATGTATTCTTCACAGATGCTAATACCAAACAAGTTATTACAACAACTAAAGAATTATCAAATGATGATAAATTTAAATTAGGTAGAAATTTTATAAATAATATGACTAATGATAATTTTAATTTATTTATTGATTCAAAGATTAAAGTATTTTCACATAAATCAGAATCAACCAAGCTATTATCTGAAAGTTATTTTGGTTCAAAATTATCATTAAAGCAATTATTAAATAATCAACCCGCTGATATTAAGAAAACTTGTTGGGCTTATCTTCATGTATTATATCTATATATTAGCTTGTGTGCGCCTGTTGAAGATCAAAAAATTGACCAATTAGAACGTTTATATTCATTACTTCAAATTGACAATCCATCTATGCTAAATTCAGCCAAAAGTGATGCAACGGAAAAAATTTATAATTTATTAAATGTTGAAGTTAATAATGATACTAAAGATATGATTGATGATATTGTTAAATCTTTTGACCCTCTTCTTGCAAATAAAGATCAAGCTAATCCTGTTGCAAGCATTATGCAAATTAGTCAAACTATCTCATCTAAATATGCAGATAAAATTAATAGTGGTGAAATTGAATTAGAAAAAATAATGAATTCTATCAAGAACAAGATCCCAGGTATGGAAAATGTTATGAATAATTTTGCAAATATGAAAAATAATACTGAGAAATCAAAAGAAAAAGTTATTATTAATGAGAATTATAGCACATCAAACGTGGATGTTGGTGAAAATAAAGATAATGAAAAATCATCTTTTAATATTGGCAAAATCTTAAAAGCAGCAGATGCAATGGGTGTTATTCCAGGTGCAAAATCATCTGAATCTGGTACTGAAATGCCTGATTTATCAAGCATGAATGATATGTTTAATTCTAAAAATATGCCAAATATTAATGATATGTTTAACTCTAAAAATATGCCAAATATTAATGATATGTTAAAATTAATGAGTCAAATGCATGATCCTTCAGTAAAATTAGATCCGGCTGAATTAGAAAAACAAATGTCTAATATGGGTATCAATGTGAAAGATATCAACAATCAATTTATGACTAAATAAATATACTATTATAAATATACTATTATAAATATACTATTATAAATAAAAAATTAGAATCCTAATTTTTTATTTAATTAATTTATTTCTAGATTACCATGTATAAATAAATATAATTTATTTCTAGATTACCATGTATAAATAAATATAATTTATTTCTAGATTACCATGTATAAATAAATATAATTTATTTCTAGATTACCATGTATAAATAAATATAATTTATTTCTAGATTACCATGTATAAATAAATATAATATATAGCAAGTACTGATATAAAATAATATCTAACAAAATTATATTGAACAAGTGAATAACAACCAACTGCAAAAATAAATAAGAAAATAAATAAATAAAATAATTCACTATATGTTTTATCTATTTTTACATAATTGTCAATATTAATATTTTTATCCATATATTTATCCATTTTTCGGAATACATCTATTGTTGTTTCTTGAATAGTATTATCAACTGTATGCTTCTCAATTTTAATATAAACTTGTTTTGGCATTTTTGTATTAAATAATGTATGATTTTTGTCACATGGTAGAATACTATCATATTGTGTACAAAAAGAATATATATGATTAATATTATTATTAATATTTAATATTTCCAATGCTCCTGTTTTAGGATATAAACAATTTTTTGTTTTTTCAATATTATTTTTATCACAATATTTATCTGACTTTTCTTTATTATTTTTATTATAAACACATCCTTCGGGAAATAAATACACAATATCATTCTTTTTAATTTCACATAATTTTATATCATGTTCATCTTTATTTCTATTGTAACGGATTAATATAGAATTTGATAAAATACTAATTAGACCAATACCAGCTAACATAACATACACATGATAGCCCATAATCATTTTTAAATTATGATAATTTAGTTTCATATTTTTAATAAGTAATGCATAACCAAACAAATAATCAAATTCTGTTTGGTGGTTTTGTACAACAATATTACCACTTGATCTATTACTGTCTATTAATTCATCTAATAGTTTGATATTTTCTACAAATATTTCTGTTCCATAAAAATATTTTAATATTCCAGATATTCCAGATAAGAATATATATACAATTATAGTATGATTTTTATGAGTATGTTCAAAATAAGGAATGTTATAATATTTGTTCATCTTATTTAAAAATATACCTAATAATATTAAAGGTAATACTATAATTGTATTTATAGTAGTTATAATACCCATATAGAATAGCATTAATTTATTAATCATTATTAATTATTATTAATAAATTATCTCTAAATCATTACTACCAATTAAACTATATTATTCACACATCGGTTACAATATCAAGTTGAGGTTTATTATTAACATTGCTAATAATTTTATCTTTTTTTGAATTTAGTATTTGTCTAATATTGATAAATTTTTGTGTATTATCATTAAAACTTCTTTGTTTAGTAATGTCTTTAATTTCATTACTAACATTTTTTGCTTCGTACTTCAATGGTGGAAAACCGTACATTATATTAAATTAGATAATTAATTTAGATCAACTATAATATCAGATCGTATTTCTTTCACTACTATTTTAGTTTCAACAATATTATCTAAAGTATTTTTTTTATTATTTTGAAAATGATTAATATTACAGCATTTGCCTTTATTAACACAATTAAATTTTAAATATTCTGAATCGTGTAATTCACCAATATAATTAATATATAATAATCGGTGTAATGCATATTTCTTTTTTCTAAAAAAGAAATTAATATATGAGTTCTTATCGTCATGTTTAATAGCAGTTATATATCCATGCCATATAGAGCATTCGTCTCCAAATATTGATGTTTTAATATATTTACTAATTCGTTTTAGGTCATTATATAATAATTTTTTATCATTCTGTACTGTTTTTAGTTGATGTTGTATTAATTCAAGTAAAATATTACTTTGCATATTATAATATATAATATTTTTGTTTATTATTCCATAATTTTAATAAATAGCATATATTTTTTTTGGTATGGTTGTTGAACCATCAAAATTAAACTTAATAGATATATTATTTTTAGATATAAAATTATTGATTATTTCAGGTGTAATATTTATAGGACCCTGATTGTAAATATATTTTACATTTGAATAATTATCATATACTATAATGGGTATATCAATTAGTTTACTTAATACAGTTAATTCCATTATACCATTTGTATTAATAGATAGTTTTCTAAATTTATTCAAGGTTGATGTAAAAAAATTTTCATTTGCATCATTATCATTAATTAAATTTGTCAATATATAATCAATAATATTTGCTTTTAATAAATAAGTAATTTTTGTTTGCAATTGACTAAAATACCCGAGATTACGAGATTCAATATCATATAATTTATTATTAAGCCAATAATATGAATTTGCATATGCCCTAATAACTGAATCTAAATTAGGAATTATTTCTTGTACATATTTATCACCAATCTTGTTTAATTCATGTTCTTCAATATCAACAGCATTATATAATACATATCTTTTTCCAAGTATGGGAATTTTATAATTTGTAAATAATTCTGCTAATATTTTTTTAATATTATAATTATCAGATTTAATAATAGGTTGATTTTCACGATGAGAATATTGAGTTGAATCTATTATATCAGCTACAAAATATTCGTTTTCTTCAATAAGCTCGCTGAATTTAATACTATTTTGTATCATTTCTTCAATACATCTATTTACAAAATCATACGCCATTGTATCTAATAATTGAAATTTACACATATCATCTTTCCACAAACAATGTAAATTTGTCGAACATTTTTTTTCATTTGTATTTATTTTGCAATAATCGCGAACATTATTTAATATATAACTTTTAATATCTGGTAATTTATTTACAATAAATGCCATATTATTTTCAACTTTATAATTAGAATTTAATTTTTTATTAATAATACCTAATAAAATTTTACGTAATAATGTTTTCTTATCTAATTTATTAATTTTTGTACTTCTAACGATAGATATAATTTCATCTTTTATTTTATTATTTTGTGATAAATATAAACTTAACTCTAATCTAAATAAATTATAACTTTCATTCATATAATTATATAGATTTACATTGTATGTATGTTCATCTTTATTATTTATATTAGCAGATCTAATTGATTTATCAATATTCTCAATATTAGAATATATTTGTGTTGATAATCCTAAATGTTTAATTTTTTTTTCATCTATTAATTCAGATTTAATATTTATTATAAGGTTATTATTTAACAATATTGCAATTATATTAATATTATTATTATTTTTTTCATCATATAATACTATTTTTGGTTTATACTCTAATGATAATTTTTTTTCAATATCTTTTAATTTATCAATTGTTTCATATAAACTAT
>Ga0214921_10011697_pt1 | contig 10622 bp, 7 predicted proteins | sample LL1505_MetaG_FD_177992 | JGI IMG/M metagenome (GOLD analysis project Ga0214921, IMG submission 177992) | Freshwater microbial communities from Lake Lanier, Atlanta, Georgia, United States - LL-1505 | ecosystem: Environmental > Aquatic > Freshwater > Lake | place: USA: Georgia | collected 2015-05-28
AAATTATATCAAATCTACGTCCATCTCTTAAAATGGCAATAAACATCCATTTTTGTTTTGGAATGGGAGGTAGCTCAATAATTTCAGTCTTTATTCCACCATTATTTGTATGAACTCTGAGGCGAGTCGATATTTTACTTGTTCCACTAGGAGCAGGTGCCACTTCTAAATGCCAATTATTATCCACCTCAATTATAGGTGTAAAGTCATTTGTAACTTTTGTAGTCTTATCTCCATCTAATAAATAGAAAAATCCCATTACTGATGAACCGGCTCCGCTTAGAAGCTTACTTTGAGTTATATCAGCTGTTAAAATTGATTTTTTAGCATTTAAAGGGGTCATTTTAGATAATATATCATTATTACCTGGCCCTGGATATATGTAATATATAGTTATATAAACTGTAATTAATAATATAATTATACCAAATATGATTGAAAACACTAACGACGGCTGCGGCATCCTATATAATTATATGATTTAGAATGACATCGGACATATTATCCATTCAAATACATTTATTAGACAGACAATTTCGAATATCTATCAAAAGCACCATCAATTGTATTATTAATATTAGAATTTGAACAACTTGTTGATGCTGCCATTGGTCCCGCTCCAAAATCTTTAGCGGAACTTAATTTAGGCGTAGCCTCACGAATTTCACTTACTGTAAGAATACGTGGCCATATTTTAAGATTATGAACCTTGATTGCATTTGATTCAATTCCAGTTGCGGCATTAATATCATCTTTTACATCTTTTGGTGAAGCCGAAAATGTACGTGTTTTTATTAGTTTACCATTGATGTATACTTCCAAGGCCTGCTCCATAACAACCATAGTTAATCTAAATGATTGTTGAACTGAAACATTAGGAACAATTATATTTTCCATATTATTATCCTTATTAAGTACTGAAACAAGCATGTCATTTGTATCAGGAAGTAAAGCAGCTACAATATTATAATTCGAAAGAATTCCTAACAATGTATCACCAGAAGGAGTTTCTTTCTTATTGGCACCTCTACTAAAGAAAATGCGCGGTGTAGTAGAAAATTGTAGTGGATTTTCAATAAATATATCCAGATTTATAGTATATCCGTATGTCTGAGAAGCAATCGGTAAATCTTTATTTAAGATTGGACCAGGGCTAGTTGTAGTCCAAAATAATTTACCATCATCAAAGCCTGGTACTGGTATAATACCGGGACCACCTGGACGTAATTTAAATATAGGTGTAATAAAGAAATTAATAAAAAGTAATATTACTAATATTATAATAATAATTGCTAAAATATATGCTAAAATCCGCCCTATACCACTTTTAAATACTTCAACTGTATTTGTACTTCCAGAAGTTATCGCACTTGGTACATTTTTTTGACTATTACCAAGCAAAAACTGATTGAAATTAATAGTACTCATCTATTTATCCTATCTCTATTTATTTTTTTAATCATTAGACTCGTATAAAAGGTCGCGAGCGAAGTATGAGACATATCAATTAGATAAGTATTAGACCAATATGCTTAATATTTATTTTAAAATTTTTATTGCTCTAATTCTATAATTTATTCAAAAAATATATAACACCTCCTACTCCAGTAAATATAGTGGCTCCTGTCATAAAACCTTTTACAAAGGAGCGATAATCTACTTCTTTCATGTCTTCTTTTGTCCAAACTGGCGAACGGTCTCTTCGACCAAGTCGTTCATAGTAAATAATTACTTCCTCTTCAGTCCATTCAGGTTTTCCTAACATTTTATTTACTGAATTATGAATATCAACTGTCCATTTTAATATGTCTTTTCTTGAATCTAAAAATGGAGTTAGCGGATTATTGGCTAAATGCTCTTTATAATGCTTTTTACAAATGGCACATGGTAATAAAAATGCAAGAGATTCATAGAATTCCTTAGCACATTTCTTATCTGTATATGTTGGATTTTTAGGATATCCTAATGCGACAATGTGAATCGTATGCCAGAAAAATGGCCCCCATACACTTGGTGGAAATTGCATTCTATTTATGATATGTTTATTATCACTGTTCATACTACACGTATAAATATCATATAATTACTTTATTACTACTCTATTTCGGTCTAAAGACTATTAAATATTACATTGTAAGTGGGTATCTAATCCAAAATGGAGAGTGTTAATAACCGTAATCAACATTGTACAAATTGTGGTCTAATCGGTCATGTTTTCCGTAATTGCTTATCACCAGTTACAAGTTATGGAATTATCGCAGTTCGTTATATGAATAGTAATGTAACAAATTCTTTATTTTCAAAAGCTACTACAATTAGTAACGGAAGCGATTCAATTCAATTTCTTCTAATTCAGCGTAAAGATTCACTTGCCTTTGTAGAATTTATTCGTGGTAAATACAATCCATATGATGAAGAGTATATAGGACGATTAATACGAGGAATGACTATGAAAGAGCATGATAATATCTTAACACAATCTTTTGATGAACTCTGGCAAAATGTTTGGGGCGAATCCTCAAATGTAAAATCTCATAAAAATGATTATGATACTTCAAGTAAAAAACATTCTATAATTAAGGAAAAACTAACACAAATTATTACAAATAATCCAACAAAGTGGATGGAACCAGAGTGGGGATTTCCAAAGGGTCGTCGTAATCCGCACGAGACTGATATAACCTGTGCTAGTCGTGAATTTCAGGAGGAAACTGGTCTTTGTCGTCAAGACTTTACAATTATTCAAAATACATATCCAATTTCTGAAACATTTTTTGGCTCAAACCAGGTACATTATTGCCATAAATACTACATCGCGCTATGTAATAAAACGACTGAAGTTGAAATGAACATTAATAATCCTCATATGGTACGTGAAATTGGAGGCATACAGTGGTGTTCGCTCGATGATGCCATTTCAAAGATTCGTCCGGATAATGTAGAAAAACGAGAAATTTTACTAAAAGCTGGAAAGATTATGCGCAACTTTCATCCAGTTCATACAAATGATTTACCACGCTCAATTTATCGCACAACATACAGATAATAACCTATATTGGGTATTTTATATAAAGCGTTTATACAATAAAATGAAATATTATTCTATAAATAGCTATGTCATCTGGTTCTTATAATTTACCAAATGTGATATTTAATCAGGAAGACAATAACAAGTCGGCTGAGATTACATCTAATTTACCAGTGAAACCTTCTAATCAGCGCCTGCTGCCAGTAGTCCCTAATCAGAATTCTCAAGAAGAGAATGAAAATGTATCTGAAGAGACAGTGCCAGTAGTATCAGAAGCGCCTACTACAGTAAAAGTAGCAGCATCAGAAGTAGAAGAGGAAGAGGAAGAACCAGAAGTAGAAGAGGAAGAGGAAGAGGAAGAACCAGAAGTAGAAGAGGAAATAGAAGAGGAAGAATCAGAAGTAGAAAAGTCAAATATAGTAACTACATTTGAAGGTGTAACTGATCCAGAGCTTATTAATCTATGGGATACTACAACCGATTTTGGAGAACGCGATAAAATATTAATAGAACTTCAAAGAAGACAACTATTTCCATCAGCAGCATTAACAAATTGGGAATATGAATCTGGGGCGTATCCTGATACAAAAGACCCTGAATTTCTACAAAAGTTGCTTGCTAAACGAGAATTTGCAGAGAGCCTACAAACTACATGGAAACCTCGCACAGATCCCTGTGAAGACGATTCAACATTTGAGGTTACTCCTGTTCAACGCTTTGTCAGTAATTTTATGTCGCCTAAAACACCATATATGTCAGCTCTCCTATTTCACGGCGTTGGTGTCGGTAAAACATGCGCAGGAGTCCAAATTATTGAAGCATGGCTTGAAGTTTATGCTCGCAATGAAGTATTTCTTGTAGCTCCACCAACTATTCAACAGGGCTTCTTTAGAACTATTTTTGATAAAACAAAAGTAATTATTGGTGAAGGCAATGAACCAAATAGCGCCTCTCAATGTACTGGTACGACATATATGAAATTAACTAATACACTTTATGAAAGAGACATTAATAAAATAGAAAAAGCTGTTAATAAGGCAATTCGTCGCCGCTATAAGGTTTTTGGCTATATTTCATTTGCCAACTTTATTCGTGATACACTTAAAGGTATTCCCATTGACGCCTCAGATGAACTTAAAGCTCAGTTGAAAAAAGATAAGATTCGCAAAAAATTTAGTGGAAAGTTGCTTCTTATTGATGAAGCGCATAATCTTCGCGATATTGTAGAAGAGGACGAGGTTTCAGGAGTTACTAAATCTGAAGAAAGTGATTCAGCGGGTGGTAAAATTCTAACACCCTATTTACGCGATGTACTTATGTATTCAGAAGGTATGAAATTCTGTATGCTTACTGCTACTCCTATGTATAATAGTTATAAGGAAATTATTTTTATGCTTAATATGTTACTCATGAATGATAAACAGGCAACAATTACTGAAGCTGATATTTTTGATAGAGAAGGAAATATTACAGAGAGAGGTAATAAAATGCTTTCCTATATTTCTCAGAGATATGTGAGCTTCATGCGCGGTGAAAATCCTATATCATTTCCAGTTCGACTTTTCCCTACTGCAGTTCCAGTTCTTAGCACATACCCCGCTTTAAATCCTCGCGGGGTTGTTATTCCAGATGCTGAAAAAGTGTTTTATAAACACTTACCAATTGTACCTATTATGCTTGGAGGAGATACACTTAAAGCTTCTCTAGCTTTTATGAATTCACTACCTCCTGGAGGAAGTGGTTTAAGTACAGTCGCACTTGATAAACTTATTCACGCGGGTAATTTTATTGTACCAGTCACAGAGGAAACAGCTGGTGATACTGTAGAGGCCTTTAGAGCAAGAACAGATATTAATGGACTTGGTACTATATTTTCTAAGGAAAGTTCTGGTGGAGAAGTTCGTTATAGAGCAAAACAGGAGGGAGGAGCTAAGTGGCTTGGTCTAGGAGAACTTCATAATTATAGCCCAAAGTTTGAGTTTGTAATTAATAGAGTTAAAAATGCGGAAGGATGTATTTTTGTATATACACGCTTTGTAAATGGTGGCGCACTTCCTCTAGCTCTTGCTCTTGAGGCAAATGGTTACCTACCATATGGCAGAAAATCAGGCCTTCTTGCTAATGGACCTCAAACACCTGGTGGAAAACAATGCGCTCTTTGCCCAAAAAGAGAAAAGGAACATGGTAATGCAAGCCACGATTTTACTCCCGCTTATTATGGACTTTTAACTGGTGATATTGGTCTATCTCCTCGTAATGAACAAACTATTCGCGCACAAAGAGATTTTAATAATGCAGAGGGAACTAATATTAAAATAATGATAGGTTCTCAAATCGCCTCAGAGGGTGTTGATTTACGATTTGTCCGTGAAACATATATTATTGACTCTTGGTTTCACTTGAATAAAACTGAGCAAATTCTTGGTCGTGCTATTCGTTATTTGTCTCATTGTGCACTTCCAAAGGAAAAACGAAATAACACAGTTTATTTATTAGCTGCGCAGCTACCAGAAGAAGGAGAGGATGGGAATCTAGAAGGTTTGCCTTTAAAGTCCATTAGTGGCGGCTCTAATGGACGTGAAACCGCCGATTTATACAGCTACCGAATTGGATTCAAAAAAGCCGTTTTAGTTGGAAAAGTTACAAGAACAATGAAAGTTGCAGCAATTGATTGCAATCTTAATAATCAGGCTATTATTATTAAGGGACAGCAGCCCGTTACTGAAATTGATGCACAAGGCTTTGTTCGCAGAGATGTTGATATTAATGATATGCCTTTTACCGCAATATGTGATTGGATTGAAACATGTGACTATGAATGCAAACCTAAAATAGATGTCACATCTCTAACAATTGATGATTCAACATATGATGAATTTGCTGCAAGATGGCGCGTAAATAAAATGAAAGAACGTATTCGCACATTATTTAAAGAGCAACCTTATTATCAATCTGAGGATTTATGGAATTTGTTTGCCGATATACCACGTATTGCAGTGGTAGATTTATTAACAGAAATAGTAGACAATAAAAATTTCCAAGTATCACATGATAATCTAACAGGATATATAAGATATTGTAATGGATATTATATCTTTCAACCAAATGTATATCTGGATTTAACAATTCCACTGGCAATTCGAGTAGCTAAGTTTCCAATTAAACGCGACCTATTTACACCAATTGAATATGAGGAGCCTGAAATAGAAGAGGAGCAGCAAGAAGTAATAAATACTACTAAATCAGTTGAAGATATATGGATTGCTATTACAGAATGGTGTCAGCAATTATCAATAAGTGTCAAGATGCTTAAGCCATCTAGTGAAATTGAACAAAGAATAATAGAAGATTCACATGATGATATGGAACTAATAGAGAAATATCGCCAGATTTTGGAAATGATTGAATGGTTTCACACATCTTTCCAAAAATCATCATCTAAAAATCCAGAAGCTTTTAGAAAAGCACTATTATTCTATTTTTGGGATGAATGGCTAACATTTCAAGAGCAAATCTTTTTAGTGTATTCTACAGGTTTAAATGTTCAAGAATGCATACGAGAGAATCAGTATTTATTAGGTAAAATTCTAGTTAATAGATTTATTGACCCTAAAAGGAATGAAATACAGTTTATATGTGAAGGCGAATCATGTCTAAAATCAGTTGTTGATGAAATTAAACGCGATTCTTCTGAACCATTACGTACATTTGTTGTAAATAATAAAACAACTGGCGGACCATATGGATTTGTAGTCCCTAAAAATGGCGATATTGTCTTTAAAACAGCTGACCCGCCATATGAAGGCAGCAAAGTTAATAGAGGAAAGGAATGTGGTAATGTTAGTACAATGACAGGACATATATCAAATCTTGTAGAAATAGGCGATATACTTAAAGCGGCTGGAAAATCTGATTTTGATTTAAATCGCGGAACTATACTTGGAACAAGAAAGATTAAGAATTCAACACGAGCATGTACATTAATAAATCTACTTATCCGATATTTAGATGCAGATATGATAAATGGTAAGAGATGGTTCTTCCGACCAGTTCAGACATATTATACTGGGCATAAAGGAACATTTAGAGCTGTAAATAAATAATCTGGCAAAAGACTTTGAGGGATAAAATTTGAGACGGGTAAATGGAATCTTGAGAAAGATAAGAATGGAGTCATCTGCTTTCTTTGAAAAGAAAATCCATCTTAGTCCAGGTGAATTTAATGAAGTGAAACATGAATCCATCGATTCTCTTCTAGAGAAAAAAGCCAAGCAACTTATTGAAAATAAATGCTCAGAACAAGGCTTTGTTGTACCCGGTACTATAAAACTTATATCCCGTTCTATGGGATATTTTGAGGCAGCGCGCTTTACAGGTGACGCAAATTATTACCTTAAGCTTGAAGGAAAAATAGTATATCCAGCCGATGGTGTAAGAGTTATTTGTGATGTTATTCGTAAAAACAAAATGGGTCTATACGCAGACTATAATAACGCAATTCGTATTCAAGTACCTCGCGATCTTCATATTGGCAGTGAAGAATATGAAAAAGTTGAGATTGGAGATATTATTGAAGTAGAACTTAAACGTTCTAAATTTCAAATTAATGACCCTTATATTCTAGCAAGTGCTATATTTATTACTAAGAAATCTGGTAATAAGGCTCCTATTTCAGATGCTTCTGAAGAAGAGAAAGAAGAGAAAGAAGAAGAGAAAGAAGAGGACGCAGTTGAAAAAGCAGTTGGAGAAGAGGAGGAAGAAGAGGAGAAAGAGGAAGAAGAGGAGGAGGAAGCATAGGAAAAAATGTCAAATAACTGCGCTTGTTAATATTCTCTGAACATCTATACGGAATTAGGAATGCCATATAGTTATGAAGAACGTAGAAATATATTTGAGCATATAAAAGTTCTAGTAGATTCTGAACAACAAGAGATATTTAGAATTATTCGAAAAACAAAAGAAAATTATACGGAAAACTCAAACGGTATTTTTTTTGATTTAGCTACAATTTCTGAATCTGCTTTTGTACAAATTAATGAATATCTTAATTTCTGCTTAAAAACACGACAAGAAGATGCATTACGTCTAAATGAATTAGAAACTATTCGTATACAAAATGCAAACTATACCGATGTATCATCTTAATTAGTAAAAACTAATAATCATAACAAAATTTGATTGGCTTAAAGCTATTATTATAACTAATATTAGTACTAATAATATCTAATATAAATGAGGCCACCTATTAAACAATATCAAAATGTAAGTATCAAAGAACTACTATCTTATTCCAGTAATAATCCCAATAGAAACCGCACTCTAGATTCTATTGAGATTGTATCCGATAAATCATCTCAAGAAACATCTCTTGATAAATTTGGGCTAAAAGGTTATAGCGCATTTAATCTGAATCCATCTGGTATTATGAGTTTATTTGCATGTATTCAAGATACTAGTACATATTCTCTATCTAATAAGGGAGCTCGACTACAACTTATTATTGAACTTACTACTGGTCTTCAAGAACAAACAGATACTCTTAAAAATACGGCCCTTGGAAGAAAACGCCGAAAAATCCATGATCTTATTGGTGCATCATATAATGGAACAGCATTTGAAGAGAAAGATTACCTAGAACTCTTCTCTGGTATTTCCTTAATGCGTGATATTCACTTTGTACTTATGAAATCAATTGTTCAAGACAATATTGAAAATGGTGAGCAACAATATGATAGTGCTCTAAAGGGTGAAGTAGTATTCTCATCTGACCCTTCTACTTGGAAACAAGAGAATCCAATCTGGGTAGCAGATTATAGGGGTCATTGGGTAGCTGTTCCCTCTGATAAACAAGCTGCCGACATTCATAAAATTCTTGCTACTTGGCTCTCAACTATTGAACAAACCGGTTGGGTTGTTCAATGGCCAGAGGCCGATGGTACAAAAACAGAAATTGTTGAACAACTGTCTGTTTTACCCACTTGGCAAATTACTGATAAGAAATTGGTAAAAGAAGTATTAGCAGTTCGTCTTGGGCGAGCCAATTGTATTAAACTATTTACTAAGTGGTTACAAGAATAACAGATTTACAGAACAGATTTATAAAATAAAAATATTAGTCGTTAATTATATTATTTTTCATAAAATTGATAGGTAATATAATATCTTATTATATAGACTAAAAGCTTAAGGTACTTTTATAAATATATTGTAGATTAAGAATGGATCTGACTTCAGACCAATTTAAACTTGCTACTAAGTTTGTCCAAGACTGGTTTAAGGATAAGAAGCTTGAATTAGAAACTACCTTCGGCGCGGGAGGTGTTATTGATTCAACTACTTTTCTTCAAATAGCACAACGTCTTCGTAATAAAGGCTTTGAAGTGATTCCTCAAGATGATAGGCTGAGTATTATTACTCCAAATCATATACGTCTATCACTTCTAGGCCTTGGCGTTCTACAACAATATTGTAAAGATGATACTCTCGAGGGAAAACCCTTTAGCGCAATGTTTAAGGACCGTGCGTTTCCCGATAGTAATCTCGATCTTAAAGAATACGATATTCGTTTCAAGATTCGCCGTGAAGAAGAACTCAGCCCGTCGGACCCGCGAGTTGTCGCCCTCCTTACAAATTGGGATAAACAAAAGAAGGCCTTCCGACTCATTCGTCGATGGACCTTCCGAGGCAAAGGCATCCGCATTGATATGTCTATGGTTAGACAAACCCCCAATATTCCAGGCAGGGGTGAATTTCAATGGTCTACTGCGTTTCAACAGAATAATGTATTTAAAGAAGTACCTCGCTATGAAGTTGAAGTGGAATTACTTCATGATACCGAATACACCGATAGCGCGGATAAAGCACTAAAAGCACTTATTGGTGGTGTTGGTGAAGTACAGAGAGCTATTCAAAAAAATACACTACTTATCCGCAATTCTGTTGTTAATACTGTCCGCAATGAATATCAAATTATGACCGGTTCTGAAAAATTCCGCGGTGTTAATCCAGTTACACTTAAAATTCGTAATATAACCGAGGAAATAGACCCTGATGTTGTCAATATTCGCAGTGGATACAATGTCACCGATAAAGCCGATGGATTGCGCGCTATGGGGTTTGTTGATAAAAGTGGCGAACTCTTCCTTATTGATATGAGTCTTAATGTATATCGCACTGGTCTACGAAATAAAAAATGCGCTGAAAGCCTCGTCGATGGTGAATGGGTTACTATCTCAAAAGATGGAAATTCCATTAATCATTATCTTATATTTGATATTTATTATACAAAAGGTGGTAAAAATGTATCGACTCTTCCTTTTGTAACCTACAAAAATGATATTATTGATACGGAAGCTGATGCACGTCATAATGCCATTAGAAAATGGTATGAAGACTGGCGCGGGGAGGGGGAAACTATTGCGAAAGGGCTAACTGAGGCTACTCGCCTTATTGTCAGTCTTAAACGCTTCCAATTTGCCACGGCCAATAATGCTACTATCTTTAGAGCATGCGCGGCTATTCTTGATACTGCAAGAATATACAACACCGATGGCCTAATTATTACTACTAATTCAGACCCAATTCCTGACCGTCC
>Ga0214921_10011698_pt1 | contig 10622 bp, 9 predicted proteins | sample LL1505_MetaG_FD_177992 | JGI IMG/M metagenome (GOLD analysis project Ga0214921, IMG submission 177992) | Freshwater microbial communities from Lake Lanier, Atlanta, Georgia, United States - LL-1505 | ecosystem: Environmental > Aquatic > Freshwater > Lake | place: USA: Georgia | collected 2015-05-28
CGTGATGCAATGACACAAGAGCGTGTACACATTAGTAAAGTAAAAGAGATTGTGCTAGCGGCAATCGCTTAAGTTTAATTTGTCGGTTTAGCAACCGACAATCTAACCATAGATTTCTAAGTGGATGTCTTTTTTGTCGTAACCCGCTGCCATGATGCGCTGCTTGGCTTCGTCAATCATGTTTTTCCAGCCACATAAATAAAACTGTGCCGGATTTTTTGCGGCCAACAACTGCTCGTACACAGCGTGCACATACCCGTTATATGCGCCATCAGGCACCGTATCTTCTCTAGAAAAAACAGGGTGGTAAAAGAAATTATTTTCTAGCGTTTCGAGCGTTTTAAGTTCATGACCATATAATTGATCGGCAAATTGTCGACATCCAAAAATGAGGTGAATATTTTTATGTGCGATTTTTTGTTGATGGATATAATGAACCATGGATCTAAATGGCGCAATGCCCGTACCGGTACAAATTAAATAAAGGTCTTTATCGAGTGTTTCTGGTAAGGTAAACACCCCAACAGGTCCTCTTAAGGTAATAGCACTTCCTTCCTTAATTTCATTGAATAAATAGGTGGTACCAAGGCCTCCTTCTAGTAATACAATGACCAGTTCTATAATATTGCTGCCATCTGGCGCAGAAGCAATCGAATAACTACGCCAGCGCTTGTTTGTTTTTTCATGAATGGGCAAATCGAGTGTAACAAACTGCCCAGGCTTAAATTTAAAAGAGTCTAGTTCTGGAATTTGAATCCAAAAACGTCTGGTAGTTGCGGAAGCGTCTTCAATTTTGATGACCGTTCCTGTGCGCCAAGGCTCTAACATAGTTTCACTCTTTGACACAATTTAAATGAATGCAGCCGAACTATAAAAAATAAGTTGGGACATGGAAAACGACCATAAATGAGCGGGGTGTGATTGTGTTAAAGGGAGCAAAAAAAAATCCGAGGGCGAAGCCCTCGGATTTTTCGATCTAAAAAAATTCCGATCTAAAAAATTTTCTCGAAATACTATTTAGGATCTAGCGCCAACTTAATGGTTTGCGCTAAATCAGCTAAATGCATTTTAGTCATTTTGTCTGAAGTAGAAGCTGCTGCTGCGTTAACAGTGCCTTTAAGGGCTACTAATTGAGCGCGTGCAATGCTATTTACGTCACTACGGCTATTATAACCAGTTGCGTATGGATTGTTTCCACCGCCGCCGCCGCCACCAAAGCTAATGCTGATACCACCTGCGCTTGGTTTAGGATTGATGATAGCATCTAATTTGTCTACATAGCTTTTTTGTAACATTCTACGGTAGGTATCAACGGCTTTACCAGATTTTAATTCACTGAATAAATCGTTTTGTAAATCATTGATCATTTCAGTTGCAGCATATACTTTATCTGCGCCAAAACGATCAACGTTCATTTGCATACGGTGTAAGCGGTCTGTGCTTAACATACCAGCTAAAGCACTTTCTTGTGCACTTGCAATTGGATCAACAGAACCAGGAACGTTTACTTTATTCCAGATTTTTTTGTCAATCAACCAAGTAGGTGTTTGGAACAATTGTCTGTTCAAAAATCCTAATGCATCTTTTTGTAATTGCTTAGGCGTTGGCTCGTATACAGGTACATCGCTTTCTGCTGTTTGGAATGTTTCATACACACCACCAACATTACGGCTAACATGTCCTACATATCTTCTAAATTGGCCTAATAATTGACCATAAATAGAAGCGATGTTATCATTTAAATCACCTTCTTCTTTGGTGTATTCAGGAAGCTTCGCTAAAATACGTTGTAAGTTTTTAACACCATAATCACTGGCTTTTACAGCATTATCACTGAGGTCTTCAGACTGACTACGTGGATCTTGTTGGTTGCCACCTTCGTAAGTTCCAAACCAAGTGCGTGGGTTTGCTTTTAAAGTTTCAGTGATTAATTTACTGCTCGTTAATTTGGTTTCTTCTTCTGTGTTACCAGCGATAAAACCATAACCCCAACGGATAGCCCATAAATCGTAATCTCCAATGCGAGGGTATAAGCCTGCTTTAGTGATATTGTCTTCTGGTTGTGCTACATAGTTAAAACGAGCATAGTCCATAATAGAAGCGGTGTGACCGTTTGCTTCTACCCATGTTTTATCACGTAATTTTTCTACCGGTGTTTTGCTACTGCTACCCATGTTATGTCTTAAACCAAGGGTGTGACCTACTTCGTGAGAAGAAACGAAACGAATTAAATCGCCCATTAAATCATCATCATATTTCATGCTACGTGCACGAGGATCAATCGCTGCTGTTTGAATCAAGTACCAGTCATGAACAAGTTTCATAACGTTGTGGTACCAACCAATATGGCTTTCTAAAATTTCACCGCTGCGTGGATCGTGTACGTTAGGTCCGTATGCATTTTCTGTTTCAGAAGCAAAATAACGTACCACAGAATAACGCGCATCTTCTAGGCTCATCGTAGTGTCATTTTCTGGCCACTCTTTACCTACAATTGCATTTTTGAAACCAGCTTGTTCAAAAGCTTTCTGCCAATCGTTGATACCTAAAATGAGGTGCTTACGCCACTGCTTTGGAGTTGCAGGATCGATATAATAAACGATTTGTTTTTTAGGTTCAACAAGTTCACCTTTTTTCCATTTTTCAACATCTGCATCTTTTGGCTCTAATCTCCAACGAACTGCAAATTCTTTGTTCTCCACTTTTTGTTGATCGTCTCCAAAAACAACATAGTCGTCTGTAAAGAAACCAACACGCTTGTCTGCAATCCTTGCTGCCATTGGCTTTGCAGGAAGTAACAACAATGAAGTATTGAGTTCAATGGTAATAGCGTTGTTGCCATTTGCAGTAGGAATTGATGCGGTTGGAGCAGGGCTCGCACCGCCAAATCCACCACCAGCTGCCGAAGAACCAAAAGTTTTTACGGTTCTAATTTCAGTGTTGATAGGGAAAGATGTAATCTTATCAATGTAAGATCTATCCGCAGAAATTTGAGTTAAGCTCAAAGAACGTTTTACTTGAGCACTAACACTTACTAAAGGGTTGTCGCCTTTAAAATAATCTGTAACATCAATTACAACGCCAGTGCTATCTTTTGAAAATGCTGCAATAGGAAATGCTGCTGCAATTGCATTTAAATTAGAATTGGTAACTGCCTTATAAATATCATCTGTTGGATTGGCATTGTTAATGAGTGTAATACCACGTAAAAATATATTACTACTAGGTCCTTTTTCGAAGGTCATGGTTTGTTGGTTGGCAATTTCGCCACCATACACGCCACGTCCACCACCTACAGCTGGTACTTTAACATAACGGGTAACCGCTAATATTTCACGACCCAATAAGCTGTTGGGAATTTCAAAATAGAACTTGTCATCTACCTTATGTACGGTAAATAAGCCTTTTTGAGATACTGCTTTTGCAGTAATTACTTCTTTGAAAGGCTTAGGTGCTTGACGCGCCGCGCCTCCCCCCATACCAGCCATACCGGCCATACCAGCCATACCAGCTCTTCCGCCTGGTGCTTGCGTGGTATCTCTTTGTTGCGCCACACCCATTGAACTAACAAGTAGTGCCGCCGCGATAAAATAATTTTTCATTGGTCAATTTAGTTGTTAAATAATGCTTTAAAGATAGGGTTCCAAATAATTCGACCCTCGTTTTTTTAGGCCAACTTGGATGAATGGCAAAATAAATTCAATAAATCGGTGAAAAATTGTGGATTTCTAAAGATTAAGGCTCTTATACTGAGGTTATTAAGCGTACACCCCCCTTTGAAAATTAATTTTCTGTAACCAAATTTGGCTATTTCAATAAAATAACTAATTTGTAAGCCCCTAAAGGTTTATTTGAAGAAGTTTTATGTTTAAAACAATATTTTAATTAGCATTGTAGGGACAAATTTTTAAATCGGTTTTAATTATTTAAAAAACAAAAAATCTATCGAATCATGGCTGAGACAAAACCAACTGCAACAGCTGCAAAAAGTAGTTCAACTGCACAACCTAACAAAAGCAGTAACTTAATTGCGACAATCGCTCCAATTGCTTGTATCATTGGCGGTTACCTTATTTGGCGCGTATTATTAGGCAGCGCTTCTAACTTTACAACTCCTGATCCTGATGCTAGTCATTGGTTTTGGCCTAACCACAAAGGACCAAAAGGAACATTAACAAAAATGTATGAAGGTGGTATCATTGTACCTATCCTTATTGGTTGTTTATTAACCGTATTAACTTTCGTTATTGAAAGATTATTAACTGTAAACAAAGCTTCTGGTAAAGGAAATATTGCGGAGTTTGTACGTAAAGTACAATATCATTTAGCAAACAAAGACGTTGAAAAAGCGTTAGCTGAGTGTGACAAGCAACAAGGTTCTGTAGGTAATGTAATGAAAGCAGGTCTTAAGAAATACAAAGAAATGATTTCTAATACTGAGCTTACTACAGATCAAAAAGTATTAAACATTCAAAAAGAAGTAGAAGAAGCAACAGCACTTGAACTTCCTATGCTAGAAAAGAACTTAGTATTCTTATCTACTATCGCATCAGTAGCAACCTTATTAGGTCTATTAGGTACGGTTATGGGTATGATCCGTTCATTCTCTAAATTAGGTGATGAAGGTGGTGGAGAAGCTGCTCGTGAATTATCTCAAGGTATCTCTGAGGCCCTTTACAATACGGCTTTAGGTATCGGTACTTCTGCGGTAGCGATCATCATGTACAACGTATTTACAACGCGTATCGATGCTGTTACTTACGGTATTGATGAGTCTGGTTTCACATTAACACAAAGCTTTGCTGCGAACTACAAATAGTTGTCATAACTATTATGTAAACAATAAAGTTTTGAATCTTAATCTGAGAACCTAATAAATTAATAACAATGGGAAGAGCCAAATTACCACGTAAGAGCACAAACATAGACATGACGGCTATGTGTGATGTGGCGTTTCTTCTATTGTCGTTCTTTATCTTAACAACTAAGTTTAAACCTGCAGAAGCAATTGCAGTTACCACACCAAGTTCGGTAGCAGCAAAAGTGGCGCCAGATAAAGACATTGTTTTGATAACAATCGACAAAGACGGAAAAGTTTTTCTTACGCTGGATAATGAACAAATTAAAGAAGTAGTGGCAAACTCTCTAAATACCACCATGAACCTTGGCGTAGACGTGAAAGCGTTTAAAAAAGCTGGTTTCTTTGGTGCTCCATTTAGTGGCCTTGCTTCATTCCTTCAAATCCCTGAAGAAAAACGCAGAGGAGACCTTTTACCAGGTATTCCTGTAAAAGATTCAACCGATAATCAGTTAAATACTTGGATACGTGTTATCAAAGATGCGTATTTGGGTAAAAAAATGAATCTTTTATTAAAAGGCGACAATGCTTCAAAGTTTCCTGCATTTAAAGCGGTAATCGATGCTTTCAAAAAGAACGACGAACAGAAGTTCCAAATGATTACAAATCCTGAAAGCGTTCCAACCGGTTCTGAATTATGGAAACTTACAATGGCGGGTGAGAAGAGAGAAGAATAAACAACAAATCATTCACGAAAATTAAATGCTACTATCATGGCAGAAATGGATACATCGAGTGGCGGGGGTCATAAAAAGGGCCCCGGGGTCAAAAAAGGGAAGAAGCTATCTACCCGTGTAGACCTGACACCCATGGTTGACTTGGGTTTCCTACTCATAACATTTTTTATTTTCACCACAACCATGAGCCAGCCAACTGCGCTGAAACTCATGTTGCCAAAGGATGCAGAAAATCCGGAAGAACAAAATAAAGCGAAAGAATCAGGTGTTATCACACTTTTACTAGGAAAAGACAATACTGTTTTTTACTACGAAGGTCAATTAGATAACACAGCTTCTAACTTTAAATCTTCTAACTTTTCTGGTATTCGCGAAGTGTTGCTTGATAAAAAAAGCCGCACTCCCGAAAAAGATTTGGTAGTGGTGTTAAAAGCATCTTCCGAAAGCACGTATAAAAACGTAGTTGATATCTTAGACGAAATGACCATTAACGTGTTAAAGCGTTATGCATTAGTTGATATCTCTAAGCAAGAAGAAGAACTAGTAAGAATATCAGTTGCTAATGCTGCAGCTGGAAACTAATATGGAAATATTAGCATTCTACATCTAATTATATAAAGACACGATCATGGACGTAAACAAAATATTAACAGCGGATATCCTCGATATTATATTTGAGGGTAAAAATAAAGCGTATGGTGCGTATGATTTAAGACGTACTTACGACAAGCGTGTCAAAATTGCCTTAGCTGGTACTTTTGCCATTTGCCTTCTTATGTTCGTTGGTTCTATCATTGCTAATTCATCTTCTAAAAGCAAATCACAAATTATTGTTGAAGACGTTAATTTGGAAAATGTAAAAGAAGAGAAAAAGCCTGAACCACCGCCACCGCCACCACCACCAAAACAAGAGCCTCCAAAAATCGAAATGGCAAAATTCACTCCTCCTAAAATTGTGAAGGATGAAGAAGTAAAGCCTGAAGATGAAATCAAAGAGGTTGAAAAATTGGAAGACACCAAAATTGGTACCATCAACCAAGATGGTGCCAAAGATGATGGTATCGTTGCTCCTCCAGTTGAAAAAGGTACTGGTACGGTAGAAGCACCAAAAGATGAAGATTACGATAGGGTATTTACTGTGGTACAAATCCCTGCAGAATTCCCTGGTGGACTTCCTGCTTGGGCTAAATACCTCGAGCGTAACCTTAACCGTGATTTACCTGTAGACAACGGAGCGCCTCCCGGAAAATACACTGTAATTGTATCATTTATCGTTGATAAAAACGGCGGTATCTCTGAAGTACAAGCAGAAAATGATCCAGGTTACGGAACCAAAGACGAAGCAGTTCGTGTAATTAAAAAAGGTCCATCATGGAAGCCAGCTGTTCAAAACGGCCGAAACGTAATTTATCGTCACAGACAATCTATTACATTCATGGTTTCTGAAGAATAATTTGATACCATCGTATCTACAAAAAGCCACCGAATTTCGGTGGCTTTTTGTTTTAGTTCCAATTCCTGTACTTTTGATAAAATTTTAAGCAAGTGGCAAGTCATGTAATGGATTGGGATGATACTGTGGTAGCACTTGCTACGCCACCTGGTATGGGTGCTATTGGTGTAATTCGGGTAAGTGGAAAGCAAACTTTTGAAATACTCGATGCGTTGTTTCCTTCTAAAAATTTATTAGCACAAGCTTCACACACCATTGTGGTGGGCATGCTAAAAGATCAGGAAAAAGCGCTTGACGAAGTAGTGTTGTCTTTGTTTAAAGGTCCAAAATCATATACCGGCGAAGACGTTATTGAAATTAGCTGTCACGGATCTGGATATATACAATCTCAAATTATTGCAGCCATTACCGCGCGCGGAGCAAGGCTTGCTAAAGCAGGTGAGTTTACACAGCGCGCGTTTTTAAATGGTAAGCTAGATTTAGCGCAAGCAGAGTCTGTTGCAGATTTAATTGCCAGCAATTCGGAAGCAAGTAAGCGTGCGGCCATTCATACCATGCGTGGTGGATTTTCCACAGATTTAGCAGCACTGCGCGAACAGCTTATAACCTTTTCGGCACTCATAGAATTGGAACTTGATTTTTCTGAAGAAGACGTTGCTTTTGCCGACCGCTCTGCACTGCATAAGTTAGTGTCTAATTTGCAGGCCGCTACTAGGCAACTTGTAGATTCATTTGCACTAGGTAATGTGATAAAAAACGGGGTACAAGTGGCTATCATTGGAAAACCCAATGCCGGGAAATCAACTTTATTAAACGCACTCTTAAATGAAAACAGGGCTATAGTAAGTGATATCGCAGGCACTACGCGTGACACCATCGAAGAAGTGATCAATATTGATGGTGTGCTTTTTAGACTTATTGATACTGCGGGAATTCGCAAACAAACCGATGATATCATTGAACAGCTCGGTGTTGCAAAAAGTTTAGAAAAAATGAATGCCGCTGATGTAGTCGTGTATCTTTTTGATGCGCAAACAACCAGCGTTCAAGAGATAGCACTAGTAGAAAAAGAGCTTACAAATACAGGCATTAAGCATGTGTTGGTAGCTAATAAAATAGATAGCATTGCACCAGAAAAACTTGCGGAGTTGCAAACGGTTGATTCTATTGTTTGTATTGCCGCTAAAAATAAAGTTGCCATCGATACACTTAAAAATGCGCTTGTAACAAAAGCAGTTGGAGGTGATATTCAAACCGAATCTACGGTGGTTACCAATGCTAGACACCATGAAGCGCTAGTTAAATTGAGTGAAGCATTAGAAGATGTGAATGCAGGTCTTCATCAAAAAATTACTGGTGATTTATTGGCGCTCGATATTAGACAATGTCTTCATTATTTAGGACTTATTACGGGTGAAATTACCAACAATGATCAGCTCGATTATATCTTCTCTAAATTTTGTATTGGTAAATAGTTTTATAGAAGTAAATCACTATTCAATGATTAGAAATTTTCTTTCTATATTTTTTTTGAGCATTTCTTTTTTGGTTAGCGGGCAAACCATTCGCTCTAGTCAATTTATATATGATACTGCTTCTTTTGCATCTTGTCATGCATCTACCATTGTAGAAACACCTAAAGGAATCATGGCTGCATGGTTTGGTGGTAAGTTTGAAGGCGATAGGGATGTAAATATTTATGCAAGTTGGCTTGTAAATAATGCATGGTCTGCACCCGTTCAAATTGCAGACGGTTTTGTAAATGATTCTACGAGGTATGCATGCTATAACCCCGTTTTATTTTTAGCGCCCAACAATGAACTCTTATTATTTTATAAAATTGGACCCAATGTGCAGGGCTGGACAGGTTGGATGAAAAGGTCCACCAATTACGGTGATACTTGGAGTGCGCCAGAACGCTTACCAGATGGCATATTAGGCCCCATCAGAAACCAGCCGTATGTTGTAGGGGATACCATCATATGTCCTTCAAGCACCGAAAAAAATGGCTGGAAAGTGCATTTTGAATACACCACAGATAATGGCAAATCTTGGACGAGGGGTCCAGACCTTAATGATGCCAATCCAATTACGGGTATTCAGCCCGCTGTTTTAAACCATGGCAGTGGTGTTTTGCAAGCCATCACTCGAAGCCAAAATGGAACAGTCAATGAAACTTGGACTTATAACAATGGAAAAACTTGGACTCCATTACAGCAAACCAATTTAGTCAATAATAATTCAGGTATTGATGCCATTACTTTACAGGATGGCAGACATATGCTCGTTTATAATAATTGTAAGGCGCCAAGTCGCTCACCGCTTAATGTGGCCATTTCAAATGATGGTAAAAATTGGGAACCATTACTACAATTAGAAAATGAAGTAGGTGCAGAATTCTCTTATCCCTATCTTATTCAAACCAAAGATCAAAATATTCATATCACCTACACCTGGAAACGAAAAAAAATAAAGCACGTTGTACTAACTATTAGGTAAAACAAGAACAGCTTGTATTGTTCGAATAGGTGCATGTTTTTCAGTCTCTATAAATTCAATATTCCCTTTGTGCAAACCTGCAATAAGTTTGCTTATCGCAAGACCTATTCCAAGCCCTTGCTGCTCTGCAATATTTCGTTGGTGTTGTTCAAATAAGCGGTATTTATTGAGTGTATCAGCAGTTGCGTGCATGGTTTGATTGGTGATGCTGATTGTATGACCTCGATTTTCTGCGCTGATACAAACAGAAATGGGTGTTCCCTTTTCCGAAAATTTACAAGCATTTTCAGTTAATTCTTTTACGGCTACATGAATTAGTTTAGAAAAAAAGAGGGGCGGGGAGGGTTCCTGAAATTCAAAATCTTTGACACGATCTAGTTTGTGCATAACGCTTTTAATAGAATCAATAATATGGTGAGAATCTGGTTTTAGATCATCTTCTAACTCAGATAAGTGAACTGCTTTTTGTAACCTATAATAGGTATTGATTTTATCGTAGGTGGTTAATAATCGTTCGGCACTAATTTGCAAATAGCTGCAAAGGCTTTGTAATTTTTCGTTGTTAAGACTAGAAGCATTTTCGGCAATGAGGGCATTAAAATTAATAATGCCATTCATGGGGGTTTTAAATTCGTGCCCTACCATCAGCTCTATTGTTTTTTCCAACATAGCCGCTTTTTGCGCTTGTAATTGATTGAGTTTTTCTTGTTTTGCAAGCCTGGCTTCAATGGCGGTTAATAAATCTTTGCTTTTAAAGGGCTTGTGTAAATAATCGTCGGCACCTAGGTTCATGCCGGAGCGTAAATCGCTGGCCTGCACTTTTGCGGTTAAAAAAATAAAAGGCGTTACAAAAGCGGGGTCTTTTTTTAAGGTGGCTAGTAAAGAAAAGCCATCCATTTCAGGCATCATAATATCACAAATAATTAAATCGTAATGATGGTGCATGAGTTCCATTAAACCGGCAGCTCCATTTTTTGCTGGCATTGCCTCATAGCCTGCCATTTCAATAATTTCTTGAATGGAATCACGAATATCATGTTCGTCTTCTATAACTAATATTTTTTTCATTCGAATGTATTATAGGGGAAACGAATTAAAATAGCTGTGCCTTTATGAATACTACTTTTTATATGAA
>Ga0214921_10011701_pt1 | contig 10618 bp, 10 predicted proteins | sample LL1505_MetaG_FD_177992 | JGI IMG/M metagenome (GOLD analysis project Ga0214921, IMG submission 177992) | Freshwater microbial communities from Lake Lanier, Atlanta, Georgia, United States - LL-1505 | ecosystem: Environmental > Aquatic > Freshwater > Lake | place: USA: Georgia | collected...
TTGGTGAAGGATGCATTTCCGTCGCCGGTATATGCTACGCGAATCATAAGTTGTCGGCGGGCGATTCATTCGAAGGAGCCGGATTCGCGGACGAACGAGGTGTTGATTACGAATATGAAGTGATGTGATAGCTACTCTGCTACTCGAACATGAACGTGTAGTGTCCTATGAGGATGATGCTGTCCATGTGAGTTGGATCAGTGAAACTGTACTTCCAAATGTGTACTACTTCGCGACACTTGTGAATGAATAAGCATATTATTTCTTTTTTTGCTTTCGTTTTTTCAATGATTTCGCGGTACGGGAAGTAGAGTTGACGAATGTTAAATGAGTCAAACTCCGTGTTCGTATTCTTTCCTTCGATAATGAGTATCTTATTTGCAGACTCGAAACAAGAGTCGACTTCATATTGAACTCCTTTTACAGAGTATGACACGTCTTCCAGTTTCATCTCGAAGCTACATCGATGCCTTCCGTTCAGTAACGAACCGTGTGTAATTGGTTCATTCAAAAATTCGGGGCGTTCAAATACACCACAGTAACGAAGGTTGTCAATAAACGATGTCTCGCTGTCTCCTAAGGAAAGTAATATTGACGATGTGTCTCTTTTTAGATACACGGGTTGGGGGGAGTCGATGGGTTGTGAATAGTCAAGCGTTTGGTAAATTTTTTTCTTTGTTAAGATGTACGTACCGTTTTTTACCGGTAGTATAGAAATCCCGTGTTGTTTAAATATGTCTGGTCGCGAACAGGCTGATGTTTGATAAGCTAGTAAACGTGGTTCAAATTGGCTTGCCTGTCCTTTCCACGTTGCTTTGCAATCTTTCATATTTTTCGAAGATATTGTAATTTCACAACTTCCGTCGTAGTCTTGACAGTTCAAAATGTGTGTCCAAGGGTCTGTTGCGGGCGTGGGTGCCTCCTGTTCTAGGTTTAGTACGCTCAGTGCGCTGATGTTTATTTTCTGTTTCAGTTTTTTTGGTTTGGGTGTTGGTTTGGGTGTTGGTGTGGACGGCGACGTATGTTCGACTTGTTCTTCTATATTTTCCATGATGATGATGATGCTTATATGTGATATAGTGTGCTATATCTATTTCAATTTTCTTATTTTATTAATATAGTAAAAGATTAATAAAATGAAAAATAGAAAATGAAAATGAAAATGAAAAGCTGTAGGCTGGGGGGTTAACGGGGGGCACAGCCACCTGTGCCGTAGGCAGGGGGGGGATAACGGAGGCACAGCCCCCTGTAAAAAAAGTGTTAGAACATATGCACAATCATATAGGTTTAGGGTTTAGGGTTTAGGGTTTTTAATTACTTACTTGAATTTCGATTAATCTCACGCTTCTGTTGCTTCTCATGTGTTTTAGTCTAGTCCTGTTTGGCTTTTGTTACCTTGTGTCCCTTCAGCCACTGTCCTTCGTATTCGACTGTGCAAGTTCCGTCGCCGCGGTATCTGCGCATGATTCCAAACCCGCTTGCTTCGTCATTTTCCCATTCGCCTGTGTATTCGCGCCAGTTGATGAGAGATGCCGTGTTTTGGGGGTCATACACGCCGAACAGCATGATGGGGGTGCGGTACGTTCCAAAACCTGTGCGGTTGCCGAATCTGTCGAGACCTCCCTTGTAGATGCTTCCGTCGGCGCTTTTCACGACTGCTTCTTGACAAAACTCTTGGGTGTTGGTGGTGATGTTTTGCTTGACGATTGATGTTGCCATTGTTGTAATACGGGTTGATGCTTTTCTGATTCACTGCATCCCTCCTTGATGATTAAATCCATTTCAATTTTCTTGTGGGATAGTGCGGAATGGGAATCGGCGCAATTTTCACACAGGGGGCGGAGCCCCCCGTTATCCCCCCCAGCCTACGGCATAATATCTGTGTCGGGAGGGGCACAGCCACCTGTGGGGCACAGCCACCTGTATCGTTGTATAGTTATGTATATCTCCCTCTCTATATAAAGTTTGGTTGTCCCTGTGTCTGTGTTCTCGACGACATCAACCTTCGATGACATTATGCCGCCCCATTCAGCGCATTCGCTTCGTTCGTCGTCCAGTGTTTCAGCATACTTGTCTAGAACTGCTTCGCGTGCTGCTTCGTAACTGTAGTAGAGAGTTGGGTACAGGTCGCCGTTTTCAAGAACCACATACACATTCTGCGTTGTTGCTGGTGTTGCCATTTCTGTTTTTCTGTTTCACTGCATCCCTCCCTGTCGATTAAAACCGTTTCAATTTTCTTATAGAATATATTAAGAGAATAAAAATAATGGATAATATCGAGAATGAAGGACTTCGGCTTTGTCGAGGAGGTATACAATAGTGAGCCCCCCATCATTATGAAAAGTAAATGGAGTTGATTTTAGATATATATACGTACTGGTTATGTTTTGAATTAATATATTATAGATGTGAATTTCGATTAATCTCACGCTTCTGTATCATCTCATGTGTTTAATAGTTGTGACATGGTTGGGGAATTGCTTGATTACTTCTTGTCTCCGCCGATAAAAACGGCACCCTCGTCTATTATCGGTGAAAAAAATGCAGGTTATTGGACCCGAATACGCCGTTTGCCAACTCATTTTATTTATTTATCTTTATTTTATGCTAATTAAATATTATTAAATATTTAATTATAATATTTAATTAAAATATACAATGTCCGATACAATGCCCGATTTAGCGACAATAACTGCCGCAGGTGTTACCGATTTTGCTGAAAAAATATCGGAGATATGTACAATCAAAAAGGGACGCGAAAAGGTGAAAGAAGAACTACGTAAGTTGGGTGAAATAACAATAACAAAAAATGGTCATGAGAAAAAATTTGTAGTTCCTGTTGCTGGTTTTTATGAATATGGAGGAAGTGGGATAATAATTGGATTAAATGATTCGGGCAAAAGTGATGATGATTTGCAATATGTTTTAAAATTTGACTGCGTACCAAATCCAAAATATCGAGGAGAAACACTTCGTACTGCTATACGTATTAATGAAGAATTTACTAAATATGGTCAAGGTGGCGAATATACCAATAATATGGCGATGTATTACGGTAATGTTGGTACCACCAGCGACGGTCCTCCTTCTCATCCTCCTATGTCGTTCGCAGTGTATAAATATCTTGGGGAAGAATTGAGAAATATTTTATTTGAGAAAACAGAATCATTGCCATTGGATGGTAAAAAAAAAACTATAGTTAATGTTATTTCATGTATAATGCGATTTAATAAAAACCTATTTCTTCACGGTGATATTAGTATTGAAAATTTTGTTTATAATAGTCGTACAGGAGAAATCGAATTAATTGATTTTGATACTATGCAAAATTTAACCGAAATTTCAAAATCTCATCAGTGTACGTTGGATGTATATGAAGGGAAACTTAAAATCTGTCCAATCCCAAACATACCAGAACAATGTTTAACTTATGGTGTGTATTGGCGCCGTTTTTATATTCCTAACATGTATTCGTTGTTTGATATAAAAAGACGCAACGAAAAAAAGTATACACTAAGTATAGTTACAAACCTTATGAGAGTTGATAAAATCGGATTATTCTGGGTTATAATAAAAATTTTGCTTTCAAGTGGACCAACTGGCAAAAGTGAAGGCGAAATTGAGGAATTATTAGGTATTACAGTTATTGGTGATATGGAAGAAATAATGAAGTCTTATATTACGTTTTACGAAAAAAATAATAGTAGTATAGATTTTTTTGTACCTATTCTGGTAGAAAAATTAAAACTTGGCGACGGTGACATTTTGTTTAAAGATTTTATTAAAAAACTACTAGAATTTATACAGGTTGTGGATGTTTATACTTATCATCGAGTTGAGATGGATACATTATTAGAACACCCATTCTTATTTTTAACAAGATTTAAAGAAAAAGTAAACTTGTTTATGGAAAACAAGACAGTAGAAGCATATGAGTCAATATATCACGAGGTAGACATTTATACACGTATGAAAATAGCAAAATACCTATCGTTAGAAGAAAAACAAAAAATCAGAGAGACGCTTGAAAATGTTAATGCCGCTTACGCCGAGTACGAAAAGTCACTGGAGTCACAGGAGCCAGTCAGTGGGCATGCCGGAGGGCATGCCGGAGGTAACATAAAAAACCGAGCTTCAAGTGGAAATAGAACTAAGAAACGAAACAAGCGCAACAAGCAAAATCGCCGAAACCGAACTAAGAAACGAAACAAGCGCAACAAGCAAAATCGCCGAAACCGAACTAAGAAAACAAAATCAAGAACAAGATTAGTTCGGCGGTATAAATAGTTATCTCAGTATTTCAAGCTTTTGGTAGCGTTTAAGCGAACACAAACATATCGACACCTCCAAGCTTAACGCTTCACAGATTGATGCCAGCCTCCTCCTCCTCATCCTGTGCCACTGTGCCACCCTGGACCTCCTCCCAATCTTTCGCGCCAAAGTGCCCTTATATAGGTATTCTTTACTATATAATCTTTAAAAAAATGGTTTTGAATTATGAATTATGATAAGTTGATTTTCGATTAATCTCACGCTTCTGTATCATCTCATATCTTAGCATCATCTCATATGTGGGGGAGCGAAGTCCCCTGCCGCAAACATGAAGCCGTAGGCTGGGGGGTTAACGGGAGAGCAGAGTCCCCTGAAGCAAACATGAAGCCGTAGGCTGGGAGGATAACGGGTGGCGAAGTCCCCTGCCGCAAACATGAAGCCGTAGGCTGGGGGGTTAACGGGGGGCACAGCCCCCTGTAAAAAAAGGTGTTAGTTGAATACACACATAATAATATATACACGTACCTGTTAACCTGTTTATATTGTCCTTAGTAGCTTTAGCAGTTGCTGCAGAAGAATACGACGAGTTTTCTTCTATGCGAATCCCACACTCCGCTGATGATGTCGGTGCTTTTGACACGGTCGAGACAGTTTGTGCACCTGTTTTGTTTCTGATTTTGCTCCGCGTTGCAGTTGTTGCACATGATGGCTCCTTTGTCTGTACCTGCGCAGTAGTTGATTTTGAAATCGGAGACGGTGTCCAGTCCTTCCTTGCAGAGTGTGCAGATACCGAACGCGTGTTGGTTCGACTTTTCTTCGTCTTCTTCTCCGATGCTCTTTTCCGCTTCAATCCATTCTTCCTGTTCTTCGTTGAACCAGCGCCCGCATCTGTATCCTCTGCATCCCGTGAATGAGTCGTCGGTGTATTTGTTGCAATTGCCCTCTGGGTGCCCGCAATCCTGACACCACGGTTCACATGGTATCCAAGATCCGGGGCTTACCAGTTGTGTAACGATGCATGTCACACCGCAGCCATCTTTTGCGTAGATGGTTTGGTTTGTAGCACCGAGGGCAGTAGCCGTCCAGTATTCGTTCGAAAGTGTCATCGTCGTCGCCATAGTTGTTGTGTGTGTCTTGTTCGGGTCACTGCATCCTTCCTTGATGATTAAATCCATTTCAATTTTCTTGCCGCATAGTTGAAATTGAAAAACGGGGCAAAAAATGCGGAGCCCCCCGTTATCCCCCCAGCCTACGGCTTATCGTGGCGACTGTGTCACACAGGGGGCGGAGCCCCCCGTTATCCCCCCAGCCTACGGCTTATCGTGGCGACTGTGTCACTGGGTAATCTGGCAGAGGATATTATTGTTATCCGCCGGACAAACTATTTCCCCGATATGATGCAAAAGTGCCCTTATATAGGAATCGAGAAATGAGTGACAAATTGAGAAATGAGTTATATATTTAAATTTTAATTATACTTAAAAAATAAAAGAATGGAAGCAAATTCCAGTCAAAATGAAAGTAACGTTTCAAGAACAAAGTGTACACTGTATCTATCAGAAGGTGTTGGTTGGATTGGAAGTGTTTTAGTATTAATTCCATACGTTATTCCTGTAGATAAAACAGTAGATTTTGTATTGAATACATTAGGTGCGTCTGGGTTATTCATTGTTTGTCTTACATCAAAACAGTACCAGTCTGTCATTATCAATGCCGCATGGGTTATAGGTGGGTTTTATAAATATTTTTCATAGTGTTAGGGGTTTAGCCCCTTATATAGGAATCGAGAAATGAGTGACAAATTGAGAAATGGGTGATGAAAAAACCCGTAGTATCATGTGCTGTAGGCTGGGGGGTTAACGGGGTGCGGAGTCCCCTGTAAAAAAAAGGTGGTTTTGTAGCTACTCTACCACCAAACTGTGCTGTGCTGTGTGCTGTGTGTGTGCTGTGTGTGTACTTACTCTTCGTCGCTCTCTTCAGCGCACTCGATGACTGTCTTCTGCTTGTTGTCCCATTCGCCGAGGTGGTCGCCTGTGGTAGCGTCGAATGCTGCATTGTCGTCGCATCGCACGATGATTTTCGTGCTGTTGTAGTGTTCGACCCAGAACTTTTCGCCGTCGATTTCGACCACCGTGCGTTCAGCTTTGGCGGGTTTAGGTTTGGGGGCGACCAGTTTGGGTTTTGCGGGAGCGGATGCAGGAGCAGTCTTGGCGGGAGCGGGAACGGGAACGGGCGTCATTTCATCCTCGCTGAGTTCGGGAGATGAGGGAGCGGGAGCAGCGGCGACAGGTGTGGAAGATTTCTTGGCGGAGGCGACGAGGTCTGAAATGAGGTTATCGACGGGAGCGGGAGTGGCTTCTTTGGCTTTGGCGGGGCGTCCGCGCTTTTTGGGAGCCGCATCTTCTGCGCTGGCAGTCTTGGTCACTTTCTTGCGTTGCTGCTGCTGCTGCTTCTTCGCCTGGTGCTCTTCGTCATCCGTCTCTGTGTCGCTGCCGCTGCCCGTGTCGCTGGTTGCGATTTTGGTTGCGGGGCGAGCGCGGGGAGAGGATGATTTGGGGCGACCGCGCATCTTGACTTCCTTCTCGAGGTGTTCTGCTGGGATGGTGATACCGTGTTTGGCTGCCTCGGCGATGAACGCGTCAATTCCGCCCTCGACTTCGAACTTGTCGACGACGTTTGCGAGCCTGACGCATTTTTTGCCCTTGGGGTCAGTGTAGTCAAACAGTCCAGACGAAGCGCGCATGGCACAAGTTCCAAACACGGCGCCCGTTTTCTCGCAAGAGGGGCAGAACGCGCTGGTTTCTGTGCTGTCGGCAGTGCACTGTGCAAAGAGTCCGTGGTAGGAGCGCAGAGCTTCGCAGCGGTCAGGGATGCGAGCGCCGCACCAGGGGATGGGCAGACGCTGTTCCTTGGCAGGTTTTGCGAGCTTGGCGGCTTCCTTTTCGGCTTGTTTTGCGAGTTTGGCTGCTTCCTTGGCTGCTTCCTTTTCGGCTTCCTTGGCGAGTTTGGCGGCTTCCTTGGCGAGCTTGGCGGTTTCTTTTTCGGCTTCCTTTTCAGCCCGACGGGCTTCCTTGGCAGCTTCTCTTTCAACCTTCTTGGCGGCGTCACGAGCTTCGCGCTCTTCCTCCGTGAGTACGGGTTTCGGGGCTTTGACTTTGGGTTCCTTGGGGGCTTTGTGTTCCTTTGGGGCTTTCACCTTCTTGACGGGGTTTCCTTCCGCGTCAAGTTCGACAGTCTTCGGGGTCTTGGGGGTCTTCAGGGTCTTCAGGGTCTTCTTTCCAGAGCTGACGACGCTTTGTCTCTCGAAGACAAACTCAATTGGCATGGTTTCGAGCTCGGAGATGATGACACGACGGACAGATTCGCCATCGAAATCCTCACATTCGCGCGCGAGCACGGCAATGATGATGTCGATGAGTTTGTTGCGGACTTGGATAGTCACGTCGTTCGCCATTCTCGCGAGGCACTTTTCCACGATTGGGTTCGCGGCAAGAGTAAAGGTGGTAGCGTTCTGGGTATTTCCGGAGTTCATTGTTTCGTAGTTGTAGTCTTGTTCAGGCACTGCATTCTACCATACCGCCAAAATCCATTTCAATTTTCTTGCCACATAATGAAAAATCGAAATCGGCGCAAAAAACACAGGGGGCTCCGCCCCCCGTTATCCCCCCAGCCTACGGCACAACTGTTGCATACAGGGGGCTCCGCCCCCCGTTATCCCCCCAGCCTACGGCACAACTGTTGCATGTATTGAATAAAAAGTGGAAGAGGCTATGCCGGATAAACTATTTCTCCGCCACCACACTTGGACACATGTCATTCACGAGATGACGCCTGCTTCTCACGCAGCCTGTTTCTTTGAATCGTTTCTCAATTTTTGCGATATGTCTCTTATCGAACCACATTCTCATGTAGATGCGTCCACAAAAGTACCCAGCTAGTCTTCCAAAACCAAACATGACGTCACTCAATTCGTCTTTCAACTCTTCAACGCTTCGTGCCTCACACACTTCGCACACTTCATCCCAGATTTCCTTCAATCTCAATCCCAGTTCACCTTTGTCGTTCCTCAAGCATCCACATCCAAAAACAGTAAACATTCTCCTGTACACGTACACTGTCTCACCCTTTGTGGCTCTTATCTATTTCAATTTCTTTTTTAAATAATGTGAAATCCAAAACGGCGCGAAACCCCTATATATAGGAAATCAAGAAATGAGTGACAAATCAAGAAACCGGTGATGAAAAAAACGCGTGTATTAGAGTGCAGCTCCCCTGTAAAAAAGTGTTAGAATCATATACACAATTTACTTACTTGAATTTCGATTAATCTCACGCTCCTGTATCTTCTCATGTCTTCTCATGTCTTGGTGTCTTCAGTTGCCGCCGATAGATGGTGACCGTCATCTATGGGTTAGGCTGTTGTTCCGCTGCGAGGAGGTACCAGGGTTTGTTGTAGTCTTCGTGGCACTTGGTGCACAGCCTGTAGAAGGTCTTTTGGGGGTGGCAAACAAAGTCTGCGCTGTCGTTCAGGTGCTTCTTGCAAGAGCAGCACAAACCAAACTCGGAAATGTTGCTCTTCTTGGGTTCTTCGTCTTCGTCGGCGTTGCGCCATTGAACCTTCGCTTGGGCATGATACCAAGCGAGTCTCCTTCTGTCGTCCCGTGTCAATGTTCCTGTGTCTGCGTCATCATCCGAACGGTTGTATTCAATGGGTTCTTCGCCGCCGCTCCATTTCCGCATAGGTTTCTTCTTGCTTTGCGCCGTTGAACTCGCGAGAGTCTTGGCAGTAGAAGAAGTCCAGCAGTTAGTAGAGGTTGCAATAGTCGTCATTTAGTTCAATCGTTCGAATGTACTAGGTCACTGCATTCTACCAACCCGCCGAAATCTATTTCAATTTCTTTTTCAAATAATGGAAAATCAAAATCGGCGCAAAAACACAGGGGGCTACGGCACAACCGTTATCCCCCCAGCCTACGGCACAACTGTGTCACTGTGTCACTAGGTAATCTGGAAGAGGATATTTACATGGGATGTGCCGGATAAACTATTTCTCCGTGATGGTGCGAAACCCCTATATATAGGAAATCAAGAAATGAGTGACAAATCAAGAAACCGGTGATGAAAAAAACGCGTGTATTTAGAGCGTAGCTCCCATGTAAAAAAAAAGCCGTAGGCTCTGGGGGGTTAACGAGGGGCGGAGTCCCCTGTAAAAAAAGTGTTAGTTAGAAAATACACACATTCATATAGGTTTAGGGTTTCTATTTACTTACTTGAATTTCGATTAATCTCACGCTCCTGTATCTTCTCATGTCTTGGTGTCTTCTTAGTCCTTCTGTGCCGTCCAGTGGTCGAACTGTGCACCACCATTTGCCCATGCTTCGCGAGCTGCTTGGTAAGGCGACCCTGTCGCCATTTCTGGTACTGGGTGCGCCAAACGGTATGCTGCGTATGCTGCGTCTGATGCTGCCTTTTGCTCCGCAAGCCACTTCAATTTCTCAGCGCTCAACGTGGGAGTTGCAGCAACTGTTGTCTGTTTCGTCGTCGTCGTTTTTGTTCCTTTTACGAGCATCTCGGTCGGGTCACTGTCTTTCATTTTTACATCTTATTGCATTTCAATTTTCTTACAATACTATGAAAAATTGAAATCCGCGCTTTTTTCTATATAAACAGGTGGGGGCTTTAGTGAGGTACCTGGGTTTCACAGATGGCGCTTTAGTAGGGTACCGGGGTAATAGCCCGATAAGGGGGTACCCAGGAAGGGCGCTTTAGTAGGGTACCGGGGTAATAGCCCGATAAGGGGGTACCCAGGAAGGGGGCTTTAGTAGGGTACCTGGGTAATAGCCCGATAAGGGGGTACCCTGGAGGGGGGGCTTTAGTATGGTACCAGGGTAATAGCCTGATAAGGGGGTACCCTGGAGGGGGCTTTAGTAGAGTACCTGGGTAATAGCCCGATAAGGGGGTACCCAGGAGGGGGGCTTTAGTAGGGTACCGGGGTAATAGCCTGATAAGGGGGGTCTGGGACTGTATAACTGCCCTATACCCTGGTTTTAGGGACTTTATAGAGATATATAGGAATTCCCCCAAAAAACCCCCTATTGGCATTTCAATTTTTTCCGCCACTTGCCCGCCATTTTCGCCTTTTTTGGGTATAGGGGGGGATAATCCTGGAATATGGGGTTTTACCTTATTTAGGGGCTTTTAGGGGCTTTTAGGGGGGTTAGAGGGGTTTTTTACTATAGGAGGTCAATGGAGGGCATCTTTCTTTTCAAGCTTATATATACCCTATATATGCGAATAGGGGGCTATACGGAGGTAATAGGGGGCTATACGGAGGTAATAGGGGGCT
>Ga0214921_10011702_pt1 | contig 10618 bp, 11 predicted proteins | sample LL1505_MetaG_FD_177992 | JGI IMG/M metagenome (GOLD analysis project Ga0214921, IMG submission 177992) | Freshwater microbial communities from Lake Lanier, Atlanta, Georgia, United States - LL-1505 | ecosystem: Environmental > Aquatic > Freshwater > Lake | place: USA: Georgia | collected...
GGGCTCGGGCTGTTCGCGGTGGGGCGCGCGCGCTGAAGCGGAACCGCGGGGCCCGTCAGAAGCCCACGCCCAGCCCGCCCAGAACGCCCAGGTCCCACGGCACGTCCGTCACCGGGTGGGCAAAGTAGTCATGGTTGACCGCCACGTTGGCGAAGAGCTCGCGCCCGGGCCCCAGCGTGACCAGGTGCACCTTGGCGGAGGCCTCCACCAGCAGCCGGTAGTCCGCCATGTCCATCCAGCGCGGCCCGGCGCCCGCGCGCGGCGGCGCGTAGAGGATGTGCTGGTAGCCCACGAGGGCGCTGAGCAGCACCGCGCCGCCGCCCACGCTGTACTTCCCCCTCACGCGCCACGAGAGGACGCCGTTGTTGCCGGCAAAGCCGTCCCGGTTGTTCACCGCCCGGCCATCTTCCGCCTGCTCGAAGCGGTGGCCCACCCCCACGCTGAGCTTGAGCTGCCCGGCCCCCCCGCGGTCGAACAGCCCGTAGGCCACGCCCGCCATCTCGCTCACGTAGAAGGCGAGCTGCTTGCGCGTGTCCCGGCCCGTTGTGACCAGGCCAAAGAGCGACCAGTGCGCGTCCAGCAGCAGGTCATCCATGACCACGCCGTCCAGCACCTGCTGCAGCTGCCCCTTCGAGTCCAGCAGCAGCTGTCCCTTCACCGAGCCGTCCAACTGGTGCGCGGGGAGCAGCGCCTTGAAGGTGACCGTGCCGCCCAGGTTGCCCGTGTTGACGTTGCCGCGCTGGTAGGTGCCGGTGAGGGCCACCGTCACCGCGGGGTCCGGCAACTTCCGGGGCAGCACGAGCAGCACGCCCCGCGCGCCCGGGGCGCACAGCCTGTCCAACGCGGCGGCAAGCTCCGGGTCATCGTCTCGCACCTTCTGGGCAGCGAACGCCGCGCGAACGGACTCGGCACACGTCGCGGAATCTGCGGGGGCGGGGAGTTCCGTCACCGCGTACCCACCCGCGGAGGCCAGGCCCGGTAGGAGTCCCCCGGCCACGGCCAACACCCACAGCGCTGCACGGGCACTTTCCACGGCGCGTCCCTACGTCACTCGGCTATGGAGGGTCCAGTGTTCCCCGAGCGCCTCCTCGCGCGGCTCGCCCCCGGCGCGCGCATCCCCACCACCGGCCTGCAGGGCGCTGCCCGCGCGTGGCTGCTCGCCCAGTTGGCCACTGCGTCCGGGCGGAAGGTGGCCTGCATCACCGCGGACGACGACGCGGCGGAGGCGCTGGCCACGGACCTCCGGCTCTTCTTCGGCGGCCGTGGCGCACCGGACGTCCCCACGGTGCTGTACCTCCCGGAGGACGAGGTGCTGCCGTGGGACGCGCTCACACCCCGCCCCGCCGTGGTGGCCGAGCGGATGGGGACGCTGTTCCACCTGCGCCGCGGCGGTGGGCAGGCGGTGGTGATGTCCGCCCGGACCGCCGCCCGCAAGGTCATCCCCGCAGCCGTGGTGGGAGCGCTCTCGGACGAGGTGAAGGTGGGCGAGGAGCGGGACCGGGACGCGCTCGCCCGCAGGCTGACCGAGCTGGGCTACCTCTCCTCTCCGCTCGTGGAGGACGTGGGCACCTTCTCCGTGCGCGGGGACCTCGTGGACCTCTTCTCCCCGCTCTACGACAAGCCGATGCGGCTGGAGTTCTTCGGGGACACGGTGGAGAGCCTCCGCGCGTTCGACCCGGACAACCAGCGCACCGTGGCCTCGCTCAAGAACGTCCAACTCGCCCCCGCGCGCGAACTGCTCCTCAACGACACCACCCGCCGCGCCGCCGAGGCCACGCTGCGCGCGCTGGGCGAGGCGCACGACATCCCCACCCCCAAGCTGCGCGAGCGCATCGAGCGGCTGCGGGATGGCCTCTCCACGGACGGGCTGCCGCCGCTCCTTCCCGGGCTGTTCGACGGCGGCCTGGGCACCGTCCCGGAATACCTGGCGGGCTGGGCCAAGGAGCCGCCGCTGCTCTACCTGGACGACCCGGCCGGGCAGGAGCGCGCGCTCGAGGCGCTCGCCGCGGAGGTGGAGCGGGCGCACGGGGACTGCGTGGCGCAGGGGGAGCTCTCCCTTCCCGCGGCGGCCCACTTCCTCTCGCACGAGGCGCTCACCCGGGGGCTGTCCGCGTTTCCCTCGTTCGAGGGCGGCGGCCTCTCCTTCTCCGACAGCGCCGAGCCCCCGGTGGCCGCGGGCTACGGCTCCACGCGGGCGCTGCGCGAGGCCATCCTCGGCCACCACGGGGAGGAGGGGGCGCTCAGCCCGCTCGTGGAGAAGCTGAACGCGTGGCGCGAGGCCAAGGTGGGCGTGGCGGTGGCGTGCGGCTCCGCGGGACAGGCGGACCGGCTGAAGCGGTTGCTGCAGGAGCGGGAGTTCGCCGTGAAGGTCCACAAGGGGCCGCCGGGCAAGCCCGCGGGGCTCTACGACGGGAAGGTGGCCGCGCACCTCTACCCGGTGGAGGCGAGCGAGGGCTTCGAGGACGCGGCAGCCGGCTTTGCGCTCTTGTCGGACGCGGACATCTTCGGCGTGCGCGCGCGGCGCAAGGCGCGGGTGCGCAAGTCCGACAACCCGTTCCTCTCCGGCTTCAAGGACCTGGAGCCCGGGCACCTGGTGGTCCACAAGGACTTCGGCATCGCGCGGTACGCGGGGCTGAAGAAGATGGACGTGGGCGGCGTGCCGTCCGACTTCCTCGTGCTCGAGTACGCCGGGCGCGACAAGGTGTACCTCCCCGTCAGCCGCATGCGGCTCTTGCAGAAGTTCAGCGGCGGGGACCCCACGAAGGTCGCGCTGGACAAGCTGGGCAGCGAGAGCTGGGAGAAGACCAAGGCGCGGGTGAAGGAGCAGCTGCTGCAGGTGGCCGCGGAGCTCATCCGGCTCTACGCCGCGCGCCGCGCCCACCCCGGCCACGCCTTCAGCAAGCCCAACCGCTACTTCCGCCAGTTCGAGGCGGACTTCGAGTTCGAGGAGACGGAAGACCAGGCCAAGGCCATCGACCAAGTGCTCGCGGACATGCACCAGGCCGTCCCCATGGACCGGCTCGTCTGCGGGGACGTGGGCTACGGCAAGACGGAGGTGGCGCTGCGCGCGGCGTTCCTCGCCACGCTGGACCACAAGCAGGTGGCGGTGCTGGTGCCCACCACCGTGCTGGCCCACCAGCACTTCCTCTCCTTCAAGAAGCGCTTCAAGGACTACCCGGTCAACCTGGACTGGGTCTCCGGCATGCGCTCCACCGAGGAGAACCGCGAGGTGCTCCGCAAGGCGGCGGAGGGGCGCGTGGACGTGGTCATCGGCACGCACAAGCTCCTGGGCAAGGACGTGGCCTTCAAGGACCTGGGGCTGGTGGTGGTGGACGAGGAGCAGCGCTTCGGGGTGAAGCAGAAGGAGGCGCTCAAGCGGCTCAAGACGCAGGTGGACGTGCTGACGCTGACCGCCACGCCCATCCCGCGCACGCTCAACATGGCGCTGGGCGGGGTGCGGGACCTGTCCCTCATCACCACGCCGCCCGCGGACCGGCGCGCCATCCGCACCTTCGTGCAGAAGTTCGACACGGCGAAAATCGCCGAGGCGCTGCGGCAGGAGGCGGCCCGCGGAGGCCAGTCCTACTTCGTCCACAACCGGGTCCAGTCGCTCGCCTCCATGCACAAGCTGCTGAGGGAGCTGTGCCCGGAGCTCTCCATCGGCGTGGCGCACGGGCAGATGGCGGAGGGCAAGCTGGAGCAGGTGATGGCCGAGTTCGTGGAGCGCAGGCACCACGTCCTCTTGTGCACCGCCATCATCGAGGCCGGCATCGACATCCCGTCTGCCAACACGATGATCGTCAACCGCGCGGACCAGTTCGGCCTGTCGCAGCTGTACCAGCTGCGCGGGCGGGTGGGCCGCAGCCGCGAGCGCGCCTACGCGTGGCTGCTGGTGCCGCCGGGGCGCGCGGTGACGAGGGACGCGCAGCGGCGGCTGGAGGTGCTGCAGGCCTTCACCGAGCTGGGGGCGGGCTTCCAGGTGGCGAGCCAGGACCTGGACATCCGCGGCGCGGGCAGCCTGCTGGGCTCCGAGCAGTCCGGGGCCATCGAGGCCATCGGGTTCGAGCTGTACACGCAGCTCCTGGAGGAGGCTGTGGCGGAGCTGCGCGGGGAGCCGCTGCGCGAGGAGATTGAGCCGGACGTGCAGCTGCCCGTCCCCGCCCTCATCCCGGACGACTACGTCCCGGACGTCCACCAGCGGCTGCTGCTCTACAAGCGCTTCGCGGACGCCGGCTCTCCCGAGGCGCTGGAGGAGCTGCGCGGGGAGCTGGTGGACCGCTTCGGCGAGGTGCCGGAGGAGGTGGAGCACCTGCAGGAGGTGATGCGGCTGAAGGGCGAGCTGCGCGGGTTGCGGCTGCGCGGGCTGGACGGCGGCCCCGGCAAGCTGGTGGTGACGCTCGGCGCCGCCCCCCGCCTGGACGGGGCGAAGCTGGCGCGGTTCGTGGCGCGCAGCGGCGGGGCGTGGCGGCTGTCCCCGGACATGAAGCTCGCGGTGAAGGTGCCCCCGCTGCTCAAGGGGGCCGCGCTGCTGGGCGAGGCCCGCAAGGTGCTGGCGGACCTGGGCCGTTGTGCGGTTGACTAGCCAGCCATGGGACGGGACGACACCGGCCGGGCGGAGGTGAAGCGGGCGGTCACTGCGCCGGGCGGGGCCGTGGACCCGCAGGTGCTGGAGGCGCTGCACGCAGGTGACCCCGTCTCGAGCGCGGTGCTGTCCGAGTGGGCTGCGCTGGTGCGCACGGATGCCACCCGCGTGGAGGATCTCCACGTGCAGGCGCTCCGGGACTCCGGCCTGGGCGAGGCCGCCGTCGTGGCCGTCACCGCCGCGGTGGCCGTGGGCGAGGCGGACCGGAAGCTGGACCGCGTGAACGCGCTTCGCGAGAAACGGAAGGGCGCACGCACATGAGGCTGCCCACGGTGGAGCGCGGCGAGTCGCTGCTGGACCGCGCCTTCTTCGGCTTCCTCCGGGTGGTGAGCGGCCACCCCGCCCCGGACGTGCTGCGGCTGCTCCGCTTCCGCCCCGAGCGCTTCGGCCGCCCCTTCTCCGCCCACGTGCAGGAGGTGCTGCGGGGCCCGTCACCGTGGACCGTGGGGGAACGCGAGGCCATTGCCGCCTACGTCTCCAACCGGAACCGGTGCCTGTTTTGAATGCGCTCGCACGGCGCGGTCGCGTCGCTCGAGCTCGGTGATGGAACGGTGAAGGCGCTGCTGGAGGCGCCCGCCACGGCGGACGTGTCGCCTCGCCTGCGCGCGGTGCTGGCCTTCCTGGACGTCCGGGACAATCCCACCGAGCAGGACCTTGAGCGCCTCGAGGCTGCCGGCGTGGACGACGCGGCGCTGGACGACGCGCTCGCCGTGGCCTGGTGCTTCGACGTCATCAACAGGATGGCAGACGCGCTGGCTTTCTCGCAGCAGACCCCCGGGGCCATCGCCTCCTCAGCCAAGGCGCTCATGAAGTTCGGCTACCGCTGAGCCCCCTCGTCATCGCGAACCGGGAGGACGTGCATGGGCAGGATGTTGGACTTTCTGAAAGAGCTGCTCGACGACACGACCTCGTCCCTGCCGGACGTCCTCCCCCGCCGTGCCTTTGGCAGCTGGGGCTACTACGTGGACGGGCGGATCTTCGCGCTCGCCTACGCGCGCGAGGACCGCCTGGGGGTCAAGCTCCCCGACAGCGCTGCGCACGCCGCTGCCCGCAGCCTCCCGGGCGCGAGCGAGTGGGCGCCCCACGGCTCGCCCATGTCTGGATGGGTGCTCCTGCCCGCCGAGATGCTCGACGACCGGGAGGCCGTGCAGGCGTGGGTGGCCCGCGCCTTCCAGCTGGTCCGCGCGGTGCCTGCGAGCGCCTTGCGCACGCCTGGCAAGCGGGCCGTGAAGGGGCCAGGCGCCACTTCGAAGAAGACCCCGCGTACGCCGGGCAGCGGGCCCAAACGGGCAGCTGCCAGGAAGAAGGCGTCGCCTCGAGGCGCTCGATAATTCACGGGAGAGGCCCCCGTGCTTGCACCCACCGCCGGGACGCGCGGCGTGCCTTCGAGCAGCCCTGGCCCGTCGACCGGCTCTCGCCCGAAACGGTGAGACGGGCGCGGGATGTCTCGGTGCCGCTGGAGGCTCCTCTGGACGCTGCCGAGGTGGGCCATGGCGGCCGTGGGGCGCGCGAACCGCTGGCGCGTCCTGTCCACCATCCTCGCGCGGACGTACCTGGGCCCGCAGACGACGTGGCGGGCTGCGAGCCAGGCGAGTGGGGCAGGTCTTCATGTGCGCCTCCATCTGCTCGCAGGTGGACCGGTCGATGTCACCGCCCGCGTAGCCGGCCAGCTGCTCGGCGAGCGCGGGGCACGGCGCCTCCTCGGGCGCCTCGGCCTCCAGCACGACGGACAGCAGGCGGCGCAACTCCAGCCGCGCGCGTCCTCCGGGTTGCCGCACATGCGCAAGGAGAAGCGGTAGACCTGCAGTTCGTGGCGGGCGAGCAGGGACTCCATGGCCCCGCGGTCCCCGGCGCGGGGGCGGCCTTCAGCAGCTCGGCAGTGGATGCATCCATGGTCAAGCCCGCTGTACCCTCGAACCGTTCCACGCGCCCCTGGCTCTGCAGCCCACATGAACGACTGGAAGAACAACGCGCTGTGGCTCCTGTCCCTGCTCGTGCTGGGCTACGTCCTCTTCTTCCGCGGCACGGCGGACGCCGGGGCGAAGGAGGCGGTGAAGGCCGGGGCAAGGCTGGTGGATGTCCGCACGCCCGGGGAGTACGCGGCCGGACACATCGACGGGGCCATCAACATCCCCGTGCAGGAGATGGACGCGCGCATGGCGGAGTTCGGTCCGAAGGACGGCGTGGTGGTCGTCTACTGCAGGAGCGGCGCCCGCAGCGCCACGGCCAAGTCCAGGCTGGAGGCGGCCGGGTACAAGACGGTCCACGACCTCGGCGCCATGGGCAACTGGTGACGGGATGAGCCCTTCCCGGCGCGAGGGCCTGCTCGCCGCGGCCGCGGCGGTGCTGCTCCTGGTGCTGGCCGCGCCGGCGTGGGCGGCGCTCGCCGCGGGCATGGCGTTGGCGCTCGGCGCCGGGGGTGCCCCGCCCGCGTGGGCCAAGACGTGGAGCACCCGGGCGCTGCAAGGCGGCGTGGTGGCGCTCGGGGCCGGCATGGACCTGCAGCGCGTGCTGCGCGTGGGTGTGGAAGGGGCCGGCATCACCGCGGTGAGCCTCACGCTGTCACTGCTGCTCGCGTGGGCGCTGGGACGGGCGCTGCGCGTGGAGCGGGACACCTCCCTGCTGCTCGGCGTGGGCACCGCCATCTGCGGCGGGAGCGCCATTGCGTCGGTGGCCTCGGTGCTGCGCCCCAAGCCCCACGAGCTCTCGGTGAGCCTGGCCACTGTGTTCCTGCTCAACGCCGTGGCGCTCTTGCTCTTCCCGCCGCTCGGCCACGCGCTGGGCATGGACGAGCACGCCTTCGGCACCTGGGCGGCGCTCGCCATCCACGACACCAGTTCCGTCGTGGGCGCCGGGCTCGCCTATGGCCCCACCGCGCTGGAGGTGGCCACCACCACGAAGCTGGCCCGTGCGCTCTGGATTGTCCCGGTCACGCTCGCGGTGGCCGCGTGGCAGGCCCGCACGGCCGCGGCCGGAACGGAGCGCCCCGCGCTGAAGTGGCCGTGGTTCATCGGGGGCTTCGTGGGTCTGGCGGCAGCGTTCACCTGGGTGCCCGCGCTTGCCCCTGCTGCGCCGGCCCTCGTCTGGGTGGGACGCAAGCTGCTGGTGTTGGCGCTGCTGGGCGTGGGGCTGGGGCTGTCCCGGGACGCGCTCCGGCAGGTGGGCTGGCGCCCGCTCGCGCAGGGCGTCCTCACCTGGGTGGGGGTGGCGGCTGCCTCCGCCGCCTGGGCGCTGCGCGCAACCGGCCGGTGACAGTCCAGCCCCTTTGCACCCGGCTGATCGCCGTCCCGAGGGGATTTTCCGGATCAGGCGTCCATTAAATTCCTCTTGAATTCCGGCATCTTGCATAAAAAAGCGCAGGACCCAGAAACCTGCGGGTGACAGCGCGGATAATCCCTTCAACGCAGCACTCACCCAATCTCGAAGGAACTTCCGCCATGCGCCTGACCCAGCTCCCCTCCGCCAACCCCGCGCTGACCACCAAGCCGACCGATACCGCGAAGCCGACGGACGCCGCGGTCAAGCCCGGCAACACCACCCCGACCAACGCGGGCGCCATCACCCCCCGGTCGCTGGACACCACCCCGAAGACGGCCGACGCCGCCAAGACCACCGAGGCCTCCAAGCCCGGCGTGGCCTCCGCGCAGAGCCACTTCGACATCAACATCAACATCAACATCAATATCAACTTCGGTGGCGCGGCGGGCGGACAGCAGGGCGTGCTCTCCTCCCCCTCCGTGGACCAGGCCACCTCCCCGGCCGGCAAGGGGCTGGAGAAGAACCCGGAGGGCTTTCCCGAGGGTTCCGTCCGCACCGCCGGCGGCTACACCATCGTCCCAGAGGGCAAGGACGCGGCCTTCAAGGTGTACGGCCCCAACCAGTCGCCTTCGGACGAGCCGATGACGCGCATCTGGGGCGACCCGCACGTCTCCGAGAAGGACGGCACCAAGTGGGACTTCACCAAGGACTCCAACTTCCGCCTGCCGGACGGCACCACCATCTCGGTGGACACCACGTCCCAGACCGGCCAGTCCGTCTCCCAGAAGCTGGACATCGTCAACGGGGATGACCACCTCGCCATCGACGGCATCAACACCGACGCCCCCAAGGCCGGTGACGTGATGCCCGGCGGGCAGGCCTGGCTGGAGAAGAACGCCCAGGGCCGCGACAACTTCCGCCTCGGCGACACCGGCAACGCGGACGACGTGAAGTGGTTCAAGGAGAACGGGGCCGGCCAGGTGGAGGGGCTCGTCACCGGCGCCACGCAGGACGGCGAGAAGACCTACATCCAGACGCTGGACACCACGCAGAAGGACGCGGGCGGGGTGGGCGCGGACCAGGGCGCGGCAACCGACGAGCGGGCGCCGCTCGGCTCCAACGAGTGGAAGCAGCAGTTCGAGCAGATGATCTCCGAGCTGTTCTCCCAGATGTTCAGCAAGATGCTGTCCGGCACCTCGCAGGACGAGGTCCGCGCCACCAACAAGACCGGCGGCGCCCAGGCGGCCGGCGCGGCGGATGCGGCCGGCGCGGCGGACGCACAGCCCGCGGTGGATGACAACGGCATGGGCGGCCTCAACGCCAACGGCGGCGAGAACCCGCTCGGCAACGCCACCGAGGCCATCCAGATGCTCGCCAAGCTGTTCCAGATGCTCTCCGGCCTGATGGAGAACCTGGGCGGCCTGGGCGGAAACGCCCAGCTGGATGCCCCGGCGAACAAGGCCTAGTCCCCACTCACTCCACCCCGCGCACCCAATCCCGCGCCCAAGGAACCGTCGCCATGGCCCCGCACACCGGAACCGTCCAGCAGCCCCAGGTCCCCGCCGAAAAGGACTCCCTGCTCACCGCGGCCGCCCGCAAGCTCGGCCTCCCGGCCCGCCGCTACTCCGAGTCTGACGTCATGGCCTTCATCCACGGCCACAAGACGCTCGCGGACCTGGAGGGCATCCCCCGGGTGGCCATCCACCGGATGGCGAAGCGCGGCTTCGAGTTCCTCGAGCGCGGGGACCTGCAAAAGGCAACCGTGGTGTTCGAGGGGCTCGTCTCGCTGGACCCCTACGACGCCTGGCTGCACACCGCGCTCGGCGTGACGTACCAGCGGGATGACCGCCTCCGGGACGCCGAGCGGCACCTCCGCCGTGCGCTGGCCATCAACCCCTACTCCGCGGACGCCCGCGTCTCGCTGGCGGAGCTGCTCGCGACCCTGGGGGAGATGAAGCTCGCGGCCGAGGAGCTGCGCCGGGTGCTCAAGGACCACCCGGGGTCCGAGGCCCCTGCCGTGGTCCGCGCGCGCACGGTTCTCGCGGCGGCCACGAAGGCAGCTTAAAACCGGAGGGGACCCATGCGCCCCTCGCTCGCCTGCCTCGCAGCACTCGCGACATTGCAAGGCGTCACCGGCGTGGCCGCTGCCGAGGGGTTTCCCCTCTCGGTGCGAGCCACGCCCGGCTTTTCGCTCCCGCTCTCCGAGCCCCAGGCCTCCCGCTTCGGGGCCGGGTTCGACCTCCAGGTGGGCGCGGCGCTGGAGCTGCTGACGGGGCTGGACGTGGAGGCCCACGCCACCTACGTCCTCCTCTCCGCCTCGTCGGGCGGCCCCTCCACCCGCCCGGGCACGGCGCTCGGGCTGGGGTTGGGCGTGCGCTACCGCGTCCCGCTGGGGGGCTCCCGCGCGGTCCCCTGGTTCGGCGCCGGGCTGGACGCCATGGACTCCACCGGCTTCCGCCTGCTGCTCACCCCCGCCGCGGGGCTGCAGTTCCCGCTGCCTGAGGACGGCCCGCCCCTGCAGCTGGGGCCCTTCATCCGGTACCACCACCTCTTCGGCCTCTCCGCGCCAGCGGGCTACGTCAGCCGGGACGCCGGCATCATCTCCATGGGCCTGGCGGTGGAGTGGCGCGACGCGCCGAAGCCGCCCCCCCCCCCCCCCCCGGCCCCCCCCCCCCCCCCCCCCCCCCCCCCCCCCCCCCCCCCCCCCCCCCCCGGGGC
>Ga0214921_10011703_pt1 | contig 10616 bp, 8 predicted proteins | sample LL1505_MetaG_FD_177992 | JGI IMG/M metagenome (GOLD analysis project Ga0214921, IMG submission 177992) | Freshwater microbial communities from Lake Lanier, Atlanta, Georgia, United States - LL-1505 | ecosystem: Environmental > Aquatic > Freshwater > Lake | place: USA: Georgia | collected 2015-05-28
CGGTCCTTTTTTCCTTTGGATTGTCGAATAAAAAGCAAATTACGGTCTGATAATACGTCTTTTAACGTGAGGCCAAGGAGTTCGCTTCTTCGCAGGCCACAAGCATACATCAAACTCAACATGGCGCGATGCTTCAAGTTGGCCGGGGCCTCCAAGATGGCTTTGATTTCCTGCTTGCTAAGTACATTCGGAAGTCGCTTTTCCCTGCGAGGACGTTCCAGGTTATCTAGGTCCATGACCCGATTGAATCGATTTCGGTAAAAGAGTTTAAGGGCATTGATCACTTGATTTTGGTAACTCGCAGATAAGTTGTTTTCGAGAATATACCCATGGTTGAAGTCAATGACATCCGAAACACCCAAATTTTGCGGTAATTGTTCGTGATGATAACGAAAAAAAACCTCGAGTGCATCGGTGTAGGTTTTGATGGTATTTGGACTGTACCGGCGATAATTCAAGTATTGCTTAAATTGGGATAAATGCTTTTGATAGTTCATTTGTTTATTTTTTAAATCCAATTCGATCTCTTGGTGGCTGTTGTGCTTGCTTTTGATCCTGTTGAATCAGATAATTCAACAACTGCTCAATGTCGGAGAATTTCTGACCGTATTCCTGTACCAATGCATCCAATCGTGCACTTAATTCTTGGTGATTTAATGCCCATTGACGCATCATCACGAAGGCGCGCATGATGGAGATGCTCGTATAAACTGCCCGCGTTGAATTTAGAACAGCACTGAGCATGGCGACGCCTTGCTCTGTAAACGCGAAGGGTAAATATTTTGGAAACTGTCCCTTGCCTTTGTTAAACATCACAATTTGTGATCTTATAGCATTCCATTCATCCAAGGTTAACGTGAATAAAAAATCCTCGGGAAATCGTTCCATATTTCTTCGCACCGCTTGTTTCAAAACCCGCGTTTCTACTTCATATAATTTCGCCAATTCAAAATCTAGAATGACGCGCTTACCTCGGATGTGGAGGATGCTGTTTTTGATGATTTCTAATTCCATTTTTTACTATTTTTTAAACCCAATTCGATCTCTCGGTGGCTGTTGTGCTTGCTTTTGATCCTGTTGAATCAGATAATTCAACAACTGCTCAATGTCGGAGAATTTCTGACCGTATTCCTGTTCCAAGGCAGCCAATCGTGCACTTAATTCTTGGTGATTTAATGCCCATTGGCGCATCATCACAAAAGCGCGCATGATGGAGATGTTGATTTGAATTGCTTTTTTATTCCTTAAAACCGAAGATAACATCGCGACACCCTGCTCAGTAAATGCATAAACTGTTGCCCCACCAAAATATTTTAAAGAAGGTATCACATTTTGTGATACCATGTTTTGCATTTCATCCGTACTAAGTTCAAATAAAAAATCCTCGGGAAATCGTTCCATATTTCTTCGCACCGCTTGTTTCAAAACCCGTGTTTCTACTTCATATAATTTCGCCAATTCAAAATCTAGAATGACGCGCTTACCTCGGATGTGGAGGATGCTGTTTTTGATGATATCTAGTTCCATTTTTTACTATTTTTTAAATCCAATTCGATCTCTTGGTGGCTGTTGTGTTTGCTTTTGATCCTGTTGAATCAGATAATTCAACAACTGCTCAATGTCGGAGAATTTCTGACCGTATTCCTGTACCAATGCATCCAATCGTGCACTTAATTCTTGGTGATTTAACGCCCATTGGCGCATCATCACAAAGGCGCGCATGATGGAGATATTAATTTGAATCGCTTTTTTACTGTTGAGTACACTTGATAACATAGCTACTCCCTGTTCGGTGAATGCAAAAGATTGGTGCCTAGTTCCTCCCCAACTTGACATCACAAATTGTGAGGTCAAGTTTTTTAATTCTTCTTGAGTTACCTCGAACATAAAATCTTTTGGAAACCTTTCTATATTTCTTCGCACGGCTTGTTTCAAAACCCGTGTTTCTATTTCATACATTTTCGCCAATTCAAAGTCAAGAATGACGCGCTTACCTCGGATGTGGAGGATGCTGTTTTTGATGATTTCTAGTTCCATTTTTTGCTATTTTTTAAATCCAATTCGATCTCTTGGTGGCTGTTGTGCTTGCTTTTGATCCTGTTGAATCAGATAATTCAACAGCTGCTCAATGTCGGAGAATTTCTGACCGTATTCCTGTTCCAATTCATCCAATCGTGCACTTAATTCTTGGTGATTTAATGCCCATTGGCGCATCATCACAAAGGCGCGCATGATGGAGATGTTGACTTCGATGGATCGTTCTGAATTTAGTACACTTGACAACATAGCAACACCCTGTTCGGTGAAGGCATAAGGTAAATAACGTTTACCTCCCCAACTTGAGGTCGCAATTTGCGACCTCAAGTTGGTCCATTCCTCCTGGGTAAGTTCAAACATAAAATCGCTCGGGAAACGTCGCGCATTTCTTTTAACAGATTCTTTTAGCCTTTTGGTTTCTGTTTGATACAATTTCGCCAATTCAAAGTCAAGAATGACGCGCTTACCCCGGATGTGGAGGATGCTGTTTTTGATGATTTCTAGTTCCATTGCGCTTGTTTTGCATCCCTTAACGCAATTGGAATCAACTTATTGGGACTTTGGGTTCGTTTCGCCAACGAATTTCCAGGGGATATTATTCGTTGCTTTCCTTGAGAAATAACCTAGGTTCTTCTACAAAATCAGCATAATGCTGCCAGTCACTCGGTGACTTATTTTTTCGTGATCCACCCAATCAATGATATAAGTATACACACCTGACTGACAGGCTATTCCCCGATAGGTTCCGTCCCAAGGTTCCCCTGACGAACTAAAGATTCGTTCTCCCCAACGATTATAGATGTCAAATGTGTACGATTTCACATTCTGCAAGATAGGATACCAAAGGTCGTTCGTCCCATCCGCATCCGGCGTAAAAGAATTCGGTGCGTAAACCGTAAGCATCGAACAATCCAAGAAATATAAATCTAAGGTCACCGTAGAATCACATCCGTTATCAGCCACTAAGGGCAGGGTATAGGTACCTGAACTATTTAATGTGTCAATGCCAAAGACATATTGGGTGCCAAGGCATACCGTATCCATGATACTCGTTTGATAAGCTGCGTTCAAGAATAAACTCAACACATTGATCGAATCGCAACCTCCTACGGTGGTGGTGGTATCAAAATACACCCCCTCTTGCGTGTAAGTATTTCCGTTGTAGGTGTAGGAAGTTCCCTGGCATAGATGTACTTCGTGGTTTACGACCACCGGAGTTATCACGAATACACTGGTCGTCACGATGCTGTCGCACCCATGAATGCTCGATATGGTGTCCTGGTATTGTCCGTTGGCGGTATAAGTGTTCCCGTTCACAACAATTGATTGTCCCTGACATAAGGTTATGGCCTGAAATCCATAGGATGGGTTAGGGTAGAGGCTCAAGGTAGTAATCACCACTGAATCACACCCCATGAAGGATAGCAAGGAATCCGTGTAATTCCCTGGATTGCTCTGCATACTACCCCCTAAAAACACACTATCTCCCTGACAAATGCGGGTGTTTAGATTTAACGTTACCGGGTTACACGGGTGTTGACATCCCGAAGCATCAATAGTTAAGGTTAGCGGGCAGGGTTGATCAGGAATGTGAATTACATAATTTCCAGATTGGGCAGCCACGTACGATACCGTTTGTCCCTGCACTACGGATCCAGTTTGGACTACTTGACCAAGCGGATTGGTTATGGTATAAGTGTAAGGTTGATTCAAGTACCCCGAAACCCCTCCATTCAATGAAAAACTTAACGTGCAATTCGAATTATTGTAAGCAATTGAAGCGGCCAAAGGAGACAGAAACACCAATGGAACGCCCTCCGCAACCGTAGTGGTCTGGCAACTAAAGCTTCCCCACGCATTCGGTAAATCGCCGGCAGGCGACAAATAATACACCGTGTTATAAAGGGGATTTCCGAAGGTTCCACTGCCATTCCCGCTGTGGGTAAAACTTCCGTTGGACTGTAAAGAATCTATGAAGGTAAAGCCTGAATTGTAAACCGGATCAGGGACGCTAGGGTAGGAGTGAATCACATACCCCGGGTGAAGGCATCCAGGTAAGTTTTGGGTAGAATTTCCCACACCGTCGAGGAGAATCGAGGGTTGAATTGTGTTGCCATAACATACCAATGCCGTATCGCCAACCCAAACCGAAGCGTATTCCCCGTTCGACACCGTTACTGCCACATCTCCCGCCTCCGCTTGAATTTCATGGATGTACTCAATGATATATTGCCCTTCATCTCCCGGTGAACCACCGTCTAATTGTATGGCGTAGATTTTACCGGAATCCAAACAGCATAAAGCGACTTGTTGCCCCGTGAAAGGGGCTGAACCACTAACAATAGGGGTGATTACCGGATCGTAACGCGAACCGTTGGTCGTAAAAGTAGCAGGGGCTAAACCGCCGTAACATCCATTGCCGTTCAATAGATCAAAGATGTTAAAACGCAACAAGTTCATGCCGATGTAAGCCCTTAAGCTGATTTCCACCGCCCCGGACCCAGGCGCTACGAAATAATGCCATACCGTCTGATTGGCACAATTGGCAGGATTGGGATCCACATTCGGTTCGCCTGCTAAGTATTCTTGGCATGCCAAAACATTGGTGCCCGCCACCGCTTGAAAGGGAGGATTGACCCCGGCAGGAATGACAGGCACTTGATATAGTGGATTTTGAAGGGTAAGGCACAAGATGTCGTTGCCCGGAGGGTTTTGTGTGGGGTCCACCACACTCGGATCGTGCACCCACGTTTTAATGGATTGGGAACTCAACGGGGTAATGGCATCGGAAGGATCCACCATTCCGAAATACTTATAACCGGGTTCAAGGCAGGGGGCATGAATGATGGCGCTTGGATCACCGCCCAGAAATCCGTTCGTTCCCCCTTCGTCGGAGTCAATAAACTTGAGGTTAGAACATAAATAATCGTTCGGAACTCCTGGAGAAAACGAGGTGTCAAATCCAAAAAGTGCAGCACTTTCTCCGTACAAGACACTTTGGTAGTCGGTCTCAAAAACAATCCTTCCTTGGTTCGGCGCGATAAAGTTGAGCCAGACGCTTTCGTTCATGGTGGGATTACCCACGGCAACATGCGGATAATCATAGGCATGGTATTCTTTTGGATTTGCACTCAAATGTACTTTTCCTGTTTCGCCGGCATCGTTCCCACCGTCAAAGGCACATCCAAAATTCAGGACCGTAGTAGCAGCGCTGTTTTGGGCAGAAGAAATGGCGGTGGTTCCATAATTCACGGTGGAAGATAAGCACGGAATATCCTCCAAATCAGGGGGTCCTCCTCCTTGGCTGCTGACACGAAGTTGGTAATACCCATTATCCGTGACATGGTCTGCGCAAAATTGAATGTAGTACGTTTGACCGGGTATCAACTTTTGATAACTAATTAATGGAATTGGGTTGCATGAATTCAATACAAGATCCGCTTTTGGAGCGATGTTCAGAAAATCGATTCCATCCGAAAACTCAACATTGGACAAGTATTCGAATTTATCCTTAATCAAGGTGCCCGTAACCGCATGAATGCCATCCGTGCAAGTTCCGCCATCGGCAGCATGATACACTTGAAAATACGTGCCGATTTGCGTTCCGGGGAGATCGGTGTTAATTTCGACACTTCCCGAAGCGGGGGCCACGAATTTCGACCAAAGCGATCCTGCATTTTGCACATCGTTGGCCGCAGGTTCGTTGGGTTCCAGCGTTCCAGGACACCACCCAAAGGTATAAGTTGTGTTCAGCGCAAGGGGATTGGCGTTGCAGACGTTGTCTTGCATGTAATTCACTACAATGGGTATTCGGTCTACACGCAAGGTGATCGTATAGGTTTGATTGCATCCCGGATCTACGGAATTGGCGGTGAAGGTGTACAATAACGACCCAGCACCAGCAGGTACCGGCATGTTCACATTTTGAGGGTTTGTCTGGCCATCGAAAATCCCAAAAACGGCATAATTTCCGGGCTCATCGTTTTCATAAGCGCGCCAAGATAACTGGAGATTACTCGGAACACTGGTAGGGCATAGGTAGTCGTGGTCGAAAAACAATCCGTTGCTCGGTGAGAAATTCCCACTGGGCGTCGTTAGGGTATAAGGACCATTATCGTTGTTTTTGTAGGCATAGTTGAATCCAAAAATCCCAAATAATGCGGGGTTATTGTTGGAATAGCCCAAGGTATTGTCCGTGGCTGTAAATTCCCAAACAAAATCCGAGTTGCCAAAAAATAAACCATCACAATCTTGATAAATGGCGGTTTGGACAGAGAGAACCGTAACGCGTATGGTTGCCTGAGCACTTGCTTTCAAAGGAAGCACTCCGAGAAATGCAAAGACAAAGACGCGGAACTTAGGCATGGGAGGAATTTTAAAGCAACATAGACACCGGATTTTCCATGAATTCCTTAAACGTTTGCAAAAACGAAGCGCCGCTCGCTCCGTCCACTACGCGGTGGTCGCATGATAGCGTAACTTTCATTACATTTCCCGGGACAACAGCTCCATTTTTTACCACAGGGACTTCTTTGATGCCCCCAATGGCGAGGATGCAACTGTCGGGGGGATTAATGATCGCAGTGAAGGATTCTATACCAAACATTCCCAGGTTTGAAATGGTAAACGTGTTTCCTTCCCAATCGCTCGGTTGTAATTTTTTGGACTTCGCTTTCTCTGCATACGTTTTTACCTCCGAAGATATTTCCATGAACGATTTGGTGTCAGCGAAACGCACGACAGGCACCAAAAGGCCTTCGTCTACCGCCACTGCCACACCGATGTGCACGTGTTGATTGCGACGGATAAAATCACCCATCCAAGCAGAATTGACCGTAGGATGCTTTCGCAAGGCGAGTGCTACGGCTTTTACCACGATATCGTTAAATGAAATTTTATATCCCTCCACATTATTCACCGATTTGCGGAAGGCCATGGCGTTGTCCATGTCAATGTCCAGGGTCAGGTAAAAATGCGGTGCGGTAAATTTACTTTCTGCCAAGCGTCGAGCGATGGTCTTGCGCATTTGGCTTACGGGCTCATCGGTAAACGTTTCGGTAGTTAGTCCGCTGCGATGTACTGGTGTGCTCGCGTGTCCATTGGGATGCGGGTGATAATGCTCCACGTCACGTTTCACAATTCGACCGTTTTCACCGCTGCCCGTTATGTAGGTTAAATCAATCCCCTTTTCATCCGCCAGTTTCTTTGCTAGGGGCGAAGCATACACACGGTCGTTGCTGATTTGGGTTGCTTGCGCAGCCATCACGGGCGCAACAGGCGCAGGAGCAGGCACCACAGGGGCAGGGGCAGGGCTGGCAGGTGCTGGGGATGGCGTAGCCGGGGCCGCAACTGGGGGAGTTTCTTGTACCGTGGGCGTTGGCGTATCTGCGGGAGGTGCACTGTTCAGTAAAGAGGAAATGTCTTCTCCGGCTTGACCAATTATGGCAAGAAGTGCATTGACTGGGGCTCCTTTTCCAGCTTCAACGCCAATGTGTAAGAGTACACCATCAAAAAACGACTCGAATTCCATAGTCGCTTTATCGGTTTCAATTTCTGCAATCAGTTCCCCCGATTTTACCGGGTCACCGACTTGTTTTAGCCAAGAGGCCACCACACCTTCGGTCATGGTGTCGCTCAGTTTGGGCATGTAAATTACTTCAGCCATGATTCTTAATATTCTTTAATGTACGGATAATCGGTTTGCATGTAAACATCTTGATACAGATCGCTGGCTTCCGGATAAGGTGAGCTTTCAGCAAACGCTACGCTTTCCTCCACTTCATTTTTCACCCAAGCATCGATTTCCTCGATTTCTTGATCGCTGATCCACGCATTTTCTTTCAATACATCCAGCACATGCTCAATGGGATCCTTATCCATCCATTCATTTACTTCATCCTTGGTGCGGTATTTTTGGGGATCCGACATGGAGTGCCCCTTATACCGGTAGGTGCGTATGTCGAGCAGGGTAGGACCATCACCACGACGTGCACGGTCGGCTGCTTCTTCGATGGCATTGTGCACATCTTCGGGACGCATACCGTTGACAATTTTCGAAGGCATGTCGTAGGAAAGACCAATTTTGGAAAGATCGGTAACATTGGTGGTGCGCTCGACACTCGTGCCCATGGCGTAGTTGTTGTTTTCGATGATGTAAATCACGGGAAGTTTCCACAGCATGGCCATGTTGAACGTCTCATGCAGCGCACCTTGACGCACTGCGCCGTCACCCATGGAAACGATCGCAACGTTATCCGTACCCTTGTACTGTTCTGCAAAAGCGACGCCGGTACCCATGGGAATTTGAGCACCCACAATCCCATGGCCGCCCATGAAGTTTTTTTCTTTATCGAAAAAGTGCATGGAGCCCCCTTTTCCCTTGGAACAACCGGTTATCCTTCCGTACAGTTCAGCCATTAAAACCCGTGGATTAGTGCCCAAGGCAATGGGGTGTGCATGGTCTCGGTAAGCGGTCATGTGTTTGTCGCCTGGACGAACCGCGCTGGCGGTGCCCACCACAATGGCTTCTTGACCGATGTACAAGTGACAAAAGCCACCAAATTTTTGCTGGATGTAAAGTTGCCCTGTTTTCTCCTCAAACCTGCGAATGAGGAGCATGTCCTTATACCATTTGCGGTAAGTTTCCTTTCCAAACTTTTCTGCGAAGTTCGCATCACGCACAACTTTGGAGCTTGCTTGTTTTGGCATAATTGAATTATTTATACAAATATAGGGAGGATTCGGTGGAATTGAAACGCTAATTATTCTTTGGTAGCGTTGATTTTAGATTGATAGACGCGGTACAATAAAAAAATACCGGTAAGCACCAATGGAATACTTAACCATTGGCCCATGTTTAATCCCGTGGATACGAAAACTGAATTATCGCTGTCGGTCTGGCTTTCTTTGAAAAATTCAATGAGAATGCGGAATCCAAAAACAAGGATGAGGAAACTGCCAAAAACGAGTCCGGGTTTTTTCCAGGCTTCGCGTTTCCAGTAGAGCCACATGAGCAAACCGAACGATAAAAAATAAGCTAAAGCTTCATAGATATTGGCCGGGTGACGTACAGGAATGGTGGACCAGTCGCAAGCGTACTTTCCAAATTCGTTAGGCATGCAGTCGTTGTGCAAAAAACGGAAGCCCCATGGAACATTAGTCACATAGCCTACCATTTCGTGATTGACCAAATTTCCAAGTCGAATGAACGCCCCGGCAATGGCTACAGGCGCCGCGATACGGTCCAAAATCCAAAGGAAGGGTTTATGGACTATTTTTCGTGAAAAGTACCAAAGTGCGAATAAAATCACAATAGCGGCACCATGGCTGGCCAGACCTCCTTCCCAAATGTAGAGAATACGGACCGGGTTGGAAAAATAACCGTCGGCACCCCAATAGGGTCCGTAAAAAAGTACATGACCCAACCTGGCGCCGATGACTGTCGCAGGCACCATGAAAAGTACTAATTTGTCCAACACCTTTTCGCTGATGCCTTCTTTTTTGAACATGCGTTTGATGACGAAGTAACCAAGAATCATCCCCGAAACAAAGAGCAACCCGTACCAATTCGGTGTGCGGTATCCCGGGATTATTTCTGCATTGAACGACCAGTTTACGTAGAGAAGTGTAGACATCAATAAAATTTAACCAAAGATAAGGATTCTCCTTTAATTGGGTTTCTTGGTGAGATTGAATCTACCCTTCTTGAAAACCAAATTGCTTTTCGTAAGTTCTTTACGTAATTTTTTCTGTTCCTCTTCGGGCAAGTGGATAATCGATTGGCATTTTTCCGAACAGCAATTTTCCATGTTGGCCTTGCAGGCGGGACATTGAAGAAACAACAAATGACAGCCCTCGAAGGCACAGTTGGTATGTGCATCGCAAGGCGTTCCGCATTGGTGGCAAGTGCTGATGATGTCTGGGGAAATGCGCTCTCCTCGGCGCTCATCGAAAACAAAGTTTTTTCCAAGGAACTTATTTTCTAAACCTTGACTTTTGCAATCGTTGGCGTACTTGATTATACCACCGTCGAGTTGGTATACATTCTTGAACCCACGGTGTTTGAACCAAGCGGATGCTTTTTCGCAGCGAATGCCTCCGGTGCAATACATGATCACTTTTTTGTCTTCGTTCCCTTTCAGTACCGTTTCTTCAATAAGCGGTAACGAATCACGGAAGGTATCCACATCGGGTAAAATGGCATCTTTGAAATGTCCGACTTCGTGTTCGTAGTGGTTTCGGAAATCCACCAACAAACAATCCGATTCCGAGGTTAACGTATTGAATTCCTCAGCGTTTAAGTGCTGTCCTTTATTCGTTACATCAAAGGTTTCATCATTCAACCCATCGGCAAGAATTTTATCACGCACTTTGATTTTGAGCTTGAGGAAGGGGAATTCTTGGCCTTCTTCTACGGCTACGTTCAGGCGAATGCCGTGAAGAAAATCGATGCTGTAAAGTGCTTCTTTGAATTGCTCAAAATGCGCTTTTGGTAAGGCAATCTGGGCATTGATGCCTTCCTTGGCAATGTAAGTTCTGCCCACAATGTCTAATTTGATCCATTCCTGATAGAGATGGTC
>Ga0214921_10011704_pt1 | contig 10616 bp, 9 predicted proteins | sample LL1505_MetaG_FD_177992 | JGI IMG/M metagenome (GOLD analysis project Ga0214921, IMG submission 177992) | Freshwater microbial communities from Lake Lanier, Atlanta, Georgia, United States - LL-1505 | ecosystem: Environmental > Aquatic > Freshwater > Lake | place: USA: Georgia | collected 2015-05-28
AATAGGCAACGGTATCATTGTTTGTAACAACGAAAGTGAAGTCAACACCACCGTGATTTACGTTGATGATACCAACTTGACCAGATGGAACTGATTCGTAAGAAAGACCAGTTACAACTTGCCAATCACCACCTGGAGCAGATGCAGATGATTGAACCATGCCAAGAGCAAGATTGTTAGCAGCGTCTTGGAGAGTTGCTACGGCATCACCATTGTAGTAAGCAAGGAAACGGTCAGTGTTGCTGCTGAGAAAACCGCAACGAACAGCCCAGACTAATTCTTTGCATGGGTGGTTGAAGTCGAGTTTGAATTTTTGGTTGGAACCAGTGAGGGATTCTTCACCATTGTGTTGGACTTGTTCAATAAGGTATTCGTGACCAACTTGAGCCATACGACGTCGTTCTTCTTGGTCAAGATAGATGTAGTCAACGAGGATGCTGGTATCAGAAAGATCACCAGTGGCATTGAGTGGATCAGATGTAAGAGCTTGGACGGTTTCACCATTGGTTTTAACAACACAATCAGAGAGTCTGTTGAATTCAATGTTGAAGCGAACTTCGTGGTATTGAAGAGCAATAAGTGGAAGAGCAAGACCAGTATTGCGGTTGAACCAGAATTGGAGTGGAACATATACGGTGTAACCGGGAACGGTAGCAGCAAGGGTTGTGCATGCTGAAACATCACCAATCATTTTGTTGTAACCACGTTCTTGGTCAACAGTGTGGGTAAGTTCATACCAGAGATCATACCATTGACCCCAGTGTTTATCGACTTGAGAACCACCAACAGTGCATTCAATGTAGTTTAAGATAGCATGACCTGGACGACGGCACCATGCTACTTTGCCAGAGCCAGCAGCATCGAGACCGGGAAGGTCTGTTTTAAGGTACATACGACCAGCAAGATCACCATTGCGGAGAACTTGAACAGTGTGGCGACCACCGAAACGAGCAGAATCAAGTGGTTGTTCTATGCATTCCATAGAAAAGTTAGTGTGGCGGCGATATACGACTTTGAAGAATGTAATTTGTGGATTGCCAGTTAAGTAGACGTCTTGAGCGCCATAAGCGACGAGTTGCATTAAACCTCCTCCCATTTTAATATAACTAAGGTTTAGAAAAAATTATATTAAAAAATTTATTTTTATATGATTATTTTAAAAAAGTTATATATAAAACATATATAAATAATTAAAAAAGTTTATATAGATCATAATATTAAACGAAAATAAATAATTTTCGTTTTTTCTGTTAAAAATATATTTAAAAAAAATAAATAAAATTTAATAAAATAAAACTAATAATAATTTTATTTAAAGGAGATAATATAATATCAATTTATATATTTAATGGCTTTTAAACAAAAACCGTGTAAAATTAAATTTACACAAGAATTAAAAACACTTGATGAAATTCATACAGAAACACTCAAAAATTATGATGATATTAATGATAAAATAAAAAATTTTAAAAAACAAATTAAAATTTTACAAAATAAATTAATAAAATATTCTAATAATACTGATAATAATATTGATAATAATATTGATAATAATATTGATAATAATATTGATAATAATATTGATAATAATATTGATAATAATATTGATAATAATATTGATATTGTAAATGAAATTAATCAAAAAATAAATAATCTAAATAATGAAATAATAAATTTAGAAAATTCAAATGACGAATTAGAATATTTTGCAAGAACAAAAGATATATTAATTAAATATTATGAAAATAAATCAAAAGATTCAGATGAAAAAATACCCGATGAAATAGAATTAAATATTGAATCATTTGATACAACAACTGATACAATAAATAATATAATAAATACTGATACAGAAAATAATACTGAATCAAATATAAAATTGGAAAGCGAAAAAGATGAATTACTAGATAGATTTGAAAGATTAACTGAAATTGCCAAAAGAGATGTAAAAATAAAAAATATAAAAAGACGAAAAATAAAAAATACAAATAATTTGAATTCAATATTAAATTTATTAGCACGGGATAATTCTGGTAATAAAATTACCGAACCAATTCAACATATGGTACATGAAAAAGGTACATTAAAAGATCAATATTTATGTTTAACTGATTCTGCATATGTATCAAGTAAATTAAAACCTACATCTATTAGATTATGTAAAAAATGTAATAGTGAAACAATTTTAATGCAATCCGAAGGTTATTTTATATGTCCAAATTGTTCAGAAGCAGAATATGTAATTATTGAAAGTGAGATTCCATCTCATAAAGATACATTAAATGAAAAACCAAAATATCCATATAATCCTATAAATCATTTAATAGAAAAATTAAATCAATATCAGGCAAAACAAACTACAGTAATAAAACCTAAAATATATGAAATTATAAAAATAGAACTTAAAAAACGTTTAATTGAAATTGACGATGTTACACCAGAATTAATTCAAGATATATTAAAGAAATATCGAAAAAATATGTATTATGAACATAATTATTTAATATTTAGTCATATTACAAACACTCCACCACCATCAATAACGCGCGATGAAGAGGATGATATTAAAAAAATGTTTCGAATGACAGAAAAACCATTTAAATTATTTAAACCAGATTGGAGAGATAATAATTTAAATTATTCATATGTTTTAAACAAATTATTTTTGATTAAAGCTGAAATTGATAATAATCAAAAAATGGCTATTAATGCGCGTTATTTTAAATTATTAAAATCACGTGATAAATTAAAAATGCAAGATATTATTTGGAAATCAATATGTAAATACAATAATTGGCCTTTCCATTCATCTTTTTAATAATTTACAAAATATTATATAATTTACAAAATATTATATAATTTTACAAAATATTATATAATTTATTAAACAAAGTTAAATATATTTAAGAAATAATTATTTAATATAAATTATAATGTCCGTTGAAGAAAATAAATCCCAAAACACTACTCAAACAAATACCGATGTTGGTAATTATGACGAAGATATAAAGAGATATACTAAAATAGATAATCTTGACGAAGATTATGTTGTTGATTCTGCCAAATATTTTTTAGTATCATTCATTTCTCCAGAGGGAGTTATGAATTGTAAAATGCGTGGATTAAAAATCCGTACATATAAAAATCGTGTAACATTTAGCACTTTAGAGGAAGCTAAAGCTGCAGCAGATGAGATTAATCAAAAAGATAAATATTTTAATGTATTTGTTGGGGAAACAGGTAAATGGATGGGTTGGGATCCAGCACCAGATGATCGAAATTTTGTAGAAGAAGAAAAATGGGCAAATAAAGATCAAGATCTTCTTATGCAAAAGATGAAAGAAAAAGAACTAAAACAAAAACAAGATCTAGATGAACTTAATGCTCTTGTTGGTAAAAAGAAAGATATTATCGATAAAGAAGGAAAAACACATAAAAAACGAGTAGCAAAAGCACTAAAAGACAGTGCAACAAATAAACAATCAACTACTGAAACATCAGAAACACCAGAATTAATGACACAAGAAGAAGTTGAAGCCGAGACAAAACACATTATACAAAAAACTCCAAGAAATCCATTATTTATAAAGGAACGTTTACGTAAAAAACTACAAGAAAAGAAGCAAAAAGAAGATGAAAGTAAATTAAGTAAACAAACTGTACAACAATCTCTTGGTGTAGAAGTTAAAGAAACAGTAGAAACAAAAAATCAATTAGATTCTAATATTAAAAAACTCACAGAACTACTTGAAAAATCTAAAGAATAAATTTTATTTATTTAGAAATTAAATCTATGTTAATATTATTATGATATCAAAATATATTATAATAAGTGTATTATTATTGATAACTGGATTTATATTATTATATATAGATCAATATCAAAGATTATCACGAAGATGTAAACCAACTGAAAAAATCATATACAGATATATTCCAAAAACTCCTTATGATGAGATGAATGAAGAAATCTTTCCATCAGATATATTTAAAACAATGTTTACTCAACCAAGTCCATGGATAAATGAAGTTAATGATTTAGATGCGAGACAAAGCAAACTGGTCAATAAATATTTTATTAGTCAAATTTAGAGCTTTGCTCTAAATTTACTAATAAAATATTTCTTCAGGGAATTTTATCAAAAAAAAAATTCGGTCAATAAATATTTTATTAGTCAAATTTAGAGCTTTGCTCTAAATTTACTAATAAAATATTTCTTTCTGCAAATTTTATCAAAAAATAAATTTTTGATAAAATGTTGCGTCAATAAATATTTTATATCACAGATCTAAATTTGATAAATAAAATATTTCTTCAGGGAATTTTAGAATTTATATGTAGTTGTATTATTACCATATCCACCACCATAACCGCCATAATTATTTCTATTTGGTTGTATATGATGCGATTTCATAAAATTTTGAGTAGCTTGTTTTTTCTTATCAACAATATTTCCATTATCATCTAATTCTTCTTTTTGAACATTAATTACTCCTTTATTTTGACGAACATCATTAGACCATTGAACAAAATCATAATTATTTTTCTTTTTACGCCAATCTTTAACATAATTATATTCATGAAATTTTCTAAATTGTTTTCCTCCTATAATTTTAGTTTGTCCTTCAAGATTTGGAGCTTTATACCAAAATAAACGTTCTAATGGATTTGATGCTTTTCTGCGATTATCAATAACCATACAACCAAACTCAGCAGTTAATTCTGTAAATACTTGTCTAAATGTATTAAAATTTGGAAACATACCAGCATAATGATCAAATAATTTCTTTTGATTTGATATAAAGTCCTCTTTAAGAAGAAATATATAATCGAAATTACTACGTAACTCTGGTGTGATACCTAAAGGAAATTGCATAGTCAATATATACATAATTTGATAATGTCTGCCATTAAAAAGTAATTCTAATATAGGAGCATCTCTAACCCAAGATTTTTTATCACCTAAACAATCATCCATAATAATAAATGTTCTAACATCTATTTTTTTACCAATTTTCTTTTTAGCTTGTTGTTTATCAATCATTTGTGTTTGTCTATCAAGAATTTTTGTAATAATAGAACTCTTATATTGATAATGTATATATGTATCTGGAAAAAAATCATTATAAAAGGAATTCATTCTATCAGTTGGTGCAATCACTATACCACATGGTATTTTATAAAAATGCATCATTATGGCTTTTGTAACCCAACTTTTACCAGAACCACGTTTAGCAATCATAACAATTGATGGATTTTCAACCATATCTGATAATTTAAATTGACGAACTGGAAGCGATTCTGCTCCCATTTGTATATCCATTACACCCATATAATATTTTATATATTATATGACTAGAAATTAAATTAGAAATTAAATTAGAAATTAAATTAGAAATTATCAATAAAAACTTCTGGCATTAGATTATTACTTAATGGCATTACTAATCCTGAACCATTTTGCATCAAAGTAAATGATTTTGGAGATTCGCTTAACTCTTTCACTAATTTATATGTTGGTAATTGAGTATTTAAATTTTGTGGCATTTGAAAATTTTGTAAATTTGGATTATTTTGATTATTTTGATTATTTTGATTCATTTGTGGTGTTTGTTTATAATTTAAATATCCATACATTAAAAACCATACAATAATTGCAATAACAAATGAATATAATACATCATCGTTATTATTGATTAATTTTTTATTTTTATTTTTTCTTTTTTTATTATTTTCTCTTTTTTTCCATGATAAATAACTATAGGCTAGTGCACCGGCTACAACTGCTACAAAAGTTGGATTTTTTAAAATATTTTCCATTGTATATAATTATATTATATAAAAATTAATTAAAAAATGCATTAATATATTCATTATCATTAATATTATTTTTAACTATATTTATATTGTTTTCATCAACATTTTCGGTTAATTGTGGTTTTTGTTTTTGAACAACTGCTTCTCCTGAAGAATGATCTTGTATAGGTTGTTGTATAGGTTGTTGTATAGGTTGTTGTATAGGTTGTTGTATAGGTTGTTGCATAGGTTGTTTTATTATTTTTTTAGAATCAAATGACGTTTTTGAAATTGCATTTAATTTAGATTTAAATTCTTCTTCATTAATACTAGTTATATTTTCTTTAATATTATTATTTTGATCATCATTTAAGAGAATTTCAATATCATTTATATTTGATTGAATTATATTATTATCATTATCATTATTATAATTAATATCATTAATATTATTAATATTAGTGTTATCAATTATATTATTCATATTATTTTCTTCAGTTAATAAAACTTTTTTATCATCTTCATCAAAATAATTAATATTATCTTCTGCATTACGATTTAACATATTTTTAATATTATTTATTTTTGTTTCTTCTGTTTCTTCAATATAATCATTTTTAAGATATTCAGTTATAATATCAGATAATGGCAATATTTCTTTTATAGCTATATTGATTGCTCTATTAATTATATCCATACAAATACGTTGATTTCGTTTAATTTCTATAGTTGGATATTCGTGCCAAAATAACTCTGGATTATTATATAATTGTCTTGCTGTTTCTATATATATTTTATGAATAAACATTTTAATATCTATTTTTTCATGAAATTTTTCATTTACTATTTTACATTTTTTTCCAGATGCATTAAAAGTTAATAATATAATATTACTTTTTATTACTGCTTTTATTAATTTATCAAAAATATCTGCATGTTTGCTTGAATCACGTATTCTTATCATTTCAGATTCAATTAAATTTATATTTAGTGTTGGTATATTTTTTAAAAAATGCTGAAATAATTTTAATATACCTGGATTATTTATATTTTGATTTTGTTTACTTAATTCTTTAAATTTTAAATCAGTATCAACAGCTTTATTATACATTGATTTTATACCTTCGTAAATTAATGGTGATATTATATGTATGAGAAAATCAGTATATTCTTGTTTAATATCAGCTATATTTCTTTCGTAATAATGCATATATAATAATAATTAATATTATTATATAATATCAAACACATATTTGATAATAAATTTTAAAGCGACTCTCCTCCTTAATTATCATAAGGTGGTTTAGTCCCGATGGATTTTTTTTATAAAAAAATCCATAGCTCCAAATCCCCCTTAATTATCATAAGGGGGCTTTGTACCGTTCCCTCCTCTACCTTCAATATAATCGCGTTGTTTGGCAGTCATGCATACACAACCAGAATTGTTCCATGCATTGTTGCACATATAATTATTTGGTACAAATTTGTCTTTCATTTTATCAACCATAACATCTTTTTCTAATGCAAATGGAGGAGGATATTGTGGGGCACAGCATGATTTACTGCACATATTATAATTAAGGCCCATTGCACCATTATAACCATCATCGAGTCTATCAACACGACCATAATTGGATACAAGTTCTGATCCGGTTGTTGGTTCAATTTCATCAGGTAATCCAACAAATTCAGATGCTGCTGTTACAACACCTGTTTTTCTGTCGTATAACATAACTGGAGTAGGAATGTCATCTTGTTTTAATTCAGTTGCATCTTGTTTATCGTTTGATTTGTTTGTAATTTTTGCTTCTGTTTTAGTAGATTCAAGATTTTCGCTTTGGTTAACAAAGATATATAAAATAACGACTACAATTAATACTAATAACACAATCTGTGTATTAGTTAAATTTTTTAAAAAATCTCCCATTTATATAATTATATTATAAAAAAGTTTTTTTATACTATAATTATATTATAATGAGTTGTGATAATTCAATAAGTGGTAAAACAATACTTTTGATTATAATTTTAATTATTTTGATTTATATTATTTTATACAAAATTAAAGAAAATAAAAAAGAAACCAAAAAAGAAAATCTTGAAAATATTGAAAATATAAATTTATATAATTTGGAAAGAAATTTGTCGGCACCATATAATTATGATGTTGAAAAATGGTATGTAAGTACGAGAGGGTGGGGGGGTGATAATTATGGAAAAGATAAACAAATAACTATTATTACTAATCTAGATTCTAATACTCTTACATTATTTCGATTAGAACCTCCCACAATTTACATATATACATTAAATGATAATAAATTAAATACAATCTTCTCAAACAATATTATTTTTTTTGATAAGAATATAATAGATGATAATATAAAAGATTCTATATTAAATATAAAAGATAATACTAATAATATATTATTAAGTATTGATAAATATCCACAAGTTGATGGAATAAAATTAAAAAATGATTTAATGAATAGTAATATGTTTACTATACAAACCACTGATATTGATCCTAATTTATTCAAAACACCAGTTGATCCATATCAAGGAACATCCGGAACATCTCAATATCGTTCACCATTTGAATCAATTTTTACTGATAGTAAATTAACAATTGAACCAGGATTATTTGAAATGCATAAAAAATGTTTAAATAATAAAGCAGATTTAATTCAACAATCTCTTAACGAATTTGCAATTTATACAAAAGATTTTCAAGAGAAAAATAAAGATGCTACTCCTGTTTCATTTGTATTAAATGAAAATACACGTGATAAAATTAAAAATATTATTAAAAATTTTAAAACAATTACAGAGACAGAGTTTGATTGTTTATATGTTAATAAAGATGCACCATTAAATGTTTGTAATCAAATGGATAGATTTGCTTATGAAAAGATTTCAGAAGCATTAAATCAATTAATGTTAGCCGAAAAGTTTATAATTTTATATCATAATGAAATTATGGATTTAAAAACAATAGTTTTACCTAAAATTATACATTTTATTACTGTTTGTGATAAAATTAAAAAAGAAGATAAGATAAATTTATTAAATTTATTAAAAAAATTTATTAATATTGTTAATTATGTTGCATATATAATTGGTGGTAATAATAAGCTTATTGAACAAATTAATTCATCATTAAAACGTATTGCTTAATAAGTTAACTAAATAATAAGTTAACTAAATAATAAGTTAACTAAATAATAAGTTAACTAAATAATAAGTTAACTAAATAATAATTTATCTATACACTGGAAGATAAACAGAATCAATAATCCAATTTTCTTTAGTATCAAAAACTCTTGGTATAAAATCAATTGTTATTTTATATTTTTCAGTTACATCATTAATCTTTCCAATTAAACTAACATCTTGAGCGATTTTCTTAAAAAATATATCTCTTGTAAAATCTTCACCATATTTTTTTATACCTGCATTTTGTATTTTACGACTCATATTGTTATAATCAAAAAAAAGTTTATCTTCATCGATCATAATTTTTTCTTCATTTAAATTTTTACTTCTAATATTATATAATCCTTCACTTGTTATAACAACTGAACCAGATATACGTCCTTCGTTAAAATGTTCAATAAAATGTAATATATCACCTATACTAGGTAATTCATATAAAACACCAACATCTGCTCTACCACCTGGTTTTGGTGTTGGCGGATGTGTATGAAAAATATATTCATATTCATACATATCGTGTATATTATTAGGCATAAATATTTCATTATCGCCTTTATCAACTCTATTTGTATTACCTAATACAACTATTTTTTGTAATTTATTTGAATTAATATCAAATAAACCAGAATGTTCTGAATACCTAAATATATTTTTACCTTTTAAATCTGCATATTTTTTGCTATATCCACCATGTTCTAATAACGCATCTAATATTAATAATTGATTTCTATTAATTTTTATATATTTTTTATTATCAGGTTCAGTAATAATTCTTGATTCTAATTTTAATATAGAATTGTATTTTGAGAAAAATATAAAATCAATGAATTCTTCAGGGGGTTTTATAAAATGTTTTTCAATATAATGTGATAAAATATCCTCCCAAATATATTTATTTAATTTAAATGTACCAGTAGCATATTCTTCGTCACAAAGAAAACATTTTTTTTTATTCTCAAATTTAAGGAATTTTTCTTTCTTTATTAAAGATTCTATTAATCTTATTTTTTTAACAAATTCATCATAATATAACCACTTATTACCAACATTTGGGATTGGGAATTTATTACCTTTACTGTCTTTCGAATTATCATTTTTATCTACCCAACTACATATAAAATATAATTCTTTATTATTTCTAATAATTGTATTCATAATTATATTATATACGAATAATATTATTTATTAAATAATAATATAAATAATTAGTGTTATTTATTATATTATTTATTTTTTCTAATAGCTCCTACAGAAAACCAAATAACTTTAGAAAATATGATAAATAAATTGCACAATTAAAGAAGGATAGGACAAGGAGTTCCCCAATTATGCATACAACCACATTGTGAGTGTGGCTTTTTTGGTTGAGAACGGCTGAAAACTTGTATACTGGGACAAGGAGTTCCCCAATTATGCATACAACCACATTGTGAGTGTGGCTTTTTTGGTTGAGAACGGCTGAAAACTTGTATACTGGGACAAGGAGTTCCCCAATTATGCATACAACCACATTGTGAGTGTGGCTTTTTTGGTTGAGAACGGCTGAAAACTTGTATACTGGGACAAGGAGTTCCCCAATTATGCATACAACCACATTGTGAGT
>Ga0214921_10011705_pt1 | contig 10615 bp, 8 predicted proteins | sample LL1505_MetaG_FD_177992 | JGI IMG/M metagenome (GOLD analysis project Ga0214921, IMG submission 177992) | Freshwater microbial communities from Lake Lanier, Atlanta, Georgia, United States - LL-1505 | ecosystem: Environmental > Aquatic > Freshwater > Lake | place: USA: Georgia | collected 2015-05-28
CATGAAACGCGTCTTACGGCCGGTGAGCACCGCACTATGGCGGGCTTGTAATGGGCTCGCGTCGAGAGGCAATGCCCTACCAGACGACACTTCCTATTCCACCTTACAATAAAAGTATAAAAACACCCAAAAAACCAAAAACATAAATTTTTGGTTTTTTAATCAGTACATTTAGACCAATGGGCATTTCAAATCGGCATATTGAGGAGCCTTTGGCGACGAAATGTACCCTGATTTGTAATAGATCATTGGCGAGTTGCGCGACTGCTTTTTGTGGCATTCTTTCTTTAGTGCTTCATAGGATTAAAGGAAAGAGCTACAATACCCATTAAGTGCTTTCGCCCACCTAAAATAGACCTTGCTAAGAAACTATAGAGTATGCGCAGAGTGGGATACAATTATTTGGTTCGGCCAACGGGTTATTGTAAGTTTACTTGCATCCGTGTGCCAGAATATGATTCAAGATTGAGTGCGTTGACCGAAGCCAATAACAAGGTTGGCTGGACAACTTATATTTCCTACCCAGATAAACCAACTCAAAAAGAAGAGCAGTTCCAACTTACATTAAGGAACTTCAGAAAGTGTTCATCGGACGATGTAACGATTGTTGATCTTGACGACAAGGGCGCAAAGCCAAGTGGTTGATCTAATTTTTCAGACTTTTGTGAGAGACAGAGAAAAATTGAAAGCCTATTATGCCAAAACAGATTCAGCGTTGTTTCTACTTCTTTCTAAATCCGCTTTTCCTTTCCCTACTGACAATGTCTGCCGACTTCCTTTCCCGTGTCCGCGCCGAAGCCCTCCGTCGCATTGAGGAGGAGCGATTTGAGGGCGCTGTAATAGCAGAGATGCGAAAGATCCGTGAGGAGGAACGGATCGCCGCGCAGATTCCTGCGTATCATAAGTTCCACGAGGAACGAAAGGTGAAGTTGTATGAGGCCCAAGTGGCAGGTTGCATGACGCCGTCCGTCGCTGAAATTGAGACCGCTGTGAGCGAGTACGCACTTGGCATCATCGCTGTCGATGATGTCTACGCGATCATTGAGGCAGTGGATCGTGACTATCCAACCAAATACGTACAGAGCCGTCAGGGGCACATGATTGGGCGTCAAAATGCATCAATTGCGCTCAGCACGCCCACGCGTCCAGGCGTGCCGATCGGATTCCAAATGTATTTGGAGATTGCGCTAGGTCATCAATCTGAAATGGCGCGCGACAAGCGGGAGAAGTTCAATAACGCGTCAATGGCGGCGGTGAACTAGCGGGAGGACCGGTTTCCTTTGTTAATGGCGGATCGAAGCATTTTTTTGTAGCGTCGGGTTCCGTTGTGATTTACGACATAACGATGAGTCATTTAGGAGGATTGTTTGAAAGGCAGATAGGCAACCTTTATCAAATTTTGCCAGCGGTCTAAGAAAAGATACCCCGAAAAATTGATTTACATAACATAGAATAAGGCTGTTCGCAAATGGTGTTGATATATGGAGAGAATAATATTATCAAAGGTAATAGACCTTCTTTTATGAAACTCCTTGAAGAGAGAAAGAAAACTATTGATATATTCACCAAGCCTTTGAAAGAAATAATAGAAGAGCCTCAAAATGTGCTTGAAGAAGAGAAAATAGAGCTTGTAATTTCTGAAACTGAGATGAAGATACTTGAAACTGAGATTAAGATAGTATTTGGCTCCAAATAACTTCCTTGTTAAAAATATTCAGCGCTCTTCAAAAAAAGTTTAGACCGCCGGTCATTTTACAGACCGGCTCTTCTCGCCAATGGTCTATTACAAATCAGGGCACATTTCGTCGCCAAAGGCTCCTCAATGTGCCGATTTAAAATGCCCATTGGTCTAATAAAGCACATGTCCGCTGCTAACAATCTTTTGCTGCTGCTGCATCTGCCGTGATTTTTTGTTGCCTGTTATGACTGATATTCCCCACAAATATCGTCATCGTATGACGACATATGATATACTATGCATGCTAAACAGAAGTCAGCATTTTTGTCTGTATGCTCCATATTTACACATAGATTTGCATACATCTTGTCGGTTCCGTCCGTAGTGCCGGCATAGTCGTCAAACTTAGGAAGTTCAAACCCGTAGCTCTCAATGTGCGTCAGAAGTTTTTCGCGGTCAACGTCCAATGTAAACGTAAAGTTGTCCTCGCACAAGGATTCCTCAAGAAATTCATCCCAATCGGCGTTGTATCCGTCCCACTCTTTCAGTTCATCCTCTGAAAATGTCCCGTTACCGGCATAGGTTTTTGCCCAGACAGCAAAGTGGTATTTGCGCTCCTGATACTCCATATCCACCTCCTCATCGGTGAATTCCTCATTGAAGTTGTTACGGCATTCATCGTCGCAGAATAGACAATCCTTGAACCGCACCATGTTGCACGGATTCGTAATCTCCTTGTCGCAGTTTGTAGCGCAGAACAAATGATCGCAGCTATTATTTTCTAACCAATAGTGCAAATCGTAAATTCTGCTAATGTTCTCTTTAACACCTGCATTGTTTAGAAATCCAAATCCACTATCTTGAACGCCAACCCAGAACTTGTATTGAAATCCGTTTCCAAAATAACAATAGCGACCCATGGGAACTAATTACATGTTTAAATGGACGAGTGTATATGATCAATTTTTTCCATAATCAAGTATGATTGGTAATTTCAAGCATTCGCCCAAGGCATTGAAATACACATTATTCATCAAGACTGGTTTCGAAAGGGGACTTAAACATCGGTTCACGGTTCACAGTTCACGGTTTGAAACGTTTCTCTCTAAATTTCAAAAAAATAAAAAAAATCTAAATACAAAAACTTTCGTTTCAAACTGTGAACTGTGAACCGTGAACTTTAATGTATCCCCTTCCAAACTCTAATTTTTTTACCTTCAACTTTAATATCACCTTTCTCAAGTCCAAGTTTAGCAAGTTCTCTACCAATCTTAGTATCACTCATGTTCATTCCTCGTTCCTTCAAAAATACAATGATATCTTTTGAAGCTGTATAGTTATCATCACTTGTATCTGCTAGATTAATTACAAAGTTTTCTTCAAGCGCAGTCTTAAATTCTGCCGATCCACTCGGAATCCACTCACGCGTCTCTTCACGCACTTCAGCTGGCTCAGAAGTCTCAAAGCAAAATGCGTCCATAATAAGCCAAAAGATAGCGTTCTTCCATTCTTCTGTTTCCAATTTATCCTTAATCGTTTCATCTGCAGGTAATTCATTTGTGGCAGATGGGCAGGAAACAAAACGCTTGTTGAATCGAACAACTCGCACTCTTGTCTCAATCCCTGTATCCTTCGGCGCAATTTCAGGCATATCGTTGCCCATGAAGAAAAATGAGGTTTTGGGTACAAATGAGCATTCGTCTTTGAAGTTCTGCCGCGCCCCCATTTCATCACCACCAGACGACAACGACTTTAACAAGTTGCCGTCAATTGGTATTTTATCCATTCGAACTTCATTGCTGATAGCAAGGCGAGCTGTTTGAAGTGGAATTAACCAAGATAGTTTCTTCGCTTCATCTGCACCACTGCGTGCATTATATTTCAAATGATTTGCGTTATATTCGTCAACAAAACCACCGAACGCACGACGCATAGCATACGTCAATGTACCTTTAGAACAATCAGCTTCCCCCAAGATACACACAAATTTCTTGTCGCGGTAGCAACCGGCTAAGGATCTTGCCAAACGCATTTTCAAATATCGACCGACTCCTTCATTTTGAAGCGGTAGCACAAATAGTTTGTTGTTCACAATTTCTTCAATACCTACATCTCGCACCAACGGAAATTTGCGTGCAATTCGTGCTGTGAATACCATGGTCTTATCAAACCCCGCACGAAAGGTCTGCGTTGGAATATGAAAAATTCCGTCTTCAAAAAGTAAGTAAGGCAAAGACGCATCAATGTGCGAACTAATAAACTTTCCGTCTGGTAATAATGGTTTTAAATGTACAAGCATATTTTTAATGTTCTTTGTACATCCACCATAGTTGTAAATGGTTTCGCTTCCGTCAGAGTTACTTTGGTGGAATATTAGCGCATCTTTATGACGTTGAACTGCTGCAATAAGATCTGTATCACGTGCCCCCCACATACCTGTTAACGGATCAAAAATATACAAAATATCCCCTTCGCGATGTATTTCATCACCCATACATTCCACAAATTTCTTACAGGCATATAAATCGTCGATCAAAACTACATCTTCACCCTCTGACAGGAGGCGCCATAGCGCTTCGCCTTTTGACTTCGGCATCTTTTTTGTCTTGTGGCTAAAACATGAAAGTGTTGCAGATCCCCGTTGTACAAATACACACGAATGTCCAAGTTGTGAATGTTGATATTCAGGTGCCACAAGGCATTCGTGTGTATTATGTTTCAATTGGTATCCGCCATCGCAATCACATATTTCCCAAACGAGCCCATGCGTCTTAAGAATCTTAGATATGCTATCGCTAACTGCCGTGCGAATAGTTTCTGAATCATCGTCCATCACATGGGAGATTGTTTGAGGCGCAGGATCTTCAATAACATTTTTCTTCACTTTTCGTTTCTTGGCATATTCAAGTGCGGTCCATTCATGTATACGTGCATCAAGGATCGTAACAGATTCCCCGCTACATCTTATGCTAAGATCGGCGATTGAATATGTATCGCCGGCAATATTTCTCATAACAAGTCCGTCATCAGCACATATAAACTTCATTGTTGGAAGGTAAGGATCGCGATCAGGCTTTGAACATCCAAGAAGATACCAAGAATTTGTTTCAATGACAGATTTATCATAGACGTCCTCCATTTTGTTACGCATATTCTCGGTGCTGAAAGAATTTTGTAATGCATGTTTTTCAAGTAGGTAAAGGCGTAACTTGTGTTGATCGGCGTACTTCATAATCAATCCGCGACCAAATATATGAATACCATCTTTTACACGTTTTCCTACCTCCACATTCGGCAATGGCTTTTCGCTTACTACGTATTCAACCCCCTTTTGCTCTCCAAAATAATGCTGTACTGCTTCATGGATAGCCTCTACAAACGAACAAATCATTTTCCGTGTATAATGTCTTATATGAAATCTTGATTCATCTGGAAACTCAAAATCAAGATCGATCAGCAAAGGACCTGACTTACATTCGTTATGACTTTCAAGAATATGATGGGATCCAGGAGTAGTAGAGAGTAATGAATAGAGTGTTGGAAGTTCAGAGTCTTCAATGCGATACTTGCCATTTGGCGAAAGACTTAAATGTGTATAATTCGTGGTTGATTTGTGATCAAGCAAGAACTTGCGAAGTGTTGTGGCCATTTGATATTAAGGGATGATATTTTGTTTGGTCGGTTTGCGCGCGTCAAACTCCGGGAGATTTCTTCTCCTTGGCCAGCCGGCGAATCTCTCGCCTACGCGCATTAATTTCTTCTTTATGTGCTTCATAATACTTCAATGATCTTTTTACGTGTGAATCTGGATCGGCCTTATCACGCTCGCGTAGCATTCTAAATCGCTCGGCGTCATGCTCTTCTGCTGTTTTTTTAGTGTTCATTTCTGCTTCAAGCGCCTCAAGCGCCCGAAGACGTTCAAGAGGGACAAGAACGCATCCACTGGGATCCGAAGTCGCGGCAGACATACTACATTAGAGAAGCGAAAAAAGTTTTAGGTGCGCTACGCATAAAAACTGAAAATATTATTTTTATAACATATTAGAAATTACAGATTACAGATGACTGATCAACGACACAGGAATAATCTTTCATCAAAAAAATCATATGAAAAAGCGATTGAACGTCAATATGCCGAACAATATGAACACGAAATGATCAAACATTTTGTGTCAATAAGGCCATCTGCGCAAGCATATCATTGGTCAGTTGTGCCAGAAGATTATTTGTATGAGGCTGGCTACATTCATGATTTCAATAAGCATCGCTTGGAAAAACTCATGCGGAAGCGCGAAGAAAAAGAAGGAACCAATCGCGTTCACGATTATGGGTTTGATGGGTTGGCAAGGACATTAATTGATGAAAAATGGGTATATAGCGGACTTCAAGCAAAGTATTATCTCGAGAAAAAAGTGTGTGCTTCTGATATTGGTACATTTCTTCTTAAACAAATGATGCTCACTTCAAAGAACCCATTGTCTAAGGGTTATTTGTATACATCGTCAAATCTTGAACCAGAACTAGCAAGCAGTGTCGCAGATCCAGAATTTCCGATTCAGCATATAGCATTTCCTTGGAAGCATCCAGACGGGCGAATTAGTTTGAAAATTTCTGAATCAGTTGCCGACTGCGACAAACCTCTGAGAGAAGACCAAAAAGAAGCATTAGATAAACTTGATAAAAAAGAAGGTATCAATGCGTTGAATGCGCCATGCCGTTGGGGTAAAACACTAGTCGCAGGCCATCATACAAAACGCATTGGTGCTAAACTTGTTATTGCAATTGCGCCTCTAATTGTTAGCGTTGAGAATCTTCAAGAAAGACTATCATCCTTCCTGCCTTCTTACGAAATTCTTGTTGTGGATTCTGAATCAACTGGAACAACTGATGAAGAGGAAATCAAGAAATTTCTGGCAAAAGATTCCAATAGAATTATTTACTCAACCTTCAAATCAACATGTGACGTGATCTCTAAAATCATGAAAGACTTTAGTGATTCGTTTATCCTTGTTGACGAGGTTCATAATGCAAATGATGCTTTATGTGAGTTTATCGAAATGTTCCCAGATGGGTTGATCATGTCCGCAACTATGCCAGAAGAGCTAACAAGCTCTCTAGACTTGAATGAAATCGCGTACGTCCCCTTTTCACAAGCTATCAAAGAAGGTTGTGTGGTTGATTATACACTCTGGCTACCTCACTTGACGAAGGCATCCGATGGAGAAACTTCAGTTGATGTTGAAATTCCAGTTGAGTTTGCCGAGTTTGAGAAAGATCTTTCAGCCAAGGCACTTTATTTGGCAAATGTTATGTTAAAAACAGGATCAAGACGTTGTATAGTTTATCTTGGTCGTCAAGAGGAATGCGACCGATTTAATGAAGTTATTGTAAGCGTATTTGAAAAATACCATGGTCTCACTGCGCGGGCAAATAAGATTGACGCTAATGTATCAAAAAGCGATCGAACAAAAATCATTCAGGAGTTTCAATCAGGTAACGATGACGAGTTTCATATTCTCACATCAGTTCGCATCCTTGACGAAGCTGTAGACATTCCTCGGTGTGACTCTGTATTCATTACAAATGTCGGTGAGCATAGTAGCGATATTCGTTTGATGCAACGTAGTCAAAGAAGTTCAACAAAAGATCCCATGAATCAATCTAAGCATAATAACATCATTCTCTGGGCTGATGGGTGGGAGAAATGCGTTCATGCACTCGACTTGCTTCGCGAGGCTGATCCAGAGTTTCACAAGAAGATACGAATCGCCGATTGCAACTATGAAAAAAGCGGAGATGAGACAACTTTAAAATCCATTGATGAAGTGAGGAAAAGATTCATTAAGTGGAATGAACTCAAATGTCAAACATACTTTGAATTCCAAAAAAAGTGTGTAAAAGAAATTAAGGCATTCGTTGAAACTTATGGCGAATATCCACGGCATAAAGGCAAGCGTGAAGGAGAGATTCTTCTTGGTGGAAGAGTATCCTGGTATCGTTCATACAATAGGATAGGTTTGTTGAAAAATGATCTGAAAAATTACATTGAACAAGAATTAACAGACTTTATTTGGGATATAAATGATTTCAATCACAAAAGCAAAATTAATGAAATTGCGACCTTCTACAAAAATTACAACGAACCACCAATTTCAAAAGGAACTCGCGAAAGCGGAAATGAAGCCCGGTTGGCCACCTATCTGATAAAGGCGCGAAGGTTGTATAAAGATGATATTCTCGATAAGTCTTATATTGAATTAATCAATCGTTTATGGTCTCCATGGTTCACATGGGACCCATTCGGCGATAATCGTAAAGAAAAGATAACACAAATCAAAGAGTTTATCAAACTTCATAAAAAGTTGCCACAACAAAGAGGTTGTTCTGAACTAGAAACTGAATTGGGTAACTATCTAGTTAAGATAAGGGGAGAGAAAAGGAAGGGTAATTTGGCAGAACGTGTTATCAAACTGGTTGAAAATCAATTAGGCCCGCTATTCAAATGGGATCCGCTTGGTGAAAAAAACCAGGAGTTGTTGAAGGCAATTCATAAGTTTTATGAAGATCATCACGATGAGCCAAAACAGGGCGGTACTCGTGAAAAAGGAGAAGATAACTATGGAAAATACTTGAGTCAACGCAGAAATGATAAAAAGAAAGGAAAATTAAGTAAAGAAACTGAAACTCGGATTTCAAAAGCACTGCCTTGGTTGAAATGGGATACAAAATATACCCATGAACTTCCTGTTATTCGACTATCAAACAGGAAAGAAGGTGGTTTATTAGAAATTGAAAAACTAAATAAACCAGAACTTATTGAAAAAGCAAAGGGAATGAAAATTAGGGGTTATACTCATAAAACAAAAAAAGAGTTGATTGAATTGATTAATAAAAATACAATAACTAATATTTAGAAATTATCTATAATTTTCAATTTCACGAAAGATTTAAAGGAAAATAGAGGATAATTTAAATGCACAAATTATTTTTCGGAAAGGTCTAAAGGAATCACAAATAACACGAAAATTACGCTATTTTTTAATTCCTGAAAATAGCGCATAATAAAACAAATAAATAGGGTAAAAATAACATGAAATTTCACGCTATTTTTAACAAATAAAAACAGCACGCAAAAATATATAATAAAACAGAACAAAAATAAACAGCGCAATAAAAAACGATAAAAATCATGCGGCATTTATTATATAAATAAATAGCGCAAAATAAAAGTAAATAAAAACTGCGCTATTAATTTTCTTATTATTTATCTAATTTATTAAAAAAAACCAATAAAATCTGCGCGGCGGATTTCGCGCGTGAAATCAGAGACCGATCGGTCTCTGATTTCACGCGCGAAATCGGCGGCGGAGAATTTTTTGTTTTATATATTTTATTGCTATTATAAATATAAATTGAATTAGAATATAAATAGCATATAAAATATTATTGGAAAATATTGCGCTATTTATTTATATAATAAATGCCGCATGATTTTTATCGTTTTTTATTGCGCTATTTATTTTTGTGAATTTTACGCTTGATTTTAATATTTTTTTGCATGCTATTTATTTATATAATAAATGCCGCACGAATTATTTTACGCTATTTTCAGGAATTAAAAATAGCGTAATTTTCATGTTATTTACAATTCCTTTAGACCTTTCACAGAAAAGATTTTCTATGCGCTATTTACTTAAATTCTTAAATAGCCTATAAAAATTGTTTGGTTTTTTGGATGTAAAATGTGCTAAAGGGAATTAAGAATTTCAGTTGTTTTTTCTAAATTGCTGTTTACAATAGCAACCGCGATTTCATATTCTTCCTTGTTTGTAGTATTCGTACCATAATTCAAGCTAAAAGTGACTGATGGGGGCATATATGCACTTGAACCTGGAGGCAACGGAAACCGACTCAACACCTCTGCGCTTTTTTCAGCAGCCCACTCCTCTTTTTCCTTTTTTAATTCCAAAATGATTTTTAATCCTTCACTCAAAATTTTAACTTTCTTTTCCAATTCAGCAATCCTTTCTTTATCAGATCGACGTCTGTTATTTGTAGCATTCTCAACAACAGCAGGAACCGGTAAGCGCCCCACATCATTAAATGGATTATAGGGTGTGACTGCGCGTGGCAGACTAAACTCAGTATCGACAACAGCACGCGGTAGACTAAATTCAGGAACATGTGCTATTTCGGGAACTACAGGCCAAGGTTCTACACGCGGTGCTGTAATTGCATTCATAGATACAGGCGCATCATTTGCCATTTTGGCTACTGCCGGGGGAGCGTTTAGTTCAACGACTGCATTCTTCAGGCGGTTCTGGTTTCGAGTGGCGTTGCGAGGAAATGTAGACGCATTGATTACTGCATTCTTCAAGCGGTTCTGATTTCGGGCGCGACGGGTGGCGTTGTTGTTCCGGGAATTGTTTGGCCGCCTGGTAGCTGAGGCGTCTGCAGAGTTCATCCTTCTAAATCGCTAATATACTTTTTATATGATCTTTAGGAGACCAATTCAATAAAGGTGCAAAATAACTTTCGTCCATTATATCCGCAACAAGTTTTATTTGATCAATCAATATATCAGGAAGCGGCTCATATCGTGCATCAAAAACAAAAGAAATTCCACCATGATGTTTTTGACCATGATTATCAATTAAAATGTGTTGCTCGAGTCTTCCAGATCCTCCCATTCCATGAACTGGTGCTTTGTAATAATATGCTATTATATAGCGTCCTGTTTCATCAAATGATTTAAACTTGCGTGCTGGTGGCGAAGGTTTGCCAGGAGTAAACTGAGATCTTTCAATCATATGAATTTCTTGGTCGGCAAATCGTCGTTGTCCTGGAATACTAAGTATTGAATAATCAAGATGGCCATAACCAGGTGTAACCTTTGCTGTACGCGGCAATGGTTCAACAATAGGCGCAACTTCACCA
>Ga0214921_10011706_pt1 | contig 10615 bp, 6 predicted proteins | sample LL1505_MetaG_FD_177992 | JGI IMG/M metagenome (GOLD analysis project Ga0214921, IMG submission 177992) | Freshwater microbial communities from Lake Lanier, Atlanta, Georgia, United States - LL-1505 | ecosystem: Environmental > Aquatic > Freshwater > Lake | place: USA: Georgia | collected 2015-05-28
CCTCCGCGCGCCTGCGGCGGCGAGACATGCTCGCCGAATTCCCGCAGCCGCCCCGCGTCCCGCGGCTTCGATCCCCGCTCCCATTCGCCCAGGCAAACAAAAAAGCCCACCCTTGCGGGCAGGCTTTCTCGTTTGCTTGGTGGAGCCGGCGGGAATCGAATCGTCGTATTAATCTATTGATTTATATAAATTTTTGTTTTAAAAATAATTTCCCTACCCCCAAAATTACCCCCAGACCCTTGCGGCTCCTCAGTCAAATGACTGTTGTTGAATCAGCAGGGGTTTGTAACCGCTCCTAATCAACACCCAAGAGACTGATCACCCTAGTGGGTCTCGATTTCAGATGATGTGGGGGTGACTTCCAGCTCATGTGTCTCCTGCCGTGTGAAGGAGCAGCCTGAAGCAGTTCAGCGACAACCACACTGCACACTCAGTGAAACAAGTCCAGTTTCTCCCCAAAAAATTGGGCAGTGAACAGAGAATCGGGGTCAGCGATTCCAAGGTGACCGCTTAGCTGACAACCAAGAAGTCCCCGAATGCAGGGGCTGCCGTTCCGGTGAGTTCGACCTTCACAAACGCCACTGCCGCCCCGGAGCCGTTGCCGTCCGCGTCGTAGTAGAGCAGATCGCTCGTGGTGTCGTAGATGAGATAGTCATTGGCGTCATTGGCTACTGTTGTCGCCCCCGCTCCGACTACCAAGTTGCCGGCCGTGACTGCGCCACCCGTGCTCGAACCCGTGAACTTGCCGAAGACCTTGGCCGACAACACGATCTTGTCGGTCCCCGTTAAAAAGTCCTTGATCGTGTCGATGTCGGAACTGCCCGAGCTGCTGTCGTACACAAACCGGTCAACTCCATCGCCCCCCGTGAGCACATCGTTGCCAGGGCCGCCCACAAGCGTGTCGTTTCCGACACCGCCCGACAACGTGTCATCCCCCGCGCCACCGCTGACGCTATCGTTACCCATTCCTGCAGCGATATCATTCGCAGCCGAGGTCCCAAGGATCTTCGGAGTATTGGTGACATTCATCGTCAACGGCATCGATGCACTCAAACCACCCTTATCGGTCGCCTTGATCGTGATAACCCGTGGAGCGATATCGGCCGAGTCATACCCGGGAGTCCCCGAGAGCCTCCCAGTCCTCGGGTCCACACTGATGCCGGTTGGCAGCCCTATTGCGCTGTAGGTCAGAACGTCCCTCTCCACGTCGCTGAACGTCCCCGAAAGCAAGCTGTAACTGAAGGCCCGCCCCTCGGTGACGCTCAGTGGCGTGATGACCGCCTTTGCCACGACCGGTGGGTCATTCACTGCGTCCACGTTAACCGTTAGGTAGTACGTCGAGGTTGAGAAATCTTTCCCGTCGTTGACTTTGAACCCCACCCGCGCATAAGCCTTACCGTTTGCGTTAGCCACCGGCGTAAACGCTAGTTTCCCAGCAACGATGTCAGCCACCGGGATATTCTGGTTCACGGTGACGCTCGCACCGTTTAGATTGAGGGCCCCCTTGGTCGGCAGGGCAGTAATCGAGACTGCCTGCAGCGAGTCAGTCGAGTTCGAATCCTTGAAGGCAAAGTTGGCTTTGTTGAAAACCAGCGGCTTATCCTCCAGCGTAGTGAGCGCCGCCGACGCAGATGTGGGCTTGGCGTTAGTGGCTATCACCGTATTGACGGCAAACGTGACGGCGTTGTTAACATCCGAGCCGTCGATGTTGAAGTTACCCGCGGCATCGGAGAACTTGTTGCTGGCAACGCTGACAATTCCCTGTACTTTGCTATTGGCAGTCGGGGTGAACGTCGCCGCGTAATTCGTCCCCGACCCAGAGAAGTTACTCAGTGTGCCCCCTGAGAACGTTACGTCACCGGCAACAAAGTCTGATACCGACTCGCTGATGACAAAGTTGATGGTTGCGGTCTGGCCCACCGACAGGCTCGACTGACTGCTGGATAACGCAATCGTTGGTGGGGTGGTGTCCGCTGCAGCGCCCGTGGTGAAGTTGTAGTCACTCACCCCAGCGTAGTTGTTGCCAGCAATGTCTTTGATGCTGCCAGCCGCGAATTCGACCTTGTAGCCTGTGCTGTAGCTAAGGTCAGCCGTGGGGTTGATGGTCAGGGTGCTGCCCGAGATGCCCAGGTTGGCGCTGTTGGCTGCGTCGTAGGTGGCAACCACCAAGCCTGCGCTGGTCTTGAGCACGATGTTGCCTGTGCCAAGCTGGATAGCTTCGTTTAAGGTGACAACGATGTTGGCACCTATGGCCACCCCAGTGGCCTCGTCAACCGGGTTGAAACTACTGACCCTCGGGGGCGTCGAATCCACCACCATGGCGCTGGTCAGCCGGCCGGTGCTGATACTCAGGTTGCCTGCGGCATCGGTCTGCCTGACTTGGATGGCATTCGCTGCGTAGCTGCCTTCCGGTAACGCCAGGCTGCTACCGTTACCAAGTGTCCAAGTGCTACCGCCGTCCAGACTGTAAGACCATTGCGCCCCTGATTCCAAACTACTGACTGTGACCCTGCCCGTATTCGTAATGCCGCTGCCGGCGGTGGTTTGTTTCAAAGACGTGATCGTGACGTTCGCTACCGGCACATTGCTGTAGGCACCAACCGTGCCTGTGGGTACTTGCACAATGCTGTCGATAACAGCCAAGCCTGAAACAACCCTGCCAAATACAGCGTAACCCGGAGATGCTGTGCTGCTGTAGTTCAAAAATGTGTTGTCAACTTGGTTTACAAAGAACTGGGTCGTGGCTGAGTTCGGGACGTTGGTACGCGCCATAGCGATAGTGCCGCGTACATTGGAAAGTCCGTTGTTACTCTCCAGCGGGAGCGCATCGTAAATCGGTTGCTTGTAAGCTAGTCCGGGATTCAACCCGCCCCCTTGGACCATGAAGCTAGGAATTACTCGGTGGAACAGTGTTCCGTCGTAGAAGCCAGCGTTAGCGTAGGCCAACATGTTGGCCACGGTAATGGGCGATTGCTCTGGATAAAGCTCAAGCACCACATCGCCGAGGGTCGTCTGAAGGGTTATCTGCGGATCAATAGAAAACTTGAACGATGAGTCGGTCTCGAGCTTGGGGGCGACCGGCGCAACCGTATCAACAACTTGACTTGTATTGGTAGCAGTGGCGTTTACATTTCCAGCTAGGTCACTCACCGCGCCGGCTTTCAGCGTGAGGGCTATCGTGCTATTGGCCACCCCAGTCGCCGGTGTGACGTTAACGACCCAGTTACTGCCGCTGCCCGACACCGAGCCAATCGTGCCGTTAAGGACCGTAAAGTCAGTGGGATCCAGACCGGTGACAGATTCGCTGAAGGCCAGCGAATAGGCCACATTTGCGGTTGTTCTGTTGGCAGTGCCGGACAGGTTGTCAGTGATCGTAACGGTAGGTGCCATGGTGTCTGGTGCAGCGCCCGTGGTGAAGTTGTAGTCACCCATCCCAGCGTAGTTGTTGCCAGCAATGTCTTTGATGCTGCCAGCCGCGAATTCGACCTTGTAGCCCGTGCTGTAGCCGAGGTCAGCCGTGGGGTTGATGGTGAGCGTGCTGCCCGAGATGCTCAGGTTGCTACTGGTGGCTGCGTCGTAGGTGGCAACCACCGAGCCTGTGCTGGTCTTGAGCACGATGCTGCCCGTGCCACGCTGAATAGCTTCGTTGAAGGTAACGACAACATTTGCACCGATGGCGACCCCAGTGGCCTCATCAGAGGGGCTGAAGTTGGTGACCGTGGGGGCGACGGTGTCGGCTGTGGTGAAGTCGTACGCTGTGGTGCCAGCGAAACCATTACCGGCGACGTCTTTGATCGAACCGGCAGCGAAGGTTACGAAGTACTGGGTGCTGCTGGCGAGATCGCTCGTGGGGTCAATCGTGAGCGTAGACCCTGAGGTCGTCAGGCGGGAACTGGTGGCAGCATCGAATGCTTCGATCAACGTACCAGTGGCAGAACCCTGACGGATCTCGATGGCCCCAGTGCCCTTGGCAATGGCCTCGCTGAAGGTCAGAACGATGTTTGAGCCGGCGGCAACACCAGTGGCTGCATCGGCAGGGGTGTAGGTAAGTACCGTTGGCGGCGTGGTGTCTGGTGCAGCGCCCGTGGTGAAGTTGTAGTCACTCACCCCGGCGTAGTTATTACCGGCGATGTCTTTGATCGAGCCTGCAGCAAACTCGACCTTGCAGCCGGTGCTGTAGCTCAGGTCAGCCGTTGGGTTGATGGTCAGGGTGCTGCCCGAGATGCTCAGGTTGCCACTGGTGGCTGCGTCGTAGGTGGCAACCACCGCACCTGCAACAGTCTTGAGCACGATGTTGCCCGTGCCACGCTGAATAGCCTCGTTGAAGGTGACAACGATGTTGGCACCGATGGCGACCCCAGTGGCCTCATCAGAGGGGCTGAAGTTGGTGACCGTGGGGGCTGAGGTGTCTGATGTACCGATTACTCCGTCTGAAAATGAAAGAAATTCAACGCTACTGAGTTTATCTGTCCCGTCGCGGCTCCCTGATTTATCCACCACAACCACCCAGCCAGAAGGGTCTTGGGTAATGCTGTAATCGCTTAGTGCGCCCGTGAATTTGGCAGTATCCGAACCGTTCCCGCCATAGATCAAGTCATTTCCTGCTCCGCCAGTTAAAGTGTCTGAGCCTTCATAGCCAAAAAGTGAGTCGTTGCCTGCGCCGCCTTCTAATATATTTGACCAATCATTCCCGAAAAACGAAACCGCGAAAACCTGATCGCTAAAGGTCTTGATATTTTCAAGTGCGGTATTGGAAATTGAGTAACTCAGTCCGGTAATTACGGTGTCAACGCCTTCATAAGCGTTTTCTTGAATTGAGTCCCCTGTAGAATCTACCACATAAAAATCATCTCCAAGTCCGCCTGTAAACGTATCATCGCCTCCGCGCAACGATGGATCCCAGTCAAACCGATCATTTCCCAAGCCGCCAAATAGGTTATCGTTTCCTGCGCCCCCATTAATTATATTGTCTAAATCGTTCCCGATAATCACGTCGCCATATGCGGATCCACTGGCGTTTTCATATTCGCCATAAAACCATCGAAGCGATGCCGGGTTCCCCCCGTTAATAACTGTTGTGTAAGCGTCGTTAATACTCATTAACACGCCGACCAAATGCGGTGCCCCTGAAATGGCGGTACCCATGTGCAGATAGGAGCCCCTCTGATGTAGATTCAAATCAACTGTGTCAATACCCCCTTTGTCGAAGTAGGTTCGGTAACCAACCGTACCGGCTTCTATTGTGTCATTCCCGCTCCCGGTTGTACCTGCGCCCTCGCCGTAAACAGCTTGTAGAGCAATTACATCGAAGATCATTGGTGTATAGGCATTCAACCCCGCCGTCCCGCTTTGATCATCGTAAGACATTATGGTGAAATATTCTTTGTTTATATCCCTCCCAGATGATGATTTGAACCCGAATTTGTCAAATCCTGCGTACTGAAGCTGACTAAAATCTAAAGTTGGCGTGTTGGTTCCGGGATAGAATGAATGAGACAACCCTAGGGAATGCCCCAGCTCATGCATTAGGGTTTGCCTGCTCTTGGTATAGTCCGCAAAAGTTATCCCATCAACAAAAGTTGCACCGTCTACGTTTATAAAAATATCACCACGGGAGCCGGTATACCCCATGTAGTCCGTATTTAACCCGCTTTGCCCGAGCAACGAGTTGGAATTTGAAACCATGTAACATATATTTATATCGGAATAAAGGCCGACATCAGCTGGGCTGCAAATTGAATAGAGGCCGATGGTGTCGTAGTCGGCAACGGTGCTGAAGGTGATGTTCGCGAAACTGGAGATGACCGTGAGCGTGTTCTGAATATTGTTGATTGTTGTCGCGGGCCATGGAATCTCGTTGCTCAATGGCGTCATCGTCAAATTTATGTCATTCAGCAACCCAAGAAAATAGTCGAGGTTGCTGAATCCATCTGATACTGAGACGCGCACAGTCCCCGAAAATTTGTAATCCGCGTATCCGGATTCGTCAAAATTGAACATCGCCTTGGCAAAAGCCCCTGTCGGAGAATAATTAATGTACGGCATTTAATTTGGTCCTAAACAGTTGTCAGGCGTGGTCTCTCAGTTTGTCGTCACTGTCTTTAATTCAAGGTGTTCCCAAGGCTTGGGCGGCAGGAATCTTCAATTCAAGCAAATGTGTTTCTTGAAATTACCATTGTCTTGGTCACTTTTGCCATCACAACTACAACCAACGAGTGGGTTTTTATGGCTTTTAGTGGGATTTTATTTGTGACTTTGTCATCCTAGAGACGCAGTTACACTCTGACGTATCCGCATAATCGATTGGCGGCTGGTTCCATACTCCCGGGCCAGCGCGGCGACGGTTTCGCCTTGCGCGAGCCGTTGAGCGACTTTTTTACTTGCTTGCACTCCAAGGCTTCGAGGCCGGCCCAACGCCTTGCCTTCAGACTTGGCCCGGTTTAATCCTGACTGGGTGCGCTCGATTAGGAGGTCGCGCTCAAACTCGGCGACTGCAGCTATGACGCCCATGGTCATTTTTCCGGCCGGGCTTGTCAGATCGACCCCGCCAAGTTGCAAGCAGTGCACTTTCACGCCAAATTCCGCAAGGTGCTCAACGGTAGCTCGGACGTCCATGGCGTTTCTGCCTAGTCGATCCAGCTTGGTCACGACCAGTACGTCCCCGCTCTCAAGCTTGTTGAGCAGGTTCAAGAAGCCCTTGCGCTCCATAGCGGCAACTGAGCCTGACACGGTTTCGATGATGATGCGCGGCCCCTCGACCTTAAAACCGCTCGCTGCGATTTCCTGAACTTGGTTGTCAGTGGTTTGCTCGGCGGTTGATACCCTGCAGTATGCGAAGACTCGTGCCATGAGACGCTCCATTGTGTCCGAAAAGGCTGTACGAATTATTGGGTATGTCCGAAAAATCGTCAAGCTAATTTACGGACATCACTTCCAGCACTGTACGCAAACGGTCGATTACGGACACCTGTCCGAGAGTTCGGGCTGTGACTTAGGGGAACAACAAGGTTCTTGATTCCGGTCGGGTGCCAATGTGGGGGTGGCTGGACTTACTTTGGTCGGTTGGAACTTCAGCAAAGCTCTCAAACCCCAAGACGCGCCCACCCGCGCGTGCGCGATGCGTACGGAAAGTCTTCCTCGCTCACTTTGCGTAACTCCCGCTCAATTGCGCGTCGGCCCTTTGGTCACGCCGTCGCTGTTCACGCGACGTGGCCAGCTTGGACAGCGTTTCCTTGCCTCCACCCTCAAGCCACTTGCGGAGGCCCTGTAAAGCCCTCTCACGTTGCCCTGTGCGCATTCTCTGGCTTGTGGCAACTCCCACCGCCCTCCGACCTTCAGGGGTCTTCGGGCCGGTGCTCAGCCCTCCGTGATTTCTGCACCTCCCATTCAACATTGCTTTTGCGCGGCAGGGGTAGCCGGTGGATCTGGCAAATGCTCCGCAGGTTTTTCTTGGCTTCATTCAGGTCCCGACCGGTTGGTCTTGAGTGAAAGTTCAAAATTCAGGCGAAAGGAGAGGCCATCAAGGCAAAGCCCCTTGATTACCCCTCATCCAGCCGCTGGCCGTCGGCCAACGACACATCGCCCGTTTAGTTGGGGCGAGGAGGGCGCAGTAGCTCCAGAATCACGTGGTCGGTGCCATGCTCAACGAGGTACTTTGGCCAGCCATGGTCTCGGTAGGGCTTGACGACGCGCTGTTCCCCCACGAGCGCCATCTGGCTTGCCGCCCGGTCGATCAGATCGGAAAACTCCGAGTAGGTCATCGTGCTGGGTGCGCTCAGGCTGAAGTGGAGGTGGGGATGGTCGCCGTAGCTTCCCCACCCGTAGCTTGCGGCGCAGCCGACGCTATGACCTCGCCTTGCCCGGCGGCGAAAGCATGCGTAGTTGATTCGCCAAAGATAATGCCGCGCAATGTCAAGAAGAGCACGGAGGGTGATGGGGTAGCCGCCACCGGTGATGCGCCCACACGTAAGTGTCACTGCGTGCGTCCAGGGCGCAAGCTCGTGGATCCAGTCCGCCCATGTGTTTGTGAGGCGGTTGGTCGAGCCACCTAGGTATGCCCAGCGCGGCTGCTTTGGTTCGGTTCGCCACGACTTTTCGAGCGGTGAAGTCACAGAAGTGAGCGCCTCTTCGCTAACTCAAGAGCACCTGTAAAGGTTGGCACCTCGGCATTTCTTCTTCTCCAAATCGCTAGGGAAGCGGCAAGGCTCAAAGGTGAATCGAGTCGGCTAACCATGACTGGATACCTTCTGAGACTGGGGTTGCCAGGGCTGTTCAGGCGCACCCAGGCGTTCAATCAAGGAGCGGATGTCTTCAACTCGCCAAGCCGTAACCCGGGGGCCAAGCCTCACGGGCGACGGGAAGCGTCCGGAGCGGACACCCATCCACCAAGTGCTTTTTTTTACTGGGATGAGCGGTGGAACCGGAGGATCTGCTTTGGGATCGCCGAGGATATGCGGGATACGAAGAAACCCCGTTTTGGGAAGTGTGTACATCTGCGTCCGTCCTTGTCTGATTGAGGCCGAACACAAGTTTTTTCCATCGGAGGCTGATTGGTGAATTACCCCTGCCGGCAGCGGCTAGCCTCTAGGGGCAGCGGCTAGGTCGGATCGGGTGTTCTACGCAAGGCTTTCCGAGCGGCTGAAAATGACATCCCAAGCGCCGCACACTCTTCCTCTGCGCATCTGTCACGGCTGGTGTACTTCCCCGAATCCCACAGTTCCCGAATCTGCATTTTTTTATCACGACCACCAGGTTTGGAATGCAGTACATCAGCAGCGTGTTTGGCCATAAAGCGCCGTACCTTGCGCGCCAGCGCTTCTTGATCCTGTTCTGTATTACTGGAAATTCTATAAATCAGTTGAATTGCATCCATGAAGTCTTTGTGCTTTTGTTCAAGTTTATATTCTAAAATAAGAACCAAGACACGAAGACCTGCTTGATCGGATTCAAGCAAAAAAGAAAGTCTTTGGGCGTGTTTTTCTTTCCATAAATTGAATTCTCTGTAATCGTCCTCATCGAGGAATGGCCCTATTCCAATGCCCTCATCACTATATAAATTATTTGCCATGGGCGATTGCCTCGCATTCAGCAGGAGCGAATTCTTAAACTCGGTTTTCCTGACATTTCATTATAGTTTTGCTCTGAACTTCTAATCTCAATTCATCAAGGTAATCAGCCCACATCTGCATCATTTTTCGACGTGCTGGAAGGTGGGAGGTCCGGTTGTAAGCGCGGCCTAGTGGATCTTTGACTTCATGGGCCAATTGATGCTCGATAAAGTCGATCCGTACTTCGTGTACCTCATCAAGGATCGTCCGAGCCATCGCTCGAAATCCATGACCTGAAAGTTCCTCCTTCGGGATTCCAAGACGACGTAGGGCGGCGTTTACCGTATTTTCGGACATCGGCCGAGTAATTGATCGTGCCCCAGCAAAGACGTATTTGCCTCGTCCCGTCAGCGGATGCATTTCCTTCAGAATTGCGATTGCTTGAGTGGCCAAAGGCACAATGTGGTCCTTGCGCCCTTTCGCCACTAAGGGACGCCACTCAGCCCTTTCGAGGTCGATATCAGCCCACTGGGCGGTTCGGAGGTCGCCGGGTCTTACGAACAGCAATGGCGCAAGTTTTAACGCACACCTAACTGTTAGCGTGCCTTTGTAGCCATCGAGAACCCGCAGCAATGGCCCAACCAGCTCTGGGTCGGTCACTGATGCCATGTGCTCTACCTTGACAGGGGGCAATGCCCCCTTCAAGTCGGCCGAGATGTCTCGCTCAGCCCTACCGGTTGCGATTGCGTAACGGAAAACCTGTCCGCAATTCGCTTTTGCCCTGTGGGCAGTTTCAAGGGCTCCGCGGTCTTCAATTCGGCGTAAGACCCTGAGTAACTCGGGTGTAGTGACCTCGGCAATCGGCCGTGACCCAATGAAGGGGAAAACATCCTTCTCGAGGCGAGCAATCAACCTTTTTGAGTGCGATGCCACCCACCCGGACTCGTGCTTAACGAACCACTCCCGTGCAATCACCTCGAACGAGTTGCTCGCGCTCTCAGCCTGAGAGGCCTTTGCCGCCTGACGGTGAACTGAAGGATCAACGCCACCCGCCAGCAATTTTCTAGCGTCATCCCGACGCGCTCGGGCCGCTGCAAGCGGAACTTCTGGGTACACGCCCATCGAAAGCAGTTTCTCCTTGCCCCCGACCCTGTACTTCCAGCGCCAACCTTTCCCACCAGCTGGTGTCACCAAGACGTAGAGGCCACCGCTGTCAGCGAGCTTGTAGGGCTTATCTCGGGGCTTGGCTGTTCGGACGGCAACGTCGGTCAGTGGCATTGGGGGAAGCTCCAAACAGGCATTTGCACTGTCTGGGGGTATCAGTTGCCGGGTACCCCTTGGATACCCCCATTTCTACCCCCAGATTATGCCGGATGTCGTTGGACTAAGTTACCCCTAGATGGGCTGGAGATCAAGAACCCGTCTAGGATTCAGGCGGGTCCTTGGATGTCGATGGACATCAAAAACCCCTAATTTGGTGGAGCCGGCGGGAATCGAACCCGCGTCCGAAAGTCCTCTACGGACGGTTCTACATGCTTAGCGCTGCCAACTTGAGTCTCGTCTCCCGA
>Ga0214921_10011707_pt1 | contig 10614 bp, 8 predicted proteins | sample LL1505_MetaG_FD_177992 | JGI IMG/M metagenome (GOLD analysis project Ga0214921, IMG submission 177992) | Freshwater microbial communities from Lake Lanier, Atlanta, Georgia, United States - LL-1505 | ecosystem: Environmental > Aquatic > Freshwater > Lake | place: USA: Georgia | collected 2015-05-28
TCGATAAAGAAATCCATTCCATACATATTAATTTTATTGTATATCCAATCAGAGTGTGCAACATCTTTAGCTGATATATCCTCGTATATTTTTTTAGAGTCTGAGTAATGTGTGATAGCAGGAATTTTACCCCATGTACTTAAACAAAGCTTAAGTGATTCTTCCTGTGAAAGACTATCAGGATTGCAATAGTGATGATGATAATCAAAAGTGATAGGAATTCCTATTTTTTTATAAATAAGATCGTAAAGATCCATAGGATTGAATGCAGATTTTTTATCGTCATTTTCCACTACTAATCTTGATTTTACGCTCTCATCTAATCTTTCAAAATTTCTACAAAATCTTTCTGCAGCTTCCTCCTTAGATGGCTTAGCAGTATTTACGTGAATATTTATAGGATAATATGTGCTTCTTTCTAGACACATAAGATCCATGATCTCTCCGTGCTGTCTTAACTCTTTTAGAGCATTAATTACAACTGATTCATTCTGTGACGCTAAGACTGAATATGGTGAGGGATGAAATGTTAATCTTTGATCGTACTCCTTGGCCATTTTTCCAGATCTTTCAAGAGATTCTTTGATTGATAAATAATCAGGCAAATCTGATATTTCATATTCAGATACCCAGGGAAAAAGATCGGATGTCATTCTATACATATGAATCCCATTATCATAATTCCATTGAATTATTTTTTCAAGATCCAATGTGTTTTTTAATGCTAGTTCGCTAGCATAGGATATTCCTTTGTCTAAAAATGTTTTCTTTACCATACCCCTATTTGTGGTAACTCCAGATTCTCCGAGGGTAAGATTAATACAGCAATATCCTAGTCTATTTTTCACACTACTTATTTTTAATTATAGTGCAATATAAAGATAAAATCCGGGGAATTATTCTGATTTAAATCCTTTAAGAGATTGTATGACGTTAAATCTTTCTCTAGCTGAAAGAGAGTCTATGTTATCCTTACCTGTTTTATCCTTTAAGAACTCCATAAAGTATTCACTTCCTTTTTTAGTTATTCCGCTCTTATCAGCAAAATCCCTAACATCCCTTCTTGAGGGTATTAGATCTACTAGCCATACCTTAATTGGAATACCGTAATATAAAGCAAGATTTACTCTTCTGTTTCCAGAGAATAGAAAATATGATGATTCGCCGCTTCTTCTAGTTTCGCCAAAATTTATAAATCTTATCACTATCGGTGCTGGCATATCCATAGTTAGCTTTCGCTTAAGCTCACTGGAAACTTTTTTCATAACCTCACCATAAGCTTTTCCGTAAGCACCCGCCACTATATTTTCATACTCGTAAGAATCTAAATTTTGAACCTTAGTTACTTGAAATTCATCCTCTGAGTAAAGTGGTAAATCAACTAATTTACCTCTATTAAAAGGGCTGGAAATATATCTATAAAATTTAGTAGAAGGAGCCTTTACTTTGTTTATATCTGTATTACTGATATCTATGTTATGCTGATAAAACTCAGTCTTAACCTTATCAGTATAGTGCTGGATCTCTTCCCCAAGATCTGGTTTTTCCCAGTCTATCTTAAGTTTTCCAGGCTTGGGTTTATATAAGACACCACTTTTTGCCTTCTCGTCTCCCTTTGGACTATCTTCCTGTTCGATTAAAAAATCAGATATTCTTAAAATCATGCTTTATATATCTATTTCTAAATTGAAGACGTTCCTGAAAGCCACTTTTTTCTTGCTCCAGAGTCATCCCCAAATGCCATTTCTAGGTATTCCTTTGATTTTTGGGGTGCTGTGATTGAAATTATCTTCTTATCCCCCATAACATAGTCCCAATCCTCCAATGATAAAGATCCAAGTCCTTTAAGATACCTTATCCCTGTACTGCCAGATTTAGATGCTTTAAATTCATCAAGATCATAAAAATACTTTCGTCTTTTACCATCGCCCAAGCTAACCAGAGGTATCTTAAGTATAGTAAGCTGATTATTTACTATCACGAAGGGAAACCATTTATAAAAAAGATTAATCAAAAGAGAGGAGATATGAGCTCCATCTGGATCAGGATCTGTGGCAATAACAACTTTTTTATATCCTGATATCATCTGTGCATTCTTTACAGTTGGATCTAATCCTAGTATTTGCATCATTTCTAAAACCTCTTTATTTTCAGAGAGATCACTTAGATTCTTACAATTTTTTATTTTTCCTTTTAGAGCATAAACCCCATCCATCTGTGGATCCCTCTTTTGTAGAATTGATCCCATAGCAGAAAGTCCCTCTACTATAAAAAGATTATCGGCATTAGACTTTGATGCTGGAAAATATTTATGGGAATTCTTAACATTGACCTTTCTTTTTTCAGCCCTAAGTTTTTTAATATGCCCATCATTTTTTCTGTCCTCTACTTTTTTAAGAATGTTTAAAAAAAGCGGGGTCTTAAAAAAAGCGGTAAGCTTTCCCATAACATTTCTTGTTATAGTTCCTTCTACTTCCTCCCTCGGTGTTACAAACCTGGTTTTGTTCTGATCTCCGAACTTAACCAATTTAGGAGGAAGATTTAATGAAATAAATGTATCATAAAAATGATGTCCTAAAGTATCGTCTAGTTTCTCGTTTATAAATTCATTAATAATTCTTTGATGTATACCTGTACACATAGCAGAGTTAACAAAACTTACTGGGCCACCGCCTTCAAATTTTTCCCAGATAATAACTTCTCCTATTGGTGTTTCTATACCAAAAAATTCTTTAGGAAAAAAGTTAATATCCAGATCTACTTTTTCTTCATCCCAATAAAATTCTAATTCTAAGTTTTTTATGATAGCGTCTTTCTTAATTAATCTTTTCTTAAAAGCAATATCGGTTGAAAGTATTTCCCTGTCCCATTTGGATCTACCAAAGATTTCACCAACAGGTTCAAAAGATATTTCTGTTCCTCTTTGATAGCTTCCGTCATTAGCTAAAACTTTAGGCTCTGATCTGTTGTAATCATCCCATGACTGCTCGTAGTAATGCGTGTCATTAACAGTTACTATTCTAAAAGATTTAGAAAGAACATTAACTAGGCTTACACCCATTCCGTTAGTACCAACTAAAGCCTCTTCAACCTCGTCATTATTAAAATTTGATCCAGCTCTTAATTGGGAAACCGCTGTTTCAATATTTGAAAGCTTTGATATTTTATTCTTAGCTGCACCTTTATGAAATCCATTACCTGTGTCTTTAACTGATATTGAATTCTTTTTGGAATCAACCTTTATAGTGATCAATTTCATCTTTCCCTTCATTCTCTTAGCTTCATCTATGGAATTGCTTATAACCTCGTCAAACAGCTTATAAAGTCCTACAGAGACAGATTTAGAATCTATTATGATTCTTCCATTTCTAATGATGGGAATTTTTTCATCTGTTGGTTTAACTGATCCCACATAAACTGTAGGTCTAGCCCTAATGTGTTCTTTTTCTGAAAGTACTACTATTTCCTTATTGGGTGTTTTTGACATATCTTATTTAATTTCTTCTTTTACCAAATTTAATGCAGATTCTATTACTTGATGCATATCATAGTACTTATATTCCGCTAATCTTCCTCCAAATAAAAATTTATCACCAATGATATCAGCATCGGATCTATATTTTAAATAGACATCATTATTCTCTTTATCATTAACTGGATAATAAGGTTCATTAATTCCCGCTTCATATTTAGTGGGATATTCTTTTGTTATCCATGTGGCATCTGTTTTTGGGCTTTCAAAATGCTTATGTTCTATTATTCTTGTATAAGGTATCTCAATATCTGTATAATTGATAACTGATGTTCCTTGAAAATTATCAGTCCCTAATTTAGAGTGTTCAAATCTAACAGTTTTATATTCTAGCTTTCCGTATTTGTAATTGAAAAATCTATCAATAGGTCCGGTATAAATAACTTTATCATGCTCCGGTAAATCGTCTTTAAAATAGTCTGTTTCTAATCTAACATCTACGCCTTCCAGCATTTTTTCAAAAATAGGTGTATACCCACCTATAGGTATTCCTTGATACACATCATTGAAATAATTGTTATCATATGAGAATCTTACAGGGAGCCTTTTGATAATAGATGCTGGTAATTCTTTGGCAGATTTCATCCATTGTTTTTCTGTGTATCCCTTAATTAATTTTTCATAGATCTCATAACCTATTAATTTTTTTGCCTGGTCTTCCAAATTAATGGGATCTTCTACATCAGATGCCTGAGATTTTATTACAGACATTGCTTCTTGCGGTGTGTTTACACCCCAAAGCTTATTAAATGTCCACATACTAAAGGGCAATGAGTAGAGAGATCCTTTATAGTTTGCAATGACATGATGTCTATAATTATTAAATTCACAAAAATTATTCATATAATCCCAAACTTCTTTGTTGGATGTGTGAAATATATGAGCTCCGTATTTATGTATGTTTATATCATCTACTCTTTCTGTGTAACAATTTCCACCTATGTGTGTTCTAGACTCTATCACAACAACTTTCTTTCCCCTCTTATTTAATTCATGTGCACAAATAGACCCAAAAAAACCTGAACCTACTATTAAATAGTCATACTTCATAAAGATTATAGATTAAAATGTAAAGGGTTTTCGTAAAAACTAAACTATCTGACAGGATAGGCCAGAGGTTATTCCAAGTGAGGAACATGTTTTTCCTGGCAATTCTATAACTAAATCACTAGAATCGCATTCATATTTTTTGCATGGCAATGATTTACACGGAGGACAATTATGATGTATATCTACCACCTGTCCATCTCTGCAAAAAAGTATATCTAAAGGAATTCTGCAGTCCTTCATATGATAGGAAAGACTAATTGGTTCATTGTACATAAATATCATTCCGTCCATTTCAACCTTATCCCTTTTAGAAAGACCTTTTACATGATCCTTACAAATCTCCAGATCAAAAAAATGATCCCCAATCATAACTCGTGTTGATTGGGGATCTATAAAATTATTATATTTCTTTAGGCTCAATTTTAAATTTATCCTTCTGTTGGTGGAATATAGTTAGGATCATCTACTATATTTGGATTTGTTTTCATATTAACAAATCTTCTAAAGCTATCAGGGATTTCTTCTAGCTTTACACTTTTCTTATATGATACTTCCATAACATCTCTTGGATCAATAGGGACTGTAATGTTTTTTCTTCTCAATGAGTGGGGTATAGCAATTATTCTATTGTTTTCCATATCAAGCTCTACCACTTCAAACTCAACATCAACAAATACATTTATATCGTCAGGCTCTTCTCCTTCTGGCCTATCTTCAGGTGTTCTTGTTTTTTCTATCTTAGGAAGTACATCAGCTAAATAAGCGGGCATTCTCTTTCCCTGCATTGGAAGATCTGCTGTTACCGTTACAGATTTAAGTCTGCCATTGTTTCTACGTTTTAAAAGTTCCTCTAATTCCTGCATTAATTCAGCCTTATGAAACTTATGATGTGCTTTTAATGGCATATCTTCATCAAAAACATCAATATAGTTTGATCCACTTGCTTCATTAAGGGCTTTTACAAATTCTAAATATTTTTTCATATAAATCTTTTCGATTGATTTATATATCCAAAAGATTTAAAAAATTACTAACCGACCATCTCTTCCTTGACTTTTGATCTTTCTACTTGTTTACTTGTCACATCTTTATACACTTTTTCAAACGTTTCAAAGTTTTTAAGAATTCTATCTCTTTCTTCCTTCTCAATAGTATCGAAAACTGGTGATTTCATAATATGCATGCAAGAATTGTATGATTCCTTAATATTCCCTGTGTAATAAGCTAAAACAGAATATTCATCTGCCATTTTCCATGACCAGATATCAGCTTCCACAAAGAGTATATCCTCACATGCTTGCATTCTCATACACGTGGATGCAATGGTAAATCCTAAGAAATATCTTTGTTTAGAAACTAAGAATCTTATTAAATTATATGCAGCTTCTAATCTGACCGGTCTGTACTCCCATGCTTTTAGGAAAGAATTTACAATCTCATCCTCTGGCTTTTCCATCACGAGCTTCATTTTAGCTATCATGTACAAAGAAATATAAACTTCTTCTGGCCATGCACCCATATCTGCTCTTTTCTGGTATGCCTCAATGGACTCATCATACATTCCAGCATCCCTATAACTTTGAGCCATATAGAATTGATATCTTGTTCTAAGACCCTCGTCTAAATCAGTGTTATCTAATTCATTTTTAAAAATAAGTGCATCATTATGATATTTTTCTTTGCTTGTTACACCCTCTCTTTTATCACCGCTTACTGCTGCAAGCATCTGTGCATTTTCTACATATCCTTCTGACATATCTGGATTTGGTCCTTCAAGATACTCATGTAAAACACCAACGTATTTCCACACTTGATCTGATTTTACAATTTGCGTTCGGTAATAAGAAACTGATCCTAACTGGATTTTTATTTTATAAGAATCTTCAGTTAATCCAACAAAAAGATTTTCCGGATCCTGAACATCTAAAACATCATCAGCATCTATAATTAATCTATATTCGCATTTACCCTCCGAAAGTTTTAGGCTTTCTGTTCTGTTTGTACCATAATCTTTCCATTCACTCTCGTGCAATTCACCTTCTATCTTATATTCATCCATAAGATTTTTTATGATGTCTTGCGTTCCATCAGTTGATCCAGTATCGCATATAACCCAATGATCTATGTAATCTTTAACTGAATCTATACATTTTTTTATAACTTTACTTTCATTCTTAACAATCATCACAAGACACATAGATGATCTTTTCTGAACTGGTTTTTTCCTAGGCATATTTTTATTTTATTTTATAGTGAAAATTCATCAAAATTCTCGTTATCCTCAAGCTGCTTAAATGATCCTACCACATATGTTTCTTTCTCAGTTTCTTGCGGTGCTTCTTGTATGGATTTACTCTCTGTCCAATTTGTGATCCAGTTAATTGGATTTGCAACTTTATCAAAAATAGGATCAAGTCTTATTGATTTTAACCTATTGTTTGTAAGCCACTTCATGTACTGATTTAAGATCTCAGCATTAAGCCCTACCATAGCTCCATCTTTAAAAAGATACTTAGCCCATTCCATCTCTTCATCAGCAGCATCTCTATACATTTGATAAACTATAGGTTCGCACTCTTTTACAATATGTTGAAATCCCTCTGATTCTTCATCAGCCAGATATCTTAAAAGAAGTGTAGTGAATCCCATGTGAAGATTCTCATCACGATTAATAAGAGAGATAATCTTTGCATTTCCCTCCATTTTTTTATTCTGAGCAAAACAGTATGAACATGCAAAGGAAACATAAAATCTAATTCCTTCCAATATATTAATTGAAACTAGAGTTAGATAAAGTTTTTTCTTTTTGTCATCTATTGTGTCATCAGGGATGTGCTCAATTAAATCATCGTAATATTTAGTAACAGATGTTGTTCTTTTGATGATTTCATCATCTTTTAATATGGTATCAAAAATATCACTAGGATTAGCATAAATATTTTTAATAATATATGTGTAAGAATAAGAATGTAGCGTTTCAAAAAATTCCCACGTCTTAGCAAATAGTTCAGATTCAGGATTAGAACAATCATCAAGTAAATGTGATATTCCTCTTGACTGTACAGAATCTAAAAGAATTTGATATCCTAGATTTTTTGTAAAGATAAATCTCTCATGATCTGTCAGATTTGCAAAATCTGCTCTGTCCTTGCTTAGGTTAACCTCTTCAGGTCTCCAGAAATAAGAAATATGCTGTTTAAACATATTAAATATTTTTTCATATCTAAACTTGTCATATCTTTGCAATGAAAGTTCCTGCCCGAAAAAAAGAGGCTCCTTAGTGTAATCTACTTCTTTTAAGTTGATTATATTCTTCATGTTTATAAATTTTCAAATTTTAAATTGCGCATGCTCCATCCTCGCATCCTATCTCATTAGTATTGCTTTCTCCCATAGTTTCGATATTGTCTGACTTTTTATCATCAGTATTAGCATAATAAAGTGTTTTCAAACCATATTTATATGAATGAAGAATATCTTTAATAACAGATGAGAGTGATATACCATCAAGATTATAATGGTAATAATGATTTGCAGAAATAGATTGATCTATCCATTTTTGAATGACCGCACATATATTAGTGTAGCCCCTATTATCAGGCATATCATAAGCAAGCTCGTATTTATTTTTAAGCTTACTAATCTCAGGTGCAACTTGTTTAATTAAGCCGGATTTAGATTTCTTAATCGTAACCAAAGATCTTAATGGCTCTATACCATTTGTTGCATTCTGTACAACAGCAGAACTTTCTGCAGGCATGATAGCAGTTAAAACAGAATTTCTTAATCCATGTTCCATAATATCTTTTCTTAATCCATCCCAGTCGCATGAGTATTCTCTTTTAACTAATTCATCAACATTTTTATTATACCTGTCAATAGGCATAATTCCCTCTGAATATGTGGTTCTGTTAAACCATTCGCATGCTCCTTGCTCTTTAGCCAGCATATTTGATGCTTTTAAAAGAGAATATTGTATATGCTCAAATAATTCATCAACTCTAACAAGTGATGCAGGATCAGAGTATTTAAGATCATTCTTAGCTAACCAATAGGCAAAGTTTGTTACGCCAACTCCTATTGATCTTCTCTTCTTCATCTTCAATGCAGCATTTACTGGATAGTCTTGATGATCAACAACGAAATCTAAAATTCTGACAATATATTCTGAGCATTTATAAAGTTCCTCGTTGTTTTTAATAGCTCCAAGATTATGAGCTGCAAGAACACAGAGTGCAATCTCATCGGGCTTATCATCGCCATTATCTATATGCTCTATAGGAGACGTAGGGAGTGTTATTTCCACGCAAAGATTACTCATCCTTATCTTATCCTTAAAGGCTGTATTGGTGTTTGTATTGTCAATATTATGCACATACATTCTTCCCGTTCCGATTCTTTCTTGTGCAAACGTATTCATTAAATCCCTTGCCTTTAGGGTCTTTCTTGTGATCTTTTTGTTCTTTTCGTATTTTAGATATAATTCTTCAAATTCATCATTATAGCCAAAGGCATCGTACAATCCTGGTACATCATTAGGACTAAATAAACATATTTCTCCATTTTCAATAAATTTTTTATAAAACAATCTGTCAAACTGAATGGCATAATCAATGTGTCTCACTCTATTATCATCCGTTCCCTTGTTATTTTTAAGAACTAAAACATCCTCTATTTCTTTGTGCCACCAAGGAAAATAAAGTGTAGCTGATCCTTTTCTAATGCCTCCTTGAGAACATGAGTGTAGGGTGGATTGGAATTTTCTAAAAAATGGGATAACACCAGTGTGAACCACTTCTCCATTTCTAACTTTAGAACCTAAAGCTCTAATTGATCCTGCATTAATACCTATTCCCGCTCTTCTAGCAACATATTGGCCTATAGCAACATCTCCATGAAAAATAGAATCTAGAGAATCACCTATTTCAATTAGTGTACAAGAACTGTATTGGCGGTTGGGTGTTCTAATACCTGCCATAATAGGGGTGGGTAGTGATATCTTCTTTAAAGAAATTAGATCATAAAGTTCTTTTATATGAGCCATCTTTTCTTTTCCTGTGTGATTCATAAAAACAGTCATGGCAATTAGCATGAAAGCATACTGTGGAGTTTCATAAGACTTTCCTGTTGTTCTATCCTTAACAAGATACTTGTCTATTAATTGTTGAATCCCCGCATATGTAAAATCATAATCCCTGCTGTGTCGCATATAGAGATTTAATTCACCTATTTCTGCCTCAGTGTATTTTTCTAAAATAACTTTATCATAATAATCAAGCTTTGTGTTTCTGTTGATTATTTCAAAAAGGGTAGGAAGTTTCTCACCGTTAACCTCTAGTGCTTCTTTTCTAAGAAGATAGTTTAGCAGGTTGGATGCAACATACTGATAATTTGGATTTTTTTCAGATATAAGATCCACAGCAGATTGTATTAATACATTATGTATTTCTGTCGTCTTAATTCCCTGATAAAATTGAATGTGAGCATTCATTGCAACATCAGATGGACTAACTCCTGATATATTCTCTGTTGCCCACATAAGGATCTTATTAATTTTTTCAGCATCTAATTTGCTTTTCTCTCCGTTTCTTTTGATTACTTCCATTTTTGTTTTATCTATTTTTTATGTGTGGGAATTATATATTTGTATTGTTTTAATTCATATAAAATTAAAGGCGCTCCTTGAGCACTTTTATAATTTGATGCTCTGTTATAACTTTAGTACATTCAAATTCCCTAGGTGTTCCCTTTTGCAAAGGACACCATCTCCAATCCCCTGGGTCTAATTTATGTGTATTAAAGCATCCGTTACAAACAGATTCATTAAATATTCTATCACAATTTTCGTTGAATTCGGTAAATGGCTTACTAAATCCCGATATCATCATTACTCTTGTTCCTATTGCCCATGCTAACCAGCTTAATCCACTACCAACACCTATAAAATAATCTGCAAATGCAATATCAGAAATTCTATCACTAAGAGGGATATCACCTGATTTATCTATTACTCCTTTTAATGTTCCGCCCAA
>Ga0214921_10011713_pt1 | contig 10613 bp, 5 predicted proteins | sample LL1505_MetaG_FD_177992 | JGI IMG/M metagenome (GOLD analysis project Ga0214921, IMG submission 177992) | Freshwater microbial communities from Lake Lanier, Atlanta, Georgia, United States - LL-1505 | ecosystem: Environmental > Aquatic > Freshwater > Lake | place: USA: Georgia | collected 2015-05-28
ATATGGTTCTACACTATATTTAGAAATTGAATAGTCGTGTACATATGGAATTAAAATTTGTGGGAATTCAAATTTATGTTGATAATATTTATTACCCGCATTATCCTCATAAGTTACATACCAATCTGCTGAATTACCACCTATTTTTTCTATATCTGTTCTCCACATTTCGCCATCATAATAATAATATTCAATTATAACTGGTCCATATTCTAAACGTAAAGTATTATAGTAAGTTGATGATAATTCATAAGTAGCTATAGTTGATTGACCATATACATAATGTGAATATGATCGTTGTGATCCAAACTTACCAATATGAAAATGTTCAAATGATGAATTAACAGAATCAAAATATGTAATTGACTTAATTACTATTGGGACGTTACCATTTGTAATAAATCTAGAATATATTTTTGAATTTAATAAAGGGCCATCAAACTTAATCACATTACGATCAACCAAATCATTAGAAGAAAAAACAAATATTTCATCTCTAACATTAAAACCAATAATAAAATTGGTAATGAGTAGTCCTCCTACATATGAAAGATTTGCAAGTTCTTTGTATGTCTTTGCCAAAATTGGATGATTATATTTATTTGTAATACCAAGCCAAGCTTTTGGAAAACCATTCTTTACAAAGTTATCAATCTTAGATTGGGATGTAATACCTAAGAAATCTATATATAAATCCCAATTTGATATTATTACTTGAACAATATTATCTAATAAATAACCATCAATTGCAACCATTATATGATCTGACGATTTTAATGCACCAACTAACATTCCAATACATTCCATCTGTTCCAAACCAAGAGGATTACCTTTTAGAACAGGAGAACCAGACATACCAAGAGTACCATATGTCTGAATAAGAACAGATTCGGGAATAGTATCAGCACTATCATCAATGTTAAAACCACCAGAATAACGTGTATTCATAATACGACCACCTATATAAGATAAATTATCATCAAAACCAATATTACCTATTAAGGAAATGTTTTCAGATACAAGTATTTTATATCCAGAATTTATTACAATTGATGGAAATATTGATAGATCTATTTTATTTACTATATTATAATTTAATGTATGATCATATTTTGCTACCATTACATCTGATACTGCATCATAACCAATAATTTTAAATTGTGCAATCATTGAGATAAGATCATTCTCAAATATGCCATAAATATATCTTTGATCACGATATTTCTTAATAATATGATAACATGTCACAATATATCTTACTTCATTTGAATATGCATATAAAAATCCTGTAGCTAATGGTGTATCACCTTTGTTTTTTAAGAATATACTACATATTGCTAATCTAGTAGTTTCAATAGCTTTTTTAGGTTGTTTAATAAATGGTATTGTTCTCATTTCAAATTGTCCATATTTTAGATAATGTTCTTTGGCAGCTTCTAGTGATAAATTACCAAGATCTGTATTTATTTTTATATATTGTTCAAAATCTATATTTGAAAAATTATGATCTGTGTATTTTAAAATAGAATATACGCCATCTGTAATAAGATAATCCATTAATCTAATTGGTGATGTAAAATATTGTTTAAATTCTTCAGTTATACCATAACCTGATGATGATAAAATAACACCACTTGCACGATAACATCTTAAAACAAAATCAGTAAATAAGACCAATTTATTTGTTGTATATAATTTAAAATCATTTGCATATGATTCAAAATTAAAATTATATTTTGTATATGTAAATTCAGTACCAATTGAATATATATAATCCTGTACTCTTCGTACCTCATCATCTGTATATGGAATTAGGTCAAATTGATTTATTGATAAAATTGTATCAGAAATATTAGTTGAAATATTTGCTTCCCAATTACGATGGAAAATACCATATTTATCAATATAATCTTTTATTTCTTGAGTAATTGGTTTAAAATATTTTATATAATCAGCATATACAAAATATGGCTTAGTAGGTATATAATTATTGCGTTTCCAATAATCCTCAAATATTTGATAACGATCAGATGTTAACAATTTAAAATCGCTTGCATAAAGTTCAAAGTTAAAATTGTATTTAGTGTATAATAGTTCTTTTGAATTAGGATCATACACTAACAAACTATAATATTTATTTACCATTTAATATAAGATATGATTGGAAATATTTTCCAAATTAAATATAATTAAATTTTAAAATTTAATTATATTTAATTTTAAAATTTAAGTTTAAATAAACAGATTTATCCTTGAGTTGCTCTTCTTCTATTTTTAGATAATGGTTGTAAACTTAATTCTTGATATGATCCATCAATATCTTGAGGAACATATTCAGCATATGGTTCTACACTATATTTAGAAATTGAATAGTCGTGTACATATGGAATTAAAATTTGTGGGAATTCAAATTTATGTTGATAATATTTATTACCCGCATTATCCTCATAAGTTACATACCAATCTAGTGAATTACCACCTATTTTTTCTATATCTGTTCTCCATATTTCGCCATCGTAATAATAATATTCAATTGTAACAGGTCCATATTCTAAACGTAAAGTATTATAGTAAGTATCTGGTAATGAATAAGTAGCAATATAATTCTGTCCATAAACATAATGAGAATAAGGGCGCTGATTACCGAATTTGCCAATATGAAAATTTTCAAATGATGAATTAACAGTATCAAAATAAGACATAGATTTAATTACTATTGGGACGTTACCATTTGTAATAAATCTAGAATATATTTTTGAATTTAATAAAGGACCATCAAACTTAATCACATTACGATCAACTAAATCATTTGATGAATACACGAATGTTTCATCTCTAACATTAAAACCAATAATAAAATTAGTAATAAGCAGACCCCCAACGTATGAAAGATTTGCAAGTTCTTTGTATGTCTTTGCCAAAATTGGATGATTGTATTGATTTGTAATTCCTAACCAAGCTTTAGGATAACCATTCTTTACAAAGTTATCAATCTTAGATTGAGATGTAATACCTAATAAATCTATATATAAATACCAATTTGATATTATTACTTGCGCAATATTATCTAATAAATAACCATCAATTGCAACCATGATTTGATCTGATGATTTTAATGCACCAACTAACATTCCAATACATTCCATTTTTCCAAAGCCAAGAGGATCACCTTTTAGAACAGGGGAACCAGACATACCAGGAGTACCATATGTCTGAATAAGAACAGATTCTGGTATTGTATCCGCACTATCACCAACATTAAAACCACCAGAATACCGTGTATTCATAATACGACCACCACTATAAGATAAATTATCATCAAAACCAATATTACCTATTAAGGAAATATATTCTGATACCATCGTTTTATATCCAGAATTTATTGTTATTGATGGATATTTTGTTAGATCTATTTTATTTACTATATTATAATTTAATGTATGATCATATTTCGCAACCATTACATCTGATACAGCATCGTATCCAATAATTTTAAATTGAGCAATAACAGATTCTTCATCATTTTCAAATATACCATAAATATATCTTTGATCGCGATATTTCTTAATAATATGATAACATGTTACAATATATCTATCATCTGCTGAATAATCAAATAAAAAACCGGTAGCTATAGGCGAATCACCTTTGTTTTTTAAAAATACGCTACAAATCGCAGATCTAGTTATTTCAATAGCTTTTTTAGGTTGTTTAATAAATGCAATTGCTCTTTTTTCAAATTGTCCGTATTTTAGATAATGTTCTTTGGCATCTTCTGGTGATAAATTACCAAGATCTGTATTTAGTTTTATATACTGCTCAAAATCTATATTTGAAAAATTACGATCTGCATATTTTAAAATAGAATATACGCCATCTGTAATGAGATAATCCATTAATCCAGCTGATGATGTAAAATATTGTTTAAATTCTTCGGTAATACCATAACCAGCTGTTGTTATTACAACGCCACTCGATCTATAGCATCTTAAAACAAAATCAGTAAATAGGACTAATTTATTTGTTGTATATAATTTAAAATTATTTGCATATGATTCAAAATTAAAGTTATATTTTGTATATGTAAATTCAGTACCAGATGGATATAAATAGTCTTGTAATCTTCTTACTTCTTCATCTGTATATGGAATTAGGTCAAATTGATTTGTTGTTAAAATTAAATCTGATAAATTAGTTGTGATATTTGATTCCCAATTACGATGAAAAACACCATATTTATCAATGTAATCTTTTATTTCTTGAGTAATTGGTTTAAAATATTTTATATAATCAGCATATACAAAATATGGCTTAGTGGCTACATAATTATTACGTTTCCAATAATCCTCGAATATTTGATTACGATCTGATGTTAGTAATTTAAAATCACTTGCATAAAGTTCAAAGTTAAAATTGTATTTAGTGTATAATAGTTCTTTTGAATTAGGATCATACACTAACAAACTATAATATTTATTTACCATTTAATTTAATATAATTTATGATTGGAAATTATTTTAATTAGATTTTTTGTAATCTAATTAAATCAGAATATTTTAAAAAATATTTTAAAATTTTAAAATATTTAAATCAAATTATTTTTTATTTGCAAAAACTAAACAAACAAAAATTAACCTATAATATTAGTCTTACCTCTAAGACTTATTATATTATCATAAAAACATACTTAGCATTACCTTCAGAATCTGTTTGAATATTTCCTAGATCTCTAACATGACGTTTTTGTTCTTGCATCTTTATGATCACTCTGAGGACTAATAATTTATGCGAAAACAGATGATTCTGACAAAGGTTTGAATCCAGATAGTTTAATCACAGGTAATGCAGGAAAAAGAATAGCTTGTGCCATTATAGGATATTCTAAAAAAAAATTTTATATAAAAATGTTTTATTAGATTATACTATACTATATTATAATGCTAAGTATCTATTCCTTTGGTTCATTATTTGGTTCATTCTATTATAAATTATTTTTATTCGGTTCTCTAATTGTTGCATCCTTATCTGTATTATTATATTCTGATAATCTATCAAATCTATCAAATTTATCAAATCTATCTTCTATACCATTAAAAACTTTTGATCACACATGTAATGTATTATCTTTTTCTGGCGGTGGTTCATTTGGCGCTGTCGAAGTTGGAATTTTAAAAAATATCTATTTACCAGAATATGATATCATTACAGGAGTCTCCGCTGGTGCTTTAAATGCTGGTTTACTATCTTATTATAATTCCAAACATAATAATTCAATTCTTAAAGGAATTAATGTACTAATTGATCTATATTCATCGATGCGCAATCCTGATGTTTATGAAAAATCCATATTAGACTTTCCAAGATATTGGTCCTATTATTCTACTGCACCATTTAGGAAAACTTTAACAAATATAATATCAAATCAGTCATATGTAAGTGGAACCAAAGATAAAATAACATTAATTGGTTCGACTAATCTTAATTTAGGATATTTGGAAACATTTGATTTTGATATGTTTGACAAAACAAATCAAGTTGAAATTCTTATGTCAAGTACAGCTATACCATTTGAATTTCCTCCTAATCAAATGAATGGTTCAACATATGTAGATGGTGGTCTAATATCTAATCAAATATTAATTGGTCTCAAACAAAAAATTCAGTGCAAGACCTATAATATTACATATATAAGTTCTGGTGAAAAACTTAATCAAATTACAACAATTGATTCATTGGGCTCTTTTACAAAGAGAGTACTTCAGGTATTTAAATCATCCTTTGATGATCAAATGGATATTCTCCAAGGCTTAAACTGTAAGTATCCATCTGGAAAAATCTATTATTATTATCCATTAAATAAGATGTTAGAACAATATTCAATTTTAGATATGGATCATGGTGCAGAATTGATAGATATAGGATCAGAATATCATAAGGTAGAGGTTTTTGACTATTGTATTTGAATCAATAAATTTAAAATTATATAAATAAGTATATATTTATTTATATTATATACTTATAATAAAATGAATAAGTTATTAGAAGCAAAAATAATATCAATATTTATAACCTTTATTTTATCTTTTGTAGGATTTATTTTTCCATTTTGTTACACTCTAAAAAAAAATGATACCACATATAAAAAAAAATTGTGGAAATGTATCCAATCACTTAGTACTGGAATAATTATAGGTGTTTCTTTTTTACATTTATTACCAGAAGCAAATGACGGATTGCAAGAATATATGGATTATCCATTAACGTATTTATTAGTTTTAGTTGGATTTTTTATAACATTAGCGATTGAACATTTAACATTACATGGAATTTTATATATTAATTCAAATAAAATTATCGAAAATAATCATAATCATACTCATGAAAATAACAATCATACTCATGAAAATAACAATCATACTCATGAAAATAACAATACTCATGAAAATAACAATACTCATGAACATAATAATCGAGTATGCAATGAATTATCAAATATAGATACAAATAATAATCATACAATTTGTCATCATATACATGCAATTAATGAATTAGTTGATACTAATAAATGGAAAGCTCTTATTAAAGTCATAATTATGGAAAGTTCAATAGGAGTACATTCTATAATTATAGGATTTAATCTTGGTGTATTATCATATGAAGAATATAATATCATTCATATATTGATTATTGCTTTTTCATTACATCAATTTTTTGAGGGTATAAGTTTAGGAACTTTAATTATAAAGACAAATATTAGTATGACTATAAAGTACATTTTCGCATTAATATTTTCACTATTATTACCAATTGGTATAATTATTGGAATGAATATTGAATCAAATGATAGTATAATAATTCAATCAATTAGTAGTTCAATTGCTTGTGGTAGTTTAATATATATGGGTTTTATAGAAATGATAGCAGAAGATATGTCAGATCCTGAATTATCCAAAAATTTATTTTTAAAATTTAAAATGTATATTTGTATGATAATTGGAGTTGGAATAATGGCTGTATTAGCAATATGGGCATAAGTTTAAATTTCTTTTTTTCATATTTAAGATAAAATTTCTAATCCAGGTAATATTGATTTTATTCTAGAAATTAATCGGGGATTTGTTTTACCTGAACCAATACTCAACCATGTTCTAAAGCGATCATTAATCATACTTACTAACTTATCAATTGTAGAACAGATTATTACTATTTTTTTACCACAATTATGAACCAAATCTACTAAATTTATTAATTGTTCAGTTTCAGAATTATCATATACATTTATAATTATATAATCATATGAACATGCATCATATACATACATATCTTTAACTCTATGTGTAATAGCATCATATGGAGTATCTGCAATTCTAATTTTTGGCAACATAATAGGAATTGGTAACATACTTGGAATTGGTAACATACTTGGAATTGGTAACATACTAGAAGTTGATAACATACGAGGATCATATAAATTTTCTAATTCGGTTTTGTATCTGGTTAAATTATTAATATCTTTAATATTAGCTTCGATAATAATTCCCGATGCTTTAGAATCATTATAACCAAATAGATCAATTAATGTTTTATTTCTAATAGTGTCAGTCCATGGTGTTCTTTTAGATTCTAATTGTAAATTTCTGATATATTTAAAATTATTTCCAATAGGATCATTATAATTAAAAAATTGTGGTAAATATACAACAAAAGAATTAATATCATTATTTGAAGTTATAACTATTGCCTTATTTTGTTCAAATACATATTTTAATGCAGATTTAATAATCATTCTTCCTATCGCTTGTATATTTGTATCATCAATAATTATTAAATCAATTTGTGAGTCATTAAATATTTCTGTATAATTTGTTTCTCGACCATTTGTTTGATTGTATTGTTTTGCTACATATGATTCATCCACAAATAATAGTTTTTTACCATAATTATTTATATATTTACCAATTGATACTGATAAATGACTTTTTCCTATACCTGGATTACCACTAATTAATAATCCTAATGGCCTTCTCAATTCAACTGAACTATTTTCATTAATTATTATTGCTTGTGCAAATTTTAATGCAGTTTGAAATAATGATTCTAATTCAGGTGAAGATCTACTATAATTTTCAAATGTTTTATTCTCTGTTTCTCTAGTAAATGGTATCAAATAACTATTATCAATAACTGGCCTTGGTTCTAATCTACTAATTTGTTCATCATAAGTTGCACTAATTGCTAAATTAGTCCATGAATTATTTTCCGATTTAATAAAATCATCTAATTTTATTTTATTTAATCTAATACCACAAATAATTCCTCCAATTTCACTATCTAAGCTTAGATAGTCATTTTCCAAATCCCTAGCAAGGTTTGCATATAAAGTATTTGCAGACATGGTTGTATCTACACTCGAAGAGACTTGGCTTGAAGAAAATTTTTTAATTCGTTCTTTTGTATCGAAAGATTGATTTTTATTATATTCCTGAATTAGGATAGTCTTTATTTCAGCATATGTTAATGGTTGTTGAAATTGTATAGGACCAAAACCTATAAACTTATTTGTAGTACCATCTTTAACACATATTAAATTCCAACCTGGAGCAAAACCAGCTAAATGTTTAAATTGATATTTTTCTACACCTTTTATATGAATAATATCACCATGCTGTAATTGTGATATATCTAAATCTGTTATTTTATCAAATAGAATCAATAAAGGATTTCCACTCGCTTTTATTGGATCTATTGAAGAATATGTACCATCATTATAAATTGTAGTTAATGGATCAAATAAATGTGGTGTTATTAATAAACGATTAATTTCTTTACCAAATAATTTATTAAATTTATCCTTGCCAACTAAATCATATATATATTTATATATGCAAATTTGAATAACATTACCACAATCTGCAAATGTTGGTCCTACTATGAATAAATTTAATGCATCTGATGGTAAAATATATGGTTTCGTCATAAAATTACACTTCCAAGTTGACTCAAAAACTCTATCATTCGATATACCATTTAATTTATCAAATTCATAATTGGATATACTATAAATATTAATATAATCTTCTGAATAATATATACCAGAATTTGGTAATCGTGGCATTTGTTGGCCTGAAGTAGAACCTGAAATTGGTCCTGAAACTGATCCTGAACCTTGCCCCGAACCTGAACCTGGCCCCGAATCTGATACTCTTTCATATGGTTTATTTATATAAGTTATAATATTTTTTAAACTATCTCCAAAATGTCTATCAGATATTGTAGATTCTGCTGTATTTGGTTGTTCTATTAATGGATGTACGTCAAATGGTTCCTCTATTAATTTAAATTTAGAAAATATTTCCTCACGTACATTTCTAGATTGTATTTGTTGTCTTTGATCTGATAATGACATTTGTGGTTGAGCATATTGTTTTGACATAAATTTAGTAGGTTTAGAATCTGATTCTCTATCACCATTTCCAACTTGAATTAAATCATTTTTTAAATTTAAATATTTGTTTTTATATTTTTGATATTTATAATAATTCATCTATAATATTATAGATGAATTATTATTGAGATGAATTTAATATCTTAATAAAAGTAAAAATAAAATTTAATTCAATTCAATTATAAATTATTTATATTTCTTCTTGGCATATTTATAATTATTTGACATATTATTTAAAAATTGCCTATTAGTACATTTTGGCTTTTTATAATATCTTTTTGTAGACTTAATGCTTAGATTATCGTTTAGTAACTTATAAATTTCTGAAGTTTGCGAGATTTTGGAACTTTGTATGAAACTTTATTCGCATTTTTTTATGATAAGCTTGTTATAAAACATATATTAGATTTAGATATAATATTGTAACTAATATAAAAAATATCTAAATTAGATAATAAAGATTTAGTTTTTTCAAAAAAATATTAAAAATATAAAAAATAAATATTTTTTTTGAGAAAAATTTCTCTCTCTCTGAGAAAAGTTTAAATTTTAGGTATTTTAGGTAAATTTTAGGTAAAAATTAGTTAAATTTTAGGTGTGTATTTATTACAAAAAATATTTTATATTTCTATCTTATGTATAATAAATTAGATGATATATGAATGTTCTAAATGCAATAAGGTTTTCAATCAAAAATCACATTATGAAAATCATTTAAGACGTAAAAATCCATGCAAGATTATAATTAATGATGTATTAATAACTAATAATATTAAAAAAAAATTTAACACAGAAATTCCACAAAATTGTGCTATTTCTGTGGATAATACCACAAAATTAACACAAAATTGTGGAATTATTTTAGGTACGAGTCACTTGGATAATAGTTATTTAGGACAGAATAATTCAAAATGTAAATATTATGACACTCTCCTGACTAAAGTCAGGAGTTTCTCTCTACTATTAGATTAGTAACATTAAAATATATTATTTAATGTTTCTAATTATAGAGATGTGTCTTCGTTATTATGCAACACTTTTGTTTTTTTCACTTTTGATAGTTTAACTTTTGTTGTTGAATCTTTTATTTTTGATTTGCATAATAACTTATCTTTTTTTGAAGCTAATGTAGAATAGCTTCCCTGATCTTGCGACCCTGAGTTCAAAT
>Ga0214921_10011715_pt1 | contig 10611 bp, 24 predicted proteins | sample LL1505_MetaG_FD_177992 | JGI IMG/M metagenome (GOLD analysis project Ga0214921, IMG submission 177992) | Freshwater microbial communities from Lake Lanier, Atlanta, Georgia, United States - LL-1505 | ecosystem: Environmental > Aquatic > Freshwater > Lake | place: USA: Georgia | collected...
GCAATTTCCATGCAGTCTACCAAATTGATGTCTTGAAGAGCGCAGTAGTTAATAAGGCAGACCATGACATCACCAACAGAATCCAAAATAGCTTCTTTGTCCTTTTTGATGGTCGCATCTGCTAGTTCTCCTATTTCAGAAACTGCTTTAAGTAACTGAGACTCTGGGTTGCTATTAGGAATAATCTTTCGAGCTTCTGCCCATTGGATTATCTTTATTTCAATATCGGCATAACTCATCTCACTCTCCTTAATTCCATAACTTTTTCGGGTGGTGGTGGCAGCATCTTCTCGCTTGGTGGCGACCAACCAAACTTTCTCCAAATGGCTTGAACGTCTGAGCCAGATGACCATTTAAAGTCCTTATTTGGCATAGATGGATAACTGATCTTTGAGTGGGGTGGTAGTTCAATCATTTTATCGCCTTCATAATTCTCTGATTTCTGCCAAACTTGCCACGTTTGACACCCGAAACTTCAATAAATCCCTTGTCTAACAAAGCACGATACCTTGCCGTTATTGAGGAATACGGGTAGTTTGGGAACATACCAAGGATGTCGTCTGATATACACCCATCTGGGAAGCCTTTAATGGCCTCATAGACCATTTTTTCTAGCTTGGTAGTATCAACTGCTTGAGACGCCTGATGGCTTGTTACAGGGTCTTCTCTTCTAGCCAGTTTAAACGCTGGCGTACCAAAGAATCTTTCCATTGATTCTTTCATGCTTCCAAAAATATCGCTCATTTATTAACTCCTATTAGGTGGGGCTACGGCTGCTCGTCTGCAAGCTCGGAAACTCTTTGCACAGCTTTCGCCCCGTGGTTATATTAACTCAAAAAGGCAGATCGCTGTCTTCAAAACTTGCCTTTTTAGGGGCTTGTTTGGGCTGATAGTCTTCTTTGGGTGATACTGCTAAACCCATGAACTTGCCTGACTTGCCCTCTTTAATCCATGCAGATAGCCAGTAATCCTGACCGCCTACTGTAATATTCCCTTTGTAATCGGGATGTTTCTCTGATTCTTTTTTGTCGTTTTTGAACAACACACCTGAGTTATCTTTCTTTTCCATATTAACCTTTCGCACTTTTTAATGCTGATCTTACTTTACTGGGTAGGAGTGTCCACAATGCAATCTTTTGTTCTGCATCGAGGTTCTCTCCTTCCAACTTATCCCAAGCTGCCTTGGGGTCACCTTGCTCACAGGTAGCAATCAACTCGACTGCCATCTCTTGCAAGTACTGCACTTCCTCTGGAGGAATATTATCCATTGCACCCTGAGTAGGTGTGATAACGACTGTTTTACCCTCTTCTGGCAAATCTTCACCGCTATACAAATACATCCCGAGTCCATGTAATGCCAGGGCTTTGGTCATGCAACGCATGATTGCCGTGTTTACCGCAAACGCATCGGGATTAGGGATGGCCTTGTTTCTGTAATCCATCACAGGCAATTGACAGGTCATTGGTTTGCCAAACATGGTAGCGGTAACGAACACCATTGCCGTACCATTGATGTCCATAAAACACTTGTCGCCAAACATCTCTACCTTGTAGGTGGCGGTAGGATCAGCTCTTAGAGCCTCTGCCCATGCCCAAGCCCATGATAGGTAAGACAAGCCATTTTTCTTCTCAACGTGTTCATTGACATTCTTTTTTAGTAACGCTTCTATTGACATATTAACTCCTTTGATTTTCATCTAACTCTTGTTGAATAATCTCTTTTTGTTGTTCAGGATATAAATCCTTAAACTCGATAAAGTCTGCTTCTTGGCAGCAAACTATTTTATTCCCTTTGATTGTCAAACAGTAAGGGCAGTAGTGGATGTCTGAGAACTCTGACACATAGGTTTGGAATAGTGTTTTCATGTGAGACTCTCGAAAGCCATTTCCCACAGAACATCACCCGCTAGATCGGTGAGCTTGTTTAACTCATCTTCTGTCAATGGTGTTCCATCTTCATAGCAACCATTAGAGAAGTAGGCATCACAGAAATCTGGATAATCTCCGCTAACCACTCCATCTACCTCTAGGTCTACAACCTTTTTTCCATTAAGAATCGGCATATTTACTCCTGTTTATTTGATTCTCTTGCTTTCAGCATGGCATCTGCCATTTCATAAGAGTAATCAGCAATTAGACTCATCATGGATGTGTCAAAATCTGATCTAACTTCTTTTGCTATTTCTTCAGCACCCAAACAATCTGGATGGTAATAATCGTGCATCCAAAATTTATAACAAACTGGCAAAGCCTTCGCCGCAAAGTAATCACGCAATGTCATGCCGTCATTAAATTCATCAGGAAACGCTTGTTCATTTTTGGGGAAATCTAATTCATTCATATTTACTCCTGTAGGTTTATTAAAAGTGTCCGTTTTTGCAATTCGTCCCTGCATGATCTCCAATGGATATCGTTGGTCACAAGTTTCGATGGCATTGCAACTTTTTTACACGATGGACTTCGCATGAACACTGACCAACACCACTAATGTGCCACATAGATTCCAGAATTTACATAGGGGTTTTCCCTAATTTACGCATCTTTTTTATCATGCTAGACTACTCGTATGAACATCGAAAAAATTGAACAAACTTGTGCCGAAACCTTGCTTGGGTACGCTCAAACAATGGCAGAGGCTTATACAACCGAACCAGAGGACTTCTCAGCGACCATTGTTGCTTTGCTTGCCAGGACTCTTGAACTGCATACAAACCATCCAATAAACCTAGAAAGACTGTATAAATGACCCAAGAATCCATCATCAAATGTTTGCAAAATGGATCGCTTACATCACATCAAATGGAAAATCTGACAGGCATTCCGAGAACTTCCATTGTGGCTGCTTGCAAAAAGATGTTTAACAAGAAACAATTGACTACCGAAAAGGTTAAGTTAGAACGTTCTTGGGTAACTAGATATACCTTAGTGCCAAAGATGATTGAGGGTACAAAAGCCGCTAACGATGAGCCTTATAACAAGCTAAACCCGTTTGACATTCGAAATGCAAAAGGTATTTTTACTAAGGCTGAGTATGCCGTGATGAACAATCAAGCTAAAAGGTTGTTCAATGGCAATCCTAATTTCACCAAAGAAATCACAAATAATCAATTTATTTGAAAAAAACCTATTGACACACTAAATTTTTGTATATAATTAAATTGTTGCCGTGAGAAGCGACCAATTGAAGCCACTTAATTCTACTCTCGCCCTTGGTTTTTGCTCTAGGGTTCTCACCGAGGGTAGAGCTAAGTGGCTTTTTTTACGTCCATCTTTCTGCATCCGTACTCCACACGTAGCAGCGCATTTGAATGGATGGCTTGGAAGAAAACACCGACATCAGGAAACACCCCCTGTTTGCCGACCAGCGTTGGTTAAGCGACTGGTAAAGCATTTGGTTCATCGGTGGTAACAAGGCCAAATGTATAAGCGAATTAACTCGTCATGCGCACTTGGGGCGTTTTGTATTTTAGTTAACAGGAGTCAATAATGAATACCATAATGCTTGGAGAAGGTCGGATAGAAACCCCTCTATCCACCCTTGGAGAGCCTATGTCTAAAGAAAACAACATGGATAACTTTGAGAGATTCTGGGAGACTTGGCCTAAATCATTCAGAAAAGGCGGTAAATCTGCCTGTAGAGTGAAATGGAAAAAGTTTTACTGTGATACCTGCGCAGATCAGGTCATCAAACACATAGAGTGGATGAAAACCACAGATGCCTGGCGAAAAGACGATGGTGCTTTCATTCCCGCACCTTTGGTCTATCTGAACCAACAACGATGGGATGGGGCTGAGATTCCTGAATCATTCGGGATCAAAGTTGAAGTTCAAATTGATCCTGCCCTTGCCAAGATTGATGCTGACAACAAAAAAGCCGTCCCAATACCTGAACATATCCGACAGGCTATGGCTCAATTAAGGAATAAAGCATGAGCCACTACCAAGCAATGATCCTGTTGGACAAAGTAAAAGAGGGAGTACCTTTTCCGCTTCACCTGATAAACCAAGCCTTAGAGCTTACTGGCGACCTAGAATAAACCCCTATGGCGTACAGCAGGAAAACAATATCCAATGCAGGAGACAAAGTTATTTTAGAGAAAGCCGAAGCAAGGGAAATATACCGAACTTGGCAATCCCTGAGAGACAATGATTTTGTTCGTGCCAGGCTTGAGCGTTGCGAAAAGGTCTACGGATCAGGAGCAAGAGATCGAGTCAGGTTTTATATGCGTCAAATGAAAGAAGGACAAATTGAATGAGTTGGCTTTATTCGCAGGTGCTGGTGGAGGAATACTTGGGGGACATCTCCTTGGATGGAGAACAGTCTGTGCAGTCGAGTGGGAGCAGTACCCCGCAAGCGTACTGTGCGCCCGACAAAATGACGGGCTTCTCCCGCCTTTCCCGATTTGGGATGACGTACAAACCTTTGACGGAAAGCCGTGGAGAGGAATTGTTGACGTTGTATCTGGAGGGTTTCCATGCCAAGACATCTCAATTGCAGGAAACGGAGATGGACTTGACGGAGAAAGATCAGGAATGTGGAGAGAAATGGCACGGATTATTGGCGAGGTTCGACCAAGATTCGCATTTGTGGAGAACAGTCCAATGCTCGTTACTAGAGGACTTGAACGAGTCCTTGCAGACCTTACCTCAATGGGGTATGACAGTCGGTGGGGAGTTATATCTGCTGCCGACATTGGTGCAAAACACAAACGAGAACGAGTCTGGATTGTCGCTAGTTCCAACTCCAACAAGCAGTACAGGAGGAGCAAACCACAACAGCCCCTCAACCCTAGCGGGGAAAAGATACACAATGAATCTAGCGGGATTTGCTCAGAAGTACCCGAGTCGAAATATGTGGGGAACACCGAAAGCCCAAGACTCACGCCATGCGCTGAGAGACAGGGGCAAAGGCAATCTTGGGGAGCAAGTATCGGGTCTGCACAATGGTGGGAAACTGAACCCAACGTGGACAGAGTGGTTGATGGGCTGGCCTCTAGAGTGGACAGACTTAAAGCCATTGGTAATGGACAAGTCCCCTTGTGTGCAGCAACCGCATGGAGAATCCTGAAATGAGATATGCCGCTAGGGTAGATGCCAACCAAGAGCAGATTGTGTCTGCACTTAGAGCAGCAGGGGCTTACGTTTGGATTATTGGATTGCCAGTTGATCTGCTAGTTGGATACAAAGGTCACACCTTTTTGGTAGAGATTAAAACAAACTCTAAAAAGCGGTTCACAAAGCTACAAACAGACTTTTTCGAGAATTGGTCGGGAAGTACTTTGTGCAGAATTGACAACCCTGAAGCCGCATTGAGAATGATTGCAACATTAGGGTAAATCCCCATGGTATTACGCAAGCAATTAAGTAAGATTTAATTTTTAACAGGAGTGAATCATGGAAAAAACTTGGGAATTTGACACAACAGTAGGTGCAGGTAGCGTAATTGTTACTATTGTTTATGAGTATGAATCAGACGAAGATTCAACCTATAACGAGTCCATCAAAGAGGTTTGGTTTGAGGGTCGCAATGTTATGGGGATATTCTCTGACGAACAATTCAAAGAGATGGAGTGCGAGGCGGCAATGAGGTTTCAGCACCATAAACTCAACTATAAAACCGAGGATGTATGACTAAACAAGCAGTTTGGCGACTAATTGTTATTGCACTAGCGGCATTTTGGTCGGGAGTAGTTTATTTAATGAGGTTTTGGTATGACTGAATGGACTAAAGAGGAAGACGAAGCATTTAATGCCGTTGAACAACAAAGCAACCTTGGCAAGCAAATACTAAAAGCTCAAGGCCAACCCTATCATTGGGAAATAGACGCTATTCAAGCAGCTATCCGCATGGAACGTGAAGCGTGTGCAAAAGTAGTTGACGAATGGAGTGATTGGCATGGCGATACGCAAATTATTGCCAAAGCTATCAGAGCAAGGGGACAAGCATGAACGAACCCACCAAAGCAATCCAATTCTTGATCGACACTGCGCCACTGTATGCCAAAGCCAAAGCCGACAGAATGTATCTTGAGGAATTCAGGAAATCCCGTAAAGCTCAGTTAATGAGTCAAGCGGGAACTGAGGTTTTAGGTAAACAAGAGGTTTATGCTTATGCCCACGCTGATTATGTTGAAATATTGGAGGGCATTAGAGAGGCAGTGACCCTTGAGGAGGAATATCGATTTTTAATGAGGGCAGCCGAGGCTCGCATTGAGGTATGGAGAACAAATCAATACTCAGCCCGCATGGAAATCAAAGCCACACAATGAATAATAAATTGAACGCCAAAGAGAGGTTGCATCTTGCAAGGGTCAAAAGCCTCCCATGTTCAGTCTGCCAGGCAATCCCCCCAAGCGAAGCCCACCATTACAAACAGGGTTTGCAATATACCTGCATCGCTTTATGTGTTGATTGCCACCGCAATCCTTTAATGGGATGGCATGGGCAAAAACGTGCATGGGCTATCAATAAAATGGATGAAATAGACGCATTGAATGAGACCATTCGCAGATTGTGCGAGGAAATGCCCACCAAAGGCACTAGAAGCCCCTTTTAAGCCGTTTTTTGGGGCGTGTGCATACCAACGATGCCAGACGCAAAAAAACCCTCCGTAGAGGGCTTTGGTTATCGTTTTGTGAGTATTCGTAAAATTAGAGCGATCATTGCATAGATCATGCAATTTCATCCTCATAAATACCTTGAGTCAATTCCTGAGCAGTAAACTCAGCACAAAACCAAACAACAGCATTCGCAAAACTCTGAAAATGACCTAGTTCTTTGGTCACATAATCGGGATATTCGCCTACTTGTTCCCGATAATCTTCTAAAATTTCATGCAATTCACTGGCAAACTTTTTATAAATTGCCTCTGTTTCCGTGTAGTAGATCATTCCTGAAACACCGCCAGTGCATCCGTGGTTTGCCATGTCAGCAAGGGAATTTTGATCGTAATTGTCTGATAACCATTGAGTAAAATCGTTTTTCATGTTTCCGCCTATTAAAAAACCTGCGAATTGCAGGCCACAAAACCCCTAATAAGAGGCTTTGCAGTCTGAAATTAGGAAGCGTTGGCCTTCAAATCTTCCTCAATTACCGCCATTGCAGTGCATATTTCCCCCCAAATTTCGTCAAATTGTTCGTCACCTTCAGGAATAAGATCACACCGATAAGCCTCTAGTGCATCCCAAATAATATCTAATTGCTGCTTAATATCGTGCATATTTTTCCCCTTATGCTGCTTTTTGCTGCACTTGCATAAAATCAGGGTTTAACCCTTGATACGTGCCTGACTCATTCCGCATGGGCATGACCACCACTAGGGCATCATTCGTGTGATTGTGGATGACACCAGAATAATCACCGCGCTGCAATAATGGGAAAACTTTTCCCTTTTTAGTTCCGTAATACATTGCCAGTGCCTCATTACCCTTGACCAACAATTCAGGGTCAAAATAGCTTATTGATTGTTCTGAAAAGGCATCACGGGCAGGAACTACACGGGAAATGTCAGGAAAACGTGCATCAATGGCCTGAAAACGGGCATCACCAAGCAAATAATAGTCCTTTGCACCACCTTCGATAGTCTCCAGATCGATAAATTCTGACTTTTTATCAATGGCCTTTATAGCCTCATAAGGAATAATTATGTCAAATCCAAAGTTTTGTGGCGGAACATGGCAAACAATGGGTGATTGTCCTGCGAATAGAATTTTCCCGTCAGTGCCGTAAACCATTGCAACGTCTGGATTGTTGATAGAAATGCAAATGCCCTGCAAATAATAGCGAATATCTTTCTTTGCTGCGCAGATCAATGCGGCACGAAGGGCGGAAGTTTTGAGAGTAATTTTCATGTGAACACCTATTAAAAAGAGATTATTTAACCAAAATATCGAAGTAAGCAAGCAAGCCAACACAAAGGGCAAGCCCTAAGCCAATGGCGGTAAGATAGTCTAGAAAAGTGTTTTTCATGCTGCCACCTTGTGTGGGTATGCTGTAGTTAATTTGAAGGCAATGGAAGGGTTTTCTGTCTTCGCAAATGACTGTCTCATTGCCAGCCAGTCGGTCAGTCGCATTATGTTCGCCACATGGTCGCAAACTGTCAGTGTGGGTATGTTGCCCGTACATTGTGCGTGGTGTGTGGTGTAGCGCAGGCCATTGTCCCTAATTGATCTGCGAACTGCCTGATAAGTTGTTTTATTCATATTGACACCTATTAGATTGAAACTCTAGCAATAAAGGAACGGACGCAACCCCTAGCGCCCAAGTGTGATGATGTCTCGCAAGTGTCTACTACTTGATCGAATTTGTAGAGCTTGACAATGTAGTAGCCTTTTCTTGCAATGTGCTCAAAAGTAACTTTGAAGCCATTTTGAAGTTTTGTTGTTTCCATGTTGACACCTATTGAAAGTTGATAAAAGAGAGAGCATTTTTTTGACCCTCTCACATATATAGCATAAAAGAATCGTGCCAACTCTCGTAAGTTGTTGATTCTATTGACCCATCCAAAACCCTATAAGTATTTACCCTTAGAATTAAAGTATGCAATAATTAAATAATTCAATTTCTAGGCCGAAAATGGGAAGACCCTCCAACCCTCAGACCCGATACTTTCAAAGAACACTGACAAACCCTCAGAGAATGATTCTATTGGCGGCGGGAAAGGGTAATTTATGCCGTGGATTTGAGAATGTGTTGGATGTGTACCAAGAGGCACATAACAAGGGTTTCAGACCTGATATGCCATTGAGTTTTTTAAATATAGGTCACGCAACAACTAACAGCCCCAATCCAAGTGAACCAGTAAGGGAAACATTAAGAGGGAACACATAAGGGAATGACAAACCTAAAAGATCAAGTACCACTGAAAAGGTGCATCTGTCTCTTTCACGCAACAAGTTATAAAACATAACCATTTAAGTAAATAAGAACCATTCGCATTTAGAAAGCCAGTGCTGTATAGATGGACAGTAGTAGAAACCCTGGGTGGTGGGATGTATGGGGGGGAGGGGGTAGGCGTGGCTTGTAGATATTTGTGGTACACCACACCCTCAGAAAAAGCTAAAATGAACTAATCCATTCCAAGGAGGACAAAATGGAAAAAAGAGGAAGAGGAAGACCAAAGGGAAGCGTCAAGATGACCATACAGAGGTTTGCTGACAATCCACCCCTTGTACTACCTAAGACAGACCATCAACGTCTGAAGGAGCTTAAAGAGCTGATGATTAGGTCTGGAGGTAAGGATGTGGCTCAGAAGGTTATTGAGATAGCCCTTAATGATGAGCATCCCCATCAATTGGTTGCTTTAAAGATGTGTCTTGATAGGACTCTTCCTGTTTCTTTGTTTGAAAAAGATAAGTCTCAGAGAAGTGCTGTAACCATCAATATCACTGGTTTGGGGCAAGAACCCACGATAATCGACACTGAACAACCTGAAGATGTAGAGGCTAAATATGGCTGATCTGAACTTCTCTCTACTTCCTTGGCAACAAGAGGTATTTAAGGATACGACTAGGTTCAAGGTTGTGGCTGCTGGGCGTAGGTGCGGTAAGTCACGTATGGCGGCAGTAACCCTACTAATAGAAGGACTCAAGTGTCCACAAGGCTCTGCGGTTCTTTATGTGAGTCCCACTATGGGACAATCAAGACAGATTATCTGGGACTTGTTGCTAGACCTTGGTAGAGAGATTATTCAGTCTTCCCATGTGAACAACCTAGATATTACCCTGATAAACGGAGCTAGGATATACGTCCGTGGTGCGGATAGACCTGACACCCTTCGTGGAGTCTCATTAACCTATGCCGTTCTCGATGAGGTTGCCGACATCAAACCTGAAGCATGGGAGCAAGTCATTCGAGCCAGTTTGTCTGATAAACGGGGAAGAGCACTCTTTATCGGCACTCCAAAGGGACGCAACTGGTTCTACGATACCTTCAAACTAGGTGAAAGTGAAGAAGACCCTGATTGGAAGAGTTGGCACTTCACCACCGCTGATAACCCCTTGATTGATGCAAAAGAGATTGAATCTGCCAAGAAAACCCTGAGTACATTTGCTTTTAAGCAAGAATACATGGCTTCTTTCACGAATGCGGGTTCTGACATCTTTAAGGAAGAATGGATCAAATATGGGGTAAAACCTGAACACGGAAGCTATTACATCGCTGTTGACCTTGCGGGATTCGAGGAAGTTGCCAAACAAGCCGCTAATGCTAAGAAGCGTCTGGATGAGTCTGCTATCTCAATCGTCAAGGTTACAGACGATGGGAAGTGGTTTGTTGAGAAGATTGAACATGGAAGATGGGACATCCGAGAGACCGCTTCTAAGATACTCATAGCTATTCGGGACTACCGCCCTTTATCCGTAGGGATAGAGAGGGGGGCACTAAAGAACGCTGTTTTACCCTATCTTTCAGACCTGATGCGAAAGAACAACACCTATGCCCACATCATAGATTTGACCCACGGGAATAGAAAAAAAGCGGACAGAATCATCTGGGCTTTACAAGGTAGGTTCGAGCATGGCAGAATTGTGTTAAATTCGGAAGAAGATTGGGATGAGTTTGTAGACCAGTTAATCCTGTTCCCTGCTCAAGGAGTCCATGATGACTTGCCTG
>Ga0214921_10011716_pt1 | contig 10611 bp, 11 predicted proteins | sample LL1505_MetaG_FD_177992 | JGI IMG/M metagenome (GOLD analysis project Ga0214921, IMG submission 177992) | Freshwater microbial communities from Lake Lanier, Atlanta, Georgia, United States - LL-1505 | ecosystem: Environmental > Aquatic > Freshwater > Lake | place: USA: Georgia | collected...
GTCTCGCCTGGCTCCACAAAGCCCGCGAGCGCCGAATACATGCCCGGATTGAAGCGCGATTGGCGGCCAACCAGACAGCGCTCGCCATCGAGCACCAGCATGATCACGACAGGATCGGTGCGCGGAAAATGCTGCGCGCCGCAGGCCTCACAAATGCGCTTCCAGCCTGCGGCGGCGACATGGGTGCGCGTGCCGCATTGGGCGCAAAAGCCGTGGCGTGCATGCCAATGCAGCAGGCTCTTGGCTTGCGCCAATTGGCCAAGCTCTGGCGCAGGCAAGCGGCCCTGCACGGCAAGGCTGCGCAAATCCATTTGCAGCGGCGCGCCCTCTTGGGCGACCTCAGGCACGGCTTGTGACAGCTGGCGGGCGAAGATAGCGCTGGTCTCATCGCGGCCGAGCAGAAGCTGCGTCGAAAAAGCCCCCAATTCATCGGCCTGTGCGGCGGTGAAATAGGGCGAGAGGCCGCCCGCCATCTCGCGCAGAAGAGGGATTTCGCCGGAAAACACGATATGGCGCGTCGTGGGGGCGGCAAAAAGGTGAGAGACGAAATCCGTATCGTCCCGGCGCATGCCGAGCCGATCGAGCGGATTGTCGCCATAGCCCGTCCGGGCAGAAGCATCCTGTGTCATGGCCGGAACTTAAGGCCCCGCGCGGGGTGGGGAAAGCGGTTTCGCCGTCTTTGCGAGGAGCCGAAGGCGACGCGGCAATCCAGAGGCCTCACATGCGGCCTTCTGGATTGCTTCGCTTTGCTCGCAAGGACGGCGCCATCCACACGCGTGACCCTTCGCCCCTTGCATCCGGCCCCCCGGACTGCCAAATAGATTGTGGGAGGTTGGCGGTGGACGCACCACTCGCCAACCGGGTCAGATCCGGAAGGAAGCAGCCCTAACGAGACCGGGCGGGTCTCTGTCCAGCCTCCCACCCTATCAATGGCATATCCCTCGCATGAATGACGCGCCCCCGAACGCCCCAAGCCCGGATGACGGCGCTCTGTCGCTAGGTCTTGATATGCCGCCCCAGCCGCAACAGGCCGCCGGCGAATATCGCGTTTTGGCGCGCAAATATCGCCCCTCGAGCTTCGATGACCTCATCGGTCAGGAAGCCATGGTACGCACGCTCTCCAATGCTTTCAAACTTGACCGCATCCATCAGGCTTACATTCTGACGGGCGTGCGCGGGGTCGGCAAAACAACAACGGCGCGCATTCTGGCGCGTGCGTTCAATTACGAATTGCCGTCACAAGGCATCAATCGCCCGACCGTCGATATGCCGGAGCTTGGCGTGCATTGTCAGGCGATCATTGAAAGCCGCCACGTCGATGTGATCGAAATGGATGCAGCCTCGCATACCGGCATCGACGACATCCGCGAGATTATTGAGAGCGCGCGCTATCGCCCGGTCATGGCGCGCTGCAAAGTCTATATCATCGACGAAGTGCACATGTTGTCGAAGGCCGCGTTCAACGGCCTCTTGAAGACGCTTGAAGAGCCGCCGCCCCATGTGCGCTTTCTCTTCGCCACAACCGAAATCGACAAAGTGCCGGTGACAGTGCGCTCGCGCTGCCAGCGTTTCGATTTGCGCCGCATTGAATCGCAAGTGCTCATCGATCATCTGGCCGGCATTTGCGCCAAAGAAGGCGTGCATGTTGCCGCCGAAGCTTTGGCTTTGGTGACGCGCGCGGCTGAAGGCTCGGTGCGTGATGCGCTCTCGCTGCTCGATCAGGCGATTGCGCATGGCTCATCTGCTGGTGCCGATGAAATTGGCGCCGCCACCATTCGCGATATGCTGGGCGTGGCTGATCGCGCACGCATTGTCGATCTGTTTGAAAATGTCATGAAGGGCGATGTTGCTTCCGCCATGACCATGCTCAAAGAGCAATATGATCAGGGCGCAGATCCAGCGCTTGTTTTGTCGGATCTCGCGGAATTTGTGCATTTCGTCACGCGCCTGCGGCTTGTGCCCGATGCCAAGCCCGATGCCTCCGTGACGCCGGAAGAATTGAAGCGCGGGCGCGAATTCGCAGCTGTGCTGACGCCGCCTGTGCTCACCCGCACGTGGCAGATTCTCTCCAAAGGCATTGCCGATGTCCGCCATTCGCCGCGCCCCTTGGCTGCTGCCGACATGGTGCTGGTGCGTCTGGCACATGCTTCTGATTTGCCGACACCCGAAGATGTGTTGAAGCGCCTGCAAAATGCGCCGCTGTCGACAGGGACGCTAACCAGCGCGCCTTCAGGCGGCGGCGGTGGTGGTGGCGCTTCTGCCATGGCGCAAGGCTCGGCCATGCGTGCGCCCATGCCGGCCTCCATTCCGCAAAATGCGCCGCAGGCCTATGCGGGTCCGCGCATCACCAGCCTGCAAGATGTCGTGGCTTTGGCGCAGGCCAATCGCGATATTCAAATGAAGATCGCGCTGGAATCTGATGTGCGCCCGGTGCGCATTGAAAACGGCACATTCGAATTTGCACTCGCCCCCGGTGGGTCGCCCGCGCTGGCCGCGCAGATCATGAACAAGCTGCGCGAATGGACGGGAACGCGCTGGCTTGTTGCCATTTCGAATGAGCCCGGCGCGCCGACGCTCAAAGAAACGCGCGACGCCAAGGAAGCCGAGAAAATGCGCGGCGTGCGCGCCGAGCCTTTGGTGCGCTCTGTGCTCGAGCGCTTTCCGGGCGCAGAAATTATCGCCGTGCGTACGATTGGCGATGTGGAGCCCGTTGCCAATGCCTATGCCCCGCAACAGGGCGGCGAAGATGTCATCTATGCCGATACGGAAATCGGCGAAGATGATGAAGACCTCTGAGGATTTTTTGTCATGAAAGACATGTTCGGACTGATGAAGCAGGCGCAAGCCATGCAGCAGAAAATGGCTGATTTGCAGGCCGAGCTGGAAAACGTCACAGTCGAAGGCCAGTCGGGTGCCGGCATGGTGCGTGTCACTATGACAGCCAAAGGCGCGATGCGCGGCCTGGCGATTGATGCGTCGCTGATGAAAGAAGACGAGAAAGAGATTGTCGAAGATCTCATCGTCACTGCGCATGAAGATGCGCGCCGCAAGGGCGAAGCGCTGGTTGCCGAAAAGATGCAGGCGATTACAGCTGGCCTGCCGCTGCCGCCCGGCATGAAACTGCCGTTCTGATCGAGGCACACATTGGCTGAGCGCGTTGCGGGTCCTGAAATCCAGCGTCTGATCCAATTGCTCGCGCGTTTGCCGGGTCTGGGTCCACGCTCTGCTCGTCGCGCAGCACTCCATCTCATCCGCAAGAAAGACGAATTGCTCGGGCCTTTGGCCGATGCGATGCAAGTGGCGCGCGAGCGCATCATCACCTGCACCGCTTGCGGCAATGTCGACACGATTGATCCTTGCACCATCTGCTGTGATGAGCGGCGTGATCCGTCTGTGATTGTTGTGGTGGAGACAGTTGCGGACCTGTGGGCGCTCGAGCGCGCGGCCGCCTTGCGTGCGCGCTATCATGTTTTGGGCGGGACTTTGTCACCGCTCGATGGTATCGGCCCGAAAGATTTGAATCTGACAACGCTGGTTGATCGCGTGCAGAAAGAAGGCACGCGCGAAGTCATTCTCGCGGTCAATGCCACGGTCGATGGCCAGACAACGGCGCATTATGTGACGGATTTATTGAGTGCGCAGAACATTCGCGTCACGCGCTTGGCGCATGGCGTGCCGGTGGGCGGCGAGCTCGACTATCTCGATGACGGCACGTTGGCGGCGGCCATTCGCAGCCGCACGGACTTTTAAAGCAGCTCCAAAGCCGCGCTCACGCCACCTCTCCGCCCGTCATTGCGAGCGAAGCGAAGCAACCCAGGGGCCTCACGTGTCGCTCTGGGTTGCCGCGTCGCCTACGGCTCCTCGCAATGACGGCCGAAATTATTCAGCTGTCAGAAGCGGTGGTTCGCCGTCACCGACTTCAACCTTCTCGATCCGCTTCCCGCGCGAGACGATCTTATTCGTCGATGTGTCAATCGCTTCGATATCAGCGGTCGCCTGATTGAAGTGCGACTTGAGCTTGCTGACACGCTCCGACAAGCGCCCGACATCCTGCATCAAGACATGCACTTCCTTCTGGATAACATGCGCCTGTTCGCGCATTTTGGCATCACGCACCAAGGCTTGTGTCACTTGCACAGCCATCATCAAAAGCGAGGGCGAGATGATGCTGATGTTCTCGCGATAGCCTTTTTGAATCAGATCATCAAAAAACTCGACGAGATCCGCATAGATCGATTCCGACGGCACGAAGATCAGCGCCATGGGCTGCGTCTCTTCGGGGATGAAATATTTCTCGCGCACATCGGAAATATGTTTGGAAATATCCGTGCGCACGCGCGCTTCGGCCTGTTTGCGCGCCACATCATCTTTGGCATCACGGAAGGCGGTGAAAGATTCTAGCGGAAATTTGCTGTCGATCACCAGAGGCCGCTTATCGCCGGGCAGATGCAAGACGCAATCAGGCCTTTTGCCGTTTGAAAGCGTTGCTTGGAATTCATAAGCGCCCACCGGCATGGCATCGCGGATAATGGCTTCCATCCGCGTCTGGCCGAAAGCGCCGCGGCTTTGCTTATTGGCCAGAATATCTTTCAGCGACACGACTTCCTGCGTGAGCCCTGTGATTTTGGCTTGGGCTGAATCAATTACGGCGAGGCGTTCGCCCAGTGCAGTGAGCCGCTCTGCAGTACTATTGGTCGTGGCTTCCATGGAATCGCCGACTCGCTTGCTCACATTGTCGAGTCGTTCTGAAAGCGTGCGAGTAAGTTCCGAATGGCGCTCATTGAGCTGCTGCTGCAATTGCAGCATTTGGCCAGCGAGCTGCGCATTGATGCGGTTGAGCTCGCCCACTTTATCGTCGAGTTCGCGTTCACGCTCGGCCGATGTCGCGCTGGCGATCTCCTGCGCTCGCTGCGCTTGGCTTTGCGCGCGGCTCATGACGAAAACGAGGGCGAGGGTCACGCCTGCAAAGGCGAGACCGAGAATGATGAGGGTCGTATCCATGCCCCAAGCCTAGCGCGATTCGGGGTGGCAAGCGAACAGAAGATGAACGTCATTGACCCTGTGACGCTTCCTGACTACATCCAATCCATCATTTTCCGGAAGTCTCGCGCCATGGCCATTCTGCCCATCATTGAACTGCCCGATCCGCGCCTGCGGCTTGTCTCTGAACCCGTGTCAGAAATTGACGCGTCCGTGCGCAAGCTCATGGATGACATGCTGGACACGATGTATGACGCGCCCGGCATTGGCTTGGCGGCCATTCAGGTGGCGGTTGCTAAGCGCGTGCTGGTGATTGATGTCGCCAAGGAAGAGGAAGAGCCGCGCCCGCTGTGCGTCGCCAATCCCGAGATCGTTTGGTCGTCTGAGGAAAAGAACGTCTATCAGGAAGGCTGCCTGTCGATCCCCGAATATTACGAAGATGTTGAGCGCCCCGAAAAAGTGCGCGTGCGTTATCTGGATCGTGACGGAAAGGTGCAGGAGATCGAAGCTGACGGCTTGCTCTCCACCTGCTTCCAGCACGAGATTGATCATCTGAACGGTGTGTTGTTCATCGATCATCTGTCGCGTTTGAAGCGCGAGCGCGTCACCAAGAAATTCGTGAAAGCTGCGCGTCTGCGCGGCGACGACGAGTAAACACGATGCGCGTCGTCTTTATGGGGACACCCGATTTTTCCGTCCCCGTGATGACGGAAATATTGGGTCAGGGCCACGAGATTGTCGCCGTCTATACGCGCGCGCCCAAGCCCGCGGGGCGCGGCATGGATTTGCGCCCCTCGCCCGTGCATGCGCTAGCCGATAAATTCGGTATTCCGGTTTTCACGCCCAAGACTTTGCGCAATGACGAAGAGATCGCGCGCTTTGCTGCGCATGAGGCCGATGTGGCGGTTGTTGTCGCTTACGGTTTGATCCTGCCCACAGCCGTACTCGATGCGCCGCGTCTGGGTTGCCTCAATCTCCACGCTTCCTTGCTGCCGCGCTGGCGTGGTGCTGCGCCCATCCAGCGCGCCATTATGGCGGGTGATGCCGAGAGCGGCGTCATGGTCATGAAAATGGAAGAGGGGCTTGATACGGGTCCCGTTGGCATGGTCGAGCGCGTGACGATTGCGCCCGATATGACAGCCTCCGATCTGCATGATCGCCTGTCGATGATTGGCGCTGATTTGATGGTGCGCGCGCTGGCCGCTTTCTCGCGCGACTCTTTGCATTTCACTCCGCAATCGGAAGAGGGCGTGACTTACGCTCATAAAATCGAAAAAGCCGAAGCGCGTATCGATTGGCGCCGCAGTGCAGCTGAGTTGCATAATCATGTGCGCGGCCTCTCGCCTTTTCCGGGCGCTTTCTTCGAAGTGGATTTTGGCAAAGGCCCCGAGCGCATCAAAGTCTTGCGCTCGAAAGTGGCCAGCGGCCAAGGCACGCCGGGTACATTGCTCGATGATGCGCTGACCATTGCTTGCGGGCAGAGTGCTTTGCAGATTCTCGATGTGCAGCGCGCCGGCAAAGCGCCGATGAAAGCGGATGAATTTTTGCGCGGTGCGCGTCTGTCGAAGGGCTTTGTCCTTCCCTCTCCGGCTTGATCGTTATGGCGCGCTATCGCCTCGATATTGAATATGATGGCTCGGCCTTTTGCGGCTGGCAGCGCCAAGCCAATGCTTTGGCTGTTCAGCAGGTGATTGAAGAAGCACTGGCTGCTGTCGATGGCGCGCCTGTGGTGATCAAAGGCGCGGGGCGCACGGATACGGGCGTTCATGCGACGGCGCAGGTCGCGACCTGCGATCTCACCAAAGATTGGCGCGGCGACAAATTGCGCGATGCGGTCAATGCGCATATGCGCCCGCATCTGGTCGCCATCCGCAAAGCCGAAGTGGTGGCTGATGATTTCGATGCGCGCTTTTCAGCAACGCGTCGGCATTATCTCTATCGCATCATCAATCGCCGCCCACCGCTCACCATTGATGCGGGCAAGGCGTGGTTGGTGAAGCGCCCGCTCAATGCTGAGGCTATGCATGAGGCTGCCCAGCAACTTGTCGGCCGCCACGATTTCTCAACCTTCCGCGATGCCGATTGTCAGGCGGAAAGCCCGGTGCGCACGCTGGATCGGCTCGATATATCGCGCGTGGGTGAAGAGATTCACGTCTACACATCCGCGCGCTCTTTCCTGCATCGGCAGGTGCGCTCCATGGTTGGTTCCATCGAGCATGTGGGTTCGGGCAAGTGGAGCGCGCGCGAATTGCGCGCTGTGCTCGAGTCGAAAGACCGTACGCGCTGCGGACAGGTGGCGCCTGCTGCAGGGCTTTATCTGATCGGCGTTGATTATTAAGCGTCAGCCGAAATAGGCTTGCAAAATCCGGCGATAGATCGCGGCGAGCTGTTCCAGCTCGGCAACGGGCGTGCGCTCATCGACCGCATGCATGGTCTGACCGACAAGGCCAAACTCCACAACCGGACAATGCGCTTGGATGAAACGCGCATCCGATGTGCCGCCTGTGGTCGACAGAGCGGGGCGGCGGCCCGTTTCCTTTTCAATCGCGCTTGCAACGAGATCGACAAAGGGGCCGGGCGAGGTGAGAAAAGCCACTGCATTGGTCGGATCAAAGGTCAGATCAAACTTGCCGTCAGGTGAGGCAGTCTTCACGCGACGCGAGATCTCTTCGGCAAGAGATGTTGGTGTCCAGAGATCATTGAAGCGGATGTTGAAAGTCGCGCGCACAGAGGCAGGAATGACATTGGTCGCGCCATTGCCCGTATCAACGGTGGTCACTTCCAGATTGCTAGCGTCGAAATGCTGCGTGCCTGCGTCAAGCGCGCTGGCTTTCAGGGCGGCCAGAATAGCCACCATGCGCGGCACGGGATTATCCGCCAGATGCGGATAGCCGACATGGCCCTGCTTGCCATGCACTACAAGTCGGCCTGTCAGTGAACCGCGACGGCCGATCTTGATCATATCGCCAAGCTTTTCAGGGTTTGTCGGTTCACCCAGAATACAATGATCGAAATGCTCGCCGCGCGCTTTCGCCCAGTCGAGCAATTTCACCGTACCGTTGACGGCGGGGCCTTCTTCATCGCCGGTGATGAGAAAAACAATCGAGCCTTTGGCGGTGCCGTGTTCGCGCACATGCGCAATGGCTGCAGCCATGCAAGCCGCCAAGCCGCCCTTCATATCGACAGCGCCGCGTCCCCACAGCTGGCCGTCAGCGACTTCTGCCGAGAAAGGGTCAAAGCGCCATTGGCTCGCATCACCGGGTGGCACGACATCCGTATGGCCGGCAAACATCAGGCAGGGCGCGCCCGTGCCGATCTTGGCATAGAGATTGTCAATTTCGGGCGTATCTGTGTCGGTAAAGCGCACGCGCTCAACCGAAAAGCCCGCGTCCTTCAAATAGCGCGCGACAACATCCAACGCCCCCTCATCACGCGGCGTCACCGACGCGCAGGTGATAAGATCGCGGGCAATGTTGAGAGCGCTGCTCATTCCGTCTCTGTGGCCTTGGTCTTGAAGCCGCATTCAAACAGCGTCCAGATGATCACAAAAGCGAGGCACATGTCTATTGCAGTGGCCGACCACAGCGGCACCATTTCCGGCAGACGCGGTGCCACCCAATGCGCGGCGCCTGCTAAAAGCCCCAGAACCAGAGGCAATCCGGCGAATGCGGGCGCGCGGCCCATCGCACGAAAACGCTTGGCAGTGAGATTGTACCAGCACACGCCTGTCAGCAGGATCAGAAACGCATAGACCGCCAGATAGAGATGCACGCCGAGCGTGGCCATATCAATGAGCCCACGCTCAGCAAGACCATGCTTGGCCAAGGGCGCGATGAGAACCCAGATGAGGGTCGCCACAAAAGCAACGGCGCCTGTCAGCGCCGTGCCAAGCCACCAGACATCACGTGCAATCACGCCCTTATCCGTACGGAACAGAAAGCGGAAGCCCTCGCCAGAGAGAATCGCGCTCATCAATCCCTCAGCAATTCATTGATGCCGGTCTTGGAGCGCGTCTGCGCATCAACCGTCTTCACGATGACCGCGCAATAGAGCGACGGGCCGGGTGTGCCATCGGGCAGCGGCTTGCCGGACAGATTGCCGGAGACCACGACGGAATAAGGCGGCACATAGCCGACATGCACTTGGCCCGTGGCGCGATCAATGACCTTGGTGGAAGCGCCGATGAACACCCCCATGGCAAGCACCGCGCCTTCGCCGACGATCACGCCTTCAACAACTTCCGAGCGTGCGCCGATGAAGCAATTGTCTTCAACGATGGTGGGGTTCGCCTGCAGCGGCTCCAGCACGCCGCCAATGCCAACGCCGCCTGACAGATGCACATTCTTGCCGATCTGTGCGCAGGAGCCGACAGTCGCCCATGTGTCGACCATCGTGCCTTCACCAACATAAGCACCGAGATTGACGAAGGAGGGCATCAGCACAACGCCGGGCGCAATAAAGGCCGAGCGGCGAACGATGCAATTGGGCACAGAGCGGAAGCCGGCGGCTGCATGTTCAGCCGCACCCCAGCCTTCAAACTTGGAGGGCACCTTGTCCCACCAAGACGAGCCGCCGGGGCCACCCGAGATCGGGGCCATATCATTCAGGCGGAAGGAGAGCAGCACGGCCTTCTTCAGCCATTGGTGCACAGCCCAGCTTTCCGGGCCGGTCTTGCCAGCGATCTTTTCGGCCACACGCGCCTTGCCGGTGTCGAGCAGGTTCAGAGCTTCATTGACGGCTTCACGCACGCGGCCTTGAGTCTGGGCGTTGATGTTGTTGCGGTCTTCGAAAGCGGCTTCGATGGTCTGGGCAAGATCGGCAATGGACATGGAAACTCCCCTCAAGCGGCACCCGCTGAAAACAGCGGTTTATCTGGTGCCGCTCTCTAGCAAGCGGGGGGGCGAATGTCACCCGTTGCGTATCTTTTCAACGAGCTTGGGGTCTTGGGCAATGAGTTTCATCAACAGGGCGGTGGGCCAGCTCGGCAGGGCCTCGCCGCGCTCATATTTGGAGAAGGAATTGGGCGAGCCGGTGAGCAATTGGCTGGCTTCTTTCTGGTTCAGCTTGGTCTTGCGGCGCATGTCTTTGGCCAGTGTGCGCATATGGGCGGCATATTCGGCCCTGAGTGCGAGGAAAGCTTCTTCGAGCGTATCAGAATCGCTACCAACTAGGACGCCATCACCATCATCTTCAGGCCAATAAGCTTCTACTTCGACTGTGCGGGAAAGACCCATGTACTGAACGGTTTCCATGCGCCGACGGCGTGACAAAAGAGCCCCTGTTTCAGGGTGAATCATTGTTTGGCCAAAGGGAAACTTCACATCGTCACGCATGGATTATTTCCTTTTGAAAGACAGCAAAATGAACTCGGTCAAAACATTGTCTGTAAATTTGAGGTAGATCTGCTGGCCTCGATCCTCGATGATATAGACATCCTGCCATTGTCGGTGATTGTCATAACTCGTCATCGACTTGACGAAGTGTGAGCGATTTATTCGCTGCACAAGTTCGATCACTTCAAATCGCGCGTAGCCGAGATGCTGCGAACTTTTGCGCGCCGTTTCTGTCAGCGATTTATGACGGGCAAAGGCCGCCTGAAAGGCCTCAAGATTATGAGACGGTTTGCGCTTG
>Ga0214921_10011717_pt1 | contig 10608 bp, 10 predicted proteins | sample LL1505_MetaG_FD_177992 | JGI IMG/M metagenome (GOLD analysis project Ga0214921, IMG submission 177992) | Freshwater microbial communities from Lake Lanier, Atlanta, Georgia, United States - LL-1505 | ecosystem: Environmental > Aquatic > Freshwater > Lake | place: USA: Georgia | collected...
CTTAAGGCGATAAATTGTTTTAGAATTTCCTATCTTTTTATTTTCTATTCTTTGAATAATATTTTTTTTTGCATCTTCAATTGTTAAATCATTAAGAAAATCTGAATTAATAATATAGCCGTCATCAATGTATGCTTGATCATTAATTATGATAGATCCAGATTTATTAGGGCTTACAACGGGAATTATTTCTAGATTATATTTTTTAGAAAATTCCAAATCCCTAGGGTCATGTGCCGGGCAACCAAATATAGCTCCAGTTCCATAATCCATAAGTATAAAATTAGCCACATAAATAGGTATTTTTTTATTTAAAAAAGGATGCAATACAAAAAAAGGTGTTTTGAAACCTAATTTTTCATTTTTAGACAACGATGATTCTGTTCCAATATTTTTTAAGGCAAGTTCCTTAAAATCTTGAAAATTTTTTTCACTTTTGAAAGATTCAGTAAAGGGATGGTCTGGTGCAATGGCAATAAATGAAGCCCCAAATATTGTATCTGGTCGCGTTGTAAAAATTTTAATTTTAGTATTTTTAAAATCAGAGATAAAATCAATCTCACAACCTATGGATTTTCCAATCCAGTTTTTTTGCATTAATCTTACTTTCTCGGGCCATCCTTTTAAATCATCAAGGGATTTTAATAGTTGATCAGAATATTTTGTAATATTTAAGAACCATTGATTTAATTCTTTTTTTTCAATAACAGCTCCTGACCTCCAGCCCTTACCGTCAATCACCTGTTCATTTGCAAGAACAGTATTGTCGATAGGATCCCAATTAACATAACTTTTTTTTTTATAAGCAATTCCTTTTTTAAAAAGAAGAGAAAATAATATTTGCTGATGTTTATAATATGAAGTATCGCTTGTAGAAATTTCTTTATCCCAATCTATTGATAGACCAAGTCGTTGCAACTGGGATTTCATTGTCGAAATATTTTTTAATGTCCAATCTTTTGGATGTAGATTATTCTGTATGGCGGCGTTCTCAGCAGGCAAACCGAAAGCATCCCATCCCATAGGGTGCAAAACATTAAAGTTATTTAATCTTTTAAAATTAGCGATAACATCACCAAGAGTATAATTTCGAACATGACCCATATGAATATTTCCAGAAGGATAAGGAAACATTTCTAAACAATAAAATTTCTTAATTGCATTTTTTTTTGTTTTAAAAATTTGATTTTTTAGAAAAAAACTCATCCATTTTTCTTCAATTGGAAGAGGATTGTAATTTTCCATTTTAAAATTTAAGTGACTATTTTTGTGATTCTTTTTTAGAGTCTTCTATTTTTATTTCTCTTGCTGTAGAAATAATTGATTCTTTTATTTCATTAGTAAATTTATTGTCTAATTTTTCGATGAAACATTTTCCTAGATCATTACAAATTTTTTTGTGCCCAGAAACTACAACAGAAGAAGATTTTAATTCATTATTTAAAAACCTTACGGACACTTTTATTAATTGTTTCTCATCTTTGTCTGAATACCAATCATAAATTATTATTCCTCCTGAGTAATCAGCATTCATAAGAGGAAGAAAATCTAGATTTTTAAGAGTAGCTCTCCACAAGACATTAGATGTTGAAAATTCAAAATTTGTTGGTTTATTTTTATTTCCAAGTATATCACCAAAAAGACCACCATCTTTTCTTGCCGCTTCTCGTGCTCTATTTTTTTCGTTAGGATCAATAAGTACTTTTTCACCAGTTACAGAGTCTACTTTTGAGCAGCTGAAAATAATTAAAGATATGAGAAAAATACTTAAAAGCTTAAATAATCTGTTCATCTAAAAACACTATATATCATAATAATTTCTTTAAAAACTTGTTGTAAAAATACAACACCAGAAAATAAAGTATAAATAAAATCTTAATAAAACAACTTAAACCTATCCAATAATGCTAAATAATCAAACATTATTGTAAAAAAATGTGTTTTTATAATAAGTTAAACAATACAAAAAGGTAAAACATGAAAAAACTACTTTTAACTACTGCTATTGCAGGTGTTATGGTTAGCGGAAGTGCATTTGCCCAAACTACTGTTACAGGTGAGCTTAGGCTTAACTATAAAGCAGTTGGCAATACTAAAGGTACAAATGGTGCAAGTTCTGCTGGCGCAATAAATGGTTTTGGACAAGAGCAACAAATCAACATCCAAACTAAAGGCAAATTAAATGTTCTTGGTTTAGATTACGCAGCTGGTTTCTCATTAGAAAATGATGGATCTCAGACTACTACTCTATTCAATGAGAACACTTACATGGACTTCACTAATGCAAGTTCAGGAACAACTTTAAGTATCAGCCGTGATCACATTCAAAGATCAGATACTGATAGATCTGCTGCAGTATTAGTTGGATTCTCTCCAAACGAATTGTCAGCTGACGGACCAACTAAGACTATATTCAGTCAAAACATTGGACCAGCAGTAGGACAAGCTGTAACAGCGTCAATTCTTCAGAAAACACCAATTGGAACATTCTCTTACTCTTATGCTCCAACAGGTAATGCTGATCAAACGACAACGTCTAACTCACAGCCAGTTTCTCAAGGTTCTGAATCTACAGCAGAAAATGATGAAGAATCTGCTTATGAGTATGGTTTCACAGGTGATTTTGGTGTTAAAGGTTTGAATACTTACTACTTCAAATCAGCACAAAAAAAATCTTCTGGTGTTGCAGCTCAACTTAGAGACGCAGATGCTAGATCAATCGGTGTAAGCTACAACATGGGACAATTCTCAGTTGGTTACGCAGACAAAAAGTATAACTTTATCAAAACTGCTGGTGGTACAGGTGCTACTGCTACGACTAATGATATAAGTGAAAAACACTATGGTGTTGCATACGCTGTAGATAATAATTTATCTATTGGTGCTATCTACGCAAAAGGTGATTTCACAGGATCAACAGCAACTCAAAAAACTAAAGGTGTTAACATTGGTTACAATTTAGGACCAGTTGCTTTAACAGTTGGTTACGCTCAAAATACAGATGTTGGTGGAATGTCTGGAGCTGAAAACAATCAAGGTATGATTAGATTTATTGGAGCGTTTTAGTCTAATAAAATAACATAATTATAAATTAAGCCCGCTTACTTCAAATAGTAAGCGGGCTTTTTTATTTTAGGTATATTTTTTATTTCTTATATATCGAAGATTTAATCCCAATAGATTTTACTTTAGTACTTTTTATTTTATTAATATTATCATCAGAAATTCCACCAAGAGCACAAACTTCAGTTTTCCAATTTAGAGATATCAGATTAAATTTAATAGGATTTAATATTTGGTTTTGCGAATATTTATTATTATAAAAAATTGGCGATAACATTATAGTTTTGCAGTTTTGTTTTTGTTTTATAAAGTACTCATACTGATTATGTGCCGAGCCTATCAATTTAAATTTTATACTACTAGATATGGATAGGTTAATTTTTTTATTATTTGCGGAAACATAAATTCCATGAGCATTTAATTGCTTTGCAATTTTTACATTATTTAAAATATAAAAAGGAATCTGATGTGTCTTACAGAATTTAATAATATTCTTAGCTAGTGTTAATGAAGATTCCTCTACAATCTTAAAATTTAAAATTAGATTAGGTTTAGATATCTTAAGTACATTTTTTTTTATTGTTTCATTTAATTCGCTAACAAAGATATAATATTTATAATGTCTGAATCTCATATTAATTACCTGTTTAATTATAAAACAATTAAAGAAGAGATAATCAATATAAAAAAAGACACAAATTTATTAGTCGTAACCAAAAATCAAACTGTTGATAAAATAAAAGAACTTATAAATATAGGTCACTGTGATTTTGCAGAAAATAAAGTGCAGGAGACTAACGATAAATGGTCAGATGTTTTAAAAAAAAATAAAAATATTCAACTTCATTTAATTGGCAAACTTCAGTCTAATAAAGTTAAAGATGCATTCTCATTATTTAATTTTATTCATACTCTCGATAATGAAAAATTAGCAAATAAATTTCATGAAATCGAAAAAAATTCTCAAAAAAAAATTAAATTTTTTATACAAGTTAACATTGGTGATGAAAATCAAAAGAACGGAATTAAAATTGATTTATTAAAAGATTTTGTAAATTTATGTAAATATGATTTGAAGTTAGATGTCATAGGATTGATGTGCATACCTCCAAAAGATTTAGACCCCGAAAATTTTTTCAATAAAATGAGATCTCTAAATATAGAAAATAATCTTAAAGAATTAAGCATGGGAATGTCTTCAGACTATAAAGTGGCTATAAAATGTGGCTCTACGTTTGTTAGAATAGGTTCGTTAATATTTAGTTGATTATTATTCACTCTATTTTTATTTGAGTATTTTTTTTTATTTTAGATAGTAAATATAATAATTCATTTTTTTTTAAAGCAATGCATCCTTGTGTTTTGTTATAATTTTTTCTTGCTACATGTAAAAATATAGCGCTACCTTTCCCCTTTATTGTGGGATTTAGGTTATAATTTAGAACTACTATAATATCGTACACATTATCTTTGCGATATAATTTTTCGTGACTAATTTTCTTATTTACTATTACTAGTTTGTTATAATAATCGCTTTTCGTATCATCACACCATCCCATATTTTTTTTTATTTTAATTTTTTTTAATGGAGAGTTAATCTTTTTAATTCGATCAGATCTGTAGTAAATTTTTATTAATTTAAACTTTCCTCTCGGAGTTATAAAGTCACCTTCCTTCTCTTTCTGTCTAATACCACTTTTTCCTAGGGCACAACGAAATTTAAAATTTTTATACTTTAAATATCCAGATTTTTTTACAATAATCATATTTAATGTATTATATTTATTTATGAATAATATTCATCTTCATATTATTGGATCAGAAACCTTTGTTTCCTTATTAGATGAATTGGATTTTAATTATAATATTAGCTCCAATAGAAATCTAAAATATAGCAATCAAGATTTTTTTGTGAGAATAATAGTTGCTGAAAAATTGCAACTAGTAGATATTAAAAAATATTTTTTAGAAAATATTCCAACTATTTTTTTATTAAGCAATAAAGATTACTTAATAAAAAATAACCTTAAATTAATGGAATTTCACGTTGCTTTATTTGTCCCAATAGATGTTTTATCTTTTAGAGAAATACTTAATATTTTGATTACGAAATATAATTTTTTTAAAAAATCTAAAATTATAATAAATGGTTATGAAATAGATTCAAATCAGCGAGTTATAATGAAAAATAGTACAAAAGTTAAACTTACAGAAAAAGAATTAAATTTAATTTTAATTTTAGAAAAAAACAAAGGATTAAATAAATCTTTTTTATTAAAGAGTATATGGAATCACAGTTCAGATTTAGAAACGCATGCTTTTGAAACCCATTTACATCGATTAAGAAAAAAAATGAATAAGTTTTTTAAAGACAAAAAATTTATTGTAGAAAAAAATTCTTTATATTATTTATCTAATTAATATTATTATTCCAATCTAGCGCCAATTTTTTGAATAATTTTTGAAGCAAGAATTGATCCAGTCATTAGACATTTCTTAATTTCAGATTTTTCTAAATATTCTTTTAAAAATCCTGCCGCAAATAGATCTCCAGCTCCAGTTAGATCTATTATCTTATCAACCTTTGTACTCTCGCAGTTTGTAATTTCATTATCTTTAATGGCTACACTTCCATTATCACTTCTTGTAATAACTATTAATTTATTCAATTTTTTTAATTGATTAATAGAATCTAATAAATTTTTTTTATTAGTTAATTCATTTATTTCATTTTCATTCCCTATTAATATGTCTAAATCATTATTTAAAAGGTTATAAAAATCTTCCTTATGTCTGGTTACGCAAAAAATATCAGACAAACTCATTGCAATTTTTACTTTATTTTTTTTTGCTATATTTATGGCATGTTTAAACATTTTTTCGCTTATACCTTTGTCCCATAGATACCCTTCTAAAAAAATTAGCTCAGTATTGATGATATTATTTTCATTTATATCGTTCTCTGAAAGATGCGAGGATATTCCGAGATAAGTACACATAGTTCTTTCGGAATCAGGAGTAATTAAAATGATAGAAGCACCTGTAGATAAATCTTCGTTTTTTTGAAGATAAGAAAACTTAACATTAATATCCTCTAAACTTTTTTTGTATATTTCTCCAAAACTATCAGAATTAATTTTTCCAACAAAAGAAGCGTTTCCCTGAAGGTAAGCAATTCCAGACATGGTATTTGCAACAGAGCCTCCCGCCACAATCTTCTCTATTTTAATATTTTTTTTAAGATCTTCAAATTCGGATTTATTAATAAGCTTCATAGAGCCCTTAATAAGTTTTCTTTTTAGTAAGAATTGATCGTCAACTCTTGCAAGGACATCAACAATTGCATTTCCTATGCCCAATATTTTTTTATTCATTTTTTCCTTTGTATAGGCAAATTTTATTAATTACACATTTTTTGCATAAGGGATTCCTAGACTTGCATGTATATCTTCCATGCAAGAGTATTAAATGATGGGCTTTTTTAATGTGTTTTTTAGGTAGTATTTTTAAAAGTTGATTTTCGACTTGTTCAGGATTTTTACCATTAGAAAGACCCGTTCTATTACCAACTCTGAAAACATGAGTGTCTACCGCAATAGTTGGCTTATTAAATGCTGCATTCAAAACAACATTAGCTGTTTTTCTGCCAACTCCGGGAAGAAGTATTAATTCATCAAATTTATTTGGAACTTCACTTTGGTACTTTTCTAATAAAATTTTAGATAAATAATACAAATTTTTAGCCTTATTATTAAATAGTCCTATACTTTTAATAAGATTTCTTATTTTATTTATTCCAAGATCTACAAAATGTTCAGGAGTGTAATATTTGTTATATATGTCTTTAGTAACATTGTTTACATTAACATCAGTGCATTGCGCTGAAAGAACAACAGAAGTTAATAGAGTAAATTTATTTCTATATTTTAAAGATGTTTTTGGATTTTTTATTGATTTGTTTAATAATTTAATAAGTTTAAAAGCTTTATTTTTGTTTAAAAGCATTAAAGATAATTAAAAAATTTTTATAATATTTATTTTAAACCAAGCATATCCTGCATATTAAATAAGCCTTTACTTTTTTTGCCTATCCATATCGCGGCATTTAATGCTCCATCAGCAAAAAGTTCTCTTGAAAAAGCAGTGTGTTTTAATTCTATATTTTCTATTTTATTATTAAAAATTACCGAATGTTTTCCGACAGTATTTCCTTTCCTTTTAATAAAAAAATTAACCTTATTTTTTTGTAGAGCCCCTTTTTTGTTGAAAAAAAATTTCCCTTTCATTGATTCTAAGTTTTTATTTTTACCTTTTGACACTGCATTCGCTAGCATCAATGCTGTTCCTGATGGATAATCAACTTTATTTTTGTGATGTTCATCACTAATTCCAATATGATAATCATTAGAAATTTTTTTTTGAGAGAATATTAACAATATATTCTAAAAGATTAATACCTAGACTCATATTGCCAGATTTAAATATAGCAATTTTTTTTGAGTAATTTTTAATTAAATTATTTTGGTTTTTAGTAAATCCGGTTGTTCCAATGACAATTTTTTTTTTTAATTGTTTTGCTAGTTTAAGAATTTCTATAGTTGAAGAAGGATTTGAAAAATCAATAATAACATCGGTATTTTTAAAGGCCTTCAAACTATTTTTTTGCGTTTTAAATCTTCCTAAAGATTTATTATTTTTGACGTCTGTAACGCTATGTATTTTAAGTTTATTTTTATTTAATGCTCTTTTAAAAATAACCTTACCCATTCTGCCAAGACATCCAGTTATAGTAATATTAATTTTTTTCATTATATCCAAGAAAACTTATTTTAATCATTATTCAATAAATACATTTTTAGGTTCTAAACCTTTTCTAAAATTATTCCATATTTCAAGATAAGCCAATTCTATATTTTTTGTATAAAGTTGAGAATTGAATAATGTTGTATTGCCTTTCTCTATTGCGAGTCTTTGTTTGATTTCTAATATTTTTTTATTATCATTTGAAAGTTTGACAGCTAAATCTTCATATTCTTTTTCTGAGTAAGTTATTAATTCCTTCATGTTCATCGAGCTTAATAAACTTGCCGAAACTCTAGAAGCAAAGCTTTCTCCAATAAGAGTTAATAAAGGAGTTCCGGCCCATAGAACATCGTTTGCAGTAGTGTGGGCACTACATGGAAACGTATCTAGAAATAAGTCAGCTAGTTTATATCTATTTAAATTTTCTGAAATATTAACTCTTTTAGCAAAAATTATTCTTTCGGGATTTATGTTTCTATTTTTGGCTTCAGATTTTAGATTATTTATGGCTTGAGTGTTGTCCGATAGTAACCATAAAACACTATTAGTATTTCTCTTTAAAATATTCATCCATATATTAAAAATATAAGGATTAATTTTTATTATATTATTGAAGCAACAAAAAATAAATTTATCTTCAGGCAAATTGTAATTTTTTTTTAATAAATCATTTTCTAATTTTTCTCGTTTTCGATCACTTATTTGATAGCTGTTGGGTAAATAAATTATTTTTTCGGAATAGAATTTTTGACTCTCATTTGGTATTAAAATCTTATCAGCTATTATATAATCTATGTAGTTAGCGCCCATAGTATTAGGAAAAGCTAAATAATTAATTTGTATTGATGCCGCGTTTAATGCAAAAATGTTAGGCCTGCAATTTTTTATAAAACCGTTTACATCAATAGCTATATCAAGATTTATTTTGTTACAAAACCTAGCTACCTTGTGATCGGAAATTGAAGAAATATTATAGAATTTTGTAGCGGCATTTTTTATTCTATTTAACTTAGAGTCAATTTTATTGCCGAAATAGAATATAAATAAATCAAATTTAGTTTTATCGTGATATTCAAATAACTCAGGTATTAAATATCCAGTAGGATGAGAGTTATTAAAATCACTTGAAAAGTATCCAATCTTAATTTTATTATTAGTAAGATTACTTTTTGTTATAGTATTAATTTCTGGAAAATTTTTAGTTGAATAATCTTTAATGATTGTGCCTTGTAGTTCTAAAGAATCAAATAAAAATACAATATCTAGTGGTTTAGAAACTTGTTTTTTTTCTATTATATTGTCTTTAATCTCTTTTAAAGATTCATCAAAATTAGCCCAATCACATATTTGAAGTTTTAAATTAACTATTGATCCCAATAGGTAGGGGTAGTCAGGTTTTAATTTTAAAAGTTGATTATAGAAATATAATGCATCATCGTAATTCTTTGAAATTTCAAGTAATTCAGCCAGATTAAAATAGGCATCATAAAAATTCTTATCAAATAATATTGCTTTGTTATAACAATCTAACGCTAATTTAAAATTAGATGTAATTTTATATATTTGAGCTAAATTATAAAATCCAATAGCATAATCTTCTTTTAATTTAATCGCATTTTTATAAAAATCAATCGCTTCATCATATTTTTTTAACTCTTTAAATATATTTCCGAGGTTGTTGTAAGCAGAAAAATTTGCTGGATTAATTGAGATTGAATCTTTTATTAACTTAATTGATTCAAAATATTTTTTTTTTGAGAAAAAAATAATTCCTAAAAGATGTTTCGCTTGGAAATTTTTTGGTTCATTTATAATAATTTTTTGATAAATATTCTCGGCTTTTTCTAAAAAACCATCTTTATGAAATTTAATAGCTTCTTCTAACAAATCCATTTTAAAAGTTGATAAAATTTTATATTTTTATTCTTTCCAGAACTTTTTAGCTTTATTTATAAAATTTCTGATTTCTGAATTATTATTAGAATCTTCTAGAGACTTAAATTTTTCAAGCAAGTCCTTTTGTTCTTTGGATAAAGACTCAGGAATAACTACATTTGTTTCAAGATATAAATCTCCAAAACTATCTTCTCTTAAAATAGGCATTCCTTTTCCTTTAAGCCTAAATTGTTTTCCAGATTGTGTTCCTGCAGGAATTTTAACTTTTGACTTGCCTCCATCAATAGTTGGAACATCTATTTCAGCACCAAGAGCAGCATCAGTCATTGATATAGGTAATTTATAGTATAAATTTTCTTCAGATCGTTGAAAAATTTTATGTTTTTCAATTGTTATAAAAACATAGAGGTCTCCATTAGATCCGCCTCTATAACCGGCATCTCCTTTTCCAGATAATCTTATTTGAGTTCCATCATCAACCCCTTTTGGAATTTGAATAGAGAGATTTTTTTTTGTTTTAGTAGCACCAGATCCTTTACAGTCTTTACAAGGATTTGAAAGCATTTCACCGTCTCCTCCACAATCAGGACATGTTTGTTGTAGAGTAAAAAAACCTTGCTGCGTTCTTACTTTTCCGTGTCCATCACAGGTAGAGCATTTTTTTGGTTTTGAACCAGGCTCCGCACCACTTCCAGAACATTTTTCGCATTTTTCATTTGAAGATAAATTGATAGTTTGTTTTTTTCCAAGAAACGCTTCTTCTAAAGTTATCTCTAAATTAATTTTTAAATCAGATCCGCGATTAGATCTTGATTTTTTAGAGGTTCTACCACCACGCCCTGAACC
>Ga0214921_10011719_pt1 | contig 10607 bp, 8 predicted proteins | sample LL1505_MetaG_FD_177992 | JGI IMG/M metagenome (GOLD analysis project Ga0214921, IMG submission 177992) | Freshwater microbial communities from Lake Lanier, Atlanta, Georgia, United States - LL-1505 | ecosystem: Environmental > Aquatic > Freshwater > Lake | place: USA: Georgia | collected 2015-05-28
TTACGAGCAAATAATTACAGAGTTGCCATCTGCCCTTAAAAAATTTAACAATCTAGATTTGAATGGATTTTCAACCCACATAGGCTCGCAAATTACAGACATAGCCCCGCTTGAAGAGGTGTTTTTTAAGCTGGCAAATTTAAGCAATCACTTTACTGACCTTGGCTATAACATAAAAACAATTGACTTTGGCGGTGGGCTTGGCGTGCAATATGGCAGTGAATTTGTCTTGCCGGCCGCCGACTACGCCTCTGTTATCTTTAAAGCTTTTAAAATGCTAAAATCCAAGCCAAAGCTAATCATTGAACCCGGTAGATTTATAGCTGCAAGAGCAGGTATTTTACTTGCCAAGGTGCTTTATGTAAAGCAAAGCTCTGGCAAAAAGTTTGTTGTTTTGGACGCCGGCATGAACGACCTAATAAGACCCGCCCTTTACGACGCAAAACATTTAATTTTCAATCTAAACAATACCGCAGGTGGCAGTGGCCAAGAGGTATACGATGTTGTAGGGCCAGTGTGCGAGAGTGCTTGCTGCTTTGCAAAGGGCGTGAGGCTTGCCAAGGTGCAGCAGGGTGATGTTTTAGCAATTACAAACTCTGGGGCATACGGTAGCGTAATGGCTAGTAGATACAACACAAGACCCCTCTTGGGCGAGTATTTAATTGACAAAAGCTTAAATATAAAAACAATCCGCAAGCCCGAAACCTACGAGCAAATTTTTGCAAACGAAACATTAACAACATTTGATAATTAACAAAATGAAAGCAATTTACCCCGGCACCTTTGACCCTATAACAAACGGTCATCTTGACCTTGTAAAACGCACGAGAGAAATTTTTGACAATGTAATTGTTTGCGTTGCCGAGGATAATAACTTAAAAACCACAATGTTTAACGCCGCCGACAGAATAGCCATGGTGCAAGATGCAGTTGATAGCTTTGGGCTTGATGTTGAAGTGAGGGGCTTTTCGGGGCTTTTGATAGACTTTGCCCGCACAAACAATGCAAATGTTATTGTGCGTGGGTTAAGGGCGTTTTCGGACTATGAATACGAGTTTCAGATGTCTGCAATTAATTATCGCTTAGACGCCGGAATCCACACAATTTTTTTACCATCGCGAGACGACATGCATTTTATATCATCTCGCATGATAAAAAGTGTTTTTGACATAGGTGGTGATATTTCAAGTTTTGTGCCTGCAAATGTCGAAAAAACCCTCAAATCTATGCAGGCAAAACAAAACATTGCCATAAATTGTAGGTAAGCAATTTAAAAAAACATTTGAAAAATAAAACAAAGCCAGTAAGCTTAGTGTAAATTATAGATTTTTGCTATTATTGCTTACAAAATTATGTCTTTTGACTTAAACAAAAGAATCGTTATTACGGGGCTTGGGGCGGTGTCGCCTCTTGGTGCTAGCGTTAAAACAAGCTTTGCCAACATAATTGCCGGCAAGAGTGGTGTGTCAAAAATCACTAACTTTGATGTTGACGCTGCTGGCTGCGAAACAAAAATTGCAGCTGAGGTAAAATTTGCAAAAACTGAAGAGCAAAAAGCTGACGAATACTTCTTTGACCCATTGCAGGTTGTGGACTTTAAAGACCAAAAAAAGATGGATAAATTTATCATGTATGCCTTAAAAGCAAGCGAGGAAGCCTTGACTCAAGCAGGGTGGAAGCCAAAGGATGAGGAGTCCCTTAAACGCACAGGCGTTGTTATTGGGGCGGGTATTGGGGGGCTGGAGCCTATACAAGACCAAACAATTGACATGGAGGCAAAGGGCGTAAAAAGAATCTCTCCGTTTTTTATACCAAGGGCATTGATTAACTTGGCTTCGGGCTGGGTTTCCATCAAATACGGGTTTATGGGACCAAATCACTCGGTTGTTACCGCATGTGCAACCGGCGGGCATGCCATTTACGATGCTGCAATGCTTATTAAAAACAACATGGCTGATGTTGTTGTTTGCGGCGGGGCGGAGTCCTCAGTTTGCAAAATTGGCATAGGTGGCTTTAACGCTGCAAAGGCACTCTCTACCGCTTTTAACGACAGACCAACTGAAGCCTCAAGACCTTGGGACAAAGCAAGGGACGGCTTTGTTATGGGCGAGGGTGCGGGGATATTGGTTTTGGAATCCTACGAGCACGCAAAAAAAAGAGGTGCCAAGATACTTGCCGAGTATGTGTCCGCTGGTATGTCTGGCGATGCTTATCACATTACCGCCCCAGCTGAGGACGGCAGAGGTGCAAGATACGCAATGCAAATGGCTCTAAGGCTTGGCCAAATCAACCCAGAGCAAATTGGCTATGTCAATGCTCACGGCACATCAACCCCACTTGGCGACCAAATTGAGCTTAACGCGGTAAAGGCGGTGCTAAACCCTAGTCTTGACAAAAAAGTGATTATGTCATCTACAAAATCCTCAACTGGGCACTTGCTTGGGGCGGCGGGCAGCCTTGAGGCCGTGCTTTCGGTATGTGCAATTACAAATGGCATCATCCCCCCAACGCTAAACCTTAGCAACCCATGCGACAACGCAGAGTATTTTAACCTAGTGCCAAACAATGCAATTGAGGCAAGCGTTGATTATGCAATTTCTAACTCCTTTGGCTTTGGTGGCACTAATATATCGGTTGTCTTTAAAAAGTTTAAAGATTAATAATTATTTGTTTTTAAAATGCTCTTAGGAAACTTAATTAACAGAGGCCTTATTAAGGACTGCACAAACACTCAGGCGCTTAGCCAGCTAATGCAGGAGCAAAAAATTACATTTTATATAGGTATTGACCTCACGGCGGATGGCATACATATAGGGCATTTAAGCGGCTTGATGCTTGCAAAAAGGCTTATTGATGCAGGGCATAAGTGCCTTTTTTTGTTTGGCGGCGGCACCACAAAAATTGGCGACCCAAGCGGCAAGGATAAAGAGCGTCCAATCATCACGCAGGACGCAATAAACGCAAACAAGCAAGGCATAATAAGGGGCGTGGAGCAGATACTTGGCAAAAACAATCCTGCTGTGACCTTTGTTGACAACAACGACTGGCTTGAAAAACTAAGCTACATTGAAGTACTAAACGAGGTGGGCAGGCATTATACTCTGGCAAAAATGCTTGGCTTGGAATCTGTTAAAATAAGGCTTGAAAGAGAGCAAAGCATATCCTTTACCGAGTTTAACTATAGCATTTTGCAAGGCTACGACTTTTACCACTTGGCAAAAAATTACGGATGCACTCTGCAAATTGGTGGCTCCGACCAATGGGGAAATATTACAAGCGGCACGGAGCTTGTGCGTAAAAAGCTTGGTAAGGAGGTTTTTGGACTTACAATACCACTACTAACCAAGGCAGATGGCTCAAAGATGGGTAAAAGCGAGGGCGGCGCTGTTTGGGTAAATAGCGACAAGCTTAGCGATTTTGCTTACTTTCAGTTTTTTAGAAACACAGAGGACACGGAGGTAAAAAAGCTCCTGCAAACCTTTACAATGCTTAGCGAGGATGAGATAGACTCTCTTGCAAGCCTTAAAGGCAGGGATATAAACAAAGCAAAGGAGGTTTTAGCCTTTGAAGCCACCAAAATTTGCAGAGGCACGGATGCGGCAAGCAAATGTCTTGAAGATGCAAAAAATTTGTTTAATCAATCCGAAAATGCCGGTGCAAACCAGCTTAACATGCAAATAAAAAATATAAAACTTGATGCAAAAATTACAGAGGTTTTAGTGGAACTTGGCTTTGCAAGTTCAAACTCTGAGGCAAAAAAACTAATTTTGGGCGGCGGCGTAAAAATTGCCGATGAATCTGCCGAGCAAGTTGTAAAAGACATAGCCTTTACTTTAAAAAGCGGCACATTTTTGCTTAAGTGCGGCAAAAAAAATATTGTAAAAATATCTGTAGCTTAACGATATGCAAGATTCCCTTGGTAATGCGGCTCAAAAAAAGCCAAGCTGGATAAGGGTTAAAGCCCCTACCTCGCAGGAATTTAAAGCAACAAACGAGCTTGTAAAGGGGCTGAAGCTTAACACAGTTTGTGAGGAGGCTGCCTGCCCCAACATTGGCGAATGCTGGGCAAAAAAACATGTTACGGTAATGATTTTAGGCTCGGTTTGTACTCGTGCCTGTGCCTTTTGCAACATTAAAACTGGAGTGCCAGACAAGCTTGACCCCCACGAGCCACAAAGGCTTGCCGAGATGGTAGCGGAGCTTGGTTTAAAGCATGTTGTTATAACCTCGGTTGACAGGGACGACCTTGAGGACGGCGGAGCTATGCAATTTGTAAAGTGTATAGAGGAGATTCGCAAAAGAACAAGCTTAACGACAATAGAAATACTTACTCCAGACTTTAGAAACAAAAAAAACGCCATTGACACAGTTGCCGCCGCAAAGCCAGATGTGTATAATCATAATCTTGAAACTGTTCCATCACTATATCAAAAAATACGCCCGGGAGCAAGATACTACGGCTCTTTAAGACTTTTACAAAGGGTTAAGGAGGTTTCCCCTGAGGTTTTTACAAAGTCTGGCATTATGGTGGGGCTGGGTGAAAAAAAGGAGGAAGTCTTGCAGGTTATGGACGATATGCGTAGTGCAGGGGTTGACTTTTTAACAATAGGACAATACCTACAGCCTACAAAAAAACACGCTGAGGTTAAGGAGTTTGTAACCCCTGAAACCTTTAAGTTTTACGAGAAAATTGGATATGCAAAAGGATTTTTACTTGTTGCCTCAAGCCCGCTAACAAGATCCTCCTACCATGCCGATAGCGACTTTGCAAAGCTAAAGGAGGCAAGATTAACAAGTCTTGAACTAGGTAAATAATAGTTTTAAAAATTATTTTTAAAGATTTTGAAAAACTTACTTGCTTATTAAATCAAGATATTTAAAATTGATTAGTTTTTATAATTTGGGTATTTTTTGTTTTTACCATGAACATTCACGAGCATCAAGCTAAACAATTACTTGCAAAATACGGGGTTAAAATTTTGGAGGGTCATCCTGCTTTTACAGTTGACGAGGCAGTGTCCGTTGCAAAAAAACTTACAACACCTGTTAAGGTTGTTAAGGCGCAAATTCATGCTGGTGGCAGAGGCAAGGCGGGCGGTGTTAAAATTGCTAAAACTGAGGACGATGTTAAAACATATGCTAGCGAGATATTGGGTAAGGTGCTTGTAACTCATCAAACTGGGCCTGAGGGCAGGGAAGTTAAAAGGCTTTACATTGAATCTGGCTGTAACATTAAAAAGGAATACTACCTATCTGCCGTGCTTGACAGAGCAACCTCTTCCATCGTTTTTATCGCATCGGAGGAAGGCGGGGTTGAAATTGAGGAAGTTGCTGAAAAACACCCTGAAAAAGTTATAAGACTTAGCATTGACCCTAAGTCTGGCTACTTCTCTTCATATGCAAGAACCCTTGGTTTTGCAATTGGCTTAAACGCTACTCAAGTTAAAGAATTTAGCAAGGTGGTTGAGGGTGTCTACAACTTTTTTGTTGACAAAGACGCGTCTCAGGTTGAAATCAACCCCTTGGTTGAAACTGCCGAAGGCGAGTTTATAGCTCTAGACGCAAAAGTAGGTTTTGACACAAATGCTCTTTACAAACACAAAGATATAGTGGAACTAAGAGACTTTAACGAGGAGGAGCCTCTTGAAATTGAGGCTTCAAAATACGACCTAAGCTATGTTAAAATGGATGGTAACATTGGTTGCATGGTTAATGGTGCTGGGCTTGCTATGTCTACTATGGATATTATTAAGCTATACGGCAAGGAGCCAGCTAACTTTTTGGATGTTGGCGGTGGTGCAACGCAGGAAAAAGTAACCGCAGCTTTTAAAATCATTCTATCCGACCCAGCGGTTAAAGGTATTCTTGTCAACATCTTTGGTGGTATAATGAGATGCGACATTATTGCAAACGGTGTTATTGCTGCAGCTAAGGAAATTGGCATTACTGTGCCTTTAGTTGTAAGGCTTGAGGGGACAAATGTTGACCTAGGTAAAAAAATTCTTAACGAGTCCGGCTTGGCAATTGTTGCAGCTAACGACCTTGAGGATGCAGCACAAAAAATAACTTCACTAGTTGCTTAATAATCTAAGTGACTTTTACCAGATTTTTTGTGCATTTATCACTAAACATCCAATACTAACCTTTTTTATTTGGCAATAAAGCTTTTAAAATTGCTTTGTATTTTCTTGTTTATTGTTAATAACTTCTTTGCTGCAAAACATCTATTTATGGTTTTGTAATTGATAACTGTAGATTACAAAACTCTATTGACAATTACAAGCAATATACAAATCTATGATTTGCCATATCTATTTTTTTGACTATGGCAAGTAAGAGATGCCATTTTGCATCTTCAAATTGCTATAGGTAAAAACACATTGACAGATACATTACTTAAGATTGTAAGCAATCTAGATGAGGCATTTTATTGTTTTAATTTATCAAGTATTCCAAGGTCAACAAAGCCAGACTAAAACAAATTAATTTAAACAGCCTAATTGTAGCAAGTAAATATCTTTTATTCTTTTTACAATGTTAGCTAAATAAATACTGTTACTAAGTTTTTACCTGAAGAATTACATTAGTATTTGGTAATATTTTGTTTTGTATCAATATTTTTTAGTAGTTAAACGCTTTACTTAAAAAGACTGATAAAAAAATTTAACTTCATAAAATTAAATAAAAATTAAAAAAATGAAAAATACTTGACACATAGAAAAGTATTAATTACAATTTTTAAATACTTTGGGGTTGTAGCTCAGTTGGTTAGAGCGTCTGCCTGTCACGCAGAAGGCCGCGGGTTCAAGTCCCGTCAATCCCGCCATTTAAAAGCCAAACATATCCTATTAAAACAACTTTTATGTTCACTGGCATCATTTATCAAAGCGGTTTGGTTGTTAAAAACGAAGCCTTGCAAGATTCATCAAGACTTCTTGAGGTTCAATTTGTAAAAAATCAGCAAAATCAAAATCATTTTAACTTCTCCTCTATTAACATCGGTGATTCGGTTGCAATAAATGGCATATGCCTAACGGTTGTAAAGATAAATAGCCAAAAAAGCAGTTTAGAATTTTTTGTATCAAGAGAAACCGTTGCAAAAACAACAATCATGCTACTAAATAACGGGGCAAGAATCAATGCTGAGCTTGCAATGCTTGCATCATCAAGGTTTGGCGGGCATTTGGTTAGCGGACATGTAGATGAGGTTGCAAAACTTGTATCAAAAAAAACTTTGGGTGATAGCTATGTGCTTGGTTTTGAGTGTAGCATAAAAAATGCAAAATATCTTATAAAAAAAGGTTCAATTTGCATTGACGGAGTGTCTTTAACTATAAATAATGTGTTTAAAAATACCCTTGAAGTTTGTATCATACCTCACACTTGGCAAAACACAACCCTTAGCCTATTGGATACATCGGTAAATAATATGTGTAATATTGAATTTGATTACTTTGCAAAAATTATCGTTAGCAACATTCGCAACTTAGTGCCAAGCCGTTAAGATAGATAATTAACCATTTTCAAGACTATTTTCAATTCAATTTTAATAACTGCTTAACCCCTGCCGTAGTCGTCGTCAAATCTAACAATATCATCCTCGCCAAGATAGGTGCCTGTTTGCAGTTCAACAATTTCAACATCATCATCACCTTTGTTTACAAGTCTATGCTTTGCACCAATCGGTATAAAGATTGCCTCACCTGGGTTTAGGGTAAATTCCTGCCCCTCAAGCACTACGGTTGCAACACCTTTTAGTACCGTCCAGTTTTCCTGCCTCTTGTAGTGCATCTGGTAAGATAGTCTTTGGCCGGGATGGATGCAGATTTTTTTAACCTTAAAGCCTGCATAATCATTGCCAGCAAGCTCATCGTAATACCCCCAAGGTCTTATGGTGCGGCGGGAGTTTTGATTACTATCCAGTTGTTTAACAAGATTTGAGCTACCTTTTTTACAAACTAAAATATTACCAGCATTTGCAGCAATTATGCAATCCTCAAGTCCAAGTACAGATACAATGCTTGACCTATCACTAAAAACGGTACAATTTTTGCTGTTTACGCTTTTTACCATCCCGATGTAAGTGTTACCTTCTTTATCCTTTGGTAACACTGAGGACAGAACATCAAAAGACCCAACATCATGCCATCTAAAACCGGCACTTACAACCGCAAGGGATGATGGATTTTTTGCCGCCATGTTCTCGGTTACTGCGTAGTCAATAGATATATCTTGCACTTGGCAAAACAAATCTTTGTTAACGGCTAAATTTGTTGATAAACTTTTTGTTACGATATCTAAAGTTTGAGGAGAATATTGCTTAAAGGAAGCCTCCAAAATGCTTGTGCTTACCATAAACATTCCAGCATTCCACAAGTAATTACCTTTTTTTAAATAATGTTCTGCAGTATCTTTATTTGGCTTTTCAGTAAAAGATAAAACGCTTGTATCATCGCACTCAATATATCCATACTCCGTTGATGCAAAGCTTGGTTGCACGCCAAAAACAACAAATTTTCCATCTTTAGCAAATTGATTTGCAACGCCTACATCCTTGCAAAAGTTATCATAATCCAAAATTAAATGGTCAGATGGCAAAATTAACAAGCTACCATCAAATCCTCTTTGCTTTGCAAAAGCTAAGGCAAGGCAAATTGCAGGTGCGGTATTGCGTTTGCAAGGCTCGTAAATAAAATGTATATTTACTGGGCTGTCGCCCTTAACTTTTGTAGCAAAATGCTCTGCAATATCCTTGTAAGCTTGGTTAGACACAACCAAAATATCCTTAGCTCCAAGCCCCATGGCTCTAGCAAGTGTTTTTTCAAAGAGAGTTTCGTCATCAAAAATATCAATAAACTGCTTTGGCAACGATTTTGATGTAAGAGGCTCAAGCCTTGACCCAGAACCGCCGCAAATAATAACGGGTATCATAATTAACAAAAATAACATTATCTAAATTTAATATTATGTTTTTTGATGTCAAGTAATTAAAAATTTCTAATACAAAATAACATTGCAAGATTGCATTAGGCTTGCTACATAAGCTTGCAATTGATAAATAATATCATCTTTAGGTACATTGAAATTGTAGTAAAATATTTAGATGTGAAAAATACGATATTAAAGAGCCAAGTTTTTTTGTGCAAATTAAATCTTGTTCGGCAGAGGAATAGTTTTTGGCATTTTTTGGCATTGTGTGATTATTTTGGAGGAGTATGGGTATTTGGCTCGGTATTAAGTTCCAAAATAATCTTTTGCATAAAGTTATTTGGATTTTGAGTGTAATGCTCAGCAAGAGTTAGTTGTTTTGAATTGCTTGATTGCGATTTAAAAAGCTCTTTGATTTTATTTATTTTATCATCATCAGTATTGTTTTGTGTTATGAGCTCTATGATAATTTTGCCATATGCCAAAGGGGCAATTTTTAGCAGATTTGCAACTTGTTTGTCAAGTTCAAAGTGATGGTAGTCAACAGGAGAATGCCAGTTACCGCCCCAAGTGACAAAAAGATGCTTGGCGAATATTTTTTGCGTTTTAGCGTCAATAAAGCCTTTTTGCTTAGGGTTTATGCGTAATTTGGTTTTTTTATTCACATTTTTTACGCCATCAAAGGGGTGAACGCTAACAACCTTGCCACTTGCATCATCAATTTGTAAAAAAGGATTTTGTAGCGGGTTAAAGTCAATTGCCATGCCAGCTGCATGCATTGACCTTGAGTTAAGCCCCCTGCTATTACGGCAGGCAAAGGAGCCAGTGTAATTGTAGTTAGTTTGGGGTATGATATTTGTAATTTTGTTGTTTGTTATAAATTTCGCTCCTTTAAAAGCACTTATGCCGTAGACAGGTATTTTGTTTTTTTGCAGATCTTTAAACAAGTCAACAACCAATGGTGCGATTGCATCAAAAACATATATTAAACCCCTATTGATTTTTTGATGGAAGTCTACATACTCAACTTCAACGGCAACAATTCTCGTGATTACATCATCGCACAGATCATTATATATTTGGTATTTTTTTAGTTTTTCAAGCTCCGCAGGCGTAATGGCTCTAATTAGACCTTTTTTGTCCTCTAAATTTTGTGCTGCAATTATTGAAGTTATTTCGCTGACATGTCTATCGTTTTGAGCTGCAAAACAATTGCTTGCCATAAGCAAGGTGGCTAAATAAAGTTTTACTTTACAAGCAAATTTTTGCCTGCATAATTTAGTTGCTCTTGCTTTATGCAAAAAAAACTTTAGCATTTTGCTAATAAAAAATTGATAACTTACTATGTAATAAAGCTTATTATGTTTGATGAAGTAAAACAATCAAAACTTTTTTGTTTTGATATAGAAACCATACCAGATGTAGATTTAGCAAGGCGTCACTTAGGTTTAAAAAACGAGAGCGAGGAAGAGGTTGTTGATGCCCTAACCAAGTATCATCTTGATATTACATCTGGCAATAATGCTTTTTATAGGCAGCTTTTTCATAAGATTGCTTGTATTAGTTATGTTCAGTGCAATGTTGACTACGAGAGGGATGGCGAGGTTTATTCCGTTGTTTCGGTTGCTAGCGGGGGTAGTTTAGACGCCGGCGAGGCTGATATACTAAGGGGGCTTTTT
>Ga0214921_10011721_pt1 | contig 10604 bp, 12 predicted proteins | sample LL1505_MetaG_FD_177992 | JGI IMG/M metagenome (GOLD analysis project Ga0214921, IMG submission 177992) | Freshwater microbial communities from Lake Lanier, Atlanta, Georgia, United States - LL-1505 | ecosystem: Environmental > Aquatic > Freshwater > Lake | place: USA: Georgia | collected...
AAGCTCAGCTCCTGGGCCAGAACCGTGAAATAGCGCAGTTGTCGCATTTCCATGATTGATACCTTAACACTATGAATAAATCTGAATTATGTATTGGACTGTATCAATAAAGGTATCCAAAATTCAGTCCAACTCAACAGCTTTTCAACACATGAACACGAAATCCGCATACCGCGTCGGCCTCATTGTTCCGAGTTCCAACACCACCATGGAAACCGAGATTCCGGCCATGTTGCGCGCCCGTGAAAGTATTTTTGCGGAGCGCTTCACCTTCCACTCCAGCCGCATGCGGATGATGGAAGTGACCCCGGAACAATTGGCCGCTATGGACCGCGACTCGGACCGCTGCGCGTTGGAGCTGTCGGATGCGCGCATGGACGTGATGGCCTACGCCTGCCTGGTGGCCATCATGAGCATGGGTTTGGGCTACCACCGTATTTCACAGCAGCGCTTGCACGAAGTAACGGCGGCAAACGGCGGAGCTGCACCCGTCACCAGCAGCGCGGGCGCATTGGTGCAAGGCCTGCAGGCCATGGGAGCGAAAAAAGTTTCCATCATTGCGCCTTACATGAAGCCCCTGACCCAGTTGGTGATCAACTATCTTGAGAACGAAGGCATTGAGGTCATTGACAGTGTGTCGCTGGAAATCCATGACAACCTGGCCGTGGGCGCACGCGACCCGCAGGCACCGGCCGAACTGTGGAAGCAGCTCAATGTGCACGGTGCGGACGCCATCGTGGCATCGGCGTGCGTGCAAATGCCGTCTCTGGCGTCTGTTTCTTTGATCGAAGAGGCCAGTGGCCTGCCCGTGGTTTCCAGCGCGGTGTGCACCACCTGGTCTATTTTGAAACAGCTGGGCTTGGATTCGCGCGTCCCCGGCGCGGGCGCTTTGCTATCGGGTCGGTTCTAACGCGCTCCGGGCTTGTGGCGCGCGCAAAATAGTTTAATTTTTCAACGGCAATTTAAAGGAGTTTGATATGGGTTCTATGGTCACTTACACACGTCCCGATGGGCAGGCCGCCACCGGCTATCTTGTGCAACCTGCCGCTGGCGCTGCTGCGCCAGCCGTTGTGGTGATTCAAGAATGGTGGGGGCTTAACGAGCAGATTAAGCACGTGGCGCAGCGCCTCGCGCAGGCGGGCTACCAGGCTCTGGTGCCGGATTTGTACAAAGGACAACTCGCGCTCGAGGAAAACGAGGCCAAACATTTGATGGACGGCCTGAACTTTGGGGATGCGGCCAGCCAGGACATTCGCGGTGCCGTGCAATTCCTCAAGGGCGCGGGCGCACCCAAAGTCGGCGTCACCGGTTATTGCATGGGCGGCGCGTTGACGCTCTTATCCAGCGTCTTCGTGCCCGAAGTGGATGCGGCAGCCATTTGGTACGGCTACCCTCCCTTGGAGTATGTGGATGCCAGCAAAATCAAAGTGCCGCTCATGGGCAGCTGGGCGATTCATGACGACGTTTTTCCGATTGCGGGCGTGGACGCGCTGGAGCAAAAGCTCACGGCAGCGGGTGTCGCATTCGCCTTTGACCGCTACGAGGCCAAACACGCTTTTGCCAACGAAGAAGCCGACGCGAAAAACCTAGCCTATTTGAAACACGATGCGCAGGCTGCGGCGAAAGCCTGGGACAAGACGCTGGCGTTCTTGCACAAGAACCTGGCCTGAGCCAGTAGCCCCGGCCAACGGGCAACTCAGGCGCCGGGTTTGGCCTGGTAGCGTACGCCGGGCAACCTCTGGTAGTCCACGTCCTGCGTCCAGAACGCGGCACCAAACTCCAGTGCCATTGCGTACATCGCCGCATCAGCCATGGCCAGTTTGTGCTGCGCCGCGATGTGGGAGGCTGCAACGGCGCGGGCATCAGTCAGGTCGAGCACGCGGCCCAGGCGCATCACGTCCAGGCACCGGTTCACCAGGTCGGCGGGCAGGTTGCGGCTGAGAACCCGGTGCACTTCGAAGAGTGAGATGGTGGGGACCAACAGTTGATTACGGTCTTCAATGACGGGCTTGAACACGGGCCCGTTTACACCGGCCCGGAAGAATTCGATCCAGCCCGATGAGTCGACGATGTTCACTCAAACTCCCGATCTGGTTCTTTCTCTGGCTCAATGTCGCCTAAATCGTAGCCTTTCAGCATCCCGTAATAGGCGCTCATGGGCAGCTCGGGCTTGATCACCAGCTCTTTACCGCGCAGCTCAAAATGGATGTGCGAGCCCGCGCTAATCCCCAGTTTGGCGCGCATCGCGGCCGGAAGGGTGACCTGCCCCTTGCTGGAAACAATGGCTTCTACGTCTGCAATTTCTGACATTTTGAGTCCTTTACTTTATCGAAAGTAAAGCAAAGCATAAAGTAAACCGCCCGCATTCGTCAACCCGCCCGCCTAGAATTCCCGCATGTTGAAATTCGATGTTCTTGCCCATGACCCGCCCAGCGCCGACGGCAGTTACTTTGGCAGCCACGCCCGCCGGGGCCGGATGACCCTGAACCATGGGGTGGTGGAGACGCCGGTTTTCATGCCGGTGGGCACCTACGGCACGGTCAAGGGTGTGATGCCGCGCAGCCTGGACGAGATGGGCGCGCAGATCATCCTGGGCAATACCTTTCACCTGTGGATGCGACCGGGGCTGGACGTGCTGCGCCAGTTCGGCGGGTTGCACGCATTTGAGAAATGGGACAAACCCATCCTCACAGACTCCGGCGGCTTTCAGGTCTGGAGCCTCGGGGCGATGCGCAAAATCAGCGAAGAGGGTGTGCACTTTGCCTCGCCCGTCAATGGCGACAAGCTGTTTTTGACGCCCGAAGTCAGCATGCAGATCCAGACTGCGTTGAACTCCGACATCGCGATGCAGTTCGACGAATGCACGCCGTATTTGTCGGTGGAGCCCGCTACGAAAGGGCAGGTGACAACACAAGCCGAGGCACGCTCCTCCATGCTCTTGAGCCTGCGCTGGGCGGAGCGCTGCAAGAGCGAGTTTGCCCGCCTGGCCAACCCCAACGCCTTGTTTGGCATCGTGCAAGGCGGCATGTTTGAGGACCTGCGCGAGGAATCGCTCGCAGGCCTGGAGGCGCTGGATTTTCCTGGGATCGCCGTGGGTGGTCTGAGCGTGGGCGAACCCAAGGAAGACATGCTACGGCTTTTGCGCCATATCGGCCCGCGCCTGCCCGCCCATAAGCCGCATTACCTGATGGGCGTGGGTACGCCTGAAGACCTGATTGCCGGCGTGCAAAACGGCATTGATATGTTTGACTGCGTGATGCCCACGCGCAACGCCCGCAACGGCACGCTGTTCACCCGCTTTGGCGATTTGAAGATTCGCAACGCCCGCCACAAAACCGACCCGCAGCCGCTGGATCCCACCTGCACCTGCCACGCCTGCGCCGGTACATCCGGCGTGTCGTGGGTCGCGGGCGGGCGCGACGGATTCAGCCGCGCGTACCTGCACCATTTAGACCGTTGCGGCGAAATGCTGGGGCCTATGCTGGCCAGCATCCACAACCTGCATTACTACGTGAACCTGATGCGCGAAGTCCGGGTGGCCTTGGAGGCCGGGCGATTTGCAGACTTTGTCACCAGCTTCCACGCCGATCGTGCGCAGGGCGTGTAGCGCGTTTTCTTCGCATATCGCTTTGCTACACTGGCCACCATGTTTATCCACCGCATCAGCATCACAGGTTGTAGTGACCGGGGAGCCTGGCCCTGGCGGTCCACGCCCTAGTTTGCAAGCCCGGTGTCTGCAGTAAGCGCAGACAGCACAGCCGGCGGCGGAACCCTATCCGCTCTCACCCCACTCCCCTGGTCCCCGCTTGGCGCAAAAGCGTATCGACGGCGACCTTGAACTTGCAAAGGCCTGGCTACCGTGACCACCGAGACTGAATTTCACACCCTGGCTGCACAGGGTTACAACCGCATACCGCTATTGGCGCAAGCGTTTGCCGACTTGGAGACGCCGCTTTCCCTTTATCTCAAGCTCACCGATAACGCGCCCTTCACTTTTTTGCTGGAGTCCGTCGTTGGCGGTGAGCGCTTTGGCCGTTACAGCTTTATCGGGCTGCCCGCCCGCACTTTCTTGCGCAGCAGCGGCTTTGGCGCGCAGGCGCTTACCGAGGTCGTGACTGACGGCGCCGTTGTTGAAACCTCCGACCGCAACCCGTTGGACTTCATCGCCGATTACCAAACCCGCTTCAAGGTTGCCCTGCGTCCGGGCTTGCCCCGGTTTTGCGGTGGCCTCGCCGGCTACTTCGGCTATGACGTGGTCCGCTACATCGAGAAAAAACTGGAGGCGACTTGCCCGCCCGATGAGTTGCATTGCCCGGATATTTTGTTGCTGCAATGCGAGGAACTTGCCGTGATTGACAACCTTTCGGGCAAGCTGCATTTGATTGTGTATGTAGACCCGGCAGCACCCGATGCCTTCGCCCGTGGGACTGCGCGATTGGCCGCCCTCAAAGCACAACTCAGCCAAGCAGTACGCGTGCCGCCGGTGGTACCCGGCGCGCCGCAGCCGGCCCGGCGGGACTTTGCCAAGGCCGATTACCTGGCCGCTGTGTTGCGCGCCAAGGAATTGATTGCAGGGGGCGACTTCATGCAGGTGCAGGTGGGTCAGCGCATCAAAAAGCCCTACACCGCTGCGCCTTTGAGTTTGTACCGCGCTCTGCGTTCGCTCAATCCCAGCCCTTATATGTATTACTACAACTTCAGCGGTGCCAGCGCTGACGCCAGCGCCGACTTCCACGTGGTGGGGGCCAGCCCCGAGATTCTGGTGCGCCAGGAATCGGTGATGGCAGCCGACGGCCCGGCCACCAAAGTCACCATCCGCCCGCTGGCCGGAACGCGCCCGCGCGGCGCAACGCCGGAGCTGGACCTGGCGGCAGAGGCTGAACTCGTTGGCGACCCCAAGGAGCGCGCCGAGCATGTGATGCTGATCGACCTGGCGCGCAACGACATTGGCCGCATCGCTCAGACCGGCTCGGTCAAAGTGACGGACGCGTTTTGCGTGGAGCGCTACAGCCATGTGATGCATATCGTGAGCAATGTTGAGGGCCTGCTGAACCCGGGCATGCGCAATATGGATGTGCTGCGCGCAACCTTCCCGGCTGGCACGCTAACCGGTGCGCCCAAAGTGCACGCCATGGAACTGATCGACCAACTCGAGCCCACCAAGCGCGGGATTTACGGTGGTGCTTGCGGTTACCTGAGTTATGCGGGCGACATGGACGTGGCGATTGCGATCCGCACCGGCATTGTGAAAAACCAGACGCTGTATGTGCAGGCGGCAGCCGGGGTCGTAGCCGACAGCGTGCCGGAAATGGAATGGGCCGAGACCGAGCACAAGGCGCGTGCGCTGCTGCGGGCGGCCGAGCTGGTTGAACAAGGATTGGAGTGACCGCGATGGACGCCGACACACTATTGACAGTGCAGCACTGCGAAACCATGGTGCAGGTTCGCAGTTGTATCGATGCGATTGATGAGCAGGTGGTTGCACTGCTGGCTGCGCGCAGCGGCTACATCGCGCAAGCCGCGCGCATCAAACAGCATGCGGACCAAATTGTGGATCTGGAGCGTGTGGAGTACATCGTGCACAAGGTGCGTGACGCGATGGCTGCGCGTGCTGCCCCACCCGAAATTGCCGAGGCAGCGTACCGTTCGCTGATTGGTGCTTCAATTGAATTTGAAAAGCAAGAATTTGCGCGGCTGCGCGCGGGAGGTCGGCCATGAAACTGCTGATGATCGACAACTACGACAGCTTCACTTACAACATCGTCCAGTATTTCGGCGAGCTCGGTGCCGAGGTCGAGGTATTTCGCAATGATGAAATCACCCTCGAGGGCATTGCGCAGCGCGCGCCGGATCGGCTGGTGGTCTCGCCAGGGCCGTGCTCGCCCAACGAGGCGGGCATTTCGGTTGCTGCCATACGCCACTTCATGGGCAAGTTACCCATTTTGGGCGTGTGCCTGGGCCACCAAAGCATTGGCGCGGCCCTGGGCGGCACGATTGTGCGGGCGCAGACGCTGATGCACGGCAAAACCAGCGTCATCACGACCACGCGGGAAGGCGTTTTTGCCGGGCTGCCGCAGCAGTTCACGGTGAACCGCTACCACTCGTTGGCCATTGAGCGCAGCAGCTGCCCGAAACAGCTGGCGGTGACGGCCTGGACCGATGATGGAGAAATCATGGCCGTACGCCACACCGGCTTGGCGCATCCGGTGCGGATGGAAGGCGTGCAGTTTCACCCTGAGAGCATCCTGACCGAGCACGGCCATGCGATGCTGAAGAACTTTCTGAATTGAAGGACATCCGATGACCCGCATCGTTGATTTGCGCAGCGACACCGTCACCCGGCCCACGCCCGGTATGCGCCAAGCCATGTTGCACGCCGAGGTCGGCGATGATGTTTTTGGTGATGACACCACCGTGAATGCTTTGCAAGAGCGCATTGCGGCCATCACGGGCAAAGAGGCGGCGCTGTACATGCCCACGGGTACCCAAAGTAATTTGTGCGGTTTGCTGGCGCACTGCCAGCGCGGTGAGGAATACATCGTCGGCCAGCTGGCCCATACCTACCGGTATGAGGGCGGTGGCGCAGCGGTTCTGGGCAGTATCCAACCGCAACCGCTGGTGATGGACGCGCAAGGCCGTATGGCGCTGCCTGACATTGCTGCAGCCATCAAGCCGGACGATGCGCACTTCGCCCGCACCCGCTTGCTGTGCCTGGAAAACACCTGGAACGGCCATGTGATGCCCCATGACTATTTGACTGACGCAGCCGCGCTGGCGCGCGCGCAGGGCCTCTCTGTGCATCTGGACGGCGCGCGGGTATTCAATGCAGCGGTTGCCAACGCGGGCGAGGGCGGCGACTGGCTGGCGGCGCTGCGGCACATGGCGGATGTGTTTGACAGCGTGTCCGTGTGTTTCAGCAAGGGCTTGGGCGCGCCGATGGGCTCGGCGCTGTGCGGCTCCAAGGAATTGATTGCCCGCGCGCACCGCGTTCGCAAAATGACCGGTGGCGGTCTGCGCCAGGCCGGCGTGGTTGCGGCGGCGGCGATGTATGCGCTGGACCACCATGTTGATCGTCTGCGCCAAGACCATGCGATGGCGCAGCGCTTGGCTGACGGCTTGCAAGGCTTGTCCGGTCTTGCGGTGCGCTCAGTGCAGACCAATATCGTGTTTTTGGACGTGAGCGAGGGCCGCGGCCCGGCCTTGCTGGCGCACCTCAAGGCCGCGGGCGTGTTGGCTACCGGCATGCTGGGCTTGCGCTTCGTGACCCATATGGATGTCGATGCCGACGCCATCGACCACGCCATCGCCGCCATCCGCGCCTTCATTCAACCGAACTGATTCCCCAGGACCTCGCCCCATGTCCCACGCTACGACCATCACGCCGCAGGAAGCACTGCAGCGCACCATCGAGCATCGTGAAATTTTTCACGACGAAATGCTGCACCTCATGCGCCAGATCATGGCGGGCGAAGTGTCGCCCGTGCTGCTGGCCGCGCTGATGACCGGCTTGCGCGTTAAAAAAGAAACCATTGGTGAAATCACCGCTGCGGCGCAGGTGATGCGCGAGTTCTCCACCAAGGTCGAGGTGGCTGATACCGCACATTTGGTGGACATTGTGGGCACCGGTGGCGACGGTTCGCACACCTTCAATATCTCGACCTGCTCGATGTTCGTAGCCGCAGCCGCAGGCGCCAAAGTCAGCAAGCACGGCGGGCGCAGCGTCAGCAGCAAAAGCGGTAGCGCTGATGTGCTGGAGGCGTTAGGGCTGAATATCAATCTGCCGCCTGCGGCGATTGCGCAGTGCATCGCGCAACAAGGCGCGGGCTTTATGTTCGCGCCCAACCACCACCCCGCCATGAAAAACGTCGCGCCGGTGCGGCGCGAGCTCGGGGTGAAAACCATGTTCAACATCCTGGGCCCTTTAACCAATCCGGCGAATGCGCCCAATATTTTGATGGGCGTGTTCCACGCCGATCTGGTCGGTATCCAGGTGCGCGCTCTGCAGCGTCTTGGCGCACAACACGCGCTGGTGGTCTACGGGCGCGACGGCATGGATGAAGTGAGCCTGGGCGCATCGACCCTGGTGGGCGAACTCAAAGACGGCGTAGTCAGCGAATACGAAATCCACCCCGAAGACTTCGGCTTGGTGATGGCCAGCAGCCGGGCGCTCAAAGTACACACGGCCCAGGAATCCAAAGAGATGCTGCTGCGCGTGCTGGACCAAGTGCCCGGGCCCGCTGCCGATATCGTGGTCCTCAACGCCGGAGCGGCGCTTTACGCTGCAAATCTGGCTCCTGGCATTGCCGAGGGGATGTTGCTCGCACGCCAAGCTATTACCAGCGGTGCGGCCCGCGCCAAGCTGGACGCGCTGGTGACCCTGTCACAGACCTTGGCTGCGGCCTGATCACCTATTGGATTCGCACATGTCGGACATTTTGGAAACCATCGTTGCTGCCAAACACCTGGAGGTGGCAGCTGCGCGTAAACGCAAACCGCTCGAGGCGGTGCGTCAAGACGCCGAGTCGCGCGTGTTGACCCGTGATTTTCTGGGTGCGATCCGCGACAAGATGGCTGCCGGCCAGCCGGCCGTGATTGCCGAGATCAAAAAGGCCAGTCCATCCAAAGGCGTGTTGCGCGAGGACTTTATTCCCGCCGATATTGCGCAGAGCTATGCTGAATACGGTGCGGCTTGCTTGTCTGTGCTCACGGATGTCCAGTTTTTTCAGGGCAGTGTGGACGCGCTCAAACAGGCGCGCGCCTCCTGCCACTTGCCAGTTTTGCGCAAAGACTTCATGGTCGATGCCTATCAAATTTATGAATCGCGGGCCATGGGCGCTGATTGCATCCTCTTGATTGCCGCCTGCTTGGACGATGCACGCATGCGTGACTTTGAGGCGATTGCGCACGGGTTGGGTATGGCGGTGCTGGTAGAGGTGCACGACGCAGCCGAGATGGAGCGCGCCTTGCAACTCGCCACACCGTTGATTGGCGTGAACAACCGCAACCTCAAAACCTTTGAGGTGTCGCTGGACACCACTCTGAGCTTGCGCGCGCAGGTCGGACCGCCGCGCATCATCGTCACAGAAAGCGGTATCCGCAGCCGCGATGACGTGTTGCGCATGGGCGCTGCCGGCGTGGGCGCATTTCTGGTGGGCGAGGCCTTCATGCGGGCAGCCGAACCCGGGCAGGCGCTGGCGGAGTTGTTTTTCCCCGCATCGTGACCGCGCCTGAGGGGGCCGCGCAGGCCGATTGCCTGCATGCCACGGCCGCGCAACTGCTAACGGAATGGGCGGTCTACGGGCGCTATTACCGCGCCCGCATTGGTCCGGGGCCGGATGCGCCAATCGAAGATTTACGCGATCGTCTGGAGATAGCGCCGCACGGTTGGCCGTTGGCCGAGGTGGACGCCCGCGAGCCCGATCTGCTAGTCATCATGATGAACCCAGGCGCATCCAGGCCGCTGAAAGCGTTATGGGATGGCGATAGCCCGGCCGGTCTGGTGCCTGCGCAGCCCGATCGAACGCAGTACCAAATCATGCGGCTGATGCGGGCGGCACAGGCGGCGGGCCTACCGTGGCGGCACGCCCGGGTATTTAATTTGAGCGATCTGCGCACGCCAAAAAGCGCAGAAATGCTTGCCAAGCTGGATTGGTATGGGCCCCATGACAGCCACAGTCTTTTTTCTGAGGGGCGCAAAGTGGAATGCACACGCTGGTTTGCGCACCACGCAACACCGGTTCTATGCGGATGGGGTTTGAATCCGGATTTGTCGCAGTGGGCGGCCCGCGCACTGCGGGCAGCGGCTGGTCACCCGCTATTGGGTTTGTCGGACGATGGCCTGCGTTTTCGCCATCCTTTGCCACAAACCCAAAGTTTGCAGCAGCAGTGGTTGCAGGCGATGGTGGATCAAATCGGTGCAATTCCAAGGACTTAGGAACGATTCAATTACCAAGCCCGCGCCGTTACACAGAAAACTGGCATAATCTTCGGTTCACGATTGGAGAGGTGGCCGAGTGGTTAATGGCAGCAGACTGTAAATCTGCCCTCTTACGAGTACGCTGGTTCGAATCCAGCCCTCTCCACCAGTGCCAGCTTTTTGAGCGGGGTTCGTATAGTGGTAATACCTTAGCCTTCCAAGCTAAAGCGAGGAGTTCGATTCTCCTACCCCGCTCCATTTTCATCGATGGAGCGGTCAAGATTTTTGAGGGAAAACCCGGTTTTTCCTCATGCCCATTTGGCTCAGTGGTAGAGCACTCCCTTGGTAAGGGAGAGGTCGCGGGTCCGATTCCCGCAATGGGCACCATGGATGGGATCCCTGCCGGGGTCGGTAAGCGTATGTATGTTGCGCATGGCGCGCACGGTTTGAACCAGTAACTATTGGAGTCTGAGAATGGCAAAAGAGAAATTCACCCGCACCAAGCCCCACGTGAACGTGGGCACGATTGGTCACGTTGACCACGGCAAGACCACCTTGACCGCGGCTATCACCACCGTGCTGGCCTCCAAGTTCGGCGGCCAAGCCAAAGCCTACGACCAGATCGACGCAGCGCCTGAAGAAAAAGCACGCGGCATCACCATCAACACCGCCCACGTCGAATACGAGA
>Ga0214921_10011724_pt1 | contig 10603 bp, 7 predicted proteins | sample LL1505_MetaG_FD_177992 | JGI IMG/M metagenome (GOLD analysis project Ga0214921, IMG submission 177992) | Freshwater microbial communities from Lake Lanier, Atlanta, Georgia, United States - LL-1505 | ecosystem: Environmental > Aquatic > Freshwater > Lake | place: USA: Georgia | collected 2015-05-28
GGCCAGGCCGAAATGCTTGCGGTCTTCGGACAAATAGCCAATGCCCGCCTGCACCGCGTCGCGCGGCGCGCTCAGGCGAATGCGCCGGCCGCGCACATGGACTTCACCGGCTTCCAGCGGATCGGCTCCGAAGATGGCCCGCGCCACTTCGGTACGACCCGCGCCCATCAGCCCGGCAAAACCCAGAATTTCGCCACGGCGCAGCGAGAAGCTCACGTCCCGGATCACGCGGCCGCGGCGCAGGCCTTTGACTTCGAGCACCACGGGTTGATCCGATGTATCCGGAATATGTTTGGTCGCTTGCTCCAGCGTGCGGCCAACCATCATCGCAATGACCTGGGCCATGGGCGTGCTGGCGGGTACGGTGTCGATATAGCAGCCGTCGCGCAGCACCGTAATGCGGTCGGCGATGCGCTGGATCTCATCCATCTTGTGCGAGATGTAGACCACGCCCACGCCCTGGCTCTTGAGTTCCCGGATGATGCGAAACAGCTCTTCAATTTCGGCGTTGTTGAGTGCCGCCGTGGGCTCGTCCATGATCAGAACGCGGCTTTGGTGCGAAAGGGCTTTGGCAATTTCCACCATCTGCTGGCGTGCAACCGTCAATTCGCTGATGCGGCTGGTGGGTGCCAGCGCGAGCTTTAGGCGCTTGAACAGCACGGCGGTGTCCGCATTGAGCTGCGCTTCGTCCAGCAACAGACCGCCCAATTTGCGCGGCTCGCGTCCCAGAAAAATATTTTGTGCAGCCGTCAGGTGGCTCATCAGGTGCAGCTCCTGGTGCACGATGCCAATGGCCAAATGCTGGGCGTGTGCCGGGCTTTGGATATCGACTGGTTTGCCGTCGAGCAGGATGTCCCCGCTGTCTTTGCGGTACACCCCGGCCAGGATTTTCATCAGGGTGGATTTACCTGCGCCGTTTTCCCCCATCAGGGCATGCACTTCGCCGGCTTGAAGGTCAAATTGGGCCTCGTGCAGCGCACGCACGCCGGGGAATGACTTGCACAGCTGGCGAACGGCGATCAGGGGTTGCATCGCGGGGTCCGCTTTTAGATGGTTACGCCGCCGTCGACAAGCAGGTTTTGCCCGGTCACAAAGCGCGATTCGTCACTCGCCAGAAATACAACCAGGGGCGTGATGTCATCTACAGTCGCCAAGCGGCCTACTGGCTGGCGGGCGATGAAATCCTTTTCGGCCTGCACCGGGTCCGCAGCGGCGGCGATGCGTCCACGCAGCGAGGGCGTATCCACGGTTCCCGGACACAATGAATTGGCACGCACACCCTGCTTAACAAAGTCGGCCGCGAGCGATTTGGTCAGGCCGATCACCGCCGCTTTGGTGGTGCCATAGGCGCATCGGTTGACAAAGCCTTTGATGCTGGAGGCCATGGAGGCCATGTTGATGATGGAAACGCTGGCCCCGGTGTCCTGGGCGCGGCGCAGCATGCCCGGCAAAAAGGCACGGGTCATGCGGTACATGCTTTTCACATTGAGGTCGAAGCTGGTATCCCAGTCTTCCTCGCTGCAATCCAGCAGGGTCCCGTGGGCCACCATACCGGCGCAATTGAAGAGCGCATCCAACGGGCCCAGGCGCGCTGCGAGTGCCAGCACGGCGGCACTGTCGCGTACGTCGAGGTGTTCAGTTTGTATCGATGGGGCGGTTTGGGCCAGCGTAGCCAGCAAGCCGGCGTTGATGTCGGTGGCAATGACCCGTGCGCCCTCGGCGGCGCAAGCCAGGGCGCTGGCGCGGCCAATGCCCTGGGCAGCGGCTGTGATCAGCACGGTCTTGTCTTGGAGTCGTCCTTGCGCCATTTTCTCGACCTTGTTAGTAAAATTCAAATATGAATAATTGATTCACTGCTGAATGGGCATCATAATGGGAAGCAGACGATTCTCTCCTAGTGCTTTCCCTAATTCAGTTTAGTTTATTTAGTCGATTCTAAGCCCATCGGACCATGCTGCCTGAAAGCCTCCCGAAGCCCCGCGGTCGCCCGCGTAAGCCCGCCCCCACCCAGAGCGCCACGCAGACCGCCGCCCAGGTCGTTTACCGGGCGCCCGCGCTGGACAAGGGCCTGGACATCCTTGAGCTGCTGGCCACCCAGCCCCATGGTCTTAGCCGCGCGCAGATCGTCAAAGAGATGGCGCGCAGCCCCAATGAGATCTACCGCATGCTCGAGCGCTTGGTGGCCAGACAGTACGTTTCGCGCAGCGCCAGCGGTGACCGTTATGCGCTCAGCCTGAAGCTTTTTGCCATGGCCAACGCCCATCCGCCGCTCAACCGCTTGGTCAATCTGGCGCTGCCTCTGATGGGCGAATTCGCCCGCCGTGCCGAGCAGTCCTGCCATATGGGTGTTTATGACCGGGGCAATGTGCTGATCGCGGCGCAGGCCGATAGTCCACGCGGTTGGAGTTTTTCACTGCAGCGCGGCGCGCGGGTCGGCTTGCTCGATACGGCATCCGGCCACATCCTGCTGGCCTACGCCGACCCGGACACCCGCCAACGCATGCTGGCCGAGCACCAGCCTTTGGACGGCGAAGTCCCGGTTACGGCCGATGGCTTGACCCAGATGATGGCCGCCATCCGCGCGCAAGGCTATGTGGAGCGCGACAGCGCCCAATCCTTTGGCGTGGTCGATATTTGTTTCCCCATCCTGGGTCCCGATAACACCGCCCTGGCAACCCTGACCTGCCCCTACATCCGCCGTATCGACCGCCATGTGGGGCCTGACCTGGCGGCGGTGCGTGACAGTTTGCGGGAGGCTAGTGTTGAGTTATCGTTTGTCCGATCGCGCAGTGCTGCCCCGGCGCTGGAAGTCATGCAATAAAGAGGTAACATCCTTATGCGCTGCTGAGGGCAGTGGTCGCGGTCCTTGGCCGTTGCATCCGTTTGCGATAGTCGGTCTCCTTGCCATCGGGGTGCTTTTGATCTTATTCGGTTAGTAAAAAATCATGAAGAGTAAGTACGTCGAGAAAGACTTTGCCTCCTGCGTCACTGACCTGGACCGCCGTGTCTATACATCCAGGCTGCTAGGACAGGACAAATCCCTGATCCTGCATGGCGGCGGCAACACATCCGTCAAGACCACTCAGAAAAATGCCTTTGGCGAGGAAGAGGAGATCCTGCTAGTCAAAGGCAGTGGCTGGGATTTGGAAAAAATCGAACCGGAGGGTTTTTCACCGGTCAAACTGGCGCATCTGAAGCGCTTGGCAACGCTGCCGACCCTGCCGGACCCCGCCATGGTCAATGAGATGGTCACCCATATGACCCGCGCCTCGGCACCAGTGCCGTCTGTCGAGGCTATTTTGCATGCCATCCTGCCTTTTAAATACGTTGACCATACGCACGCCGATGCGCTGTTGACGGTCAGTAACTCGGTGGATGGCGAGCAGAGGATCCGCGGCATTTACGGGGATTCGGTGGTCGTCATTCCTTATGTGATGCCGGGCTTTGACTTGGCGCGCGTGTGTGCCGAGGAATTTGCTTTGCAGTCGCACCCAGCGACGATCGGTATGGTTTTGTTAAACCATGGGATTTTTTCCTTTGGCCAAACGGCCCAAGAGTCCTATGAGCGGATGATTGATCTGGTCGGTCGCGCTGAGGACTACTTGCGGTCCCAGGGCGCATGGGATATTGAGCTTCCAAGCCAGACAGCGCCCGATGCTGCGCGTGGTTTGGAGTTAGCGGCGCTGCGCAAGGAGCTCTCGTCTGTGGCTGGATTTCCGGTGGTGATGGTGCGGCATGCGGACTCCAAGTCCCTCGCTTTTGCGCAGCGCCAGGATCTGCCGACCATCGCGCAGCAAGGTCCGGCCACGCCGGATCATGTGATTCGCACCAAGCGGGTGCCGCTGCTGGGGCGCGATGTCGCGGCCTATGCCCGCAATTACCGCAGCTATTTTGAACAACACGAGCCCATGGCCAAAGAGCGCAAGAGCATGCTGGACGCGGCACCACGCGTGGTGCTGGATCCGCAGCTAGGCATGTGTGCGCTAGGACGCTCGGCCAAGGACGCCGCTGTGGTCGCAGAAATTTACAGCCATACGATGGACGTGATATCCCGGGCGACCTTGCTGGGCGGCTACCGTGCTCTGCCCGCGAAGGATATTTTTGACGTCGAGTACTGGGACCTGGAGCAGGCCAAGCTGAAAAAAGGCGGCAAACCGGCGGCTTTCGCTGGGGAGATTGCGCTGGTAACCGGAGCGGCCTCGGGCATCGGCAAGGCCTGCGTCGATGCGCTGCTTTCCAGAGGTGCCGCGGTGGTAGGTCTCGATCTGAATCCTTCAATAACCGGGATGTATAAGCGTCCGGATTTCCTGGGTGTCGCTTGCGACGTAGGATCGGAGGATCAATTGAGAAAGGCCTTGCAACGCACGGCCGACGCCTTTGGTGGCTTGGACATGCTGGTTTTGAATGCGGGCATATTCCCGGCCGGCTGCCGCGTCGAATCCTTGGCCTCAGACCAGTGGCGGCGGGTGATGCAGATCAATCTGGATGCCAATTTCCATCTGATGCGTGAGGCACATGCTTACCTTAAATGCGCGCCCCGTGGCGGACGCGTGGCCATCGTTGGTTCGAAAAACGTTCCCGCACCCGGGCCCGGTGCAGCTGCCTATTCCGCATCCAAAGCCGCGTTGAATCAGCTGGCACGGGTGGCTGCGCTGGAGTGGGGAGCTGATGGTATTCGGGTTAATTCTGTCCATCCCAATGCGGTCTTCGACACCGGTCTGTGGACAGAAGAGGTTTTGGCCTCCCGCGCACAGCACTACGGCCTGAGCGTCGATGCCTACAAAAAAAACAATGTCTTGGGCGTGGAAGTCAGCAGCCGCGATGTCGCCGAACTCGCGGTGGAGATGTGCGGCCCGCTGTTTGCAAAGACCACCGGCTCACAGGTCCCTGTTGACGGTGGCAATGACCGCGTGATCTGAGCCTTTTTTTTCATTTCAGTTCGACTTTTTCATGAGGCCCTCATATGGACAGTGACAAGCCCAAACAGGTGTTCGGAATCATTGGCGGCAGCGGTGTTTACGACATCGAAGGCTTGAGCAACAAGCGCTGGGTTCGGGTGGACTCCTCTTTCGGGGAGCCATCCGATGAGCTGATGTTCGGCGAGCTGAGGGGGCAGTCGCTGGTGTTTCTCCCACGGCACGGTCGCGGTCACAAGATTTCTCCTTCCGAGATCAATTTCCGGGCCAATATCGACGCGCTGAAGCGCGCTGGCGTTACCGACGTGATCTCCGTATCGGCTGTGGGCTCGTTGCGGGAAGAGCTTCGCCCGGGGATGTTTGTGATCGTTGACCAGTTCATTGACCGCACATTTGCGCGGGAAAAGAGCTTCTTCGGAACCGGCTGTGTCGCGCACGTTTCCATGGCCCACCCGGTTTGCACACGCTTGGGTGATCACCTGGAGGCGGCAGCGCGTGATGCAGGTATCGAAGCGACCCGCGGCGGCACGTATTTGGCGATGGAAGGTCCGCAATTCTCCAGCCTAGCCGAGTCCGAGTTGTACAGAAGCTGGGGCTGCGATGTGGTCGGTATGACCAACATGCCGGAGGCCAAGCTGGCCCGCGAGGCCGAGCTGTGTTACGCCAGCGTGGCCATGGTGACCGATTACGACTGTTGGCATCCGAACCATGATGCGGTGACTGTCGATGCCATCATCCAAGTTCTGATGGCTAATGCCGAAAACGCGCGAAGCCTGGTCAAACAGGTCGCGCCGCGACTTCTGGCTGACTCCGCAGCGCCAAGGTGCGGTTGCCGCACTGCGTTGGAGCATGCCCTGATCACGGCACCGGCTGCGCGTGACCCAGAGGTACTCCGACGTCTTGAAGCGGTCGCCGGTCGCGTCTTGCATTCCAATCCCTAGTCCACAACCTAAGCCCATGTCCATCAAATCACGCATTCGTACCGTACCCCACTACCCCAAGCAGGGAGTCATGTTTCGGGACATTACAACGCTGTTAAAGGATCCTGAAGGACTGAAATTGTCGGTTGATGCATTGGTGCAGCGATACCAAGGGGTCGAGATCGATCGGGTCGCAGGTGTCGAAGCGCGGGGATTCATTGTGGGCGCTGCCCTGGCCTATGCGCTGGGGCTGGGTTTTGTACCGATTCGCAAGTCGGGAAAGCTACCGGCCCAAACCGCAGGGGAAGACTACGCGCTGGAATATGGCACCGATCGCATCGAAGTACATGTCGACGCCATCAGCAAAGGTGAGCGTATCCTGCTGGTGGACGATTTGATTGCCACGGGGGGCACCATTGGCGCTGCCTGCAAATTGATTGAGCGAATGGGTGGAACCGTTGTGGAGTGCTGCTTTGTAATTGACCTGCCGGATCTCGGGGGGCGCAAGTTGCTGGAGTCGCGAGGGCACACGGTTCATGCGCTGTGCGAATTTGAGGGAGACTGAAATTGACCAGTAGCGGACAACGGCAAAAAGTGGAAACCTTGCGCTGGCAGGGGGGGCGGCTGGAGATGATCGACCAGCGCGTCTTGCCCGCAGAGTTTCAGTACCTGACTTACCACGGCGCGGCAGACACCGCCGAAGGCATTCGCTCCATGGTGGTCAGGGGTGCACCCGCAATTGGCTGCGCGGCCGCATATGGGGTGGCGATGGAGGCACAGCAGTTGCGTTCATTGGAACCTCCGGCTTTCACCTCTGCTTTGAACCATGCCATTGAGATACTGGCTGCCAGCAGGCCGACCGCCGTGAATCTGTTTTGGGCCCTTAAACGCATGCGTGCCAAGTGGGACAGCCTGCAGGCCCACGCCACAGGCGACATTGCCGATGCCCTGCTGCAAGAAGCGCACGAGGTACTGGCCGAAGACATTCGGATCAACCGCAAGATGGGCGCCTTTGGTGCTGAACTCTTGGCTGATGGCGCGCGGGTTCTCACACACTGCAACGCTGGCGCGTTGGCCACTGCGGGACACGGAACCGCCTTGGGGGTGATCCGTTCGGCGGTGGAGGCGGGCAAGCGCATATCCGTGATCGCTGACGAGACCCGTCCTTTTTTACAGGGCGCGCGTCTGACTGCCTGGGAGATGGTTCAGGAAGATATCCCGGTCACCTTGATCACCGACAACATGGCCGGGTTCATGATGAGCCAAGGCGAGGTCGACGCGGTGGTGGTGGGCACAGACCGCGTTGCCGCCAACGGTGATGTGGCCAACAAAATCGGCACCTATATGGTCGCCGTTCTGGCGCGCCGCCACAACATACCTTTTTACGTGGCCTGTCCTCTGTCAACCATTGACATGTCTATCGCAGACGGCCACGGCATTCCGATTGAAGAACGTGATGCGCATGAGGTTACCGGTTTCCGCGATGCCCAATGGGCCGCACACGGTGTGAAGGTGCGCAACCCCGCCTTTGATGTCACGCCCGCCGAGCTGGTAACCGGGCTGATCACGGAAAAGGGGCTTGTCTTTGCGCCCGACCGTAACAAACTGGCAGCCCTGTTTGCCGCCTAAGTGAGCTTTCACAGGGCGTTTTGCTGCTGCTCCAACCGGTAAGGCGGCAGCCCGCTGAGCATGCGTCGGCCATAGGCCTGGGTCAGCAGGCGCTTGTCGTAGCAGACGACTTCGGCACGATCGGATTCGGTGCGGATGGCCCGGCCGGTCCATTGCAGCAGCTTGATGCCGGTGGCCGGTACCACCAGTTCGTTAAACGGGTCGCGCCCCAGGCGGCGCAGCCATTCGGCGCGGGCCTCGTCCACCGGGTCGCTGGGCGGTGTGAACGGCAGTTTGGCAATGAAAACCGTCTCGCACAAAGCCCCCGGCAAGTCCAGGCCCTCGCCAAAGGATTGCAAACCAAACAGCACCGACGGCAACCCGGCCTCTACCCGCGCGCTGTGCGATGCCAGCAGCCGGGTGCGCGACAAGGTGCCTTGCACCAGCACCACCTCGAGCAGCACGCCGGGCAGCGCGTCGGTGGCCGCGCGCATTTGCGCCTTGGAGGTGAACAAGACCAAAGCGCCGCGCTCCACCCGCGCTAAATCCTCTAACAGCAGATCCACCATTTCCTGCGTGTAGGCAGCGGCATTTTTGGGGTCGGCCACGGTTTGCGCCACACGCAGAGTTCCCTGCGTGGCGTAGTCGAAGGGGCTGCTGACCTCCAGCGCACTGGCCTGCGGGTTGTGGCGCAAGCCGGCTTCCTGCAAAAAATAGTCAAAGCTGCCGCAGCTGGTGAGGGACGCGGATGTCAACACCGCGCCGCGCACCTGCGTCCACAAAAACTGTTTGAGTAAGTCGCCGGGCACGATGGGGCAGGCGTGCGCGCTCAAGCGCAAAAAGTCGCCGTCGGTGGTGCACGCCAGCCATTTCGCCAGCGGCTGCTCGCCGTGTTCCAGCAGCAATTGGGCGGTGTCGGCGGCGCTGGCCAGTTTGGGTGCCAACGGCCCTAAGCGGGCGTAAAGCTGCGCGCATTGCAGCGCGCGGCTAGCGTCGTCTTTAGACAGGGTTTTGACCTCCTGACCCAGCGCGTCCAGCGCCTTTTGCAGACCGGCGGCCTGCGCGCCCATTTGGCTGATGGGGTCGTGGAGGGCGTCGGGCAAGACGCCGTGCGCAAAGCGCAGCGTGCCATCCTTGCCGCCGGTGCTCGCGTGCACCAGTTCCAGCACCATCCGCGCCAGGGTGTTGTATACGCCTTTGAGTTGGCTGGCCACCATGGCCGGGTCTTCGCTTAACTCCAGCCCCAAGGCCTTGGCTACCTCTTTCATGGCTTTGGGCAGTTGGTCCAGCCAGCGCAGATTGCCCAGGTCGACCGCGCTGCTGAACTGGTCCAGCGCCACGGCAGGGAGGTGGTGCGCTTCGTCAAAAATGACCAGGCAGTTGTCCAGATCGGGCAGGGTTTTCATGCCCAGCGAGGCCAGCACCAGATCGTGGTTGGCCACGATCACCTGCGCTTGCGCCAGCGCATTGCGGGCCTGGTAATAGCTGCAGGTGTTGAAGCTGGGGCATTGGCGCACGGTGCAGCTGTGGCGCTCGGCGGCCACCGGCCCCCAGTCTTCGGGCTGCGGGCTTTGGGCCAGGCTGTCGCGGTCGCCATCCCAGCCCGCGCCCGCCAGTTGCGTGGCCATGTGTTCATACAGCCGTATGCGCCGCTCCTCACGCGCCTCGCGTGAGGCGCTGCCCAGCGCCTGCGCCGGAAAGTCTTCTTCAAACAAATCGTCTTCCGCGCTGCCCACGCCGACCAGCCGCTCCAGCTTGACTTTGCAAATATAGCGCCCGCGCCCCTTGGCCAGCGCGTACACAAAAGGCTGATCCATGGTCTGCGCCAGCGCGGGCAGGTCTTTTTGCATGAGCTGCTCTTGCAGCGCCACGGTGGCGGTCGAGATGATGACCCGTGTTTTGCGCGCCAAGGCCAGCGCTACCGCCGTGCTGGCGTACGCGGCCGACTTGCCCACGCCGGTGCCGGCTTGCACCACCGCGATCGCCTGCGTCGGGTTGTCGCATTCACCCAGATCGGCGCGGGACAGCGTGTCGGCGATGCGCTGCGCCATGGCCTGCTGGCCCGCGCGCGGCGTGAAGGTCGAACTGCGCTGGACCATGGTGTTAAAGGCCTGCATGGCGTGCTGCGCCAGTGCGGCGCTGGCGGCGGTGTGCGCGGGCGTTTGGTCGGCGCTCATGCGGGCCCGTCCGCGAACACTTGTGCCGTGTATTGGGCCTGAACTTCAGCCAAGGTTTTGAGTGTTTGCAGGCTTTCAAAGCGCTGCGCCTGTCCGCTGATGGGGTCGGTGAACGCGATAGCCTGCGCCAGCAATTGCAGTGGCCGCGTGTAGTCCGGCGCGGCCTCGGGTGTGAGTACCGGGTAGATGCCGTCGCCTGCAATCGGCAGGCCCAGTGCCGCCATGTGCACGCGCAACTGGTGGCGCAGCCCGGTGTGCGGCCGCAGCGCGTAGCGCGCCCAATCCCCATGCACTTCCAGCCGCGCGATCTCAGTCCAACTGTTGGGCTCGCCGTCCAACTCGGTTTGCTGCATGAAGTGTGGTGCGCTGCCGATGCGGCTGCGTCGCGTCAGTGGCCAATGCAAGTCCGGGTTCCAGGGGGCGATAGCTTCGTAATGTTTGTCTACAACATGCTCCCGAAACAGCGCGTGGTAGGCGTTGCGGGTCGCCGGGTTGATGCTAAACAAGACCAGCCCCGCGGTGTCGCGGTCGATGCGGTGGATAGGCACCAGATCATCCAAGCCCAGCCGGTGTTTCAGGCGCACTAACAGCGTCTCGTGCAGGTATTTGCCCGAGGGGATGACCGGCAAAAAATGCGGCTTGTCGGCCACCAGCAGGTGCGCGTCGCGGTACAGCACGGTCTCTTGCAGCGGAATCGGTGCCTCCGTTTCCAGCGCGCGGAAATAGTGGATGCGCGCGCCGGCGCAAAACGGTGTGTCGGGCGCGAGCGCTTTGCCACCCGCGTCGCAAACGCTGCCACTGGCCATTCGCTGAGCCCATGTGCTGCGGTCGATGTGAACAAAGCGCGCGCTCAAAAAATCCAGCAGGGTTGACCATTTCGGATCGCAGACCGGAGGCAAAACCACGCTGCTGGGGCCTACGCCCTGGCGCGTTGCAGGTGCCAGATTCATCGCCGGGCGCAGACCACGTCCCACACGCCGTG
>Ga0214921_10011725_pt1 | contig 10602 bp, 10 predicted proteins | sample LL1505_MetaG_FD_177992 | JGI IMG/M metagenome (GOLD analysis project Ga0214921, IMG submission 177992) | Freshwater microbial communities from Lake Lanier, Atlanta, Georgia, United States - LL-1505 | ecosystem: Environmental > Aquatic > Freshwater > Lake | place: USA: Georgia | collected...
TTATAAATTAATTTTCTTGACCTGTTTGTTACTAACAAAACTTACTGATCCTGCCTTGTCACCGTGGACAAGATTTTTGACTTGACAATAGTTAATACCAATATTATTAAATTTGTATTTACTATTATCCTTTACTAATTGAGCAGCAGTTGTAATTTCTGCACCACTAATCTCACTTTTGCAAATAATGACGTGACAAGATGGAAACTTTTCAAGATGAAACCAAAACCATTCATTTTCTGAGTTCTTTATAAGGTCAGTATTGTCTTTGTCATTTTGGCCTATCCTATAAATAGTCCCTTCTATGGTAACTTCCTTCATTATGGTTAAATTATAGAGAATATAGAAAGACAAAAAAAATTGATTTTTCAATTTTTTATATAAAGATAAGTAAATTTATTATATTACAAAATGACTGAAAGCGCTAAACTCTACACAACGTTTGATGAGATGGCTCTGAAAGAGCCTCTCTTAAGAGGAATTTATTCGTACGGCTTTGAAAGACCGTCTTATATTCAACAGAAAGCAATTGTGCCAATGATATCAGGCCGTGATATCATTGCGCAAGGCCAATCTGGAACTGGTAAAACTGCAACATTTGCAATTAGTATGTTACAGCAATTGGATTTTTCTGGACCTGCAAAGTGTCAATCAATAATTTTATCTCCGACGAAAGAACTTGCGGAGCAGACATGTCAAGTAGTTACAAGAATTGGAGAACAATTAAAAGTGAAGACCCATTTATGTATTGGAGGTAAATCTGTTAAAACTGATATTGAAGCATTTAGAGATGGAATCCATGTAATGATTGGAACTCCTGGACGTGTATATGATCTATTAAATCGTGGAGTAATTGATGGTAAGAACATTAAAGTATTAATTATCGATGAGGCAGATGCGATGCTTGATCGTGGATTTAAGGAACAATTATATCATATTTTAAAGAGTGGTCTATCAGATGATATGCAGATCTGTTTATTCTCTGCAACTCTATCTGATGAGACTCTTGAAATTACAAATAAGTTTATGAATGAGCCTGTTCAAATTCTTGTTAAGAAGGATGATGTTCCTGTTGAAGGAATTAAGCAACATTATATTAATATTGATAAAGAGGAATTTAAGTTAGAGGTGTTACTTGACATCTATGAGCATCTAGCAATTAGTCAATCTATTATCTTTTGTAATTCTAAATCAAAGGTAAATTGGCTTTTTGATAAACTGAAGGAACAAAAGTTTCCTGCAGGAGAAATCCATGGTGAAATGAAGATTGATGAGAGAGAGGCTATCATGGAACGTTTCCGTCATGGTCAAGTTAAAGTTCTCATTGCAACTGATATGCTTGCGCGTGGTATTGATGTTCAAGGTATTTCGATTGTAATTAACTATGATGTACCGACTAATCGTGAGAATTATATTCACAGAATTGGTCGTGCTGGAAGATATGGTCGTAAGGGAACTGCAGTAAATTTTATTACGCCAAATGATGGAAAGTATATCAAGGATATTGAGACATATTTCTCAATCAAGATGACACCTTTGGGATCTCTTGCTGAGTTAAAGTAAATTTTTTTATAAATAATATAAATATATTATATGATTATACCAATTGGTGTAGATTGTGGAAATGCAGATTTATTAAAAAAATATTCTTTAAGAAGTTTTTCATTTCCATTTGATTGGACTGTCACATATAATGGTGTTTCTAAATGTTTTGATGATAATTTTTTAAATTTTACACCAACTGATCTTAAAACTAGAATAAATGAATATGATATATTTTTTATGCATGATTTTACTAAAGAAACATTTGATATTGATGAAATAAAGTATACAAGAAGAATAACGAGATTAATAAATATTTTAGAAAATATAGATGAAGAAATAATTTTTTTAAGAAAAGGTCATGCTTGTCATTTACACGATGAACATAATGGTAGATTTACTAATATAAAAAATGATATTGATGATGCAAAAGATTTAGAAAAAATTCTTTCAAAAAAATATAAATATTTAAATTATAAAATAATTGTAATATTAGTTTGTGAGAAATGTTTTGATCCAAATAAGGTATATAATAGTAATTCTGATAAAATAGAGATATATAATATAGCAACAACAAAAATTTCTGATATTGATACTAAATTTGAAAAATGTATACGTAATATTTTTATAGATTAATTTATACTTATCATAGAAAGAAATTTAAAGAAATTTAATATAAAAGAATAACTCATAATAATAATATTATTATCATGAGTAAGTTTGTTATTGGTATAGACTTAGGAACAACATATAGTGCTGTAGGTGTTTGGCAAAATGATCGCGTAGAAATTATTGCAAACGATCAAGGCAATAGAACAACACCATCATGGGTGTCATTCAGTGAAACTGGTGAAAGACTTGTTGGAGAGAGTGCCAAGGGTCAATCAGTATCAAATCAAAAGAATACATTTTTTGATGTTAAGCGTTTAATTGGAAGAAATTTTAGTGATTCAATTGTACAAAAGGAAATTAAGAATATGCCTTTTAAGGTAACTGCTGGCTCAAATGATAGAGTTTTAATTGAAGCAACTGTAAATGGTGAAACAAAACAATTCTCACCAGAAGAATTATCTGCAATGGTATTAGTTAAGATGAAGCAAACTGCTGAGTCTTTTCTTGGCAAGACAGTAACTGATGCTGTTGTAACAGTACCTGCATACTTCAATGATTCTCAACGTAAGGCAACAAAAGATGCTGGTACAATTGCTGGATTAAATGTAATTCGTATTATTAATGAGCCAACTGCTGCTGCACTTGCATATGGTCTTGATAAGAAGGGTGAGAGAAATGTATTGATTTTCGACTGCGGAGGTAAACAATTTTAGATGATTATATCATCTAAAATATATGTTTTAAATATACATGTTATTCATAATGACTTAAATGAATAATTATATTTATATTATGGAATCTAAAAACTGTACTCAATGTAACAAAAAATTATCAATTGATAATTTTTATATTGACAGAACTGTTATAACTAAAAAGAGCTACAGAAGTAAGTGTAAAAATTGTTGTAAAGTTAATAGTAAATTAAGAATATCTAATGATATCGATATATCTATCACTAAAAAAATATGTACTGTTTGTAATATTGAAAAAGATATTACTCAATTCTATAAATCCACAAGACATGTAGATGGCTATTTTAGCTTTTGTAATATATGTCATTCAAATAAAGTAAAAAATGTAGGTCATAATCCCAAAATAAAGAGAACCGTAGAATATATGAAAGAATATAATAAAAAAAAATATTCTTCTACGGAAAATAAAATTAAGTATTCAATACGTAAAAGTCTTTTAACATATGTTAAAGAAAAGAAGAATAGAACGCTTGAATACTTGGGATGTGATATTAATTTTTTTAAAAAGTGGATAGATAGTAATTTTGATAATAACATGAATTGGGCGAATCATGGTTCATATTGGCATTTTGACCATATTAAACCATGTGCTTCATTTGATTTAACAAATGAAAATGATATAAATTCATGTTATAATTGGTCAAACTTCAGACCTCTTCAAAAAACAGAAAACATACTTAAAGGTGATAAGATAGATTTAGATATTATTAATAAATTCTTAATTAAAAAACAACAATTTTTACATAATAATAAAGATTCAATTAATATAAATAATAATATGTATATTTTAAATGTACTGCTTCCTGAGGTTTAAGCCCTCACTTATATAAATAAGGAACACGGTGAATTGCGGGAAACCCCTAAAGCTTTAACTACTAAACTATTATAGTGACATAATAGTGGCTCAAAGTAATTACTTGAGGTATAGTAAAAATGTTAAAGATGAAACAATGGGCAATCCGCAGCCAAGCATCCAACCGAAAGGGGATGAAGGTTCAGAGACTAGGTAAAGTAATCTAATGGATTTATAATCCGATGATGAAATACCCACGAGTGCCGTGCATGATAATAATAATTTATCATGAAGATATAGTCCGAACTTATGGGAAACCATAAGAAGGTTAGTTTAAATGACTAATCGATAACAAACATGTGGGTACACATGATGTAACACTTTTATCAATCGACGATGGAGTATTCGAAGTAAAGGCAACTGCCGGAGATGGTCACTTAGGTGGTGAAGATTTTGATCAACGTCTTGTAGATTACTGCTGTATCGAGTATCAAAAGAAGTACAAAGAGGATATTTCCAAGAACATGAAAGCCAGAAGACGTCTTCAAAATGCGTGCGAAAGAGCAAAGAGATCATTATCCACCGCAATGACAACAAATATTGAAATTGATTCATTACATAATGGAAATGATTTTAACACAACTGTTTCAAGGGCAAAGTTTGAGCAATTATGTGAAGATTTATTCAGAAAGACAATGATACCAGTTGAACAAGTAATGAAAGATGCAAAGATGTCAAAGGATCAAGTACATGATATTGTTTTAGTTGGTGGATCAACAAGAGTTCCAAAAGTTCAACAACTCTTACGTGATTATTTCAATGGTAAAGAACTATGTCAATCAGTAAATCCAGATGAAGCAGTTGCATATGGTGCTGCAGTTCAAGCGGCAATTCTTGGAGGAGTAAAGGATGAGAAACTTGATTCATTAATTGTTCTTGATGTAACGCCTCTTACACTTGGAATTGAGACATCTGGAAATGTAATGACACCTTTAATTACAAGAAATACAACAATTCCTACGAAGAAGTCTCAAACATTTAGTACATATTCTGACAATCAACCTGCTGCAACAATTCGTGTCTTCCAAGGAGAGAGACCATTAACAAAGGATAATCACAAACTTGGAGAGTTTCAACTTGATGGAATTCCGCCAATGCCCAGAGGAGTTCCTCAATTAGAGGTGACATATGATATTGATGCAAATGGAATTCTTACAGTGACAGCATTAGAGAAGTCAACAAGCAAGTCACAAAAACTGACAATTCAAACGAGTGGAAATGCATTAACAAAGGAACAAATTGATAAAATGGTTGAAGAGGCAGAAAAATTCAAGGAAGAAGATGAACTATTCAGAAAGAAGATTGAGGCGAAGAATAAATTAGAGGGAATGGTTTATGGAATGAAATCGGCACTTGATGAAGAGAAATTAAAAACATCAATACCCGAGGATGAAATGACAAAACTAAAACAATTTGTCGAAGATACATTTAAGTGGATGGAAGGGGAACATACAACTGAAGAATACGAATCAAAACAAAAGGAATTAAATGAAGTATTTAATCCGATGAAATATGCAAATCCTCAAGGAACACAACCAGATATGCCAGAACCAGGTCCTAAAGTTGAGGAAGTTGATTAATTAACATATGGAGGTACATTTAATATATGATCTCGTAATGTTGGCATGTTTGGTTGATCAAGTAATGCATCCGGAATAGGTGTTTTATTAAATGGTAAATATGTGATATTATCTTTACGTATATATGTACATTCAAATAGCCAAGGAATTGGAGTATTTTCTATTAATGCCATTGGTTTATTATTATTTGGATGGAAGTGAACTAACCAATGAGTATTAGCGAGTCTTGAAGGAATTACTACTTGAGTTGGACTATGAAATTCTATAACGAGTTGTTTAATTTTTAGTAAGTCATTATCGGATAAGGATGCAAATAAATAATTTTCAGCACCTTCAATATCCATTTTCATAAAAATATTATTATATTTATCGAAGTATTCTCTTAGATTTGTTAATTTATCATTTTCATTTGAACTAATATTTTTTTTAATAATAGTAAATCTATTACTAAAATTATGTTCTGGTATTTTTTCTATAGTACCGTCGAAACCATATCCAAATAAATTTGGATATTTTTCTAAAAGTACTTTTTCAAAACTAATATCAGTATCAATTCCTCCAGATAATAATATATCATAATTCACTTCTGGTATATCACAAATTACATAACCACCATCATTATTTTTTCCAATTCTAATTTTAGGATAAGGTGATTGATAGACTCTTAAATGTTCCATAATATGTCCACTTATATCTCTATATTGCATAAGAAATATAATACTATTCTTTTATATAAATTAATTAATTTCATGATTATCTGCAGGATTTACCTCGGGATTATCTCCACGAATTAATCCAAAATGTCCAATTTGAGCAGCATCCACTGGATCAGTATACGCTCCCTGTACTCCGGGAACTGCATTTGGACATCTGTGAATATATCTCGAGCGTCGAACTGGATCAACAGGTAATAATTGCTCGCAGTCAAAGCACCAATGATTTAAACATGAAGCACATGTCATGTGTGCACATCCTTCATCGCGCTCTGTCATTATTTTACAACAGGGGCATTGACGAAATCCATTCTTACGTGCCTCTTCAATTTCTTCAGCAGAAATTAATCCTGCCTTTTTAGGACATACTTCTGTTTCACCCAAGTGAGAATCCTTATCATTAAAACAGATGCCACATACATTTATTTTACAATCAGGGCAACTAAATTTGTGAAAAAATCCTTTTCCATGTTCATTATAATTACGAATACATTTATCTATCTTACAATGATATCCGGAAATAATTACATATGGTGTTTTATTAAACTTACATGTATCTGTTTTACAATAATACAGATTATATTCTGGATTACCAATTGCTTTCGTAATTCTGGCATCATTATACATCTTAACAAAATCTTTTTCTTGAGAAGATAGACTTGACATAATAGTAATAAATCCCTTAAATGGGATTACTATATTTTTAATATCTTTTACACCCTTCTCAACACAACACGCACAAGGGATTGTTATACTAGTAGTTTTCTTTAATTGATTTTGATTTTTAAAATATTGACTACTTGTCAAATCAAATTTGTTAGATTCAATACTTCCACTAATATAAGACGCTAGTTCTTTCAATGGGATAGAACATGTAAAACGTCTTGATGGCTTATGTAACAGAACTGATAATCCAGTTCCTGAGCCATCTTCAGGAATTTCCTTAAAAATATCTTTATAATATATAACATTTTTCATAATTTTATAGATATTCTTCTTAATTCTTTCTTCTTCGGATATAATTCTAATAAATCCACAAAGAATTGAATGCAAATCAATCATTTCTACATGTGATACAACTTCAAGAGAAAATTTCTCATGATTTTCTAATGCAGATGTCATTAACTTTATAGGTCTTGATTCTTTCTTAGCATGTGGGAAAAAACTTAATTCTCTATAATTAATGTTACCATCAGTTTTCCCAATCGGAATATTATGTTTGGGAAATTCAAGTTCATCAAAGAATTTTTGATATAGGTTAATTCCTTTACTAATTTGTCTATTAATATAACTCATATAATGATCAAGAGAAGTCAAATGTTTTAATTTAAATAATTCTTCATTTTCATCTTTCATATTACGAACCTTCCAAATAATTTTATCTAATGCGTATAATGAACTATTAAAATTCTTATGTATTGATTCCATTGGTATTTCATATATCATATATGGATGAATTATAAATTTTACCGGAAATTTTTTCATAATTGCATCAATTAGCAATTTGATATACGGGTATTTTTCAATTATTATCTTGAAAGAAACTTTTGTTTCGAAGTCGGCCATTGTAGATTGGTGTGCCATTTCGAAGATGATTTATTCATAATATTTAGATTAAAGTAATAAAATTTCAATTTTTCTTAAAAAATTGAAATTTTCATATTATATTATATAATAACTAATTATAAGTGATAACAGAACGAAAGTTCCCTCTTATGAGGTATAAACAAGCGTCCGCACATAAAACGTGCAAAAAGAACTGAAAAGTTCCTCTTCGGAGTATATAAGATGGCTTATATCCAGAAAAACTATAATCTGATCGAAAGATCCTCTATCAAAATGGCTTATATCCAAAACTATAATAATGATCGAAAGATCCTCTTCGAGTCTAAATATTTACTATTAACAAAGCAATAGCTAATGGTAGAAATACCCTCTTCGGAGTTACTAAACAGAACCCTATAGCTAAAAATATAGGAATAAATTAATTTATAAATAAAATAAAAATAAAATTTAATATATGTTTGAAGTATCAAGATATAATTTTAATTATAGTATAGATAAACGTAAACATATATATTCATTACCAGATAACAAAGAGATATTAAAAAATGGACAAGAATTTTATGATATTAGAGTTAATTACAGAGATAATGTATTATATAAAAATATATGGTATGGAAATAAATCAAGACCATATATAAATATAGAGGATGTATTATCAAAAAGTTTTATTTCAACAGATAATATATTATATATTCATTTTGATGTTAGTTTTTATAAAAATCTTAAAAATGATTATTTAGTTGGTAAAGATAATTTAAGAGACAAATGTAAAAATAAATATGATTTTATTAAAGCAAATTTATTTAAATATGATGATATTAAAAATTTAAATATTCAAGAAAGAATAGAATATCAATTTAAACCGACAATTATAAAAATTTTAACTGTTTTTGAATGTTTAAATAAGAATGGAGGTTTAATATTTCAGTTATTTGGATATGATTCAAATACAATAAAATTAATTAATTTATTATTATTATTATTTGAACGTATTATAATATATCATAGTTGGGTAGTATGTTTAGATTATAATCAAATTATATCAAAAGATAAATTTAAAGAATTAATTGATAATATAGAATATGTTAAAATTGATGAAACAATTGATCTAAATAATTTAAGTTATTATATGTTAGATAGTTCTAAAATATATTTAAATATAATTAAGAGTATTGCAAATAAGGATTTTGAATTATATTTTAATATTGTAGATAAATTATTTTTAAATCAATATATTGAATTTCAATATACACAAAACAATATTAATATTGATTATGAGTTTGAAAAACAATTATATGAAAACTTAAAATTAACATCTGTGTCAATTCAAGAGAATACAAATATAAATAGTTCTATAAAACCTGTTGAAGGAAATTTCTTATATAATATTATACATGAACATAAATTAAAAAGATGTTTAGAAGTTGGAATGGCATATGGTATATCAAGTATGTATATATTACTTGGATTAAAAAAATTAAAAAAAGATGATATTAAATTAGATTCAATAGATCCATTTCAAGAAACTCAATGGAATAATTTTGGAGTTAAATTGGTTAAGAAAATTAAAATGGATAAATATCATAAATTATATGAAGACAAGTCATATATAATATTACCAAAATTATTAGAAAAGAAGAATGAATATGATTTAATTTTCATAGATGGTTGGCATACATTTGATTATACTTTATTAGATTTCTTTTATGCAAATTTATTATTAAGAAAAGGAGGAATAATTGTAATTGACGATGCTTATCATCAAGGTGTAAATAAATGTTTAAAATATTTAGATTCAAATTATAAAAATTATAAAAGAATAAAGTCTCCTTCAACAGTTGGTGCATATGAAAAAATTGGAGATGATAATAGAGAATGGAGTTTTCATGTTAATTTTTAAATATATCTTTTTTAATTTTATTACTCCAGTATTTATCTGCCGAAGCTTCGAATTTTTGTAATCTTTTATAGTAATCTGGAAATTCAAGAAGATGGGAAATAACTATTTTAGCAGTCATTATTTGATTATCATTTGTTAAATTTGTAATAATATTAAATTTCTTACCATGTTCTAATTCTACATTAAGGCCATAATGCCATTCATCAAAATCAACAATATCTAAATCAATTTTAAAATGTTTTGCAAGTTTTTGTGCTTGAGATTTTGTAATCTTCATATATTAGTTTAAATAAAAAAATTGAAACTTCATTTTAATTAGTTCTAATTTTTTATATTCATAAATGAATCTAAAAAAATTGAAAATCACAATTTTAATACATTATTTCTCATAATGTATAAAAAATGTCTCTAATAGAAAATTACGAAAATCTTGACATGACTAAATTAAACCCATTTTATTTTTCAGATCCAACATATCAATATTTTATTGGAAATGATTTGTTTAATGGAACTGGATGTGCAAAAAAAGTAGATAAAGAGCAAGCAATTGTATGGTTTAATAAGGCTGGACAACAAGGACTTGCTAGAGCACAATATAAAATAGGATATTGTTTATTTAATGGACAAGGAATACAAATGAATAAAGAAGCTGCTGCGATATGGTTATATTATTCTGCTCAACAAAATCATGCAGATTCTCAATATTTACTAGGCGAATGTTATCTAAATGGATATGGAGTTCAACAAAATTTTCTAGTTGGAAATGATTTAATGATTAAAGCAGCTGCAAATGGAAATATAAATGCTCATAATAAATTATATTCTGGGTATATAAGTTTTTAATTTATAATTCTTGAGAATTTGAACAACATGTATATTGTTTACCAGCAATAGGGTTTCCAACACATCCCCCAGGTTGATATTTGCATACATTATCAGTGAAATAGTAATTTGTTGTTTTTAAGTTGTCTTGGCAGTATTGGCACATCCAAGCACATCCAGTTCCAGAACTGACTGAAAAAGATATGCATCCATTAGATACATTGTGAGAGGCTGAGACGATTGATACAAGTGCTAAAACAAG
>Ga0214921_10011728_pt1 | contig 10597 bp, 8 predicted proteins | sample LL1505_MetaG_FD_177992 | JGI IMG/M metagenome (GOLD analysis project Ga0214921, IMG submission 177992) | Freshwater microbial communities from Lake Lanier, Atlanta, Georgia, United States - LL-1505 | ecosystem: Environmental > Aquatic > Freshwater > Lake | place: USA: Georgia | collected 2015-05-28
TCCTCCCCCCGGGGTCCGAACCACAAACTATGCTGACTGGTCAGTCACGTACAAGGTTGTCTTCTCGGTGGCTCGACAAGAGGATTTGGCGGCTACACGGGACCGCATAATGACTCGGTTGTGGTACGTTGCTCGCCGCGAGGGGCTCACTATCCCGTTCCCGATCCAGATGGAATACAGTCCGGGAGAGAGCCCATCAGCGACCCCTCGTTCGCCGCTCTCATGGCTCCAGACCTATCCTCGATTCAAGTCAGCGGTAAAAGAGGGCGCGACCGATCAGCCAGTTGTTGTCGAATACGCGCAGGGTGAGGTTATTCATGATCAGAGTCGCAAGCTCTCAGGCTTCGCTCTCATTCTCAAGGGCAGAGTAAGGCTCCTCTCTCGGGACTCAAGCGGAGGTTTGGTGGAGGTTGGCGAGATGGGGCCGGGTGAGTGTTTCGGGGATCACTTAACTACGGGTGCCTCGTCTGATGATACCACCGTGTCGGCCGGTGAGGATGTAAAGATCATGCTTTTTGATAGCCGAGCCTTCACCGAGATACTGAGCCGCTCTCCTGAGCTCGCCGCCGAGATCGGCGAGGCGATTGAGGCGCGCCGGCAGGCCGCGAGGGTAGGTGTGGCGAGAGCGGGGAGTCGACGGAAAGCCGTTGGATGAGGGGAGTTTTATTACCTCCATCTTACGATTGAACTTCAAGGGGCAGGGTAGGGAGCTTTTGGCTTCTGACCAAAAAAACAACCATCGTCAGGGTAGGTTGTCACCTCTTCGGTTCATACCTTTATAGGTCGGACCTATTCATAAATTTAGTGGCGACTGACCGCATTGATCCCTGTATACTGTAGGAGGCCTTCTCGCCCTCATTCGATCGGTGTTCCAAGAGGTGTAAAATGTCCAATCTGCTAAAGCCATTTATTGCGTTGCTTCTTGTCTTTTGTTGGCACCACTCAGTGGCGTTTTCGCAATACTCCTCGCCCACGGGCGTTGGATTCGGCTCGTCATTTGATAGCGAGAGTGGACGTGTAGGTGGAAGCGCATGCAATACTCCAGCGCACCTCTGTGGCTCCCAGTGTTGTGATGCGTCTCAGCAGTGCGTGAAAGGCAAGGACGGCAAGGATTCGTGTGGCCCTCCCCCGTGTGGAGATGGGGGTACTCTGTGTGGTCCCGTTGCGGAGGGCAAGCTGCCTACTTGCTGTTCCCAGAGGGAAGTGTGCGTGGCAACCCCATCCGGCTCTGAGGCCTTTACGGTTTCATGCGTCCAGCGCAAGAGGAATGATTCATGCGCAGCCCGGGGAGAAGTTGAGTGTCCTTCAAGCGGGGGTTGTTGTTCCGCCGGCTCAACTTGTTATCACTCCGAGGGTGGATTTGGAGCAAAGAAGTCGGATTGTTGCCCTCCGGGAACCCACGCTACGAAGAAAATTTTATCGGACGAGGTGATGTGTGTTCCTGACTCTGAAAGGGGAGACGTTAAATGCCCCCTGGATATTTTGTGACTTTAAATGGAGATTGTAAGCCGATCCCGATTTGTATGCAGAATGGGGCAACAGTATCCTGCGGCGAATGTAAGGTCGAGGGACCGGTAGTTATCTGTAAACCGATAGTAATCCGGTAGCAAGGAGTGGCTATAAAGTGGGGGGAAAATCTGATCTGCTCAGACGAAGTCTCCACCCCTCCGGCATCCTACATGGTATCCCGAATCATCCAGCCAAAACCTGGGTCTCTAAACGTGAGGTGGTAGGAATGATCAAATTCAGAATTTGTCGAGCAGTTGCCCTGCTCGCGCTCATCGCTGCCTACCTCTCTTCCGATATCTTGGAGGCCCGTAGTGATGAACGCTCGGTAATTGAGAGCGCCGCCGATAAGGTTTTGGGGGATGGAGGCTCTGCTGCTAAGAGTGGGTCCCAAGACGGAGCTCCGGGGGGAGGTAGCAGCAACTCTGGCGCAGGCGCCGAGGTAGGCTGGGGAACGAGCATGAGCTCTGGTTCGGGGGGTGGTTCTGGCTCTGGTGAGCCAACCCCTGTAGATCCGTTTCCCTGCCCACCGAATGTTTCATGTAAGGAGTTGGGGTGTGACGGCGATTGCGACTCATATACGCTTGATAATGGGTGTCCAGTAAGTAGGTGTAGAACCTCTGTTCTGCCGGGTGACGATAAGAAACCGATCTGCCCTCCTGAGTGGCTGTGCAACAAAGAAATGATAGAGGCGTGCAAGAGCTCCGGGGAGGTGTGTAGGAATGTTTTGGACAAGGTCAGTGGGTGCGAATTTGGGAAATGCGAGGCGTGCAAGCCAGCGCCTTCCTGCCCCGGGCGTAACGTTAAGGGCCCAGTTTTGACTTGCCCGAAGGGGATGGGGTGCTGGCCTTACGAAGAGGGTGGGTGCCCCGCGGCGAAATGCTTGCCATTAGTCTGATACCTACCTAGTGACCTATCGTTTCTTGGTAACCGGCCGTAAACGAGGTGTCACCTCGCCCACATTATTCGTAGAGACAATTGGCTCGCCTTAATGTCTTGGCTCCCGCGCAATCCGGATCTCCGAGGCCACCGCCACATAACTGGCAAGGGCCGCGACCCACAGCACACCAGACTGCTCATGGCGGTTTAGGAAGTATGGGAGGATCCCCACTATAGTGACGGCGACCGCAACGAGCGCGCGAGATATTCTCATTTTTGATAGCTTCGGGAAGTCTAAGGAAGACCTCCACGTGACGAGCAGGGGGGCTAGAAGGAGTACGTAGTCATAGTTTCGGGCGTAAGGGGTCGCAAGGAGGGTGGCGCACACCACTAAGCTAAGAAGGAGGCGAGGATCTGATCGCTTAAGGAGATAGGGGATCACTAAAATGCTCATCATAAGAGCCGCGGCGCCAAACCTTAAGAGCCATACGTTACCAGGCGCGCTATCAATGGCGCGCACTAACTGAATCGTCATACTTGAGCAGCTATCGCACAATCTATTTACGGGGCCATCATTGAGCGCCCGGAGGTGATGTGGATAGGAGATGAGGCTTGTTGGATCGACCCATAGCGATGCCGCCGCGAGGAGGATCGCGAAGAACACGAGCCTACTAATCAGCGAGCGAAGGTGTCCATCCCGTTGAAAGATAGCTGAGAGTAAGAAGCAAGCGATGATAGGGATGCCAAAGTGAGGCTTGTAAGTGCTTAAAGCTAGCCCGCCAGCTATCGCGGTAGTTAGGCCGTTTTTTATCCCCCACAGCGCCAGCGCGACACCGAGTGACGGTAGCAGGGTGAACTGACCAACGATGATGTGCCCCTGAGTTGTGGCGGATAGCAGGGCAAGAGAGATAAGGAGAGTTTTAAGGCGAGGCGATAATTCGGGGAGGGAGAGGTTAATGATGCCGACCAGAAAAAGTATGTTTAGGAGACCCCAGAGCGTCGCCGCTCTTTCGGGATCAAGAGCTCCGAGGGGAAGAAAGGTGGCGACGTACCACGGCGGTATTGGGCACGGCGGGTCGCCGCGTAGTTGCTCAGTGGGTATTTGGGAGGTCGGCATCTCCGGTGATGCCCCATAGAGCGGCTCGTTGGTGAGCGCTCGCTTGGTGGCGAGATAGAGCTGCGAGAAATCCATGGTGGGTGGCAGGAGTCGGGGCATCAACGCCACAACAGCCACACCGAACAATGAGCATAGGAGAACTAGTATCGCGCTCCGCGCTCGAGAACGAGTCGTCATGAGGGGATAGTATGCGCGCGGGGCTTACCCCGCTAGAGGTGAGTGTCTAACGAGACTCTTGGTAGAGCTTACCTACTACATCCCAATTGACCACGTGCCACCAAGCGTCGAGGTAGTCAGCGCGGCGGTTTTGGTAGTTTAGGTAGTAGGCGTGCTCCCAGACGTCACATCCCAGGATCGCGTGCTTTCCCTCCATGAGAGGGTTGTCCTGATTGGGCGTCGACATTATTGAGAGCGTCCCATCCTTAGCTGCCACAAGCCACGCCCATCCTGAGCCGAACCGACCGAGACCAGCCGTTTTAAAGGCGGCCTTGAATCCATCCAAGTTGCCAAAAGCGGCGGATACGGCTTTCTCAAGATCCCCCTTTGGAGCGGAGCTCCCTCCCGGTGTCATCAACTTCCAGAAGAGGTCGTGATTCCAGTGTCCACCGCCGTTGTTTCTCACCGCCGTGCGGATCCCCTCCGGAACTGTATCGAGGTGAGAGATGATATCCTCCAGCGATCGCTTGGCTACCTCCGGGTGATCCTTCAGGGCGTTGTTAAGGTTCGTGACGTAGGCGGCGTGGTGTTTCCCGTGATGGATCTCCATCGTTCGAGCATCGATGTGTGGCTCAAGCGCGTCGGTCGGATAGGGTAGTGGTTTAAGCTCAAATGCCATAGGTCGCTCCATCGTTTGTGGGAAAGAGATTACGAGAGCACCTTCATAGCTTTGTTAAGAGATAGACGCAATATAAACGAGATCATGGCAGGCTCTATAGAGGGGCGGAACCATTTGAAAAGCTTGGTTTTTTTCTTGTTGGATGGGTTGTCTAGGTACGGGTGAGATCCCTTCAGACTTCGCTGGGATAGCTTTCGGGGTATTGAGTACCTCCATCAACAGGAGTACCGTTTGAGCAGCGGTTGTATCCCCCTCTAGGCACCGAAGCCTGGCGCGAGCCTACCAGCTCCACCGACTTGGCGATCCCACGCTGATACGACTCGAATAAAAATCACACGTTCACATTTCTGACGCTGACGCTTCGTTGATGGTCGCGTCCCGGCGTCCCTGATCTGTGCATGTGGCGATTCATTATATCAAAAGGATTGCTATGTTTAATAATAATGTCCCAGCGCAAGAAAACACCATGAATCGTCGACAACTTCTAGCTGATGGAGCCGGAGGGATTCTTGGCTTAAGCGCTTTGGTGGGGGTGGGGTATTCGTTCGTTCGTTTCGCTGAGCAGTCGCATGAAAGGGTAGAGAAACTTACGCCGGGCCAGAGAGATTACCTCTGGCAAGTTGTCGACGCGGGGCTTAGTTGGGGGCGTCCGCAAAGCAAGCGGTCTTCCGAGGAGCGCTTGATGGCGACTCACCTAGATGGAGCCTCCATTTTTTTGAGTAGGTATCACATCAACGGTTTCGGCGCGAATTATCGAGTGGATATCGTAAGGGCCGATAAAGGCTTCACTTTGATCTGCAACGAGCGACACGGTGGCCGTGAGGATCTAGCTCTGATGCGAACGCTTTTCGACTCAGCGGGTATGGCTCCGAGGGCGGAAAAATCTACCCGGTTGGTCGGCGAGTAGTTCTGATCGTGGAGGTCGAGTGGTTACGGAGCTCCCGCGAGCGAACCGCACGACGCGCGAATATCTTTACCACCGGAGTACCGCCTGGCGATCGGCTGTCGAACATACCGCGCCAGGGCGTTTCGAAAGGAGGTAAGCTCTTCGGTGGTTGGAGGAAGGTATCTCCCGGCGGTGTCGGTAACATCGATAAGGTCCAATCGAACTGGGGTGTCTCCAATTAACTCAGCAAGGTCTCGCGCATCCTGTTCGGTGACGTTTAGATTTTGAACGCACACATAGGAGAGATTTATCCTCTCTTTTCTCATAAGGGCATGGCGGCGAGCGGCTCGCATTACCTCCGCTACTGGCGTTCGAGCGGCTACGGGGACGAGGAGGGCGCGCTTCTCGTCGGTCGCGGCGCCAAGGCTTATTGAGAGTCGAAAGGGGAGAGCTAAATCCGTGAACCGCTCGATCTGATTAACCAACCCAACAGTGCTGATAGTTATCGCTTTACCGGAGATCGCGTCTTTTATCGGGAATCGCATCCATTGAGCCGCGGCTATCACGTTGCTGAAGTTTAGGAACGGCTCTCCCATTCCCATAAACACCGCTCCGGTGACTCGTCGTCCCTGAGATTGCGCGAGGGCGCGCGCCTGTACGTACTGGTCTAGGATCTCCCAAGACTCAAGGTTTCGTCGTTGAGTCATTCGAGCCGTGGCGCAGAAGGCGCACCCCATTACGCACCCGACTTGGCTGGATAGGCACACCGAGATCCGCCCCTCCTTGTGAAGGGGTATCAGCACTGTTTCTAGGGGTAGCCCGTCATGAGTGGTGAAAAGGAGTTTCTCGAAACCATCAACGGGGGAGCGTGCGTGATGAGTCAGGGTAAGGGACGCCGGGCTCTCAACAAGGCCCGAGAAACTCTTCGCGATATGAGCGCAGGACCTGATTTCATCGCGGTCTCGCAGTCCAGCCCCGATTACCGCGCCAGCCCAACGGCGCGCCACTTCACTAGAGACGCCGTGTTGAGCGGTCGCGGCAAAAAAACCCTCAGGATCAAAGTATCGCGGGTCGAGCGGTGAGTGCCCCAGAGTGGGCTGGCTATCGTGAGGGCCAGGAGACATTCGATTACTCTATCAAAAGGCTGAGCGTTAGTGGAGTCCTTAGCGCCCTACGTTTCGGGCTTTCCCGGCGAAAGGGGTCGGAGTAGAAGGATATTTAATCTCAGAACGTAGAAACCATGAACACCTTCGCTGCTATTGATATCGGTTCTAACGCCATGCGCCTCGCGATCGGGCGGTTTGACAAGAGGGGAGGCCTCTCCATTATAGCTACCAGACGAGCGCCGGTGCGTTTGGGGGCTGAGGTGTTTCGATCAGGGCGTATGTCGCCTCGGCTCATGGAAGAGGGTGTGGCGGCTTTCCTCCGATTTGAGGCGCTCCTAAGATCCCACAAAGTTTCGGTCTGCCGAGCGGTCGCGACCAGCGCGCTGCGAGACGCGAAAAACTCAGCTGATTTTGTTGACCGAGTGCGCCGAGCCACGGGTATTCAGATTGAGATAATCACCGGGGACGAAGAGGCTCGGTTGATCCACGGAGCGGTTGCCACCGCTGTTCCGCTCAAGCAGGGAACGAGTCTCCTGATAGATATTGGAGGTGGTAGCGTTGAGTTAACCCTCATCAACAGAGGGTCAATTATCTTCTCAGAGAGTGTGAATATGGGGACGGTGCGCCTCCTTGAGATGGTTCGGGGGCAAAAGCGCAGTGAATCCGACCTCCTCCGACTCCTCAGCCAATACGCCGAGCGGATCCGAGCCCAGATCTCTCGCACGAAAAAAGTGCGGTCCATTACCCGGTTAGTAGGAACCGGTGGGAATATCGACACCCTCGGAGATCTACGCAGGGATATTCTCAAGAAGAAAAACAATAAACTGGCGCACCGTTTCGAGCTGCTCCGTTTAATGAAGCTCCTTCAGGGCATGACGGTAAAGGAGCGCATTGAGAAGCTTAAGCTTCGGCCTGATAGGGCGGACGTGATCATGCCCGCCATGGCGCTCATCCTTGGCATTATTAAAGAGACGAAGGTTAGGACGTTGTTGATCCCGCGGACTGGATTGAGAGATGGGGTCTTGTTGGATCTCTATCAGCAGGAGCGAGCGATCAAGGATTCCTCCTCGATACAGAGAAGCTTAGGGCAGATCCGTTCGTACGCCCTTGAGTTGGGACGGCGGTATTCCTTCGATGAGACCCACGCGAAGCACGCGGTAAAGCTCTCTCTCCAAGTGTTTGATCAGTTAAAAAGCGCCCATGCGTTGGGCGGAGAGGAGCGGGCGCTTTTAGAGATAGCCGCGCTGCTCCACGATCTAGGGTACTTCATAAACTCCACCGATCATCACAAGCACTCCGAGTATATTATTCGATCGGGGCACTTTGTGGGCTTATCAGAGCACCAGCGAAAGATGGTAGCTCTCATCGCGCGCTACCATCGAGGGGGACTTCCTTCGCCCAAGGAGAGCGACTTCGCGACCCTTTCAAAGAGGGATCAACGGGTAGTTCGGGTCTTGTCAGGTATCATCCGCTTGGTGGAGGAGCTCGATCGAGAGCACCTTCAGCGTATCTCAAGGGTGCGCATCAGCCGGCGGGGAGCAAGGGTCGCGCTGAAGCTGCCGCTAAAAACAAAGTTGCTCGTCGAGCGGATAGGAGCTGAGGCGCGTAAAGAGGCCCTTGAGGAGAGCCTTGGGATCACGATCTCTATAGTTTAGGTGAGGGCTTTTTGATTGTTAGGTAGCGTCGCGAGTGGCGCTACGAGCTCGGTCTTTCGCCAACCTCATTAGTAGTTGTTGCGAGCCCACAGCGAATGGCGACGAGTCAGACTTTCTGAGGACATACGTTCCCGTTGGCTGCAGATCCCATCCCGCCACTGAATCGTGAATCGCCGCCGATAGGATCTCCCAGCACTTAAGCCGAGCAAGCGGATCGAGGATAGGAACGCCAACCTCAACCCGTCGGTGTAGGTTGCGGTACATGGGGTCGGCGGAGCTGATAAATATATCTCCACTCAGTGGGTCAGCCTGGCCGGCCCTAAAATAGTATATGCGAGAATGCTCAAGAAACCGTCCAACGACCGAGACGATCCTCGGGGCGACCACGCCATCGCGAAGCGAGGGCTTAAGGCAGCAGATGCCACGGATGATAAGATCTACTGGCACCCCGGCCGCGGCCGCTTTTGATAGAGCTCGGCAGGTCGCGTGATCCTCAAGGCTGTTGGCTTTAATGATGATATGAGCGGGTACCCCATTCTTCTGGTTCTCTATCTCACGCTCGATCATCCCAAGGAGCTTCTCCTTCATAGCCACCGGCGCGACTATCAGAGTTTCGTAGTCGCGTTTAAGCGAGCGACCGGTGAGAAAGTGGAAGAGCTCCACCATCTCATCGCAGATGGCCGGATTGGCGGTAAAGAGCCCCACGTCGGTGTAGAAGCGAGCGGTCGTTGAGTTATAGTTGCCCGTTGTAATATGGCCGTAACATTTGATTCCCTCTGGCTCCTGGCGCGCCACCAGGATCAATTTAGCGTGGGTCTTTAATCCGACCACTCCGTACATCACGTGCACACCAGCATCCTCAAGGAGCTGGGCGTGGCGGATGTTTCGAGCCTCATCAAAGCTCGCTTTTACCTCAATCAAGCATACCACCTGCTTGTCCCGTTCGGCGGCTTTTATGAGGAGGGGTATGAGTGAGCTATTATCTCCCGCCCGGTAGAGGGTCATTTTAATCGAGATCACCTTGGGGTCTTCCACCGCTGCTTTGAGAAATCGCTCTACGCTGCCGGCGAACGACTCATACGGATGGTGAACGAGCACGTCGTTTGAGCGGATGACAGAGAAGAGATTGACGTCTTCGTCGAGTAGTTGAGCTGGATTCGTTGGCGTCCACCCCTCAAACTTAAGGTGTGGGATCGGAAGGTCGCAGAGCTCTTTAACAGCCCCGAATTCCATCGCGCAGGTCGAGACGTATACGTCTTCACCGCTGATGCCTACCTCTTCCATCAAGAAAGCCAAGGTGATTGGGCACGGGTTGGGACCGTGCTCCAGCCTCACCACCTGCGCGAATTTCCGCTCCTTGAGGCCCTCAGAGATCGATTCGACGAGATCCTCGGCCTCGTAGTCGTCCACGTCGATCTCAGCGTTTCGCGTGATCCGAAATGGGAGAACGCTTCGGACAACCATTCCGGGGAAGAGCGCGGCCAAATTGTTGCGGACCACCTCGGTGACCGTTATGCCTCGAAAGTTCTCATTCGATCCGGGCTCCAAGCGCACAATTTGGGGGATCACCGAGGGTATCTTGACCCGAGCGAAGAGCTCCTCGTCCCGATCCGGATGCTTTAGGAGGACCCCCAGTGAGAGGGAGAGGTTGGAGATCGCGGGGAATGGGTGTCCAGGGTCGACCGCTTGTGGTGTGAGGACCGGGAAGATGTTCTTTTCGAAGAAAGACACGGCGCTCTCCCGCTCCTTGAGAGAGAGCTCCTGCCATTTGACGAGACGAATCCCATTTTGCTTTAAGCTCGGGAGTAGGGTGCTCTCAAGTAATTCATCCTGCTCCTTGATAGTGTGAAAAACCGCGGTTCTGATTCGAGAGAGAAGCTTTTCGGAATCGGCTGCGCCACCTAGCATGCTCCGTCCCGCTTCGATCCTCTGTTTAAGTCCACCAACGCGGTTCATAAAGAACTCGTCAAAGTTAGATGTGCAGATCGAGAGAAAGCGCACCCGCTCAAGGAGCGGGGTTGTTAAGGTGTGAGCTTGATAAAGCACTCGACGATTAAACTCGATCCAGCTGAGCTCGCGATTAAAGAACTCATCTGACCCGAGAAATACGAGGGACGGATCCGGTAGTTTGGCCCGAGTTCGTCTTTTTTTTCTTACCGAGGATGAAACCATAGAGGGGTAATTGCACTAATGTATCACGGGCGAATCGCACTTCGAAAGCGAAACCGCCAGGTGTTCCGTTCGCGGCTTGGTAACCAACCGAATCCTTTGCGTATGGATGCGGAATAAATAACCAGCCCGCTAATTTGTTTTACGGTATTCCGCGCTCAGGCGCGTGATGAGCTCATCAATGTTACACCGTTCATAGCTCATGAGGATGTTCGATTCGAGGGCGGCTTCGTCCCCGGTTCGCGAATGTAGCTTGATGTCATGGAAACGAGCGCCCAGACGTGTATGGAGACCGCCGAGCGCGGGGTCTATCAGTAGGTGGGTGCCTCTATCACAGAACTTTCTCAAGAGGGCTCCAACGAGCGGGGCGAAAGCCTTGTTGGCGAGGGGATTCCAGTCAGACTCTGGCTGAGGCATCTCCATCAAATTAAGGATTCGGTCATC
>Ga0214921_10011731_pt1 | contig 10595 bp, 9 predicted proteins | sample LL1505_MetaG_FD_177992 | JGI IMG/M metagenome (GOLD analysis project Ga0214921, IMG submission 177992) | Freshwater microbial communities from Lake Lanier, Atlanta, Georgia, United States - LL-1505 | ecosystem: Environmental > Aquatic > Freshwater > Lake | place: USA: Georgia | collected 2015-05-28
GAGCGCAGCGCATCGAAGAGGCCGCCGCCTCGCGCGGGGCGACCGGCTCACTCTCGATCGGCACCATGCCGACCGCCGACCCACGCCTCACGCTCAAGATGATTGGGATGCTTTTCATGGTGCTCACCATCGTCCTCTGTGGCGCACTTCTGCCGCGACTGTAGGCTGAACGAATGACTGATCAGCACGAACACCTCCACACACATCCGGGCGCGGCGGTGCCACACAGCCACGGCCACGACCATGCCCATGACGCGCCACTTGAACCAACTGGCGACGGCACGATTGCGATCTCTCACCTGCACTTCCGCTACCCCGATGGAACCGAAGCGCTGCGCGGCATGGATCTTGCGATCACGGGTGGCGAGAAGGTTGCACTGCTCGGGCCAAACGGTGCGGGCAAGAGCACCCTCATGCTGCACCTGAACGGCATCCACCGCCCAACGCACGGCACCGTGCATGTGGCAGGGATGCAGGTGTCGAACGAGACGATTGGCCGCGTCCGCGCCGAGGTGGGACTCGTCTTTCAAGATCCCGACGATCAGCTCTTCAGCCCAACCGTTTGGGATGACGTGGCGTTTGGCCCGACCCATATGGGGCTCACCCCCGGCGCCATTCATGATCGCGTCGAGGTCGCCCTCGCCGCTGTGGGGGCACTTGACTTGGCGCAGCGCGCCCCGATGCGCCTCTCAATCGGTCAGCGCAAGCGCGTCGCGCTTGCCACCGTCCTCGCCATGAACCCAAGCGTCTTGGTGTTTGATGAGCCCTCTGCAGGACTCGACCCGCGCGGTCGACGAGAGCTGATTGAGCTGTTGCAGTCACTGACGCAAACGCTCATCGTCAGCACGCATGACCTGGAGCTGGCGCGCGCGACATTCCCGCGCAGCATCGTGGTGGATCGCGGTGTAATCGTGGCCGACGGATCAACGAGCGAAATCCTCGCGAATCGCGAGCTGCTGCTCGCGCACGGACTCGCTTAAGGCTTCGAGCCTTTCGCGCGCGCGGCGCGCAACGCTGCGATGCGAGCGCGCAACTCTGCTTCTGCACCACTCCCCGACGGCGCATAGAAGCGCTTCGTGGCGATTTCGCGCGGCAGATATTCCTGGTTCACATCAAATGGTTCGCCAGCGGCGTGCGGTGACTGGTACGTCTTGGCCGCGGCGCGCAGATGCCCCGGTACTGGAAGTTGGCCGCTGGTAGCGATCTGCTCGCGCGCGGCGGCAAGCGCCTCGCCAGAACGTGGTGACTTTGGCGCTGACGCGAGGTAGGTGACCGCTTGGGCCAACGCCCAATCGCACTCTGGAGAACCAGCAAGTTCAACAACCTGCGCGGTTGCAGCGGCAAGTGAGAGCGCGACGGGATCAGCGTTACCCACATCCTCTGATGCGGAGACAAGCAGTCGGCGCGCGATAACTCGCGGATCCTCGCCGCCCTCCAGCGCCGTTGCCAACCAGTAAATCGCCGCATCTGGATCGTTGCCGCGAATGCTCTTGATCAGCGCGGAGGTAACGCCAGACTGGTCGTACGGCAGGCTCCGGTCTTGTGCAGCCAGGAGCACTTCGCGCGGCGTGATCTCCTTGCCGTCTGTCGTCATCAGGGCCGCCATCTCCAGCAGAGTTAAGAGTCGACGTGCATCACCAGAGGCGTAGCCGACCAACTGGCGGCGGGCATCAGCATCAACCTGCACTGCCCCATTGAGGCCGCGGGGGTCTGCAAGTGCCCGGTCGAGCAGCGTCTCAAGATCCTCGCTGCTTAGTGGGGCAAGGCGGAAGGTCCGCATGCGCGAGAGGAGCGCCGGCGACATCGCGCGCGGTGGTGGCTCAGTGGTTGCGCCAACCAGGATGATCGTGCCCGCCTCCACATGCGGCAGCAGGGCATCTTGCTGGGTGCGCGAGAAACGGTGCAACTCATCGATAAAGAGGAGCGTCTGCTCGCCATGTTCACGGCGCTCAATCGCCGCGGCCACTGCCTTGCGGACCTCGGCGACTCCGTCGCTTGTTGCGGAGAGGCTCGTCGGGACCGCCTTGAGTGATGTGGCGATCACGGCGGCGAGTGTTGATTTGCCACTCCCTGGTGGCCCCCAGAGCAAGAGTGATGGCGCTTCGCCGCGCTCTATTAGTCGGCGCAGTGGACCACCGGGGCCCACCAGGGCCACCTGCCCCACCACCTCATCAAGGGTCGTCGGGCGCATCCGGGCCGCGAGGGGTTGCGCGGGTGCAAGGCCACCAAGGAGCGTTGCCTTCTCTTTCATTGCACGGATCATCGCACCCTTCACGCCGCTCTCGGGTACGCTTGACCGACTGATGCCCGATTTTTCTGAACTAGGACTTGCCCCTGAACTCCTACGAGCCGTCGCTGACGAGGGGTACACCGAACCGACCCCAATCCAAGCCCAGGCCATTCCTCACATCCTGCAGGGCCGTGATCTCCTCGGTGCCGCCCAGACGGGCACAGGAAAGACGGCCGCCTTCGTTCTCCCAATTCTGCAACTGCTGAAGCCGATGGCCTCCTCTTCACCAAGCCCGGCGCGACATCCTGTGCGCGCGCTCGTCCTCACGCCAACGCGCGAGCTTGCGGTCCAAATCTCCGAAAGCGCTGCGACCTATGGCCGCCATCTGCCACTGCGCAGCGGCGTCGTCTACGGCGGGGTGCCGATGCCACCCCAGCAGAAGATGCTCCTGGCTGGGCTCGAGATCCTCATTGCAACCCCGGGCCGACTTCTCGACCATGCCAACTCCAAGACTGTGAACCTCTCGCAGGTGTCGATCCTCGTCCTCGACGAGGCCGATCGCATGCTTGACATGGGCTTCATGCCCGATCTGAAGCGCATCCTCGCCATGATTCCAAAGCAGCGCCAGAGCCTGCTCTTCTCGGCGACCTTCTCAGAGCCAATTCGCGCGTTGGCGCAGGACTTCTTGCGCGACCCGATCACCGTGGAAGTTGCACGTCGCAATCAGACGAACGAGAACGTTCGCCAAGTCATCATGGCTGTCGATGACCGACGTCGACGTCAGTTGCTCAGCGACCTCCTCCGCACCAAGCCGTGGGAGCAGGCGCTCGTCTTCGTCAACCGCAAGGTCGAAGCGAATCGCCTCGGCGACTTCTTGCATCGCGACGGCCACACCGTCGTCGAGATTCACGGCGATAAGGATCAGAAGCAGCGCAACCGTGCCCTTGCCGCGTTTAAGGCTGGCGAGGCGCGCGTGATGGTCGCCACCGACGTTGCCGCGCGCGGCCTCGACATTGAAGCGCTCCCTGCGGTAATCAACTACGAACTCCCCTTCGACCCTGAGGACTACGTGCATCGCATCGGCCGCACCGGCCGCGCTGGCGCACTCGGTGAGGCGGTCAGCTTCGTTGCACCCGACGAGATGGACAAGTTGAGCCTGGTGCGCAAGCTCACGAAGGCCGGACTCCACATGGAGATTCCACTCGGCTATGAGCCGATTCTGCTCGACTTCCCGCGCGACCTCATCGCCAAGGCGCAGATGATTCGCCTGCAGCGAGGTCGCCGCTAGCTCTTCGCGGTCGCTCCAACCTGACGGATGAACTCCATGATGCGAATCTCAAGATCGTCGCGTACCTCGCGATACGCCTCCAGCTGACGCTCTTCGCTCCCGCCGACCTTTGAAGGGTCTGGTAGCGACCAGTGTTCGCGCTGCCCGCCATTCGGGAAGATGGGGCAGGCATCGTTGGCCGCATCGCACACGGTAATCACGTAATCGAACGGCTCATCGAGGAACTGATGGAGCGTCTTGCTGGTCTGGGCGGAAGCATCAATGCCGATCTCGTTCAGCACGGTAAGGGCGTGGGGTCGAACCAGTGTCGCCTCGGTTCCCGCACTCTCCACCTCAAAGGCGCCACGTCCACGCGAACGCAGCAGGGCCTCGGCGATCTGCGACCGAGCGCTGTTGTGCGTGCAGAGGAAGAGGACGCGTGTGCTGCTCATGCCATGAGTCTAGCGAAGTTGGGTACCGCCGGAGTACCAGCGCGCTATCCTCAGCGGCATGAAGCGACTGCGGAACCTCGGCGCTGGCTTGCTCATTGCGCTTGTCGTACTCATGACGCTCCCCTATCTCGTCGATGTGCCGAAGGGTGCCGACGCTGACCCCGCCACGCTCTTGGCAACGGGGGCAGCTCCAGGCGCACGTCTAATCACCGCGGATGGAGTGCAGAGCGTTGTCGCTGAGGCGGGTGATCCGAATGACCCCGCACTTTTGATGATTCACGGTTTCGGCGGGAGCACCTTCGGATATCGAGATGTGATGGAACCGCTCGCCGCGCGTGGGTGGCATGTGATCGCGATCGATCTTCCAGGGTTTGGCCTCTCCGAGAAGTCGTGGGGTCGCGACTACAGCCATAAGGCACAGGCCACCTTCGCCCTGGCAGTCCTCGACCAGTTGCACATCGACCGAGCCGTGTTGCTCGGCCACAGCATGGGCGGCAACGTCATCAGTTGGATGCTGGCGCTCGCACCTGAGCGTGTCGCTGGTCTCGCCTACATTGACGCCGCGGTTGCGCAACCGAAGAGTGGCGTCAGCAGTTCTCCTTCTGCGGCCGGTGCACTGCTCGACGTGCCGCCAATCCGGCGCCTCGCACGCATTGTGATTCGGAGCGCCTTCTCCCGCGAAACGTTCGCCGAACTCCTCTCTTCGGCGTTCGCTGTCAAGAGCGTAGTGAACCGCTATGGGCTGGTTGATGGCTACGCCGCCTCGTCACATCTCCGCGATTGGGATCTGGCGCTGCTCGGCATCATTCGCGACGGCGCCAAGAACACCCTCCCCGATTCGCTGGCGAATCTCACCGCAGCAGCTGGAGCGCCGCCAACGCTCATCCTTTGGGGGCACGACGACACCTGGGTGCCGCTGGCGAGCGGTGCGGTGCTCCGTGCAGACCTGCCCGCGGCAGAGTGGGTCGTGCTGCCAGGGGTCGGCCATGTGCCGTTTGAAGAGGACGTACCAGCCTTCATTGGCGCGGTCGGAGGCTGGCTCGACACGCTGCGCTGAGGGGTGCGTTTCGCACGAAGAGAGTTGGCTGGCGCGCTAGGATTCGAACCTAGGATCCCCTGCTCCAGAGGCAGGTGCCTTACCGCTTGGCCACGCGCCAACGGTGCCGATCGTACCCCAGGAGCGCGCCACCGTCAGCCGACGCACGCATGAAGAGGCAAGATATGCGCCATGGCTACCGCTAAGCGATCCGTTTCGACGCCGCCGACGACGCCCACGCCGGGCATCTTCAGCGATGCGCAGCGCCGAACACTTGCCGCTCTCGCGGAGGGTTTCGTCGCCGGCGGTGGTGCTGCGCGTGCTGCCGCTGCGGAGACGGCGATCGCCAAGGTGGTCGACCCCGCCCTCCATGGCCAATTGCGGCTCGTCCTCAACCTCCTCGACACTCGAGTTGGCAGCCTGTTGATCGGCGGCCGCCCAGCGCGGTTCGGCAAACTGAAGGCGTCACAGCGCGACGAGTTCTTGCGTCGCTGGGTTCAACATCCAGTCCCAATGCTCCGCAGCGGTGCTGCCGTCTTCCGCAAACTCCTCTCGTTCATTGCCTACTCCGATGCCGATGAGCCGGCCGATGACCTGGTGCGAACTCGCCTCAGTGGGCTTGGCTATAACCCGACGCCGAATGCCACGACGACAAACGTCACCAAGATCACCGCATTTGATCCAGGCCCCGCAGAGCGCATCGCCGTTGATGTCTTGATCATCGGTTCGGGTGCTGGTGGCGGAAGCGTCGCACGCGACTTGACCGCCGCCGGACGCGAGGTGCTTGTCATTGAGGCGGGCGGCCTGTACACCGAAGAGACGTTCCCAACAAAGGAGCGCGACGCCTACGAGCGTCTCTATCTCGACTCGGGCTTCACCGCTACCGCTGATGCCCACATCGCAATTCTCGCCGGCGGCACAGTTGGCGGCGGCACCACCGTGAACTGGATGACCGCTATTCCAATTCCTGAGCGAGTACGCGAGGAGTGGGAGGGGGAACATGGCGTCACTGGCGCCAGCGGGCGTGAGTTTGCCGCGGACCTCGATAAGGTTCTCAACGAGATCGGCGCCAAGGATTCCCAGAACGTGCCGCCGAAGGATGCCGCGATCATTCGCGGTGCCGAGAAGCTCGGGTGGAGTAGTGAGCGTATCCAGATGAACCGCGCCGAGTGCAGCGACTGTGGAACCTGTCCGTTCGGTTGCAAGGCTGGGTCAAAGCAATCGTCGCTTCGACTGCATTTGGCAGAGGCCGCCGCTGCTGGCGCGCGGATCTTGCCTGACTGCAAAGCAGAACGACTCGTCATTGAACATGGCGCCGCAACTGGTGCAATCACCACCCTCGGCACGCGCGCTGGAACTCCTCGAACGCTGGAGATTGTCGCCAAGACAGTGGTCGTCTCAGGTGGCGCACTCCGCACCCCGGTTCTGCTGCAGCGCAGTGGCCTCACCCACCCCGCAATCGGCAAGAATCTTCGGCTCCATCCGGTCAGCCTTGTTGCCGGAGTCTTTGACGAGCCGTTTGAGATGTGGCGCGGCACGATGCAGGCGGCGAAGAGCTCCCAGTTCATTAGCCCACAAGAGGAGCGCAACGGCTACATCATTGAGAGCGCGCCTGGGCACCCTGGACTTCTCGCCCTCGGCATTCCGTGGACCTCTCGGGCTGAACATGAGCGCCTCATGAAGCTGGGTCGCTTCATTGCCCCATTCTTGGCGATCGTCAAGGACGACGGCGGCGGCACCGTTACGGCGAGCCGCGCCGGTTTCGCCCAAATCAACTACCGCACCACGCCACGCGACGAGCGCGGTCTTCGTCACGCCCTCGGTTCGATGTCTGCAATGGCCGAGGCAGCGGGTGCAAATGAGGTGATCGCGGCGGGATCACCGCCGATGAGCTGGCGCCGTAGCGATGGACCTGAGGCACTTCAGGTGTATCTGCGCCGACTAGGTCGCTTTGATTTTGCACCGAACCGGGGCACCGTCTTCTCTGCGCATCAGATGGGTACGGCTCGGATGGGCTCCGATCCGCGAGACCATGTATGCGATCCGTGGGGGCGGGTGCGCTCTACTGCGCGGCCTCGCACAGGTGATGCCAACGCGGGCATGATCAAGGGTCTCTACATTGCCGACGGCTCGCTCTTCCCGACCGCGCTCGGCGTGAATCCGATGGTGACGATCTTGGCGGTCGCGAAGCGCGTCGCGCGCGCGATTACCGCCGACACGCGCGGGTAGCCGCAACGCCAGGGGTTGGAGCGGGAGACGAGGCTCGAACTCGCGACATCTTGCTTGGAAGGCAAGTGCTCTACCAACTGAGCTACTCCCGCGCGATGCACACCATAGCAAGGAGGCGCCATGGATGACTACGGCGACCGACAGGGGCTCTGGGTTGGGCTCACCGTTGGTGTGATCGCGATCGGGCTTCTCGTCGCCCTGCTGCTCACCGCAGTCAACTTGGCTGAATGCGAGCGGCGTGGCGACCTCATCCGCCTCTTTAACTCTGGGGGTGGGCCGCGTTATTCCGAGGTCTACCCAGCGGAGTGGGCGGCGTGGGTTGCGGAGTGTCGCGACTAGGCCTCAGTTACCGACTCGAGCGGCTTCGCTCGCCGCAAGGCACGCAGGCGGTTAATGCGATCAACCAGTGGCGGATGGGTCGCAAGGAACCCAGCTGACCGCTGCTCAAAGTGCTTGACCGGATTGATGATGTACAGGTGTGCGGTGGCCTTCGTTGCCACCTCAAGCACCTCTTTGTCACCGGCGAGCTTGGCGAGAGCGCGCTCAAGGCCAACAGGATTGCGCGTGAGCTCGACCCCCGACGCATCGGCAAGATACTCCCGCTGACGTGAGACGGCGAGTTGAACCAACCGCGCGGCAATCGGCGCAAGAATTGCAAGCACGATGGTCAGAATCATAAAGATCACCTGTAGGGCGTTTCCCCCTTCACGATCGTTGTCACGACGACGGCCGCCGCCCCAGAAGGCCCAGCGCATCACCAGATCGCTCAAGAGAGCCAGTGAGCCCACCAACGCCGCCACGAGCAGCCCGTAGCGAATGTCGAAGTTGCGCACGTGTGAAAGCTCATGGGCGATCACGCCACTCATCTCTTCACGATCAAGCGTACGCATGAGTCCCTGCGTCACGGCGATGCTTGCGTGCTCGGGGTCACGCCCCGTAGCGAACGCATTGAGCGCCGTATCGTCAATGGTGTAGACCTTCGGCTTCGGCATGTTCGCGGCGAGACAAAGCTCGTTGACGATGTTGTCGAGTTCAAGCTCCTCACGACCAGCTGTTGGGTCGAGCTCTTTGGCGCCCGCTGCGGCGAGTACCGCCTTGTCACCGGTGAAATATGCGCCAAGTGTGAGCAGGAATCCCACAGCAAACGCACCGACGGCGAAGGGAATGCCACCGTCGACCGTGCCACTCAGGGCGATCCCAGCGCTCGCCCCAAACGCGGCGAGGATCCCCACCACGATCAGGACGAGGAGGAGCGACTTTCGTCGGTTCTCCGCCGCAAGGTCATAGAAGGTAGCCATCGCGTCGACCCGTGCCGACTAGGAGAGGTTGACCTTCGGGACGGCCTCCTCGGCATCGGGGGCATCGAAGAAGTCGCGCTTGGCGAATCCGAATGCACCGGCGAAGAGCAGGCCTGGGAAGGTCTGCACCGAATTGTTGTACGAAAGCACGGTGGCGTTGTAGTGCTGACGGCTGAACCCGATCTGATTCTCGGTGGAGGTAAGCTGCTCCTGCAACTGAATGACATTCTCATTCGACTTCAGAGTTGGGTAGGCCTCAACGTTGGCAAAAAGGGTGCGCAGTGAGCTGGTCAGCATGTTCTCGGCTTTCGCCTGTGCAGCAGTGTCGCCAGATTCGCCGGCGTTCACAGCAGCAGCGCGAGCCTTGGTGACGCCCTCAAGAACGCCCTTCTCAAATCCCATCTGACCCTTTACGGCATCAACAAGATTTGGAATCAAGTCATAGCGACGCTTGAGCTGCACCTGAATCTGGCCGAGGGCCTCATCAACGCGGTTACGCCCATTCACCAGCCCGTTAAAGGCAGAGATCCCAACGAGTGCGAGTACACCAACGATCACGAGAACCGGTAGTAGCCCTTCCATGACATCCCCCTTCAACTTCACCTGTGGCGGCATCTGTCGCCTGCTCTCAGTATACGACCACTTCTCGCACGAACTCCGGGTCGTTTGACGACCCCCCGGGGGGTAGGCGTAGGCTGGCCAAAGCAACTGGGTTGAGGTCTCGGAGGTCTCCCCTGGTGCGGGTGCAGCCCGGCTTCCTGGGCCCCCGCGTGAAAGGCACTGAACGATGAACGTTCTGTTGGTTGGTACCGGCACGGTCGGCGAGGCAATCGCCCACCTCATTAAAGGAAAGAAGTGGCTCGGCACCCTGACCCTGGCGGACTACTCCCTTGACCGCGCACGCACGGTCGCCGATGCCGTAGGCGCCGGATACAAGGTGGCCCAGGTTGACGCGGGGAACGCCGCGCAACTAAAGGAGCTCATCGCGAGCTCCAAGGCAGACCTCGTGTTGAACGCCGTAGATCCTCGATTTGTTCCTGCAGTATTTGACGCCGCCCTTGAGGCTGGCGTGCACTACATCGACATGGCGACCAGCCTCTCGGTTCCAGATGTTCAGAATCCGTACACCGTTCCAGGTCTCATGCTCGGCGCGTATCAAGAGGAGCGCAAGAAGCTCTGGGAAGACCGCGGCAAGTTGGCGCTCATCGGCATGGGCATGGATCCAGGCCTCTCCAACATTTTCGCCGCCTACGCGAAGAAGTGGACATTCGACGAAATCTCAGCGGTGCACGTGCGCGACGGCGGCGACCTGCGTATTGAGGGCTATCCATTTGCGACCGTCTTTAGCCTCTGGACCGTTATTGAAGAGTGCCTGAATCCGCCGATCGTGTGGCGGAACGGCAAAATCGAAGTACGCGAACCATTCAGCGAGCCAGAGGACTTCGTCTTCCCTGAAGGGGTTGGCCCCGTGATGTGCGTGAACGTCGAGCATGAAGAGATCGTGCAGCTGCCACGCAGCATGAAAGCCGACGTGATCACCTTTAAATACGCGCTCGGCGCGGACTTCATTGAAACGCTGCAGCTGCTGCATCGCCTCGGTCTCGACGGAAAGAACCCAATCAACGTGAAGGGTGTCCAGGTTGCTCCACGCGACGTAATTGGCGCACTCTCCCCTGATCCGTCGACGCTCGGCAAGAGCATGGTCGGTCGCGCAATTGTGGGAACACTCGTGAGCGGCACCAAAGATGGCCGCCCGCGCGAAACGTTCCACTATCAGGTGTGCGATGCGGCTGAGACCATGGGTCGCTATAACCTGCAGCCCGTCGCCTGGCAGACGGGTGTCATGCCCGTGATGGCAATGGAGCTAATCGCCGAAGGCGTCTGGGGTGGCGCAGGGGTGAAGTCGCCCGACATGATGGATCCAGATCCATTCCTTGACATCTGTGAGGACTACGACGTGACAGTCAAGCTCGAGCACCGGCTCCCCGGTCGCTCGATCTTGCCTGCAACGGAGCAGCCTCCAGTCGGTGCGAAGTCGGTCACGGTGAAGGGCTCGTCGAGCCCAGCTGACACGGCCTACTCT
>Ga0214921_10011732_pt1 | contig 10595 bp, 26 predicted proteins | sample LL1505_MetaG_FD_177992 | JGI IMG/M metagenome (GOLD analysis project Ga0214921, IMG submission 177992) | Freshwater microbial communities from Lake Lanier, Atlanta, Georgia, United States - LL-1505 | ecosystem: Environmental > Aquatic > Freshwater > Lake | place: USA: Georgia | collected...
TAGCCTTAATGGTTGTATCGGATCTATCACAATCTTTAACACGAATCAAATATACAGTTTCTTCTGAATATGGTTTTACAAAGAAACATTCACCTTTGAGTGACCAAACCAAATGATGTTGAATACTACCTTCAACAACGGTGGTTGGTGTTGGTTTACGAACAATTTCAATCAAATTAAAAATAGTAATAGCAGAAGCGACAATCAATAAAACTAAAATGATTGTTGCCGTATTTTTGCCAATCCACAAATACAATTTATTAAGCATTAAAAACTCCATTCAAATATAATACATATAGTATAACAGAAACCACAGCAAATGTCAATAGACCAATGGTAAAGAACCAAGAAGTCTTTCGGTAATATTCCACTTCTAACTCCAACATATCACGCTGGCCTAGTAACATAGGTTGGCATTCGTCCTCACCACCCATCATCTGTATGGTTTGTTTGGCATTGGCCAATCTTTGTTTGGCCTCATACAGGTAGTAATAGGCTATCATTTAGTCCCACAGGTTCTCATAATACTTACCAAACAATCTAAATGCATTACGCTTTCTTTCATTGTGTGCATTTAGTCCATCCCAATCAACCTTAGGTCCAACATAGTTCTCGTCCCAAGGTAACTTATCACCACATTCGGTGTAATCAAAGAACTTAGATTCAGGATCATCCTGAACTTTCTGTTCAAATGCCCAAATCATTTCATCAAGCACCCATGCCCAGCGTTTGTGTATGAGTGTATCTTCATCCATTTCCAACATTTGGATATCAGGATTAGAATGTCGTTTTGATTTTGTTTTTCTCTTAGGTCCACGCAACTCAGCAGGCACATCTTCATCATCAATCCAAGGTGAGCCATGAGATGCATCACGCAATTGTTTGAGCATTGGTAGAATGATATATGACAATGTATAGTCCATTGACCATGTATCGTATCGGTCAATCTTAACATACTTGATTGGTGGGTGAATAAAGTCCAATACTGTTTGAATGGCTGAGCAGAAAGGTTTGATATACTTTGTAGATTTGTCAACCCACATAGGATGATCCACATAATCTTTATCTGCAATTACACCTTTGTTGCGACCACATTTACTCCAATCAGTCCAAAAGAAAATATATTCCATAACTGTGTATGGAGAAATCCAATGGCTACGATAACCACTTAAATAAATTTTCATAATATTATACTTTCAATAGTTGTGATAGTGTATAAGTGGATTCCATATATGATGATGGATTATCCAATACACTATATTCTAAATCACCCTCTCGCCTTTGGCAATAGTTTACGATAAAATCACAATTGTTTACCAGTTTAAAAGTATCTACCATTTCTTTAACGGTATGACCTTTACCATGGCCTAGATTTTGTAATGAATTGGCAGGCGTTTCAATTGCCTTTTGAATAGAATGGCATATTTCGTTCACATGGACATAATCTCTAACAGGTGTGCCATCTGGTGTATTGTAATCACCACCATATAGATTGAATGAACCTGTTTCTCTTGCTTTCATTAAATTATACATCAACCCATCCACATTGGTGGGAGCAATCCCATCAGACCCAATCACATTATAAAATCTGAATGAAGTGAAAGTTTTTGAATTTTCAATGCAATATCTTTCAACTATATCTTCAGCACAACGTTTACTCAAAGCATATGGGTTGATGGGATTAGCTGCTGTGCCTGTCGATGCAAACACAAAATTTTTGAATCTGGCATTTAACAATACATTGTGTGTACCATTAATGTTTGTATCATAATAATCATATGGTTTTGTTACTGATTCGTTTACTTTGACCAATGCGGCCAAATGTACCACAGTATCAAATTCATCAAAATAACATAATTGATAACCATTGGTAATATCATATGAAAGAAATTGAGTAACATCATATGAAAGAAATTGTTTTGGTAACAAATAATCATTCATTCGTGGTTGATTATCAAGGCCAAGAACCTCGTATCCTTCCTTTTTGAGGAGCTTTACGAGGTGTTGGCCAATGTAACCAGAACTACCAGTTATCAAGATTTTTTTCATTCGGTAATTAATTCATAATCAGATTTAGAAACACCACACTCAGGACAGGTTACATCATCAGGTAATGAATTGTAATCTTCTACTGATAGTATGTGACCGCATACAATACAACGATAATAGCTATTCATTATAGTGCCTCCAATACTTTTTTATAAGCGTTTGCATGACGCTCTTCAACTTTCTTTAAAGCTGCAAAGCGTTTCTCGGCTTTATCCAATACAGCCAATTTATCTTTGAATTGCTGAGCATGCTCTTTTGATTCAGCAATCTGCTCAACAAACTCCACAGATGCCTGAGCATTTTTCTCGGATATAGCATTGTTATAAAAATCTGGATACATTGTGGTGAATTCATAGGTCTCACCATCAATGGCCTTTTGTAAACATTCTTTGGTAGAAGGTTTACCAATCAACAACTCTAGGTGACCCCATGCATGAAGCAACTCTTGATTGGCTGTGTGTTCAAAGTGTTTTGCCACTTCTTCAAAGCCTTCTTCACGAGCAATCTTGGCGAAATATCGGTATTTGATGTGTGCCTGACTTTCGCCTGCCAATGCACTTTCAAGGTTCTTAATTGTAATACTCATAACATCTCCTTAAAGTTAAACAACAATAGTAAAAAACTAACAATATTACTTATTCATAGTTTAACTCAATTGTGTTTATTTGTCTAATGATATTTTTATATATTCTTAATCAATAAAATTAATAATCATTCTTCCCACCATTGGATTTTTGGATTATTTCTTTCATACAACTCAACCAATTCTTCCAATGACCACATAAAATCAGTTTCAAAGGTATCTAACCATTTACCAAATCGGTGCCAATCTTCTGCCTTCATTGGACCAACACCAATCTCATCACCAAATGGTCCTAAATCTTCACCACGACAATCAATACGACCACATGAATACTCTTGAATGATTTCATCATACTCAAAGGTATCGCCTGCCTTACGACCTGTTAATTGAGAATCTTCGGTCAAAGTTTTTGATATTCGTTTGGTTAGGCCACGGTCTCTATACCATTGTAGATTTGCTACACCCATCCAGTTTGTGCTATACCTCACAGGCATAATTTAATTCTTTCCAATTTGTATTCTCTGGCATAATTTCAATTTTGTAATCTGCCTTATCAATAAAGTTTTGTAACACTCGGCCACCATAACTGTTGGTGCCGTATGAATTCTTATGGCAAGAATATACCGATCCAGAATAACCATGGAAATCATAGCAATCATTTACCAATTCAACTTTAACAATACCACTATTGAATTGCCACGAATCAGAGCCGGCATATCCACCATACCAACAGGCAAATACCTTGTATAGTATTTCTTTATTGGTTGTAATCTTTACTACAACCCATCTATCTGGTGTATAATCACTCATCAATTTTCTCAATCTTTAACATTTTACCATCCATGAATAGCGCTTTATATTCTATCCATTTATCGGCCTTATAACCACCATTCTCTTTATCTTCACGGTAGAATCGGACTAGGCCATCAAACTTATCACACATATCCCAGCGTTCATTGAACTTCTTTAGGTAACCACCTAAGAGACCATCATTATCATCTATCCATTCAGCATCATAGTTTTCGTACCAAAGGATATTGTTTTCTATTTTATAGTTATCACACGCCTGAGCAGGAGTATCTTTGGTTTGATACTCCTGTCCTTCATAGTGTATGTAATCAAACATTCCCATTTAAACCTCCAAATATCTCAATTTAAATTCTTTTGCTCTCTGCTCATGACCAACATAACCACGAGGATTACAAACCACTCTCGTATCACCGACCATATAATCAGATACATTGTGCATATGACCATGAGTCCACAATTTGATTTGTGGCCGATCCAGTATAAATTCGGACAAATCAGATGCAAAGGCACCATTCATCAATGTATCAAACCGATAACACTCAGCAATACTAATTGGTGTTGGTGCATGGTGTGTTACTGCTACATAACATTTTGTCTTATCTTGTGTTACAATGTTAATGAAGTCTAACATTTTCTTATGGTCTTCCACAGAATCTTCAGCTGACCACTTTGAAGGTGACTGATAATGATCCACACTTTTAACAATCAAAGTACCATCTTCGTTACGCTCATTTTCATGGTAAACATTTCTTTTATGTTGAACCATGCGATTGCTATTTGTAATCACACGAAAATCATTCATTGCTTTATCACAATGCCATAAGGTCAACGAATCACTTTTGTTCATATCAGTCCATAATGTACCAGCAACAAAGGTCACATTATTATGTTCCCATGTTTCTTTCTCAAGCAAATGAATGTTTGGTAAATCAGCCAACTCAGCTTTTAACCTATCGTAGGTGTTAGCAATATCAAAATTATAGTGCTCGTGATTACCCATGATATACACAACATGAGGAAATTGAAATGCACACCGCTTAAAGAAATCTTTAACCATCATTCTTTCTTTTGGCTTGTGTTTAAATTGTTTTGCTGTGCAAATGTCCCCACTCAAAATTAAAACGTCAGCATTCTCCTCATTCTTTAAAATGAGGTCAGCAAATTCTAAATGAATATCTGATGCTAACGCAATTCTCATTAATGTACCTGTTTATTTTCTCGTTCTGTTTTATGTATAACATCTTTTGGCGATTCCAAAAGTTTTAAATAATCTTCTTCAATATTGCTTTGTTTTGCAATCCATGTCAATCTAGCTAAAATAACAGCAATTAAATTAAGTGGATGAATTTTAAATGTATTCATCCACTTAAATAATTCTGCATCAATGTCTAGTGATAATTGCTCTAGTTTATCATCATCAAATTGAGCCATGTTTCACCTTCAACATCTGGCCATTTTTCCATTGATTACGCCATTTGACTGGTTCTACATTGTTTACACGGTCACGCCATAGTGCACCACACTGCGATTGTGTAAGGCCGCCATACACTCTACAATCTTCCATAAACAATTCTTGGTCAGTTTTAGGTTTTGTTTCGGGCTTGGCCGTAACCACAGGTGGTTCAGGTTTAACCTCTTCCCACTTTGGTTCTTCTTTAATTGTTTGTGATTTAGCAATCTCGACAGGTTGAACATCTTTCTTTGATGGCATAGCAAACACAACAACACAAAATAATATACCAATGCCAGTAACAATAAATCGCCAATACATGCCAACTAAAAAAATGGCAATAGCAGCGACAATTATAATTTGTAATACGCCAGTTGTCAAACCTACTGAAGCTAAACTATCGAATAATTCCATGATTACTTTTTCTCAAAATATGGTTCACAATGAACATTGATTGGTACTAAAACTTTACCAGAATCAGTTTTCTTTACAACATATTCAACATTTGGCCTCATACCAGCGCCAACACAATCTTTGTTATACTTGATTACATCAACATTAGCCAATGCTTTTGGTCCTTCGTAACCAGAAAGTTTTGGTGTTGAACTGCAACCAACTAACAACAACAATAAACTACTAACTGCTATGCTTTTTTTCACTTTTTAACTCCATGATGTGTTTAATAACTTCTTTTGATTCTTTCATGTCGGATTTTTCTACCGCTTCATCAATCATATCCAACTGAACTCTGTGTAGGTAATTTAAATGTATTTCAATCATCGATTGCTTTAAATTATCTGCAGTGAAAGGTTTATAATAAACATATTTTCTATTCATTATTTTTCCACAGTAATGTTAATTGATTTGACCTTATCGATACCACCATCTAAGGCTTGTGCAATGCCGGTAAATCCAACAACACCCACAAAAAATCCTAAAATGCAACCTGCAATAAAATTAATCATATAAATTCCTTTCTCACTTTAGATACCATTATATCACAACCATGGAATAATACAACCATCTGTTGTATGGACACAACACTATTCAGGTCTCAATTCCAACTTACCAATACCAACATATTCTTCAATGGACTTCTTCAGGTTGCGCTTGGAGGTCGATGGTGCCACAAATACATAGTCCTGGTGGTCACCGTCCTTGTGCGCAAGGACTTCGTTTAAATAGTTTAAAGCACATATAGGATTATCAAATTCTTTGAGTCCTGTTTTATTAAACAAATTTGGTTTTGCAATATATCTCATTGTAAATATCCCAATCCACCCAAAATACCAACTACCATACAAATCACCATAACAATAAACAATGTTGCAAGCATGCCGAATGTGATAAGGGCATCATAACGAATTGCCTTATTCAACACATCACCACACCAATCATTCATTCGTTCTAATCTACTCATTTCTTATCTTTCTTTTTTGGTTTAATTGCCGCAATACCATAACCTTGGCCATCGTATGCATCACTTAATTGTTCACGCAGTGCGGCACATTCTTCTTCGAGCATCTTATTTTTACGAAATGCATCCATACATACAGTTTCAAATAAGTACCATAATTTTTGAAACTTAACATCATACGAATTGGCAATACCAAGAATATAATTTGACATAGCATCAGGATCAGTTTTTATCCAACCTTCAAACAATGCTTCATCAAACTCTTTTAAATCATCAACAACGAACCAACATTTGGTTATTTGTTGTTCTAAATCAAATCTATCGCTGGCCATATGTTTTCATCCACTCTGTTAGAATATTTTTTGCTTCTCTGCGGTCAATGCCAAATGCCTGTTGCAAATAAGGTGAGGCGCCAAACATATTGGTTACACCTGTTTCACGCAAAGTGTCCAAATACTCAAACATTTCTTCTTTATCGATTGTCATAAGTTTCCATAATATAAAAAGGTGCCATCATATAGCCCGAGCGTTTCACAACGAGTCTAAACAACTATATGATGGCGGAGAGATTAAACTGTTGCTGACTGCTGAACAACAACTGGTTTTACAGGTGTCGCTTTAGTTTGCAACTGTTGGTTGCCTTTGAATCGACCATTAGCATCAAACTGGTCAGCATTAACCAACTGATATGCCTTTACTTTACGGCCATCTTTAATTACTTTCACAATACCACCATCTTTACGAATGTTATAGATGTTGGTACTGAGGCGGTACAATACTGCCTCTTGGTCGGTGCCTTTGAATACTGATTCAATTTCAGCAGGACTCACAGGTTTGCCGGACAACAATACTTGGGTAATTTTCTCATGACGGTTTACCTTACCTTTACGAACTGTTAATGCCATTGTAATACTCCTTCTTTCAAATTAAACATAATATAAAGTTACCACATTAACCATTATATCAAACCTGTGGTTGGTTGGCAACCTCGGTTGTGGTACTAATGGTACTTGTATTGGCAGGTGATTCTACCGAACTATCGACCTTGCTATACAAATCTAAGAATGCCATTTTGGTTTCTTCGTCAAAACGATTCACACACAATGTAATGGCTTTCATTCTATCTTTGAAGATAGAAAAAGCTTTTGCGATGTGTACCAAACGGCGAGTGCTGATAATTTCATCAGTTGCACCTTCATCATACGATTTACGAACCACATCAGCCCATTGGCACAAATGCTCTACAAACTCTTTATCTTCAATCAACGGCATTAAAATCTTTTTCTCAGTTTTAACATCAGGATATTCCTGTTCTACCGTAATTGGGAATCGCTCTAAGAAAGCATCATCAAGAATTTGTGATAGATACTTGCCTTCATCACTACCACGACCTTTGGTGTTGGCAGTTGCAACGATTGTGAAGCCAGATTTTGGATACACCATCTCACCTGATTTCTTATTGTAATGTGGTTTGCCTTCCATGATGCCTTGCAAACACATCAATTTGTTAGAACCACGGTCAACTTCATCAATCAACAGCACTGCGCCACGCTTCATAGCGATAAGAACAGGACCATCACGATTGACCACATTACCATTGACCAATGTAGGACCACCAAGTAAATCGGTCTCATCAGTTTCAACGGAGATATTCACACGAATACACTCACGGCCTAATTCAGCACACACTTGCTCAACCATCAAGGTCTTGCCGTTGCCTGATAAACCAGTAACGAATATTGGATAGAATGCTTTGCTACTAATGATATTCTTCATATCTTTGTAGAAACCAAATGGCACATAATCAGGCCATTTTTGTGGCACCGATGGTTCAGAATCATCCAACAATTTTGGTTGACGGAATTCTAACACTTGTGCTGGCTGTGCATAAGCAACTTCTAATTCAGGTTCTTTCACTTTTGCCTTTATAATTTTTTCACCACTTGGTGGTACTTTATATTGACCACGGTCATAGCGATATTGTGATTTGGTCACCAACCAATATGGATACGGTGCACCTGATTCATTACAAACTTGTGTAATGTTATCTCTATTAATAACGGCTTCAGAACCAAATCGTTCTTCACACGCTACAACAAATTGCTTTGCATTTTTATTCATACACTCTCCAATTAAACATAACAAATTCTGGTGGGCAAGGATGGATTCGAACCAACTCAGCCATAGGCAACGGATTTACAGTCCGCTGTAACTCTCCAACTTTACCGCTTACCCAATTTAAACTACCATTATACAGGTTATACATCAAATGTCAATCGACTGTTGTTTTTTAGCAACAGATTTTAATGCTTTACGACCTGGTGAAGCATAATCTTTATTCAATACAGTACCTTTATATCGATGGCAACACGCACATAATGTTTGCATATTCTCTTTACTATGATTGGTTGGATTACCATCCATATGATCCGTATCAAGCATACCATCCCAAATTACATTGGTCGTACAAACAAACCCCAAACGACCATCTCGATTTTCACAAAAATCTTTACGCCATTTTCTGTATGGATGAAAAGAATTTAACCAACCAGTTTCAGTCAAACCTTTTTTGATTGCACATAGTTTTATATGGCATTTTCCACACACACTACGAAAGGTCGCATGATTATCTTTATTTCGACCAACCACTTGCCTTTTATTGGTACAACCTTTAGTAACACATTTTTGACGCTGTGACATTGGGGGTAAAATCGATTTCATAATTATCTCCTGTTAAAGATACCAATTATACACATACCAAAATAAAAATCAATTAATTTGTTGTTCTTTAGCAACACTTTCCGAATGCTTACATTTACCACGATACGAATAACCAACACAATTACATTGGTATTTACCAGATTCTAAGGTGACTGTATAGGTTTTGCCAGAATCACTCTTGACCTGCCAATGAGGCACATTCAATATCTTTGGTTCATCAAGCACCACCGTTGCGCCTATGGCGTCCAATTCTTTATGTTTGACCTTGATAAACTTACGCCTACGAGTATCCATTGGTAATGGTTTCTTAAATACCATTACCTGACCATCACTCTCACGAGCATAGGCCAATATGTTGGACTTACCATCAAACAAATAGGTATGGTTAGGCACCACAAAATCTGGTTCATTCCATTCTGTAATTTCTTTGTATGCTGATATTCCCATTACTCATCTTTCCATTGGTCATTCTCACCAACATCTTGCCAAACATTCCAAATCTTGGCTGTTGGCCAACCTAGTTTAATACTATTCACCGCCTCTTGTGCTGAAATAGCCGATACTTCCTCATATTGAGGACCGATTGATTCACCTATAAATTCAACAAGGTAATAATTCATTTACTACTCTCCACAAAATACTTCCAAATAAATGGTTTTGATTCTATCGCCAGAATAATTCTCTTTGCAATAGTCCTTTACTTCAAATACATCCTCACCGCCAATGTGAACGGTGCGGCCAGAATCAAATTCAACCATGTAATGCTTAAATGTTATATCAACTGCACTCATGCTGTTTCCTTTTCTTTACAAAATTCAATAAACTCTGGCAGTGAACCGCTGAATACAACTTCACTTTCATAATCACCACTAATGCCAAAGAAATTACAACCACAATAATATACATCAATCAACATCACACCATCAATGTTAAAAATGTGATACTCATAATCTTGGCCACAATCGGTAGTATCAACAGAATGTAAATAGAAACCACCAGGTGATTGTTTGAAATTGGCAACCAATGATGCCGCCAAACAACCCATGCCATTGAATACAACTTCTTCAACGGTTTTGGTCAAAGCCAATCCATTCACCAAACGGCCTGTTGATAGAAACTCTGCCAATTCTGCACCATGGCCTGTAGGATAACCATCATACTGGCGGTACATATTGATAATTGGCACGGCTTTTTGACCACTGGTCGATTCACTATACACAAATGTTAAACTTCTGGTACCCATAATATAAACTCCAATCAATAAGAATAAGTGCTGGTTTATCATTTTATAGCCTCAAACCAGCAAATGTCGGCTGCATCTGTTTATTGCTCTTTATTTAAAGTCATACTCAGCAAAAGGCCGCATCGGCCTGTGGATATAGACTGCTGTTTGTGCTAGTTTAGAGTCTTGCACCGGATATCCCTCCATTAAGACTTTGCTTTAATGACTACGATTATTTGCCCATTGCACACCACGCCAGAATGCTTTATGCTCATCACGAATTCTATTCACGGTTCTAGCGTCACGCTGATACACATCAAACGAATGAGCATCACGCTTCAAT
>Ga0214921_10011733_pt1 | contig 10594 bp, 9 predicted proteins | sample LL1505_MetaG_FD_177992 | JGI IMG/M metagenome (GOLD analysis project Ga0214921, IMG submission 177992) | Freshwater microbial communities from Lake Lanier, Atlanta, Georgia, United States - LL-1505 | ecosystem: Environmental > Aquatic > Freshwater > Lake | place: USA: Georgia | collected 2015-05-28
CAACACCAACCCTGAGTGGAAAAAAATCTACGCCGATTACTCCAACTATCGTCGTGAAGCCAATCAGTGGTTCAGCTTGGCTGAATCCAGCATGAACAACTTCATGGAACGCCAGAAGCTGTAATGTAAAAGGCTGCCCTCAAAAGCAGCTTTAAACAGTTCAACAAAAAACCCGCCTAGGCGGGTTTTTTGTTGTCTGCATTCAGAACATCAAGGCTTCTTAGCTGGGTCGTCCTTCATGGACTCCATGAGAGCCTTGACGGGATCCACCTGATCGCCCTGAGCCTCTGTTTTTTCAGCCTGATCAGCTTCAGTGTCTGCTTCCTGACGCATTTGCATCATGACGGCTTCGGCGTCCACGATAGGCTCTTTGCTACCGCCAGTAGATACAATCCCTGGGAAAGCAATGATCAGGGCCACCATGATCAATTGAATAATCACGAAGGGCACCGCACCCCAATAGATCTGTTCAATGGTGATTTTCTTGATAGGCTTCTTAGTGACCCTGTCGATGTAGTCTTCGCTAGGGGCCACACTGCGCAAGTAGAACAAAGCAAAACCGAAAGGTGGGTGCATGAACGAGGTTTGCATGTTCACGGCCAACAACACCCCGAACCAAACCAAGTCAATGCCAATCTTTTCAGCGACGGGTCCAATGAGCGGGATGATGATGAATGCCAACTCGAAGAAGTCTAAGAAGAAGGCCAAGATGAACACCAAGATGTTCACCACAATCAAAAAGCCCAATTGGCCGCCAGGCAAGCCGGTCAACAAATGCTCCACCCAAATGTGGCCATCGACACCCTGGAATGCCAAGCTGAAAACAGTGGCGCCAATGAGAATGAACAACACAAAGCATGACAGCTTCATGGTGGAGTCCATGGCCTGACGCATGAGTTTCATGTCAATGCGATTGCGAGCCAAGGCCATAACCAGGGCACCCACAGCACCCATCGCACCACCTTCGGTAGGCGTTGCAATGCCCAAGAAAATGGTACCCAGCACCAAGAAAATAAGCGCCAAAGGTGGAATAAGCACAAAGGTCACGCGCTCGGCCATATTGGACAACAAGCCCATCTTGGTGACTTTGTTGATGACGGCGACAAAGAAGGCAATGCCCACACCCACACACATGGACACTACGATGGTTTCATCTGTAGGCGTTGTGTCTGGCAGCCATTTGGCAAAGCCAATGGCTGCTGCAACGGAAACCAGGGTGAGAATGGTCAGAGACCGAAGACCTGAAGTGCCATCGGCTTCTTTGATGGTTCGCGCTTCGGTTGGCAAAGCTGGCACCCATTGGGGCTTGATGAAACTGATGAGGAGAATGTAGCCCACATACAGGCCGGTCAGAACGAATCCAGGAATGAAAGCGCCCTTATAGAGGTCGCCCACACTTCTGCCCAATTGGTCGGCCAACACAATCAAAACCAAAGAAGGTGGAATAATTTGCGCCAAGGTTCCAGAAGCTGCAATGACGCCACCCGCAATGCGCCGATCGTAACCATAACGCAACATGATGGGCAATGAAATAAGGCCCATCGAAATAACAGAAGCCGCCACCACACCGGTTGTGGCCGCCAACATGGCACCCACAAAAATCACGGCATAGGCCAAGCCACCTCGAATGGGGCCAAACAATTGGCCAATGGTGTCCAGCAAGTCCTCCGCCATACCTGAACGTTCTAGGATCAAACCCATGAAGGTAAAGAACGGAATGGCCAGCAAGGTGTCGTTTTGCATGATGCCAAACATGCGAAGTGGCAAGCTTTGCAAGAAGGTGGCTTGAATCACTCCCAACTCAACACCCACAAAGCCAAAGAACAAGCCGCAAGCAGCCAAGGAGAATGAGACCGCATAACCGAACATCAAAAAAATGATCAGCGACACGAACATGATGGGCGCCATGTTGGCGATGAGAAATTCAGTCATTTTTGGGCTCCCATTTGGGCCGCTTCACGGGCAGCAACTTCTTTTTGCAACAAGAATTCTGCAAATTCTTCTTCGGGGGTTTTGACGCCCTGCTTTTTGGTGGGGTCGGGAATCATGCCTTGCAAGAATGCAAAACGCTTGATGACTTCAGAGACACCCTGAATGCCCAGCAACAGTAAGCCCAAAGGCAACATGGCAAACACGGGCCAACGCATCAAACCACCGGCATTGGATGACATTTCCTTGGTGACAAAAGCGTTGATGACCAAAGGCATAGCCAACATGATGATGTAAATGACAAATGGAATGAGGAAAAAGCAAATGCCTGCGATGTCAATCCAAATTTGAGTGCGCTTAGAAAAACGGCCCGACACAACGTCAATTTTCACGTGCTCTTGTCGCAACAAGGTGTAGCCAGCAGCCAGCATGAACACAGCTGCAAACATGTACCACTGCACTTCCAAGAAAGCATTGGAGCTGAGGTTGAAAGCTTTGCGAGAAATGGCATTGCCTGCACTGATCAGCACCGAGAAAAGCACCAACCAAGCCACCCACTTGCCAACCCACTCACTGAATTGGTCTATCCTTTTGGACAGGGACAACAAAGAATCCATATTGACTCCAGGAAAAAATAACAACCACTGATTGTAAAAAAAAACAAAATAGCCCTGGAAGGGGATTACCCTTGAAGGTATATCAGGCCTTGAGATCCGATGTCGGCCACTTCAGAAGAATTGACTGTTCAATGCCGGGTGCATCCAAGCCATGCATCGCCATCAACTTGGCTGGATCACCGTGCTCAACAAACTCATCGGGAAGGCCCAATGATAACAAGGGCTTGAGGATGTTGGCCTTTTGCATGAACTCGCCTACTGCACTGCCAGCACCGCCCATCACACAAGCGTCTTCCAAGGTCACGAAGCGCTCGTGGGTAGAAGCCATTTGCAGCAGCATGTCAGTGTCCAGGGGCTTGGCCCAGCGCATATTGATCACGGTGGCATTGAGCTTTTCAGCCACGGCCATTGCAGGGTAAAGCAAGGTGCCAAATGCCAAAATACAGAGGCCTTGGCCCTGACGGCGAATTTCAGCCTTGCCAAGAGGCACCGTTTCAAGGTCGGTGCCAGCATCGACGCCCACACCGGCGCCGCGAGGGTAGCGCACTGCCACGGGGTGGTTTTGGGCAAATGCCGTACTCAACAACAAACGACATTCGCGTTCATCGCTGGGGCAAGCCACAGACACATTGGGAATGCACCGAAGGTAAGCAATGTCGTAAGCGCCAGCATGGGTGGCCCCATCCGCACCCACCAAGCCCGCTCTGTCTAGGGCAAACACCACAGGCAAGTTTTGCAAAGCCACATCGTGAATCAGTTGGTCGTAGCCACGCTGCAAGAACGTCGAGTAAATGGCCACCACAGGTTTGAGGCCCTCGCAAGCCAAACCAGCCGCAAAGGTGACCGCATGTTGCTCAGCAATGCCCACATCGTAATAACGGTCTGGAAAGCGCTTGTGAAACTCCACCATGCCAGAGCCCTCGCGCATAGCGGGCGTGATGCCCACCAAGCGTTTGTCGGCGGCAGCCATGTCGCACAGCCATTGGCCAAAAATGTGCATGAAGGCTGGTTTGGCGGGTTTCGTGGCAGGCACCAAGCCCACTTTGGGATCGAACTTGCCAGGGCCGTGGTAGTTCACTGGATCTTCTTCAGCCAGCCTGTAACCCTGCCCTTTTTTGGTGATCACATGCAAGAACTGAGGGCCTTTCAAGTGCTTGATGTTTTCCAAAGTAGGAATGAGGGAATCTAAATCGTGCCCATCGATGGGGCCGATGTAATTGAAACCAAATTGCTCGAACATGGTGGCTGGCACCACCATGCCTTTGGCATGCTGCTCAAAGCGTTTGGCCAATTCAAAAAGAGGCGGCGCACCTTTCAGGACATTCTTGCCCATGCTTTTGGCGGTGGAGTAAAAGCGTCCGCTCATGAGCTGTGCCAAGTAGCGGTTCAGTGCCCCAACGGGTGGACTGATCGACATGTCGTTGTCATTCAAGATGACCAACAGTTTGCAATCTTCAATGCCTGCGTTGTTCATGGCTTCAAAGGCCATGCCCGCGGTCATAGCACCATCGCCAATGACGGCAATGGCATGACGTGACTCGCCTTTTTGACGCGCCGCAATGGCCATGCCCAAAGCCGCCGAAATGCTGGTGGACGAGTGCGCTGTTCCAAAGGTGTCGTATTCACTTTCGTCGCGGCGAGGAAACCCAGACAGGCCGCCCAATTGGCGAAGCGTTGGCATGCGCTCGCGCCTGCCCGTCAAAATTTTGTGCGGATAAGTTTGGTGGCCCACATCCCACACGATGCGATCTTCGGGGGTGTTGAACACATAGTGCAGCGCCACTGTGAGCTCCACAGTGCCCAAATTGGAGCTGAGGTGCCCGCCTGTTTGAGACACATTGTCTAAAACACACTGCCGCACGTCTGCAGCCAAACGGGGTAAGTCGCCGCGCTGTAGTTTTCGAAGGTCAGCGGGAGAGTGAATCGATTCAAGCATGTTTAATTTTTCCGTTGCACCACTTGCGTGGCCAATGCGCGCAAAGCCGCTGTGGCCGTGGTGTTCAAGCCGCTGGCATCAAGCGCTGCCAGGGATTCTGCGTAAAGCTTGTTGGCTAACTGCTCGGCTTGCGCCAAGCCCATCAGCGACACATAGGTGGGCTTGTCGGCCGCGGCGTCCTTGCCTGCTGTTTTGCCCAAAGTGGCAGAGTCTGAGGTGACATCCAAAATATCGTCGACCACTTGAAAAGCCAAGCCCAGGGCCTGTGCATATTGCGTGAAGGCATCAAAAATCAGGCTTGAAGGTTTACCAGCACTGACCGCACCCAACTGCACACTGCAAAGAAGCAATGCACCCGTTTTCAAGCGATGCATTTGACGCAATTGGGTTTCGTTCAAGGGCAAGCCCACGCTGGCCAAATCGATGGCCTGACCGCCTGCCATGCCTTGGTAGCCTGAAGCCCGCGCCAACAAAGACACCTGGGCGGCCTGAACGCCAACATCGGTGCTGCCGTCTTGAGGCGTTAAAAACTCAAATGCCAAAGCCTGCAAAGCATCACCCGCTAGCAGGGCCTGCGCTTCACCATATTTCACATGCACTGTGGGTTTGCCTCGGCGCAACACGTCGTTGTCCATGCAGGGCATGTCATCGTGAACCAAGGAATAAGCATGGATCAATTCAACGGCACAGGCGGCTCGCAGTGCGGCCAAGGAACTGGGCTGATCGGAGACTGTGGCGGCCTCCAAATCTACGCCAACAGCTTCTGCCGCAGCCAGCACCAACAAGGGTCTGAGTCGCTTGCCGCCATCCAAAACTGCATAGCGCATGGCTTGGCCCAAACTTGCGGGTGCGTTGGCATCAATGCCTTGCTTGAGGACTTGCTCGACTTGGGTCAGTCGCTCTTCTGACCAAGCCTTGAAATCAAATTGGTTTGAATTGAAAGAACTCATGCACCATCCCAAGGTTTCAGGGTCCCCTCATCCAACACATTGATTTGGTTTTCAATGGCCGCCAATCTTTCCCGGCAATAAGCCAGAAGGCTGGCACCGCGCTGGTAGTGGCTCAACAATTGATCAAGGGGTAGCTGGCCCGACTCCAATTTGGCCAACAATTGCTCCAACTCTTGAACCGCCTCTTCATAGCTGGCGGGCAGGGCCTGTTCGGCCGGTGCTTTGTCTGGTGAAGATGTGGCTTTGGGCATGGCTGATTTGTATCTAAAGGAGGTCATTTTAGGTCGACTTCAGCCCAATTTTGCTGGCCTGAGGGTACAATCCCGAATTCATCGCGGGCTTAGGTCCGTTTTTTTCGCGTCAGAGCCTTCGGGTTCACGCATTGTCCCTGCCCCTTCATAGGGGGAGTCTCTAGGTCAGGTCACCCATGTCTGATTTAAGTCTTCAACTGCAGCAGGCCGCAAGCCAACTACCAGTTTCAAGCTATTTTGATGAAGCGCTGTTTCAGCGCGAGCTGAAAACCATTTTTCAGCAAGGTCCGCGTTATGTCGGCCATCAATTGTCCGTTCCCGACGTCGGGGACTACCATGCCTTGCCCCAAGAAGCAGGTGGGCGGGCATTGGTTCGCTCCCATCAAGGCGTCGAGTTAATCTCCAACATTTGCAGGCATCGCCAAGCGGTGATGTTGCAAGGGCGAGGCTCTCTTCACACACAGCAAAAAGGCAGTGCAGGCGGCAACATTGTGTGCCCATTGCACCGCTGGACTTACGCCCCTCAAGGTCAGCTTTTGGGCGCCCCGCATTTTGCACAAGACCCCTGCCTGAATCTCAAAAACTATCCACTGCGTGAGTGGAACGGCTTGTTGTTTGAAGACAATGGCCGTGACATTGAAGCCGACTTGGCCAACATGGGCCCTCGAGCCGCTTTGGATTTCACAGGCTTCAAGCTCGATCATGTGGAGTTGCACGAGTGCAACTACAACTGGAAAACCTTCATCGAGGTTTACCTTGAGGACTACCACGTAGAACCCTTTCACCCCGGCCTTGGCAACTTCGTCACTTGCGACGACCTAAACTGGCAATTCAAAAAAGAGTTTTCAGTGCAAACCGTGGGCATTGCCAACCGCTTGGGCAAAGCTGGCAGCCCCGTCTATGAGCGCTGGCAAAAGCAACTCATGCAATATCGCCAAGGTGCGGTGCCCGAGTACGGCGCCATCTGGCTCACCTACTATCCCCACATCATGGTGGAGTGGTATCCCCATGTGCTCACAGTCTCTACGCTGCATCCCATCAGCCCTGAGAAAACGCTGAACATGGTGGAGTTTTATTACCCCGAAGAAATCGTTGCATTTGAACGTGAATTCGTCGAAGCGCAAAAAGCCGCTTACATGGAAACATGCATCGAAGACGACGAAATTGCAGAGCGCATGGACGCTGGTCGCAAAGCCCTCATGCAACGAGGCGACAACGAAGTGGGGCCCTATCAAAGCCCCATGGAAGACGGCATGCAACACTTCCACGAGTGGTACCGCAACAAGATGAACGCAACGACCAACCCAGCTTCAAGCGACTAAAGGGCATGCAAGCACTCTGGATGGTATTGGCTTCGCTGTTTTTCTCCATCATGAGTGTGTGTGTGAAGTTTGCAGCGACTTACTTCAGTACCTTTGAGCTGGTTTTCTATCGCGGTGCCATAGGCGCTGTGCTCATGGCCATTGCTTGTCAGCGCAATGGCATTTCTCTTCAAACCACCGTGCCCAAAATGCACACTTGGCGCGCCTTCACGGGTGTGGTTTCTTTGGCCGCTTGGTTTTATGCCATTGCTTATCTGCCATTGGCCACGGCCATGACCTTGAACTACATGAGCGGCATTTGGGTTGCCGCCTTTTTGGTGGGCGCCACCCTTTGGCAAGGCAAGCGCCACGATGTGATGCGACAGTTTCCCGTGATGATCACGGTGGTCATCAGCTTTTTAGGTGTGGTCATGATCCTCAGGCCCACCATCGAGCAAGACCAAGTGCTTGCCGGATTGGTTGGCTTGGCCTCCGGCATGATTGCGGCCATGGCTTACATCCAAGTGGCTGAGCTTGGCAGACAAGGCGAGCCCGTTGAGCGCACTGTGTTTTATTTTTCATTGGCAGCCGCAGTGTCGGGGGCAATGGTCATGCTTTTCACGGGCACCAGCGAGTGGGTATGGCCACATGCTTGGCTGCTGTTGCCCATCGGCATTTTGGCCGCACTGGGCCAATGGTGCATGACCCGAGCCTACAACGATGGCGCCACCATGGTGGTCGCCAACTTGCAATATTCAGGCATTGTTTTTTCAGCCTTGTTCGGTTTGTTTTTGTTTGGCGATCAAATACCTTGGATGGGTTGGGCCGGAATAGGTATCATTATTCTGAGCGGCATTGCTGCCACTGCTCTCCAAGAACGAAGCTTGAGAAAAGCCCCAGCTTAAGAACCTTGAAACGAAGAACCCTGAAACGGAAAGAACGCACATGTACACCACCTTGATCTCTGCAGAACAACTCAAGACTCTGCAAGCTTCGGGACAGCCTCTGATGGTTTTCGATTGCAGTTTTGAGTTGATGAAACCTGAAATGGCCGACATCATGTTCTCCAGCGTGCGAATTCAAGGCGCCCAACAAGCGCACCTCGATCGCAACCTCAGCAGCCGCGATGGCTCTGGCGTGAATGGCGGACGCAACCCCCTGCCCGCCAGAGAGTCTTTGGCTGCATGGCTGGGTAGCTTGGGTTTTCAAAACAACATGCAGGCCGTGGTTTATGACCGAAATGGCGCCAATTACTGCGGTCGTCTTTGGTGGATATTCAAGTGGCTCGGACACGATGCCGTGGCCGTCTTGAATGGTGGCTTGCAGGCATGGCAAGCGGCTGGCGGCGCTGTTGAATCGGGCGCACTAACGGCCAAGGCCAAGGCCAAGCCCACGCCATCGAGTCAATTTGAATTGAAACCTGCACTGCGTGAATGGATGAGTGTGTCCCAGTTGGCGCCTCGAGTCGGCCACTCTGATGTGACCCTCATCGACGCCAGAAGCGCTGTGCGTTTTCGCGGCGAAGTGGAACCCATCGACCCTGTTGCGGGTCACATCCCTGGTGCATTGAACAGGCCCTTTGGCGAGAACTTAGACGCCAATGGTTTTTTCAAATCTGCTGAAGTGCTTCGGGCTGAATTTGAAAAACTGTTGGCTGGTCGAAAGCCAGAAACCGTGGTGCATTACTGTGGCAGCGGTGTTAGCACGCTGCCCAATTTGTTGGCCATGGAATTGGCAGGCTTGGGCGCGACGCGTTTGTACCCTGGCAGCTGGAGCGAGTGGAGCGGCACACCTGGCTTGCCCTGCGCCAAGTCTTAAAACCCCATCAGCGCTTGAGGGCGTCAGTGATAGGCGAAGGAGTGAGCCAAGGTGCTCACGCCACTGACCAACGCAATGCCCGACACCAGCCACACAATTTGGGCGGCAGTCTCGCGAGAGCTCAGTCGCTTTTGAAGTTGCGGAATGAGGTCGGCCAAGGCCACATAAATGAAGCTGCTGCTGGCAATGGCCAACATATAAGGCAAGATGCCATGCAACTGCTCTAGCAGTGCGAAGCCCGCAACGCCGCCCAAGGCCGTGATGGCGCCTGCCATCGACACCTTGAGCACAGCAGTTTGTCGGCTTTTGGAGCCCTCACGCAACACCACCAAATCACCCATGTGATGCGGCACTTCGTGGGCCAGCACGGCCAAGGCCGCCACAATGCCCAAACGCAAGTCAACCAAAAAGGCCGAAGCAATCAAGATGCCATCGCCAAAACAGTGCACGCTGTCGCCTGCCAAAATGGTCCAGCTGCCGGGAACAGCCTTGGCATGGTGGGCGTGATGGTGATGCGCGTGCTCTGAGTGATGAGGGTGGTCATCATGGTGGGTATCACTTTGGGCATGAATTTGGTCATGCTCTCCATGGTGATGTTCCCCATGGTGATGTTCCCCATGGTGATGTTCATGACCGTGGTGCCATAACTCAGCTTTATCAAGCAAGAAAAAAAACAGCAAGCCAAACAGCAAGGTGACAAACAAATTGTGCGGCTCAACCCCCGCTTCGAAGGCTTCGGGCAAGAGGTGCAGGAACGCCGTGGCCAACAAAGCGCCAGCGGCCAAGCTGAGCATGTGCTGGGTATACCGGCTGACCACACCAAAACTAAGCCAGGCTGCCAACCAAACACTGCCAATTCCAGCAGCCAAGGTTCCCAACAAAATTGCCAATAAAGTCATTCAAATTTTCACCCAAGTTTCAGCAACTCAGGCGACTGTGCAAAAGCATGATTATGCCTGTCGTCATCTGTGGGGAATTTCAAGCCAGTTCAACGGGTCTATGATCTACAAAAGTCCATGTTTCCTCCTCAAAAATCACCGACTATGTCTGCAACTTCAAATCGACTGAAAATTGGCATTTCAGCCTGCTTTTTTCACCCCAACGAGGAGCGCTCCCTTTTCAAGGGCAAAACGCTGCAATACATCGAGCAGTCGGTGGCGCACTGGATCATGTCGCAAGGCGACCTGGCGGTCATGATTCCTTCGCCAGAAGGCAACACCCAAAAAGGCGATGTGCAACTTGATCACTATGCAGAGTGGCTGGACGCACTGGTCTTGATGGGTGGCAGCGACGTCTGGCCAGGCAGTTATGGCGAAACCGCCCTAGACCCGCGCTGGGAAGGTGACCGCATTCGAGATCAATACGACAAAGGTCTGATTGAAGCGTTTGTAAAAGCGGGAAAACCAGTTTTGGGAATTTGCCGTGGGCTCCAAATCATCAACGTGGCTTTTGGTGGCACCTTGTACCAAGACATTGCCACACAACGACCTGAAGCCCTTGCGCATCGCGACGCAGACCTGTACGACGGCAATCTTCATGACGTGCAGTTTGTGGCCAACAGTCAATTGTCCCAACTGCTGGGAGGTGCTTTATCGGCCAAAGTGAATAGCATTCACCATCAAGGCATCAAAGACTTGGCACCCCAATTTGAGATAGAGGCCTATTGCCCCCATGACCGAATTCCAGAGGCCATCCGTCTGCAAGGCAAGGCCTATGTGGCCGCCATTCAGTGGCATCCCGAGTTTCACCAAACAGCGCAAGGCACATTGGACGACCGCCCCATCTTGCAAGA
>Ga0214921_10011734_pt1 | contig 10593 bp, 6 predicted proteins | sample LL1505_MetaG_FD_177992 | JGI IMG/M metagenome (GOLD analysis project Ga0214921, IMG submission 177992) | Freshwater microbial communities from Lake Lanier, Atlanta, Georgia, United States - LL-1505 | ecosystem: Environmental > Aquatic > Freshwater > Lake | place: USA: Georgia | collected 2015-05-28
ATAAAGACCATACTTTATTGGCAGCAATTATAGCCGAAGGCAAAGTTTTATATGCTTCAAAGCAATGTATGCCTGAGGTTAACGACACTATTATTTTTGGTTTTACACAACAACAATTAGAGTGGTGCAACAACAGTGAGTTTGAAATTTGGAGTTTTTTAATTGACAAAAAACTACTATACAATACAAACCTTACCGAGTTTAATAGATATATTGCCGATGGTCCTTTTACTCCGGGAATGCCGCGCGAATCGCCAGCTAGGGCAACCTGCTGGCTAGGCTACAAAATTGTTGATGCATTCATGAAAAACAATAAAAACACGGATCTGGAAATACTAATGAAACAGACCAATTCACAAATACTATTGAATAAAAGTAAATATAAACCTCATAAATAAATTAAAATTGAAAAGCTCAGAAATAAAAATAAACGTAACTACCGATGCTATGAACTTGCCCGAAACAATGAATTGGCAGGCAACAGACAGTGGTGTTGATGGTATTAATCCTTTAAAAGCTGTTATGCTTTCGGTGTGGGATGCTAAAGAAAACACCACCCTAAAAATTGATTTATGGACAAAAGACATGTTAGTAGATGATATGAAGCAATTCTTCCATCAAACGCTTATATCAATGGCTAACACACTGGAGCGCGCTACAAATGAAGATAAAATGGCAGGCGATATGCGCGACTTTTGCGATTATTTTGCTGAGAAAATGGGACTCAAAGAAGAAAAGTAACTTCAAATACCCATTATTAGTTCTTTAATAATATTTTCGCATTAAAAATTATAACATGAATAAAAAAATACAAGTTTTTGCTTTTTTATTATTTCTGAAAATCACAGCATTTGCTGCTTCGGATGCCGACACAAGTTGGCATCATTGGGGAGGAATTTTGGTAAACTTCAACCAATCTACATTTTACCAGTGGGCACCAGGTGGGCAAAGTAATTTGGCCTTTAACACTGCATTTAATTACACAACAAAGTTTGAGAAAGGCAAGAACTTATGGCGTACCGATTTTTTAGGTTCATACGGCACAGTTAGAAATTTTGATATTGGCGCTACAGGTTTAACAGATAATTTTTGGAGAAAGAGTGATGATGTGTTTCAAATAAACTCAAAGTATAGTCGTAAGTCATCCGAAAAATGGTTCTATTCAGGAAATATGAATTTTATTTCTCAATTTGATAAAGGATATGCAGCGCCTGATTTTACACCTGCTAATTACAAATCAAATATATTGGCACCTGCATTTATAACTGCCGCTTTGGGTTTTACTTATAAACCAAATAAATCATTCGAGGCATTTGTTTCTCCCGCAACTGGTAAGTTGACTATTGTAAATGACCAAATGCTTGCCGACCTTGGTGTTGGTGGTGTAAAAAAAGCCTACATTGATGAAAATGGAAAGGCTATATCAGGGGAAAAAACTCGTTTTGAATTTGGGGCTTCGGCAGTAATACAATACAACAAACCTAACATCATCAAAAATGTAGATTTAAAAACAATGCTACAATTGTTTAATAACTATACTGATGAGAATAAAGACAACCGCAAAAACGTTGATATAACTTGGAACTGGAATATTATCATGAAAATAAATAAATATTTAGCGGCAAGTATCATCGGACAATTGGTTTATGATGATAATATATTGGTGCCAAAAAAGGTTGATATTTCAAGAGATACAAAAACCGGCCTGTTAGATTATAAATACACATACGGAAAAGGAATTCAACTAAAAAATGTTTTAGGAATAGGGTTTTCATATAAGCTAAAATAATTAATACTAGATACTTATAACACGAGTATGGTTTTTTTAGTCACGAATCTGTGAAGAGTTATAGCAGCGAAGCTTGTCTGAATAGTTTATCAATTTTTGTATTGATTAGCGCCCATTAATTAAGAATATCATAAAGAACACATAAATACAAAGACAAATGCAACATATCATTAACGCTTATTAATTGAATTTAGCCTAGTTGCGGTTTATTACTTTTTGTTAATTACAAAATTTATGTAGTTTCGCAAACTTTTGAAAAATCGTACATTATAATTTTTAAACAACGCACACAGATAAATTATGCAGAATAAAGGTGCCATCAGATTCTTCGCCATTGCCTTTGCAATAGCTTGTATTTTTGAGTTATCGTTTACCTTGGTAACCAACGGCGTAGAGAAAGACGCTAAAGAATATGCCGAAACAAAGTTTAGGGCAATTGAAAAAACAGGTAATGCATTAGCAAAATCAAATCCTGATTCTGTAATGTCATCTTATGAGCATAGATACTTAGATTCTATTGCTACTACACCTGTTTATAACATTTTGCTTAAAAACTACACATATAAAGAGTGTAAAGAAAATGAGTTGAATTTAGGTTTGGACTTACGTGGAGGTATGAACGTTACACTTGAGATTTCACAAGCTGACATCATACGTTCATTAAGTAACAATAACCCTGATGTAAACTTTAACAAAGCAATTAACAGTGCGGTTGCTCGTCAAAAAAACAGCCAAACCGACTTGATTACATTGTTTTACGAAGAATATAAAAAGATTGACCCAAATATTCGTTTGGCTACAATTTTCAATACATTAGAATTGAAAGACAAAATTAAATTCGAATCATCTAACGAAGATGTATTGGCTTTGATTAAAACGGAAAGTTCTGATGCTATTGACCGTTCATTTAATATCTTAAGGACTCGTATCGATAAATTTGGTGTTACACAACCAAACATCCAAAAGCTTGATGTTTCTGGACGTATCTTAATTGAGTTACCTGGTGTAAAAGAGCCAGAGCGTGTACGTAAACTTTTGCAAGGAACTGCTAACCTTGAATTCTGGGAAACATATGATAACAAAGATGTTCAGAATTTATTTGTTGACGCAAACAAGAAATTGGCTTCAGTATTAAAAGGTGAAGTAGAAACAACAGACACTGCAAAAGTTGCTGCTGATACTGCAAAATCAAAAGAAGTAGCAGTTGCTGATACTGCAAAAGGAAGTTCTTTAAACGCTTCATTAAACGATAAAAAAGCTGCTACAGATACTTCCAAAGCTGCATTAGCTAAAAAAGCAAAAGAAGAAAACCCTTTGTTTGATTTGATGCAACCTGCGGTTTACAAGCAAAACAATGGTTACTATGCTGCTGAAGGTCCTGTTGTTGGTACTGCCGCTGTAAAAGATACAGCACGCATTAACAATATTTTAAAAATGCCTCAAGTAAAGAGCGTTTTTCCGCGCCAAATGAAATTGTTGTGGACAGTAAAGCCTATTGATAAAGATGGTAAATTTTTGCAATTAGTTGCAATTAAAGTTTCTAATCGCGATGGTCGTGCACCATTAGAAGGTAACGTTATTACTGATGCATCAGGTGACTTTGCACAAGGTTCATCTAAAGCAGAAGTATCTATGAGCATGAATGCCGAAGGTGCTCAAATCTGGAAGAATTTAACAGGTAAAAATATAGGAAAATCAATTGCAATTGTGTTGGATGATTATGTGTATTCATTCCCAACTGTAAATGGCGAAATTGCTGGTGGACGTTCAAGCATATCTGGTAACTTCGATATTAACGAAGCAAAGGATTTAGCAAATATTTTAAAAGCTGGTAAACTACCTGCACGTGCGCGCATTGTGCAAGAAGACGTAGTAGGACCAACATTAGGTAAAGAAGCTATTAGTTCAGGTTTGCTTTCGTTTGTTATTGCTTTGATTTTGGTATTGGTGTTCATGGCATTTTACTACAATAAGGCTGGTTTGGTTGCCAACGTAGCATTGGTTGCCAACGTATTCTTTATCATGGGAATCCTCGCCAGTTTAAAGGCTGTATTAACGTTACCTGGTATTGCAGGTATAGTACTTACAATCGGTTTATCGGTTGATGCCAACATCCTAATTTTTGAACGTGTGCGTGAAGAGTTGCGTTCGGGTATGAATAGCAAAATGGCTATTCGTGAAGGTTTCAAACATGCCATGTCTTCTATATTAGACTCAAACATTACTACCCTAATATTAGGAATCATTCTTTATATTTTTGGTAATGGCCCAATACAAGGTTTTGCTACCACATTAATCGTAGGTATCTTAACTTCATTATTTGCAGCAATATTTATTTCGCGTTTGGTGTTCGAATGGTTGATGGCTAAAAATGCTACAATTCCTTTCTCGATACCTAGCACTGAAAATATTTACAAAAACGTAAATATCAACTTTGTTGGTAGCCGTAAAAAGTACTACATGTTCTCAGGAATTGTAATATTGTTAGGTATTTTTGGTTTGATGAAAAACGGACTGAACTATGGCGTTGACTTTAAAGGTGGCCGTACATATATAGTGCGTTTCGAAAAAAGCTTTACAACTGATGAAGTGCGTAATGCTTTAACAGCTTCTTTTGATAATAAAGCACCTGAGGTGAAAACATTTGGTAAAGAAAACCAAATGAAAATTACAACTCCTTATCTAATTGATGATAACACAGCTGAAAGTGATGCTAAAGTTGAAACAGCATTATTAACAGGATTAAGTTCTATTTCAAAGGTTGATAAAACAAATATTATGAGTAGCTCTAAAGTGGGCGAAAATATTTCGGACGATATTAAACAATCGGCAGTATGGGCAATTATTATTGCTTGTGGTTTGATGTTTATCTTCATCTTTATTCGTTTCCAAAAATGGCAGTTTGGTTTAGGAGCCGTTGTTGCTTTGATACATGATGTATTAATTGTGCTAAGCGTGTTCGCTATTTTTAATGGAGTTTTACCATTCTCATTAGAAATTGACCAAAACTTTATTGCGGCTATCCTTACGGTAATGAGTTACTCGATGACGGATACTGTTGTGGTATTTGACCGTATTCGCGAATTCTTACGCAATAACGAAGGCAAAGAACTTATCGGAAATGATACACCAGTAATCATTAACGAAGCCTTAAACAATACATTAAGCCGTACTATGAATACTTCATTGAGTATATTCTTTGTACTCTTGGCTATATTTATTTTTGGAGGTGAGGTTATTAGAGGATTCTCTTTCGCATTGTTGATTGGTATCGTAATTGGTACTTATTCATCAATCTGTATTGCAACACCAATTGTAATCGACTTAGATAAAAAATCAATAAAAGCTTAAATCTATTTTAGGTTTGAAATTAAAAAGAGGCTGTCATCAATTATGAAGACAGCCTCTCTTTTTTTGTGGTTGATAATCGTATAACTATCTAATGCATTGCTTGAAAATATTATTCTCAGAGATTTGAATTTACGTTTGAGATAACATCTATTGTTTTGGTGTATGAGACAAATTAATAATTACCTACCAATTTAGGTAGCAGGATCATCAAAAAATGAGAGCATTAATTCTACTACTATACATTAAGATAATTTATTGGATAGTTTATTTCCTTTCTCGTTCACCAATTTGTTGCCTCCACATTGCGTAATACAGGCCTTTTTCATCCAATAATTGTTGGTGATTTCCTTGTTCTACAATATGCCCTTTTTCTAACACAACAATTTTATTAGCATGCATAATGGTTGAAAGTCGGTGTGCAATTAGAATGGTTATTAAATTTCCTTTGCCCGATACATCGCGGATTGTAGCACTTATTTCTTCTTCTGTTAATGAGTCTAATGCCGAGGTAGCTTCATCAAATACCATTAAACTAGGCTTACGTAAAAGCGCACGCGCAATTGACAAACGTTGTTTTTCGCCACCCGAAACCTTAACGCCACCTTCGCCAATTACAGTATCCAAGCCATTTTCAGCACGTTCAAGTAAACTTTGGCAAGCCGATTTTTGCAACACATCTAAACAATCAGCATCAGTAGCAGTGGGATTTACGAATAACAAATTGTCCTTGATCGTTCCGCTAAAAAGTTGCGTATCTTGAGTTACAAAACCAATTTGTTCACGAAATTGGTCAAGGTTTATTTCATCAGCATTGGTATTGTTATACAAAATTGAACCTTCGTTAGGCTTATATAATCCAACTAAAAGTTTTACCAAAGTAGTTTTTCCTGAACCTGAAGGACCAACAAATGCAATGGTTTCGCCTTTTCCTAAATTAAAAGAAACGTTGGTAAGCGCATTTCCAGACGCCGTTTGATGTTTGAATGAAACATTATTAAACTCTAACTTCTCAACCATTTTAACACTAACAGGGTTTGCAGGACGTGCCTCAACGGGTGTGTTCATGATTGTCTCGAAATTATTTAAAGATACTTCCGCCTCACGATAGATGTTGATGATATTACCCAACTCTTGTAGTGGACCAAAAATATAGAAAGAGTAAATTTGAAGTGAGAACAATTGCCCCAAAGTCATATTATCGGCAAATATCAAATACAATAACAAAAATAAAATACAGCTACGCAATAGGTTTACAAACGTACCTTGCACAAAACTGATGCTACGTATAAATCGAACTTTTTTTAATTCTAAATCTAAGATTTTACCTGTTGTTGCGTTTAGTCTATTTATTTCTTGTTCGGCCAATCCCAAACTTTTTACCAACTCAATGTTCCTTAAGGACTCTGTTGTAGAACCTGCCAAAGCAGTTGTTTCTCCAACAATTTTCTTTTGAATAACTTTTATTTTTCTACTCAAATAGCTACTCATAAAACCAAGCAAAGGAACAGCAGCAAAATAAACAGGCGCAATAAGCCAGTGTATTTTTATAGAATAGACCGCAACAAATATTACTCCTACAATTGAAGTAAAAAGTATGCTTACAAACATTTGAATAAGCTTTTCAACATCAGTTCTTACCTTCTGAAGTTTACCTAATGTTTCGCCACTGCGTTGGTCTTCGAATTGTTGATAAGGCAATTCAAGCGAATGTTTTAAACCATCAGTATAAATATCGGCACCAATTTTTTGGGTAATCACATTCACAAAATAATCTTGAAAATTCTTTGCAATGCGACTCATCATTGCTGCACCCATCGAAAGAAGTATCAGGTATCCAACACCTTTTATATATTGCTCTTTGGTGTAAGTGTGCGCATCTTTAATTGCTGGAGTTGCATATTCATCCACAATACGGCGAAACACATAAGGGTCTAGTAATGAAAATATTTGATTAATAGAAGCTAATCCTAATGCTAGAAAAATAAGTTTCCAATATCGATTTAAGTATGGATATAAAATTTTCATTGTAATATATAATTATGGATTTTGTGTCAGGGCTTTGCTTGATTTCAAAGCAAAAAATAAAACTAACAACTTTGACACCTTATTTTTGTTTAGCAACTTGAAATCATCAATTTCGCGGTCACAAAATTTCAATTTTAAAGTGCGTGCAAAACTAATTTAATAAGGTTTATAAAAAAATCAAAGTCATGTTAAACATTCAAAATGCCGAACTAAAAGCAATAGCCGATAAAGTTTATAATAATCAGCGCATTTCAAACAGCGATGGATTGTACTTGTATGAGCATGCCGACCTTGGTTTTGTTGGGATGCTAGCCAATCATGTGCGCATTCAAAAAAATAAAAATTTCGTTTATTTTAATAGAAATATACATATAGAGCCTACAAACATTTGCGTTTTCGATTGTAAATTTTGCAGCTACTCGCGCTTAATAAAGCACAAGCAAGATGGCTGGGAGTTGAGTGAGGAGCAAATTCTTGAAAAAGTAAAATCATATCAAAACGAGCCTATAACTGAAGTTCATATTGTTGGAGGTGTGCACCCTAAAATGGGTTTGCAATATTTTGCTGAGCTAATCTCAAAAATAAAAGCCATACGTCCCGATTTGCATGTTAAAGCATTTACTGCTGTTGAATTGGACTACATGTGCCGCAAAGCAAAATTAAGCTACAAAGAGGGTTTAACTATTTTGAAACAACATGGTCAAGACTCTTTGCCTGGTGGTGGAGCTGAAATATTTCATCCAGATATTCGTACACAAATTTGCGACGATAAATGTACTGGCGATGAATGGTTGGAGATTCACAAAACGGCACATGAATTAGATATGCCAAGTAACGCAACCATGCTTTATGGACATATAGAAAAATACGAGCACCGCATTCACCACATGAACGCCCTGCGCGAATTGCAAGACGTTACGGGTGGTTTCAATACTTTCATTCCTTTAAAGTTCAGAAACCAAGACAATCAAATGAGCCATTTGCAGGAAGTATCGGTAGTTGAAGACTTAAAAAACTACGCCATTTCCCGCATTTTTATGGATAACTTCAATCATATAAAAGCCTATTGGCCAATGATAGGACGCAATACAGCACAGTTATCTTTACACTTTGGTGTAGATGATATTGATGGGACTATTGACGACACCACAAAAATTTATAGTATGGCAGGTTCCGAAGAACAAAGCCCTGCTCTGAGTACAGCGCAATTGGTAAAACTTATCAAAGATGTTGGCCTGCATCCCATTGAACGTGATACAGTGTATAATGTAGTTAAAGATTATATGTTGGAAGAGGCGGGTGTGTAGTGAATCTTAAACTACAACATATCAAATAACTAATACCATAATTGCTTTTAGTTAACCCTTTTAATAGGGTGGATCATTTGCGACATATTGATGGAGTCAGCAGTTGGGGCGTAATATTATTGTCATCTCAAAGGTAGGAACTCCATTTGAACAATCATTAAAATTATTGCTTTTGATGTTAGCATTTATATTGCCTTTTATGGCATTGCGAAATACTTCACTTCATGAAATATGGAAATAGTTTTGATGACTGCAATTAAACTATCCATCAAAAAAATCAATACTAAATTATTCATAGTAAAATTTTCCATCGGTGTTTTTGCTATACAGCGGAAGTATTATTCCAACTCGTACACCACTTAAAATATCATATCGCAAGGTATTGTCAATCGATGAAGTATTGAAGTTGTACCTTCTGTTTTTTGTGAAGCCAACTGATGCATCAAATCCACCATAAAAATTAGTGTAATTTTTTGCGCTCATGTACATATATCCCAAAAATACCCCAACACCCAAGCCGTTTGTAAGGTGGTCATATCCTTGCTTATATTCATTATTAATTTGCGGAATATTGTTGGTGTTATTGTGTACTCTAATTTTATGCTGCATGCCAATTAAGGAAACCATTGTAACAATGCCCGAATTTTTATTTTGATGTGTATTAAACATATAGCCCAAACTCAATGAAAATAAGTGTCCGCGTTCCATAATTTTGTAGCTGCCATTTTTGCCATCCATGTCAATGATAGATGCTTCGGGCGTTAGCACACCCTTAAAAAGCGAATCTTCTTTTACTTGGTTGGCAAACAAATAATTCCATTGTACACCGCACATTATGTTGTGTTTGGTTTTGTAATAAAAGCCTACGCCCATATTTGAGTTAGGGCCAAAACGCTGCAACATATCGCCACCCGGAAATTGAAAACCGTAGTGCACGGTAACCAACGGATATGAAATAGCACTATCGCGTTGGGCATTGGCTGTACCAACAAAAATTATTGTGGTAAAAATAAATACAATTAAATTTCTTTTTGACCTATTGTTCCAATTTGCCTTTATCATATTTTACTTTTTTAGTTAGGTTTCCTTTTTTGTCATAGTACTCAAACACACCGTGTTGAATGCCGCCTTTAAAATGCACTTTCGACCATAATCCTCCGAAGCTATACCATGTTGTTTTTGCGCCATTTAATATTCCGTTTTTGTAGTTTATTTCTTCGAAAATAGTTCCTGATTCATAGTAATATTTCCAAGTACCTTCTTTCTTACCTTTTTTGTATTCGCCTTCCTCTTTTATCTTTCCATTATCAAACCACTGCTTAGATAAACCTTCCTCCAAGTCTTTGATATAAGTAAGTTGTTTTACCAAAATGTTTTGTTCATTCCAATATTGCCATACAGCATCTTTTTTGCCTTTGGCATATTTGCCATTGTATTTTGGTTTTCCATCAGGGAAATTTCCCGACCAATCTGCATCTAATATACCATCCGAATAACTCCCCACATCTTTTGTGTTTCCATTGCTGTACCATGAATTCCATAGGCCAATTTCTTTTCCATTGTTGTAGTTTCCTTCTTGTAACTTTTTACCATTTTCAAAATAGGTAGTCCACATTCCCATTTTCAAATCATTTAAAAAAGACCCTTTTTTCCAAAGTTCACCTGTCCTATAAAAGTATGTCCAAACACTATCGCGTTTGTTATTGATGTACTTTCCTTCAAACTCTAATTTGCCATTCTCAAAATAATATTTCCAATATCCAATTTGCAAATCATTATCTAAGAAACCTTCCATTTCAAGCTCTCCGGTTTTACGATACCACTGCCAGAAACCTGTTTTTTTATTGTTGGTATATAATCCTTCGCGGCTTTTTTTACTGTTGATGTAGTAAACAGCTTTACCGTTTTTTGTGCCATCAACAAAAATTTCCGAAAAATCTAATTCGCCATTAGGAGTGTAGAATTTCCATTCGCCTTTTTCGTAACCATTTTCATAATTTCCCTCGGCACGTTTAGCTCCATTATCAAAATAATTTATTAAAAAACCATTGCCATTTGTAATGGTTTGTTTTCCTGATTTATCAATAAATGTGATAAGCTTTTTACCTTTGTCATCAAACG
>Ga0214921_10011735_pt1 | contig 10591 bp, 7 predicted proteins | sample LL1505_MetaG_FD_177992 | JGI IMG/M metagenome (GOLD analysis project Ga0214921, IMG submission 177992) | Freshwater microbial communities from Lake Lanier, Atlanta, Georgia, United States - LL-1505 | ecosystem: Environmental > Aquatic > Freshwater > Lake | place: USA: Georgia | collected 2015-05-28
GAACTTGCCACCGCACTTGGCAATAACGCAGAGCGCATCTTTGGGTCTTTCACCCCATGACATTGCTAGGTGCGGCACAAATCCGCGAACTTGCAGCGCAGTTAGATTTAAAGCCATCTAAGTCACTAGGGCAAAACTTTGTTATTGATTCAAATGTCTGCACAAAAATAGTTCGCACAGCAGGTGTTACAAAAGATGACATCGCGCTTGAAATCGGACCAGGTCTTGGCTCACTAACTCTTGCGATGCTAGAGATAGCAAAGTCTGTGGTTGCAGTCGAGATTGATCCACGCCTTGCACAACAACTTCCCCTAACAGTGGCCGAGCATTTTAAGCACCCAGAGAATCTGACGGTCATAAATAAAGATGCTCTCGCTGTTAATGAATTACCTGTTGAGCCAACTGTTCTAGTTGCAAACCTTCCATATAACGTTTCCGTGCCTGTGCTGCTTCATCTGCTCGAAAAGTTTCCTTCAATTCGAACTGGTGTTGTGATGGTGCAAGCAGAGGTTGCAGATCGTTTGGCAGCAAAGCCTGGCGGCAAGGAGTATGGAATCCCAAGTGTTAAAGCTGCATGGTGGGCTGATGTGAAAAACGTCGGAACAGTTTCTAGATCAATTTTTTGGCCGGCACCTAATGTTGATTCTAAGTTAGTTGGATTTACCCGACGTGAAACAGCAGGCAGTGAAGAATCTCGCGCAAAAGTCTTCACGATTATTGATGCTGCCTTTGCCCAGCGCCGAAAGATGCTGCGATCAGCCCTTTCTAGCCTTTATGGATCATCATCGGCTGCCGAAGCGATTTTGGTTAAGGCTGGCATTGATCCGACACTTCGAGGCGAAGCATTACAGGTTGAATCTTTTTGCAAGATTGCAGCCGTTGCGCCTGACATTTTCTAATTGCGGTTATAGGGTCAATTCATGCCAGTAAAGAGTGTGACCGTGCGCGTGCCTGCAAAGGTCAACCTTCAATTATCTGTCGGGCCCAAAGAGGCTGATGGCTATCACAATTTAGTTTCAGTTTTCCAAGCAATTTCAATCTTTGATGATGTAACAATTAAGTTGGCAGAACCTGGTGCTGGTTTAACAATTGCAGTAACTGGCGAGCAAACTTATGGTGTTCCAGCCGATGCAAATAACTTGGCAGCAAAGGCAGTTGCCCTGATTTCAAAAGAGTATGACTTAACAGTTGATGCTCATATCGAAATAAAGAAATCTATTCCAGTTGCAGGTGGCATGGCCGGTGGCAGCGCAGATGCTGCAGCAACAATTGTTGGTATCGATTATCTCTATTCACTGGGGATGTCTCGCGAAGAGATGGTTGAGATTGCTGCGCAATTGGGAAGTGACGTTCCTTTTATGTTAAGTGGCGGAACTGCAATTGGCACAGGTCGTGGTGATCAATTGACCGCTGCGTTATCGCGCGGCACATATCACTGGGTGCTTGCCCTCTCCACACATGGTTTATCAACGCCAGCTGTTTATGCAGAATGCGATCGCTTGCGCGCCGAACTTGAAATTATTGAACCTCAAACTCATGAAGGATTAATGCAAGCATTGTTGGCAGCAGATGCACCAGGCGTTGGAAAATCACTAGTTAATGATCTGCAAGCTGCAGCATGTTCTTTGCGTCCAGCGCTGCGCTTAGTTCTAGATGTGGGACAGGAATATGGAGCACTCGGCGCAATAGTTTCTGGTTCAGGCCCAACCGTTGCATTTTTGGTTGCAGATGTTGATGCCGGACTTGATTTAACGGTGGCGTTAACGGCCAGCGGGGTAGTAGGCAGCGTTGTGCGGGCATATGGTCCTGTGGCTGGGGCGAAAGTAATCTCCTAATTAGGCGCAGTTGGTCACAAGCACCACCATTTATGAGGGAGAATATGCGTTCCGCCATTGTGTAGTGGCTAGCACATGGGCCTTTGAAGCCCAGGGTCCAGGATCGATACCTGGTGGCGGAGCCACCGATAGACTTCAGTTGTGACCGTACAAACCGTGATTGTCCTAGCCGCAGGCGAAGGCACACGCATGAAGTCGGCAACTCCTAAGGTTTTACACAGCGTTGCAGGACGTTCGCTACTTGGACATGTTCTTCACGCAGTTAATCTCCTCAATCCAACTGAACTTCGAATCGTTGTTGGCTCAGGTCGCGAAGCAGTTGAAGCGCACATCGCAGATATTTCTCCAAAGGCAAAAACTGTTTTCCAGGAACACCGTGGTGGCACAGGACATGCAGCGCAGTTAGCGCTCGCAGGCACAGCACCTAAAGGAACCGTTTTGGTTTTAGCTGGGGACACCCCACTTCTTTCTGGTGATTCATTGGCACAGTTCGTCCAAGCCCACACCGCTGGAAAATTCGCTGCATCTGTTTTAACGGCAGAGCATCCAGAACCAACTGGTTATGGCCGCATCATTCGAGACGATAGTGATGAACTACTGCGCATCGTCGAAGAAAAAGATGCAACAGATGATGAGAAGTTCATCTTTGAAATTAATAGTGGCGTGTATGCATTTGACGGCGAAAAGCTTGCAGCCTCTATTGGCAAGTTAACTAATGCAAATGCACAAGGTGAATTGTATTTAACTGATGTTATCGGAATCCTAAAAGCAGCTGGCGAATCAATTGCTGCAATCATGATTGACGATTTTACCGAAACTCTTGGCGTTAATGACCGAGTGCAGTTGGCAGAGAGCGCTGCAATGCTTCGCGATCGCATCAATGATCAATGGATGCGCGCAGGTGTCACAATCATTGATCCAACAACGACCTGGATTGATGCAACTGTTCAACTTTCTAGTGATGTAACACTTCATCCTGGAACTGCCCTTCTTGGTTCCACAAAAGTTGCGACAGGTGCTGTTATAGGCCCGCGCACTACATTGGCAGATTGTGTTGTTAAAGAAGGTGCCCAGGTTCTTGAATCAATCGCCACTCAAACTGTGATCGGTGAGGGTGCCACGGTTGGCCCATTTACATATTTGCGAGCAGGAACTGAGCTCGGTGATGCAACCAAAGCTGGCGCATTTGTTGAAATGAAAAATGCAGTTGTTGGCACGGGTTCAAAGATTCCACACTTGTCATATGTTGGCGATGCAACGATCGGTGTGGGCAGCAACATTGGCGCAGCAACGATCTTTGTTAATTATGACGGAGTTGAAAAGCATCACACCACGGTGGGTGATCAGGTCCGTATTGGCAGCGACACAATGCTTGTGGCACCGGTCTCAATTGGAGATGGTGCATATACAGCGGCTGGATCAGTTATTACAGAAGATGTTCCGGCCGGAGCAATTGGTGTTGGCCGAGCAAAGCAAAGAAATGTATTAGATTGGGTTCTGCGCAAGCGCCCAGGAAGTAAATCCGCACAAGCCGCCGAAGCACGCAATAAGAAGGGCTAGATACATGAGCGAGATCCGTTTATCTTCTGAAAAGAGATTGCGCCTATTTGCAGGCCGCGGATTTCCCGAACTAGCTGAGGAAGTTGCTACCGAACTTGGCATTCCTTTAACGCCAATGTCTGCATATGATTTTGCAAACGGTGAAATTTTTGTTCGCTTCGAAGAATCAGTTCGAGGTTGCGATGCATTTGTAATTCAAAGCCACACAGATCCAGTTAACAAGCAGATCATGGAGCAGTTGATCATGATCGATGCGCTAAAGCGCGCATCTGCAAAACGCATCACAGTGGTTACACCTTTTTATGGTTACGCGCGACAAGACAAAAAGAGCCGCGGACGCGAACCAATCACAGCTCGTTTGATAGCTGATCTTTTCAAAACTGCAGGTGCTGATCGTTTGATGGCTGTTGATCTGCACACTTCACAGATTCAAGGTTTCTTTGATGGTCCGGTGGATCATTTGTTCGCACTGCCGATGCTTGCAAATTATGTTGGTAGCAAGGTTGATCGCACACGCTTAACAATTGTTTCTCCTGACTCAGGACGTGTTCGTGTGGCAGAGCGTTGGTCAGATCTACTTGGTGGATGCCCGATCGCATTTATTCACAAAACTCGTGACCCACGCATTCCCAATGAGTCAATCACAGGCCGAGTCGTCGGTGATGTTGTTGGACAAACATGCGTAGTTATCGATGACATGATCGACACAGCGGGCACCATTACAAAAGCGGTAGATGCGTTATTTGAAGCCGGAGCTGCAGATGTAATCATCGCTGCAACTCACGCTGTATTTAGTGGTCCTGCAGTTGATCGCTTGAAGAACAGCCGTGCATCAGAGGTTGTCATCACAAATACTCTGCCAATTACAGAGGATCAGAAGTTCGATAATTTGACAGTGCTTTCAATTGCTCCACTTCTAGGCCGGGCAATCCGCGAGGTCTTTGAGGATGGATCGGTTACAAGCCTGTTTGATGGTCATTCCTAAGCCTGAATTTGCTTCATTGCTTGCCTAAAAGATACTGTTCGACCTGTTCCGGCGAGGGTAGCGAATAGCTTTCCGTGATCGACGGGTAAGGGATTTTTCTCCTGCTGGAACTTTGTGTACGCACCGAAGAACCAGGAATAACTAGGAGTAAAGGGTTTAAAAATGGCAGAAGTAAAGATCGTCGGAACCACTCGTACTGAATTTGGTAAGGGCGCATCACGTCGTGCACGTCGCGATGGTTTAGTTCCTGCTGTTATCTACGGTCACGGAGAAAAGCCTCTACACATCACTCTTCCTGCAAAGGAACTTGGCGTTGCTCTCAAGCAGTCAAACGTTCTTTTGGACATCACAATTGATGGCAAGAATGAGTTAACACTTCCAAAGGTAATCGTTCGCGATTTCCTTAAGCAGATTCTTGAGCACGTTGATCTAGTTTTGGTTCGTCGCGGCGAGAAGGTTGTTGTTTCAGTTCCTGTTCACTCAGTTGGTGAGCATGATCGTGATGGAATTCTTGAGCACGTACACAATTCAATCGAAGTTAGCGTTGATGCGTCAGCGATTCCAAGCTTCCTAGAAGTAGACATTCAAGGTCTTGCCTCAGGCACATCAAAGTACGCAGCAGATGTTGTACTTCCAGCAGGCGTCGAACTCGTATCTGATCCAAAGATGATTGTTGTTCACTTGTCAGAGAAGTCGACGGCAGTTGCTGAAGAAGTAGCAGCACCAGCAACTGATGCTGCAGCACCTGCTGCAGATGCAGAGAAGAAGGACGCTTAACCCGTAGGCTTTGTTGTTATGACGTGGTTGGTAGTGGGTCTGGGTAATCCAGGAGATCAATACGCTGCCACACGTCATAACATCGGTCAGATGGTGGTCGATGAATTAGCCAGTCGCCATTCAATCAAGTTTTCATCACACAAATCCCGCACAGATATTGCAGCATATAAGTTAGATGCTGGCACACATTCAATAATTCTTGCTAAATCAAAAAGCTATATGAATGAAACTGGCGGCCCAATTAAAGCCCTTGCTAATTTCTATTCAGTCGAACCAGAAAATATTATTGCCTTACATGATGAATTAGATATCCCTTTTGCAGCCATCCGAACCAAGTTTGCTGGCGGAGACAATGGCCACAATGGTTTGAAATCTATGACGTCGGCCTTTGATGGACCTGATTATTACAGAGTTCGTTTAGGTATTGGTCGCCCAATGGGACAGCAAGATCCTGCAGATTTTGTCTTGAAGGCATTTTCAAAGGTTGAACAAAAAGATTTAGGTGAGTTTGTTGATCGTGGAGCAGATGTCGTGGAATCACTTATTACTAAGGGTTTAGAAGCAACGCAATCTGCATTCAATAGCTAAATCAGCCAGTATTACGAAGTCCTGCAGCCACACCATTAATTGTTAGCAACAGAGCACGGCGCAGCACTGGATCTGCTGAATCACCAGCATCACGAACGCGCTTAAGCAGGTTGATTTGTAATAAATGTATTGGTGAAAGATAAGCATCACGTACTTGCAAAGTTCTAGCCAAAATTTCCTGATCTCCAAGCAGCGCCTTCTTGCTCGTAAGCGTCAAGATCTCTTCGACAGTTAATTCAAATTCAGCTTGGATTTTATCTAAGAAGTGATGAAGCTCTGCAGGAACAAGTGTTTCCACATAACGCTTTGCAAGAGCTAAATCTGTCTTTGCGAGTGTCATTTCCACGTTACTAATAAAGGTTGTGAAGAAGTGCCACTCTTTAAGCATTTGAGCCAAAAGATCTGAATGGCCGGCCTCACGTGCTGCTTTAAGTCCCGATCCAACACCAAACCAACCAGGCACGATCTGACGTGATTGTGTCCATCCAAATACCCAAGGAATCGCACGCAGTGAATCAAGGCCACCTGCGGCATCTGGTCGACGAGATGGACGTGATCCCAAGAACAAATCACCGAGCTGTTCAACCGGAGTAGATGCATAGAAGTAAGCAGGCAAATCTGGTTGATCGATTAATGATCTGTATTGCTTAAAGGAAGCATCACTAAGTAGCTGCATGCAATCTCCCCAGGACTTCAACTCGGCAGGCGTTTGTCGTGGGCCACGATTTAGAACTGTGGCTTCCAAAGATGCAGCCAAAGTTAATTCAACATTTTCGCGAGCAAGTGAAGGCAGTGCGTACTTGTCGCTAATTACTTCGCCTTGCTCTGTCATCTTAATCTGGCCATCAACTGAACCCCAAGGCAGTGCAATCAATGCTTCATATGTTGGTCCGCCACCGCGACCAACAGAACCGCCTCGACCATGGAATAAACACAGTTTGACCCCATGCTTCATTGCAACATCACGTAATGAGCGCTGAGCACGGTGGATTTCCCATTGGCTAGTTGCGATACCTGCATCTTTGTTGGAATCTGAATATCCAAGCATTACCTCTTGCACATCACCACGCAGCGAAACTACTGCGCGATAGGCAGGATTGCTTAAAAGCTTGTCAAGTATCTCTCCCGCAGCGCGTAATTCCGCAACAGTTTCAAGCAATGGTGCAAAACCGATAACAGCCTTTTTGTTTTTGAGTGAAACAAGACCAGCCTGTTGGGCAATTACTACTGCCGCGACAAGATCATCTGCGCCCTTAGTCATCGAAACGATATAGGTTTCAATAGCTTCAGGCCCAAATCGGTCCACCAGATCATTAATTGCAATAAAGGTGTCTAAGGTTTTCTTACCTGATGCATCTAATGTCGAAGTTTCAAAAATCGTGGTGTCAGCAAGTGCTTTTGTTAGTATCTCAAACTTTTCATCATGTGATTTAGTTAGATATCCATCAACGCCAGTGATCTGCTTTAAAACATTGTGGTGTGCATCAGAATGTTCACGAACATCCATGGTTGCATGATTAATACCAAAGGCTGCAACTGTGCGGATTGTGCGCTCAAGTAGGCCTGTGGCAATCAATTCACCGCGGTGAGCCATCAAGGAATCGCGCATCAAAACGAGATCTGCCAGGAGCTCAGCCGTGTTTGCATAATCGCGATTAGGAACGTGTGGCGCACTCTTGGCATGTCGATCACGAGTAAATGCCAAGCGGTGCACGATTGCAGTTGCCTTTAATCGATATGGCTCTTCTGAGTTAAGGCGCAGGAAACGTGGCTCGAACTCAGGGATATTGGCCAGATCCTTTTCAACTGATGCTGAAAGTTCAGGTGTTGCTCCAACAATCTTTGTTGAAACCGAAAGCATTTGGCGCAAATCGTTCATCGCAGCGATGGTTACACGGATTGCGTGCCCGACCTGTAACACCATCGCATCAGTGGTTACCTCCGCGGTGATATTTGGGTTTCCATCTCGATCTCCGCCGATCCAGTTACCAAAAGAGAGCGGACGTGCGGTTATTGGCACCTCAACATCGATGCGCTTCATTTCCTTTGCAAAGTCATTGAGAACTTCTGGAACTGTTTGGGTGAATAGATCATCCAGGTAATACAAAGCGTTAAGTGCCTCGTCCAATGGTTCTGGACGACCCAAACGAAGCTCATCTGTTTGCCACAGCAAATCAATTGTCTCTGCCAAACGATCTTGTTGAGAAGGATTACGAGGGTCATCCAATAATTCTGCAATGCTTCCAAGTTTGTTCAATACCGAACGTCGTGCAGCTTCAGTTGGGTGCGCGGTGAAAACAGGTCGCACAGACATTGCACTAACCCAGCGCTCAATATCTTCTTTGCTTAATTCATGTCCAGGTGTTTGTGTCTTTAACGCAACTTCAATGCGATCAACTGCGCGAGCAAGCCATGAACCACCAGTGGCACGTGCATCAGCTAAAACGCGGGCACGGTGAACTTGTTCAGCAACATTTGCTAAGTGAAAATAAGTACTAAATGCTCGAACTAGCTGAACAGAGTCTTCAACTGAAAGTTTTGCAAGAATCGCAGCGCCATTTCCTTCGCGAACTGACTTTCGCACTTCTTCTACTAGCGCTAAAAGTTCGGGGCCTTCTTGGCGGACAAGTGTTTGGCCTAATAAATCTCCAAGACGGCGCACATCGCTACGTAGTCCTGCATCATCTGCAGCGATAGGGCTCTGGCTCATTGGGCAATCCTCTCAGGTATCGAGGTCTGCTCAAAACAAATTACACTTGGCACATCAAGCCCCTCCATCTGGACCCCCCTCCAAAAGGAATTGGGGCCTTAAGGCATTGGAGGCAGATATGCGTGGACTTATTCCAGTCCTGCCCATTGCACCCGATGCATCTCATATCGTGGCACCGCAATCGATGTATCCATTTTTGCTTGCCGCACGTGCATCCTCACATCCGTTATTAGTTGTCACTAGCTCAAGTCGCAGTAGTGAAGATCTTGCAAACGAATTGCGAGAACTCTATGACGATGTTTTGGAATTTCCGGCATGGGAAACATTGCCACACGAGCGTTTGAGTCCGCGCAGCGATACCGTTGCCAAGAGAATTCAAACCCTCTATGCATTACAAAACAAAGATTCAATAAATCCAATCGTTGTTACTCCAGTACGCGGGGCGATTCACAGAATAATTAGTCAACTTGGCTCAACACCATTAATGAAATTAGAGATTGGTAAAGAACAATCACTAGATCTATTGGTTCGACATTTGTCATCCTTGGCGTATGCACGTACCGATTTAGTTGAGCGCCGCGGAGAGTTTGCGGTGCGAGGCGGAATCGTTGATCTCTTCTTGCCTTTAAGCAATCATCCAATTCGCATTGACTTCTTCGGTGATGAAATTGAAGATTTGAGTTATTTTGAAGTTTCAGATCAGCGCACATTCGCACCTGTTGCTGGGAGCGTAGAGATTTATCCTTGCCGGGAGATGTTGTTGACGGCTGAAGTAAGGCACCGTGCAATTGAAATCAAGGAGCAATACCCGGCCGCTGCCGAAATGCTAGAGAAGATAAGCCAAGGTATTGCCTTTGAAGGCATGGAGTCATTGATTCCATTACTTATTGATGAGACAGAAACACTGCTCTCTCGGATGCCGGCTAACACGCTGATTGTCTTTATCGATGAACAACGTATTCGTTCCAGGGCTGCGGATTTGTTAGCAACTAACGAAGAGTTTTTAAATGCTTCTTGGTCAAATGCCGCATTGGGTGGGATAGCCCCGTTACATGATGGTGCTGGAACATATATTTCATGGGATGAGCTCAAAGAAGAGATTACTTCTTGTGGAGTAACAGCTGCTGAGATAAGTCCATTTGGAACTGATCTAGAAGAGGACACACTCTTTTTGGATTATTCACCCATTGATCCAATGCGCGGAGATATTGAACGAACTGTTGAGGTCTTACGGCAAGCCTTAGAAGAGCATCGGATTGTTATTTTTGCCACCCACGGACATGGAATGTTAGAAAGATATGCGGGAATATTTAGAAGAGCAGATCTGGCCGTGCAGATTGTTGAAAATCTTGTTGCAACGCCTGCAAAGGGGAGCATCTACTTAACAACTTCAATTATTACACATGGTTTTGAGAGCGCCGGCGATCAAGTTTTCTTTATGACCGAGAGGGATTTAACGGGCAGTAAGGGATCTGTTAAGGATGGCGACCGCATGCCATCAAAGCGAAAGCAAGCTATTGATCCGCTAGAACTAAAAAGTGGTGACTACGTAGTTCATGAACAACACGGTATTGGTCGCTATGTTGAATTGTTGGAGCGCACAGTTGCAGGTGTTACCCGTGAATATTTAATAATTGAATACGCACCAGCAAAGCGTGGCCAACCAGGTGATCGTGTGTTTGTTCCAACAGATGCGCTAGAACAAGTATCAAAGTATGTTGGCGGAGAAGCCCCAACAGTTCACCGCATTGGTAGCGGAGAATGGCAAAAAGCAAAGGGTCGTGCGCGCAAAGCTGTGCGACAGATTGCTGGTGAATTAATCAGGCTGTATGCAGCCCGTACAAGTTCCCCAGGCTTTGCTTTCTCAGCTGATACACCGTGGCAACGAGAGCTAGAAGATTCATTTTCATACATAGAAACTCCTGATCAGCTCTCAACAATTAACGATGTGAAAGAGGATATGGAACGCCCATATCCGATGGATCGCATTATTTGTGGAGATGTTGGATATGGAAAGACAGAGATTGCTATCCGCGCAGCATTTAAAGCTGTGCAAGACGGCAAGCAAGTCGCCGTCCTTGTTCCTACAACTTTGCTGGTGCAACAACATTCAAAGACTTTTGAAGAACGATATGC
>Ga0214921_10011736_pt1 | contig 10591 bp, 10 predicted proteins | sample LL1505_MetaG_FD_177992 | JGI IMG/M metagenome (GOLD analysis project Ga0214921, IMG submission 177992) | Freshwater microbial communities from Lake Lanier, Atlanta, Georgia, United States - LL-1505 | ecosystem: Environmental > Aquatic > Freshwater > Lake | place: USA: Georgia | collected...
AGTGCAGCCAAAGCCTGGGCAATGGCTTGAACCAAAACGGGTGCAATGCCCTCACAAGGCTCATCCAAAATCAGCAAATCAGCCTGCGTCATCAGTGTTCTGCCAATGGCCAGCATTTGCTGCTCTCCACCGCTCATTTGCGCAGCGGGTCGATCAAGCATGGTTTTGAGCGAAGGGAACAAACTCAAGACTTCTGGTAGTTGCAGACCAGGCTGTCCATGCGGTCTGCGTTTTGGCAAGTTGGGAATGCCAATTTCCAAGTTTTGGCGTACTGTCAGCGCAGAAAAAAGACGCCGGTCTTCGGGTACATAGCCCAGGCCCTTGAGGGATCGCTGATGTGGGCTTAATGAATGCAAGGCATCACCTTGCCATAGCAAGTTGCCCGTCGACTGAGGCATCAGGCCCATGATGGCTTTGAGCAAGCTGGACTTTCCTGCACCATTCAAACCTCGAATCAACAACATGTTGCCGCGGGGCACAACAAAGGAGACATTGAACAAGACTTGGGCTTGGCCATAACTGGCATTGAGGTTTTGAATCTCAAGCACGAACGGGCTCCTGATTCAAAGAAAAATGTTGTCCCAAATATCGTTCACGAACAACTGAATCAGCCGCAACTTCTTCAGGCGAACCTTGGGCCACCAGTTGGCCATCGATCAAGACCAAAACACGATCTGCCACACCAAACACAGCATCCATGTTGTGCTCGGTATACAAAACCGTCGTTCCCAAATGAGTCATGCGTTTGACGCGCGCCATCATGTCGGCTCGCTCTTCTGGCGCAAGTCCTGCGGCGGGTTCGTCAAGCAACATCAGGCCCTGACTGGCGTCGGATAACCCAGCCATGGCCATGGCCAATTCCAAACGTTTTTTGCCGCCATACGAAAGACGTGCTGCAGGAGATTGAAGCATCTCTTCACCCAGAACGTTTAATCCAGCTTGAGATATCCAATACCTTGCTTCGTCAAGCAAACATTCATCCAAGAGATCCCGCATTGAAACACCACTTGAAATCTGCAAGACCAATTGCAAATTTTGAAGAACTGTGAGCGCTTCAAACACTTGTGCCACTTGAAAAGTTCGAGCCACACCCAAACGCGTTCGCTTCTCAACCGTCGACTGCTGTAAATCATGACCTCGCCACACAAGGCTGCCAGCCAGGGCTTTTTGTTGCCCCGCCAAACAAGCAAAGCAGGTGGACTTGCCAGCGCCATTGGGCCCGATCAGGGCCACACACTCACCAGCTTGCAGTGCAAAGCTCACGCCCCTCAGTGCTTGAACACCTCCGTAGCTTTGCCGCAGCCCCTCGACGCTCAATACAGCATTCATAGGGCTCGACCACCCTTGCTCTTTTCGAATTTTCTGAGTCCCAATATTCCCTCTGGTGCAAAGACCATCAACAGCATGATGAGAAGACCCAAGCTGCCTCTCCAGTACTCAAAGTATCGCCCTATTTCTGAGCCCACTCCCACCAAAAATAGACTGCCTGCAAATGCACCCCAAAGCTGATGGACACCACCCAATAAAACGACCATCAAAGCATCTACCGAATTAGAAACAGAAGCCACGGAGGGGAAGACAGCACCTTTGCTGATGGCCCACAAAGCGCCCGACAAACCCGCCAAGCCAGCGCTCATTAAAAATACACGATGGTTCAATTTCCCTACATCAAGGCCGCTGGCTTGGGCCCTTTGAGGCGCATCGCGCCCTGCCTGCAAGGCTGCGCCAAAACTAGAACGAATCAATCGAGAGAATCCAAACAAGGACACAAAGCACAAGAAAATAAGGACGGCTTGAAAAATCCAACGCGGCATGCCATCAAAAAATTGCAAGCCAATCAAGCCGTTGTCACCCCCCGTGAACGACACCCATTGGCTGGCACTGGCCCACACCATTTGAGCGAACGCCAATGACAACATGGCCAAATAAACGCCAGTACTGCGCTGCAACAGTTTGCCCATGCAAAGTGCCGCCAAGACGGCCACCGCAATACCTGCCAAGCCAGCCCCTAGCCCATTGAAATGCCAGTGCAAATGACTTAATGCCGCAGCATAAGCACCAAGACCAAAATAAGCCGCGTGGCCAAAGCTTACCCAGCCTGACAAAGCCATCATCCCCTGCAAACTCAGGCCAAAGAGCATCATGATAAGTATATTTTCCAAGACACTTTGCGTGTATTCACCTGCACTGAAAAAGACGATGCCGCTAGCAGCCAACACAATCCAGCCGATCCATTCGAAAAATCGATGGTCACCACCCCATTGAAATGCCGTGACTTTTTCGCGGGGCGCTGCACCAGGCAGTTCTCCCATCAAGCCTTGGGGCCTGACGGCCAGTACCAAGGCCATGGTTAAAAATACCAAGATCAGTGTGGCTTGTGGGAAAAAGTGAATACCAAAAGCATGCACACAGCCAATCAAGATGGCTGCAAAAAAAGCGCCAGCAATGCTGCCCAAGCCACCCATCACCACCACCACAAAAGTCTCGACCACCATTTGCATGTCCATTTGCAAATTAGCGGGCTCTCTTGGCAATTGCAAGGCGCCTGCCAAACCAGCCAAGCCACAACCCAGAACCACCACACTCAAAAGAAGCGGCGCAGGATTGACACCCAAGGCATCCAGCATGTCTCTGTCTTGCGTGGCAGCGCGAACCCGTTGCCCCCACTGTGTTCGAGTGAGCAGTCCATGCAACACACCCCATACAACAGGACCCAAACAGAGCGTCACCATTTGCCATTGCGGAAAGAAATCTTCCCCAACTTGAACAGCGCCCTTCAAACCAGGAAATCGCGGCGCAAAAACTTCACCCGGCCCTAAAGCCCAAAGTAAAACATCGTGAATGACCAAACTCAAACCAAAGGTGGCCACCAAGGGATACAGCGGCGGCGAATGACGCAAAGGCCTCAAAAGAAAAATCTCAGTGAGGCCGCCTAGCAAGGCCGCAGCAGCAGCGCCCATCATCATGGCCAACAAGTAGGTCGTGCCATGCTCCGACCAAGCGGGCAGCCATTGGGTGACCAAGGTGCCAGCGATCAATGCACCCAGCATGTAAAAACTACCATGCGCAAAATTGACAATTCGGGTCACGCCAAACACCAGCGTCAAACCCGCAGCCATGATGAACAATGTGCTTGCATGGCTGAGACCATTCAAGCACTGAATCAGCCAAAAACTCATTCAATCCAATGCGTGAAGGTGCTGGCGTCGACGCGCGTGGTCTTGAACGTATTGACCAGTGCTTCCTCATCGGCGTAGCCCAATGACATGCCACAGACCATCATTTCGTTTTCACCCGCACCCACATGTTTGTAAATAATTTTTGAAAAATTATTCCACGCAGCTTGTGGGCAAGTGTGCAGGCCGCGTGCTCTGGCTGCCACCATCAGACTTTGCAAAAACATACCGTAATCGAGCAAACTGCCGCGGCCCATGACTTTGTCGAGGGTGAAGATCAGGCCTACCGGTGCCCCGAAAAATCGGAAGTTTTGTTGGCTCTGCAAATGCATTTTTTCTTTGTCGCCCTTGCCTATTCCCAGTACACCGTACAAGCCAAAGCCACACTCACGGCGTCTGTCGATATAGGGGCTCACCCACTTGCTTGGGTAGTAATCGTATTCTTCTGCATGCTCAGCGGCCAATGCAGGATTGGCAGCCAAGGCATTGTGCGCTTCACAAACTTCGCTCACCAATCTGTCTTTGGCGGCGCCCTGCAACACATAAACTTTCCAAGGTTGCGTGTTGGTGCCACTGGGTGAACGTGCGGCAACTTGCAACAAATCCTCCAACACAGCTTTCTCCACCGGCTTGTTCAAATAGGCTCGCGTTGAAAATCGGCTCAAGATCGCCGCATCGACGCTGCCTGGGTCAGAGATGACCGTGCTCACTTGGGTTGTCGTTAGTTCTTTCATGAGAGTGCCTCCAGTACTTTGATAAATGATTCAGACAGGGCCTGAGGCCTGCGAGTTTGTTTGTTGACATAGACATGAACAAAGTGCCCGCGAGCCGCAGTGAGCGGCGCATCTTTGGCAAACAAGCCCACTTCATATGTCACACTGGATGTGCCGCGATGCGCCACCCTGATGCCTGCCTCGATGGTCTGGGGAAATGCCAGCGGTGCAAAGTAATTGCATTGCGTTTCTACCACCAAACCAATGGTTTCTCCTTGGTGAATGTCCAACACGCCCTGCTCAATCAGGTGCGCATTGACCGCAGTGTCAAACCAGCTGTAGTAGACAACATTGTTCACATGGCCATACACGTCGTTGTCCATCCAACGGGTGGTGATGGGGCGAAAAGCGCGGTACCCACTTCGGGGCATCGCTTGCGGTTTGGTGCTGTCCATTTTGAAATTGTGTGATGCTTTGTCAGAAGCTCCGATTTTGCCAGTGAAGCCAGTGCAAATGAGCCAAACGCCATGTGTTCATTTGCACCTTCACGGTGGTCTCTAAGTCATGGCCATAGCCACCCCCCATGCAAATGATCATGGGTAATTTTTTGGCTTGAGCCCAAGCAAACACCCTTTGGTCCCTGGCCGCCATGCCAGCCTCCGTCAGTTTGAGCCTGCCAAGCCGGTCTCCCTCATGGGCGTCAGCACCTGCCAAATAGATTAAAAAATCGGCCGAAAAGCGACTAGAGGCCTGAGCAAGTGCTTGTTCCAAAGCTTCTAAATAGGCTGGGTCGGTACAACCATCAGGCAAACCCACATCCAGATCGCTGTTGACTTTTCTGAATGGAAAGTTCTTTTCGCCATGCAGGGACAAGGTAAAAACACTTTCATCTTCAGCAAAGATGCTGGCTGTGCCGTTGCCTTGGTGGACATCCAAATCGACCACCATGACCTTGAGAGCTTGTTTGGATACCCGGAAATGCTCCATTTGAAGCACCCTGGCCGCAACGGCAATGTCATTGAAAACACAAAACCCACCCCCTTGCGCCGCACTGGCATGGTGTGTGCCACCGGCTAAGTTGCCCGCAATGCCCTCTTTCATGGCCACCCTGGCTGCGGCCACAGAAGCACCAACAGACCGAACCGATCGCTCCGCCATGGCTGGCGTCCAAGGAAATCCGATCTCCCTTTGGGCTTGCGGGCTCAGACTTCCCGATTTAACAGCCTGAACGTATTCAGGGGCATGCGACAAGGCCAACTCGCCATCCGAGGCGGCAGGTGCCTCCAGCATTTGCACCTCTTGAATGTCCATGGCTATTCTGTTGCGCAGCATGCTGTACTTGGCCATGGGAAATCGATGCCCCTCAGGCAAGGGCAACACAAAATGGTCCGAATAGAAAGCTTTCATGGCTGAATTGTGACCTTTTAGGATGAATTCAATTTCTAGAACGCCGACTCTAAAATGCTGCATTGCAACAAAAACCTCTTGTAATTGGTTTCAGAGTCCCTAAAATCCAACCCATGCTGCACTGCAACAAGATGTTAGGCCAAGCTAGATGCAAAGCCGGTTCAGAGCAGTCCCTTTGAGACTTTTTAGACTTTTAACTTTTTTTAAATTAACGGAGAAATCATGATGACCACAGAACAAATCGTTGCTTCCCACAAAGCCAATGTCGAAACCCTTTTCGGTTTGACATCCAAAGCCTTCGAAGGCATGGAAAAATTGGTTGAGTTGAACTTGACAGCCACCAAAGCTGCCTTGAACGAGTCAGCTCACAGCACCAAAGCCGCGTTGAGCGTGAAAGACGCCCAAGAATTGATGGCTTTGCAAGCCAACCTGTTCCAGCCTTTGGCTGAGAAAACTGCTGCTTACAGCCGTCACCTCTATGACATCGCTTCTGGTACTTCTAACGAATTCACCAAAGCTTTGGAAGCCCAAACAGCTGCTGCTCAAAAGCAGTTCGCTAACTTGGTTGACTCTACAACTTCAAACGCTCCTGCTGGCTCTGAGACAGCTGTTGCCATGATGAAAAGCGCCGTAAACGCCGCTAACAACGCTTACGAATCAGTTCAAAAAGCTGTGAAGCAAGCCACTGACATGGCTGAAGCCAACATGGCTGCTGTGACCAACACAGCTGTTGCAACTGCTAAGACAGCTGCTAAAAAGCGTTAATCAACGCCGTCTGTTAAAGGTCCGAGTCTCTCAGGCCTTTCGCTGACAAAAAAGCCGGTTTGAGGACCGGCTTTTTTGTTTCTGAGTTTCAAACGATGGTCATGGTTTAGCGGCATAGCCACTGAGTACTTCTTTCAGCTTTGGCAGTGCTTTGAGCATGGCTTCCCTGCCCGCCTCGATGGACTTGCGCCTGGCCGCAAAGTCAGCACTCTTCACACCCATCAACGCCGGCTTGACCACCACATCGGCATCTTTCAACAAAACAGTGTTCAAGCTTTTGCCCATGATGTTGAAGGTCTGCATCAATATTTGAAACGTATCCGATGCGGGGCTGCCTTCGGGGTCAGTGGAGATATCAACGGCGATGACCACATTGGCACCCATTTCACGCGCCTGGCGCACTGGAACGGGTGAAACCAAGCCACCATCCACATACTCTCTGGTGCCAATTTTGACCGGTTGAAATACAGCTGGCACTGCGCTAGAGGCCCTCACAGCCGACCCGGTGTTGCCTCTTCGAAACAGCATGGGTTCGCCGTTGTGCAGATCAGTGGCCACAATGCCCAAGGGTATTTTCATTTGCTCAATCAGGCGGCCTGAAACTTGTGCATTCACGTATCGCGCCAAGGCTTCGCCTCTTAACGCGCCCCGATTCAGAATGGGCATCATCCAATCTGTAAGTTCCGCTTCTTCCATGGTCTCGGCCACACGCCTGAGTTGAGCGCTGTTTTTGCCACTCGCGTACAAAGCGGCAACCAAACTGCCTGCAGATGTACCGACAACCAAGTCGGGTTGAATGCCAGCCTCCTCCAAAACTTGTATCACTCCCACATGTGCAAATCCTCGCGCAGCACCGCTTCCCAAGGCCAAACCCAAATGCAAAACTTTGAGGGGCACAACAGGTTCTATCGCGATGGGTACGACTGGCGTTGTGCCTGTCATGGGTGCCTCAATAGCCCCAGGCGTTTTGACAACATTTGTGTCCGGCGCTTTGACACTGGCACAGCCAGTCAAAACAAGTACACCGATCAAACTCATGCGGCACGCAAAGAGCTTGAGCACATCTGGCCAAACAGGGATTGGCCCTAAGGGCCATGGCTTCACTTGCATAATGTTGAATCTAATTTTGAAATGCGTTGGTTTTAATGGAACACCTTCAACAAACAACTTTGCAGCGTTGGCCAAAGGGGTTCATTGCGATGGGCGCGTTCATGGCAGCCCTGTCGGTCATTGCGTCGGCTTACGCCTCGCATGGCAACAGTTTAATCGGCAGTTCACCTGCCATGGTCCAAGCCAGCTTGAACTTGCTGCAATTTCATTCAATTGGCCTCATTTTGGTGGGCATCTTGGGACAGTCTAGGCCTAGCGAGAAACGCCTGCTGGCTGCAGGCGTTCTGTTCTTGCTAGGTTGCTTGATGTTTTCGATCAACATTCTGATGCGCGCGTGGTATGACGTCCAAACTTTCAGAAGCTTGGTGCCTTGGGGTGGCACCTGTTTCATCCTAGGATGGTTGGCGTTTGCCTTGGCCTATCTGCGCAAGAGCCCGCAACTTAAGCCGCCACCGGCGTCCGAATCAGGTGATCAAACGCACTGAGTGCCGCCTTGGCACCGTCACCGGCTGCAATCACAATTTGTTTAAAAGGCACGGTGGTGCAATCGCCGGCTGCAAACACGCCTGGCACATTGGTGTGGCCTTTGGCATCGACCACAATTTCACCAAACTTGGACAGCTCTAAGGTGTCTTTCAAGAACTCGGTGTTGGGAATCAAACCAATTTGGACAAACACACCCTCAAGGGCAATGTGCTGCTCTTGGCCAGTTGCACGCTCTTTAAATCGAATGCCGTTGACCACACTGCCGTCACCTGTAATTTCAGTGGTCTGGGCGTTGGTGTGCACGGTCACGTTGGGCAAGCTGTTGAGTTTGTTGACCAACACGGCATCGGCTTTGAGCTGATCGGCAAATTCAATGACGGTGACATGCGCCACGATGCCTGCCAAATCGATGGCGGCTTCAATGCCGGAGTTACCCCCGCCAATCACGGCAGTGCGTTTGCCTTTGAACAAGGGGCCATCGCAATGCGGGCAATAGGCCACGCCTTTGTTTTTGTATGCTTGCTCGCCAGGTACATTGACATTGCGCCATCTGGCTCCGGTTGACAAAATAACCGTGCGGGCTTTCAAGACACCACCGTTTTCCATTTGCACTTGAATCAGTCCGCCCTCTTCTTCAGCCGGAATAATTTTTGCTGCACGCTGTAGATTCATGATGTCAGCACCGTACTGACGCACTTGGGCTTCCAAGGCTGCGCCAAATTTGGGGCCATCGGTTTCCAAGACTGAAATGTAGTTTTCAATGGCCAAGGTGTCGTTCACCTGACCGCCAAAACGTTCTGCCGCTACACCCACGCGAATGCCTTTGCGTGCGGCATAAACGGCGGCTGCAGCGCCAGCAGGGCCACCGCCCACAATCAGCAGATCGAAATTTTCTTTGGCATTGATTTTGGCGGCTTCTCGGTCGGCAGAACCTGTGTCAATTTTGGCTACGATTTCTTCCACCAACATTCGGCCTGAACCAAAAACCTTACCATTTAAAAATACCATGGGAACGGCCATGATTTCGCGCTCGGTCACTTCTTGTTGGAAGGCACCGCCTTCAATGACCACGGTCTTCACTTTGGGATTGAAAATGGCCATCAGCGACAAAGCCTGAACCACGTCAGGGCAGTTGTGGCATGACAATGACATGTAGACCTCAAAGTTGAAATCGCCGTCGAGTGCCTGAATGGCGTCGATCACGTCAGCTTCTACTTTAGGTGGATGACCGCCGGTCCACAACAAGGCCAACACCAAAGATGTGAACTCATGTCCCAGTGGCAAGCCAGCAAAACGAACGCCTTGCGTTTCACCTTCGCGGACCACCACAAAAGAAGGCGTGCGCGCATCTGTACCCGATGTGTCCAAACTCACTTTGTCTGACAAACCCACAATGGTTTCCAGCAAGTTGCGCATTTCCACGCCGGTCTCGCTGTCGTCCAATGTGGCGATCAGGCGGATGGGGCTTTTGAGCATGCCCAAGTAGGTTTGCAATTGCGATTTGAGGGTGTCGTCTAACATGGTTTTTTTCCTAATGCAATTTCAAATTCAAGTCGATGCGCTGCACAGGCTTGCGCTCAACACCCTGAGATTCAGGGTGTTGAACTTTTTCAGTGATGTGTCGGTATTTAGATCTTGCCGACCAAGTCGAGTGACGGTGTCAAAGTCTTAGCGCCTTCTTTCCACTTAGCAGGGCAAACTTGACCAGGGTTGGCTGCTGTGTACTGAGCAGCAGTCAGCTTGCGCAATGTTTCAGACACATCACGTGCGATCTCGTTGGAGTGAACTTCCATGGTCTTGATGGTGCCTTCTGGGTTGATGATGAAGGTACCGCGCAAAGCCAGGCCTTCTTCAGCAATGTGCACGCCAAACGCGTTGGTCAGGGTGTGTGTCGGGTCGCCAACCAATGGGAACTTGGCCTTGCCCACAGCAGGTGAAGTCTCGTGCCACACTTTGTGTGAAAAGTGGGTGTCGGTGGTCACGATGTAAACCTCGGCACCGGCCTTTTGGAAGGCTGGGTAGTTGTCAGCAGCGTCTTCAATTTCTGTGGGGCAATTGAAGGTGAAAGCGGCTGGCATGAAGATCAAAACAGACCACTTGCCTTTGAGGCTGGCGTCGGAGACTTCAATGAACTTGCCGTTGTGGAAAGCTTGTGTTTTGAACGGCTGAACTTGCGTGTTGATGAGTGTCATGGTGTTACCTTGAGGATGGTTTAAAAAAATGCTTAATGAGAAAACTCATTGAGGCCTATCGTAAACCCTAATATCGATAACCCTGATTGGGATTACTTATGAGTGCGATAGTTTTCATTTGGATCCCCCATGCATAATTGACGTTAACGTAACGTCAACTATCAGGGGCAATCATGGACATCCAAGGCAAGGTTTTCATCGTGACGGGCGGCGCATCGGGACTGGGCGAAGGCACAGCCCGCATGTTGGCGGCCCATGGCGGCAAAGTGGTCGTTGCAGACATGCAGGCCGAAAAGGGAGAGGCCATTGCCAAAGAATTGGGTGGCGCTTTCGTCAAGTGCGACGTAAGTAACGAAGCCGATGGACAAGCAGTGGTTGCCATGGCTGTGTCGCTGGGCAAATTGGTGGGATTGGTGAATTGTGCTGGCATCGCCCCTGCCGAAAAAACAGTGGGTAAGAATGGCGCGCATTCACTGGCCGTATTCAGCAAAACCATCACCGTCAATTTGATTGGCAGCTTCAACATGATTCGCTTGGCCTCCGAGGCCATGTGCAAGAACGAACCGGAAGCCACAGGCGAACGCGGCGTATTGATTTCTACGGCTTCTGTGGCCGCTTACGATGGTCAAATTGGCCAAGCGGCTTACTCAGCTTCCAAAGGCGGTGTGGTGGGCATGACCTTGCCGATTGCGCGCGATTTAGCACGCAACGGCATTCGCAACATGACCATAGCGCCTGGCAT
>Ga0214921_10011737_pt1 | contig 10590 bp, 5 predicted proteins | sample LL1505_MetaG_FD_177992 | JGI IMG/M metagenome (GOLD analysis project Ga0214921, IMG submission 177992) | Freshwater microbial communities from Lake Lanier, Atlanta, Georgia, United States - LL-1505 | ecosystem: Environmental > Aquatic > Freshwater > Lake | place: USA: Georgia | collected 2015-05-28
CTACGGTCTGCGGGTCGGCTCTTTTTCGAGCCCCCCATCACCTTGGTCATCATGAGACCGAACTCCATTGGGTCCATGGTGCTCATATCAGTTGGTTCAGGCACCACTTCCGGCTTGGCCGGCTTGGGCTCTAGTCCGATATCAGCAAGCCCCCGGTTGGACATGAGGCTGCTGACCTCGCGCATCGCGTCTTCCATATCGCACTCCTTGAAGGTTGGTTTTGTCAGCCGGTTTGGCTTGACGCTTCAAGGCTAGGGGCGGGTTTTCAAAAACCTTTTCGGATTTCGGATGAATCAAAAAAATGAAAAGCCCCGCCGAAATTTGTGTTACCGCCCACCGAACCCGACAACGACCGCAGTTTTCAGCGCCATCTGGCCGGGCAAAATCCCCCGCCAAACCAGACCCAGCGGCCAATGACGCCAACTCCAAGGTTCTCGGGGGTTCGTTTCTGGATGCTTGGTTTCAGACGCTGCGTTGCTCGCAGACCTATTGCGGGAACTGCCGATCAGGCCAGTTCAGTGAGGAATCTGCTCGGCAGACCTATCAGTGGTTTGGGGCACTGGATGAGCTCAGTCTCGAACAATGGTGGGCCGCTAAGGGAAGTGCCCAGTTTCGAGAATCTATCGTCCCTGTAAGAATTCGAGCATCCAAACCAACGGGAAGGTCTCAGGAACGGGTGGGCGGCGAGCTCTGGGTCTCTGTGCCCTTCAACGATCCCATCAAGGCCGGGAGGTTGGCTGAGTTTGCCTGTCGACAACTGCTGATCTTCAGCCGTCCGGGTGCACTGCTCTCAGATTCGCCGTTGGGATGGCCGTTTTTCCGGGGAACGATCACCTCGACGTCAATTATCCAAAGCGTTCGGGTGGTTGAATATCACCGAGCTCGAACAGTAGCCTCTGCGGTGCCCATGTGGCAGATTGGTGAGGAACTCAGACTCAAGGCCTCGGCTGTGGGCCGCATCGGCGACAGTCCAAGGGAGTTGGCGGACAAGCATGCCGACATGGGCAAGACGGTCAGCGGATATCTGCGGCGGGGATTAAGACTGGTGGAGAACGCGGCCCGGGGGTATTTTCCGTTGGTTTGAGGATCACTGGTTTGAGGAGCATCCCGGTTCTACCCACCAAACGCAATTAGGCAAGATTCATGAACAAAAAAGACTTGCTGACACTAGATATGCGAGCCCCACTTGTTGGTTATGCCCTGAGAAGATGGTCAGTTGATTGTTCATCTGAGCACAGCCTTGACCCCAAAGAACACCATTTATGGCTGAACAACCCGCAAACCCTTTACGGTGTTGAAAGCGCCGCCTTGGCACCGGGCTACTCTGCAATTCAAAAGGGGGCCGCGTAATGGAACTCATTGACAACATCAATCGGTTACTAGGGGATGATTTAAAAAAGACGCTTAAGCCCCAAGCTCGACTGAAAATTGCCGCCTCTTGCTTTTCAATGTATGCCTTTGAAGCACTCAAGTCCGAGTTGGAAAAGATTGAAGAACTCAGCTTCATTTTTACGTCCCCCACGTTTGTTGCAAACGAGGTCACTGACAAGGTGCAAAAGGAACGTCGAGAGTTCCACATTCCCAAATCTGATCGGGAACGAAGCCTGTACGGCAGCGAGTTTGAAATTCAACTTCGCAACAAGCTTACCCAGCGAGCCATTGCCAAAGAGTGTGCTGATTGGATGCGAAGCAAAGCAACGTTCAAATCGAACCGCAGCAAAGCTCCAATGCAGCAGTTCGCTTGCGTCCAGGCCAAAGAAACCGCGACTGCCTATATGCCTTTGCACGGCTTCACAGCGGTCGATCTTGGGTACCAGCAAGGGAACGCCGTATCGAATTTGGTCACCAAAATGGACGAGGTCGCATTCACGTCCACCTACATCAGCCTTTTTGACCAAATTTGGGTTGACCCAGAAAAGCTTGAAGATGTAACCGCTCAGATCTGCGATCACATAGCATCCGTGTATCAAGAAAACTCACCTGAGCATGTTTACTTCTTGATGCTCTACAACATCTTCAATGAATTCCTTGAAGACATCAATGAAGACGTTCTGCCAAATGACCGGACCGGCTATCAGGACACGCTGATTTGGAATAAGCTTTTCAATTACCAGAAGGACGCAGCGACCGGCATCATCAACAAGCTGGAAACTTATAGCGGCTGCATTCTGGCTGATAGTGTGGGCCTTGGCAAAACGTTCACGGCCTTGGCGGTGGTCAAGTACTACGAGCTGCGCAACAAATCGGTGCTGGTGCTCAGCCCCAAGAAACTGGCAGACAACTGGCTGAATTACAACCGCAACCTGAAGACCAACATCTTCGCTCGCGATCGCTTCAACTACGACGTGCTGTGCCACACCGACCTTAGTCGAACCAGCGGCGAGTCATTCGGCACGCCGCTCAACCGAATTAATTGGGGAAATTACGACTTGGTCGTGATTGACGAATCGCACAACTTCAGAAACAACGATGCGTTCAAAGACAAAGAAACGCGTTATCAAAAGTTGATGAATCAAGTCATCAAACAAGGCGTAAAGACCAAGGTCTTGATGCTATCGGCTACGCCCGTAAATAACCGTTTCAATGACCTGCGCAATCAGCTGGCGTTGGCCTATGAAGGCGACTCTGAAAATCTAACCAAGAAGCTACGCACAGGTAAGACGGTCGAGAAGATTTTTAGCAATGCGCAAGCCAGCTTTAACGCTTGGGCAAAACTTCCACCAGAAGCGCGAACTGCACGAGCCATTCTTGAAACGCTGGAGTTTGACTTCTTTGAGTTGCTGGACAGCGTGACGATCGCACGTTCACGCAAACACATTCAGACCTTCTACGACACACAGGATATCGGACCGTTCCCAGAACGACTCAAACCCTTGTCATTCCACTCTCCGCTGACACAACGCACCGACGTGTTGAGTTTCAACGAGATTTTTGCGCAGCTCTCCCTGCTCAAACTCGCTGTGTATGCTCCGATCAGCTACATCTTGCCCAGTCGCCTGAAAAAGTACGAAGAAATGTACGACACCCAGGTTGCAGGCAGAGGCAAGCTTAAACAGGTGGATCGCGAAAAAAGCCTCCAGGCATTGATGACGACGAATCTGCTGAAACGTTTGGAAAGTTCCATCCAATCGTTTCGGTTGACCCTGACTTCCTTGCGGAACAACAACTCGAACACGTTAGCCAAAATCAGCGCATTTAACAAGACTGGCGTAATCGTCAATGTTGATGACTTGACCGATCAGCTGGAAAATTTGGACGTAGATGACGACGACCTACCGATCCTTGGTGACAGTGAGATTGGCAGCAAGGTCAAGATCAGCCTGGGTGACATGGATCTGCCCTCTTGGGCGCATGAGCTGCAAGTTGACATGGAGATCATTGACGGCCTGCTGGCGTCCATGAACAAGGTCACGCCTGCGGACGATGCGAAACTCCAGCATGTAAAGTCTTTGATCCTTGGCAAGCTGGCCAACCCCATCAATGCAGCCAACAAGAAAATCCTGCTGTTCACGGCCTTTGCCGATACCGCAGACTACCTTTATGCCAATCTAGCACCAGAGTTGTTGGAAGTTCAGCATCTTCACAGTGCCAAGGTAACCGGCAGTGCGGCTCCAAAATCCACCCTGAAAAAGACCTATGACTTTCAGGAACTTCTCACACTGTTTTCCCCGCGCTCAAAAGAGAAAGCTATCGTGCTTCCGGGCGAACCTGCAGAGATTGACCTGCTCATCGGCACTGACTGCATTTCTGAAGGCCAGAATTTGCAGGACTGCGATTACCTTATCAATTACGACATTCACTGGAACCCAGTTCGCATCATTCAGCGCTTTGGTCGAATTGACCGCATTGGTTCTACCAACGCTAGCATTCAATTGGTCAACTACTGGCCCGACATCTCACTTGACGAATACATCAACCTCAAAGAGCGGGTCGAAAGTCGGATGATGATCGCCGACGTCACGGCAACCGGTGACGACAACATCCTTAGCGCCCAAGCCAATGACGTCTCATATCGGAAAGAGCAACTTCGGCGGTTGCAAGAGGAAGTGATTGAACTGGAAGATCTCAAAACGGGTGTCTCGATCACCGACCTTGGGCTCAATGATTTCAGAATGGATCTGCTCAATTACGTCAAAGCCAACGGCGACATGAACAATGTGCCCAGCGGCATGCACGCTGTTGTCCCGGCAAAACCTGAACTGGGTTTGCAACCGGGCGTGATCTTTACCCTGCGAAATCTGAATCCCAACGTCACCGTTAACCAGCACAACCGCCTGCATCCGTATTACCTCGTTTACATCAAGCGGGCGGGAGAGGTCATCAGCGACCACACCGAAGTGAAACGACTTCTTGATTTGGTTCGAAGCTGCTGCAAAGGCCAATCGTTGCCAATTGCCAATGTCTGCCGTCTGTTTAATGAAGAGACTGCCGATGGCCGCAAGATGCAGGCTTACTCAGACCTGTTGGGCAAGGCCATACGTTCAATGATTGAGGTGAAGGCAGAGAAGGATCTGGACAGCCTTTTCAGTGGCGGCAAGACAACCGCCCTGGTCAACACCATCGCAGGGCTGGACGACTTCGAGCTGATCACCTTCCTTGTGATTCAGGATGCCGGATGAATCAAGCCAAGCTGTCACCGTTCATCAGCTATCCCAAACAGGCCGCCTTTGGGCGTGTCTTGCCGAAAAACAAGATTTATGAACACAGCGGCGCATCGCCAGCTGTTCGTGAAACGTTCGTGCGGCAGGTGGAGCAGATCATCTGGCAGTTCAAGCTGGCACCAGAAACGATTAACTTGGCATCAAAACGAAGTGTGCCAGAGCTACAAATATTTGCCATTCAACTCAAAACGCCAGCACTTAATTATGAGGTCCTTCGTTGCATCGATAGTGCGATTCAATTCCCCATCATTTTTGAATTGACCTTTGAAGGAAAGACACAAGTAGTTGCGGCATTCAAACGTCCCAGTGAGTCAGACAGCAATCGCTGGGTTGTTAGCGACTATTTCTCAACTCAATGGATGCCGACCGACGGCGTAAGAGTGGCTATGCCTCTTGCACTAGATTTGGGAGTCCTCTACGAGCAGTTGTTGCAACGTCTGATACCACTCCAATTGAGACGGAACGAGACCCTTGCCGAATTAGTGACGCGGGTTGAGCAACTACGCCTCAAAGAAAACGAAGCTAAAAAAATAACCAGCAAACTCGCCAATGAAAAGCAGTTCAACCGCAAAGTCGAAATCAATGCACATCTGCGTGCAATACGGCACGAACTCGAAAATCTTACGAATTAATAAAAGATCAAATCATGGAAAAACTCAAACTACATAGCCCTGACCTGACCCAGGCAAACATCGAAAAGCTGGCCCAGCTCTTCCCGAACTGCGTAGCGGAAGGTCTTGATGGTGACGGAGGAATTAAACGTCTTATTGACTTTGATCTGTTGCGCCAGGAACTATCTAGTTTCACAGTAGAAGGACCGCAAGAGCGCTATCAGCTCAATTGGCCCGGTAAACGCGAAGCGCTATTAACGGCCAATGCACCAATTGCAAAGACCCTACGGCCATGCCGTGATGAAAGCGTTAACTTTGATATTACAAAAAATATCTTTATCGAGGGGGACAACCTTGATGCATTGAAATTGCTTCAAGAGACATATTTGAACAAGGTCAAGATGATTTACATCGACCCACCATACAACACGGGAAATGACTTTATATATGAAGATGATTTCGCCGAGAACTCAAAGGCATATTTTCAGAGATCAAACCAGAAAAGTGAGGCTGGAGAACATCTGATAGCCAACATCGAATCGAATGGTCGTTTCCATTCAGATTGGCTGTCAATGCTTTATCCAAGGCTGAAACTCGCGAGAAATTTACTGCGAGATGACGGTTCTATTTTTGTTTCTATTGACGACAAAGAAGTTGCAAATTTGCGAAAACTTTGTGACGAGATTTTTGGTAGTGACAATTTCATATCCAACATCGTCTGGCAATCTAGAACTTCAATCTCTGATGATCACGAAATATCCATGAATCACAACCACACGGTGATTTATGCAAAAAACAAAGAAACCCTGCGGTTTTATGGTGAAAAACTTAATGAGTCAGAGTATCAAAATAGGGATGATGATCCGCGTGGCCCCTGGAAACTTATTCCATTGGATGCAAATAAGCCAGGAGGAAACACTCTATATCCAATTTTGAATCCACAAACCAATGAAGAACATTGGCCTCCCGAAGGTCGGAGTTGGGCAATCAATCCTTCCGAATACAACAAACTTTTTGATGATGGGCGTATTGCATTTGGCCTTGGGGGAGACTCGGCTCCAAAGAAAAAACTCTTCCTCTTAGAGCGTTTGGCCAAGGGTGACACAAGAACACCTAGCTCACTTTTAGTGAATGCTGGCACAACCAAAGATGGCTCTGCTGAGATTGCAAACATTTTCGGAAAAAAGAAGATCTTTAGCTATCCAAAGCCAACGAGCTTCTTGACTAAGCTAATCCAATATGGTGTGTACCAAGAATCAGAGCAGATCATTTTGGACTTCTTTGCAGGCTCAGCAACCACTGCCCACGCGGTTATGTTGCTAAATGCTGAAGATGATGTGAAGCGACGTTTTATCATGGTTCAGCTCCCTGAGAAATGTGAAAACTCAAGTGAAGCAAAGAAAGCTGGTTATCACACCATTGCGGAAATAAGCAAGGAACGCATTCGACGTGCTGGTGAGAGAATTAAGCTCGACTTCGCCAATAAGAGCAATATTAAAAATTTAGATATCGGTTTTCGTGTCCTGAAAATAGACAGCTCAAATATGAAGGAGGTGTTCTACACCCCCGATGCCATTTCGCAAGATCTGCTGTCCGACCAGGTCAACAACATTCGAGAAGACCGAACGCCCGAAGATCTCTTGTTCCAGGTGCTGATCGACTGGGGGGTTGACCTAGCGTTGCCCATTGAACATGAAAAAATTGCGGGCAAAACCGTCTACTTTGTGGATGGCAACGCACTAGCAGCTTGCTTTGAAGAGGGGGTTAGTGAAGAGTTCGTCAAACTGCTGGCCAAGAGAGAACCGCTGCGCGTCGTATTTCGCGATGCCGGGTTTGCCAGTGACAGCGTGAAGATTAACGTCGAACAAATCTTCAAGCTAATGAGCCCCACTACTGATATCAAGACGATTTGAGCGGCGCATTTATGAAACTCAAATTCAAAAAACAGGGCTATCAGACCAATGCAGTCGAAGCCGTAGTGGATTGTTTTACTGGGCAACCCAAGCGCGAGGGATTGAACTATCGCATGGATCCGGGCCGCGCCATGGACGCCAGCGGCCAAGTCGTGGCAGCGTTTGAGACAGCTGGATTCAAGAACGCAGATTTGGCGTTGACCTCTGGTCAGATACTTGAAAACATACAAGCTGTGCAGCGCAGGCAAAACCTACCGCTCTCCGCAGCGCTGGTCAAGACCAAGGTCTGCGACATCAATCTAGATGTTGAGATGGAGACCGGCACGGGCAAGACGTATTGCTATGTAAAAAGCATGTTCGAGCTCAATGCCCGGTATGGGTGGAGCAAATTTATTGTCGTTGTGCCCAGCATTGCAATACGCGAAGGAGTGCACAAATCTCTTGAAATAACAGCTCAACATTTCTTGGACGATTACAAGAAACGCGCGCGCTTCTTCATCTACAACTCAAAGCAATTGCATAACCTTGAAAGTTTTTCGAGCGACTCAGGCATTAACGTCATGGTGATCAATGTTCAAGCATTCAATGCCACGGGTAAGGATGCGAGGCGTATTTACGAAGAGCTGGACGACTTCCAATCTCGCAAGCCTATTGATGTGATCGGTGCCAACCGCCCAATCCTGTTTTTGGACGAACCCCAGAAGATGGAGGGTGGTAAGACGCTGGACTCTCTAGCCAACTTCAAGCCTTTGGCGGTCTTGCGTTATTCGGCCACCCACAAGACAACTCATAACAAAATTCACCGGCTGGACTCACTAGATGCCTACAACCAAAAGCTGGTAAAAAAAATAGCTGTTCGCGGCATTTCGGTAAAGGGTCTCACAGGCACCAATGCCTATCTCTATTTGGAGTCGATTGAAGTATCCACCAGTGCTCCCGCGGCACGGGTTGAATTTGAAATCAAGCAAAACAATGGCATCAAGCGTGTTCTGCGCAAACTATCCCGCAACGACAACCTCTTCGATATTTCCGGCGATTTGGAACAGTACCGTGGCTTTGTGGTGTCTGATATTAATGCGTTGAGCAATACGGTGACATTCACCAATGGGCAAGAGCTTTCGGCTGGAGAGGCAACTGGTGATGTGAGCGAACCAGCTTTGCGGCGCATTCAGATCCGTGAGGCAATCAAAGCCCACTTCGAAAAAGAGCAATCTCTTTTCTCTCAAGGCATCAAAGTGTTGTCGCTGTTTTTCATCGACACAGTGAGCAAGTACCGAAGTTATGACGAAGCGGGCGAGCAACCCGGCGAGTACGCCCAAATGTTTGAAGAAGAGTACAACCTCCAGCTAGCCGAAGTGCTTACGCTTGACGACACTCCTTACAACCGGTATCTCAAAGGTATTTCAACAACCAAGACGCACAACGGTTATTTTTCAATCGACAAGAAAACCAAACGGATGATCGACCCCGAGACAGGGAAAAAATCCACAGAAACCGATGACGTCGATGCTTATGACTTGATCTTGAAAGACAAAGAGCGGTTACTGTCGTTTGATGAACCCGTTCGGTTTATCTTCTCGCATTCTGCGCTGCGTGAAGGCTGGGACAACCCCAACGTGTTCGTGATTTGCACACTGAAGCACAGCGACAACACTGTAAGTCGCCGCCAGGAAGTCGGACGTGGGTTGCGTTTGTCTGTCAATCAGCATGGCGATCGAATGGACAACCCAGCCACAGTCCACCGGGTGAACGTGTTGACCGTTGTTGCCAGCGAGAGCTACAAGGACTTCGTAACTGCCTTGCAGCGTGATATCAGCGAAGGATTGTCAGAGCGGCCACGGGTTGCAGACGAGTCTTACTTCACTGCTAAGGTTCTGAAAACCACAACGGGCGATGTGGAAGTGACACCGCAACTGGCCAAGCAGATTTACAAATACCTTCTAAAAAACGACTACACCGACGACAAAGACAAAATCGCCGAGGCTTACCATGAAGCAAAAAAAGAGGGCACGCTTGCAGCGCTTCCTCCTGAGTTGGAGTTGCATGCCGATGCCGTCTTTGCTCTGATTGATAGCGTTTTTAGCGATGCGAAGTTGCCTCTGCCGGAAGATGACCGCAAGGCCAAAACCAACCCGCTGAATGCCAACTTCGAAAAGTCCGAATTTAAGGCTCTGTGGAGTCGCATTAACCGCAAAGCCGCATATACCGTGGAATTCGAATCGCCGGAGTTGGTGGCCAAGTGTGTAAATGCCTTAGAGGCCGAGCTCAAGGTCAGCCCTATGCAGTACACCGTGATTGCCGGTGAGCAGCTTGACTCAGCGACCTATGACGGTATTCGCCAGGGTGAATCGTTCAAAGTCACAGAGTCCACGACAGACTACTCAGCTGCCTCAGCCCATTCAGCCGTCAAGTACGACTTGATTGGCCGACTGGCAGGTGAGACACAACTCACCCGCGCTACCGTGGCCAGTGTGTTGCAGGGAATCAACAAAGCCGTGTTCAGTCAGTACCGAACGAACCCGGAAGACTTTATGCAAAAGGCAGTACGTCTGATGAACGAGCAGAAGGCGACTGTGATCGTGGAGCACATTGCCTACGACCCCACGGGCGATATCCACACCATGGACATCTTCACACAAGACAAACCCAAGGAAGATTTCAGCAAGGCGGTCAAGGCCAACCACCACATCTACGACTACGTTTTCACCGACTCAAAAAATGAACGTGATTTCGTGCGTGAGCTGGATGCCAGCACCGAGGTGGTGGTCTACGCTAAGTTACCTCGCGGATTCTTCATTCCTACCCCTGTTGGCAACTACAACCCCGACTGGGCCATTGCCTTTCAGGAAGGCAAGGTCAAGCATGTTTACTTTGTCGCTGAGACAAAAGGGTCCATGTCCAGCATGGATCTGCGAAAAATTGAGGGGAGCAAAATTAAATGCGCCCGAAGGTTCTTTGCCAAGATCACATCTGATCAAGTGAAGTACGAAGTGGTGGATGGGTATGGAAAATTGATGGAGCTTGTGAAGTGAAAGCGCTCGACTCAAAAACGCTCTGAACAACGAAATTTCATTCGGCTCGGTTCAAAGCTTGTTTTGCCTGCACCCGCAAATTCTCGGCTCGGAACCAAGTCTGTAAAAGTTATGAGGTTTTGAGACAAACGGGGTTTGAGACGCCTTTCTCGGGCTGCTGCTGAAGGCCCAAGTCAGGAGCCAAAAGCAAAAAGCCCCGCGTGGTGCGGGGCCTGAGGCTGCCTCAAGGCCTGCTAAGCAGGTTTGAGGTCTTCGTACTGGCGGGGCAAATCGGATTCAAACTATCTAAACGTCGCCTCAACGGGCTTCAGATTTTCAGTGATTAGCGAGATGGCTGCAGGTTATACAAGCAGCAGGTTCAACTTGCCCGCCT